>Ga0163210_1001021_pt1 | contig 12081 bp, 10 predicted proteins | sample Kivu_220m_FD_113536 | JGI IMG/M metagenome (GOLD analysis project Ga0163210, IMG submission 113536) | Freshwater microbial communities from Lake Kivu, Western Province, Rwanda to study Microbial Dark Matter (Phase II) - Kivu_220m | ecosystem: Environmental > Aquatic > Freshwater > Lake ... | reverse complement strand
GCGGTCGGCTCGTCGAGGCGATCCCGTGCCCCCGCGTCCGCCTCCTCGCCTGCCTGTGCGTCGTACGCAGATAGGCCGCCGATGACGAAGCCGCCTGCCTGCGCCGAGCCTGCCGCGGCAGGCAGGTTCCCGGAAAGCACCCGACCGACTACAAAATCCACAACCATCCTTCGGACGTGGGTGAGGAATTCGGAGACGGCCATCACCTGGCCGGGGTCATTGGCCTTCTTGACCACGGGATGCTTGCTGTAAGCCTCCAAGGCCGGGCCGGTCGCTGCCCAGACAAAGTCCGGCCCCCGAATGCCCGCGTCCCAGAACTCGCGGAGCTTTTCTCGTATGTTCCGGCGCATGTCTTCAAGGACTTGATTGTCCCAGCCCGGCTTTGCCGTGGCGGGACGCTTCTTGCAGACAAGCCAGACGGAGGAAGCGAGGGCAGCCGAGGATAGCCCTCGTGTGCGATTTGGCATTTCCGTTTGAATAGGCCAGCTACCATCTACAACGAATCCAGCTCGGATAATAGCCGATACAAGAGTTTCCCAAGCATCAGGATGTTTGTGGGCGAAGACGATAACAAGTCGCCCCGCAGGGCTCAGCGACGCGTGGCAGGACTGGAACACTCTTGACATTCCGTCTTCATACGCTTGCTTCGATTTAACGCGGTCCCCTCCGTGACGACTACTATCGTCAATGAGTTCACCGTCGTTGTTCCCAGCATCCCATTTTGGCGACAGCGGTTGTAAAAAGGCCTTATCAAATTCGGACGAGAAGCCGCTTAATGTTCTCCGCAACCAGATGTAGAAGAAGTCCATTAGGTCTGAATAGGGGATAGCATCATAATACGGCGGGTCGGTAACGACACAATCGAAACCAGGATTGTGCATTTCGATTGCGCTCTTCAATAGCGCTATAGGAGATGGCGATCCCTGTCCCGCAATCATCGCATGATCTGTATATTCAGCTGCCCATTCAAGATTGGCCGCGTAGTTACCAGTAGTGTCGGAAAAAGGATTCCCTTCACAAAAATCCCATGTGATTGGAAGAGCGAAGCGTGTAAATGTGCCTTGCAATTTTGTGTAACCATTATCCCACCGGCACACATTTGACTGGCGATCCGCAATTCGATCTACGCCTATAGTTAGCCCGGCAAATATTGCTTCCCGCCATTCAGCGGGAAGGTGCGTCAGCGAACCGCAAATCTCCCTCGTCCACTTCACGAACGTCCCTAACGCCAGAAGCTGGCGCGGCATGAAAAGGCTCCTCCATTTGGTGAAGCCATACCCGTCCACGGAAAAAGCGCGGCTTGCGCCTATGCCACCCTTGGGCGTCGGCTCCTCCGGCAAGCCGAATGGGATTTTCGCGGAGAGATCCGCCAACGCTTTTTCCGCTTGCTCAGCTTGTAACGTCTCTTGCTTGTCCGGCAGACGATATTCCTTGCCGTTCTGGCCATCTGCAACTACGACAGTCATTACAGCGCCGAGACGTCCGGCCTTGCCTTCAAGCCGAATATCTTCCATTGTCATAATGACCTGTCCAGGTTTTTGACAACATGGACACCAAGCCCCGGAGCGAGACATCGTCCCCGCGCCAAGCCGCTTGTCGTGCTCCCGACGCTGGGCCGTGTTCCCGCCCTTCACCGGAACATTCGCCTCGATGCCGAAAACAACACCCGTTTTTTCCCGGTTCGGTTCCATTGTCAGCAGGACGCGCTTCTTGTCCTTCTTGCAGAGCCAGCGGGTCTTGAGGAGCGGAATCGTGGCCCGACAATTCTTGCACTTCACCGTCCGCGCCCAGAGGTAGGCCACGGTGGGCTTGGCCACCCAGCGCGGATTGCGCTTATCCGCCAGGTAGTCCGCGCTGAAGTCGGCGTTGAGCGCTTCCACGTCCGGCGTGCCGTCCTTCTTGAGCGACACTTGGCGCATGGGCTGCCTCTCGAAGGGTTTGGGATTGTGCCGGTCGAACGCCTCGAAGTCGGCGTAGATCGGGTAATACCGCGCCAGCTCTCGCCGGGCGTTGCCGAGCACACAACGGCCCCAAGTCCGCACATGCCAGGCGAGGTCCGCCTTGGGGATGTGACCCGAATCCGGATTATCCCAGAATCCAGGTTGTATTTTTTCCGCCTCAAGTTGTTTCTTTGTCTTTTTGGTCCAGCCCACGAGATGCGGATGCGCCTTGTAGAAGGCGTCCATGAACTCCTCGTCCTTCAGGATGAAGTCCGGGAGCGGATGCATTTTGCCCGCCAGCTTCTGCGGGTACTCCAGCGTGCATTTCAGGATGAACCATGCGACCGGGTTGATGTCCGCGGCGGTGGCTTCGCACCCAAGGCGCATGGCCTCGAGCGGTATCGCGCCGCCGCCCGCGAACGGGTCCAGCACCTTGGGCGCTCGCCCGCCGTAGGCCTTCTTGATTTCCTGACGAATCCACCCCAGGAGTTCCTTGTTCTCGGTTTCCCGGCCCCAGTGGAGGATGCCGCCCTCGGTGATTTCCTTCTCGCGTTCGACGGTCTGGCCGTTGGGCATACGCTTGCGCTCGACCTTTTTTACGACCCTGCCGCCGATCTTCTCACAGAGGGCCTGCCTGCGCCTTTTGATTTCCTCCTTCCATTGCTCCTCGGTCATGCCTTCGGGCTTGGGCTCGGTAGACGGATCCGGCAGAAGTGTGGCGATGAGCGCCGCCCGACACGCGGCCAATGGACGCCGCGCGGGCCAGATATGGAGCGTCGAGATGTGTCCATGCCGCACGTTCTTCTCGTGGACCGAGTCCAGAGAAGCCTGCTTCAGCGGAAAGGCGTTTTCAATGAGCCGTGGAATATCGGTCATTTTGGCGTATGTCCCCTATCTCGGATGTTCGAATGTTTCATGCAATGTTCAACAAATCCTTGGCCGTTTTCCTCAAGTACACACGCGGTGCAGCATTAGTACCCTGAAACACAAGGAGAATGTGATGGCCGTCCCTCGTAGAGACAGACCTCCGACCTCGTTCAATCTTCTCGTCGATGTCTACGTCCAGCCCGCTTGCTGCCGTTTCTAACTGATACCGCTCATCCACTTTGCCATCGGAATCAGATAGATGCCGTTTTTCTGAAATGACGTTGATCATTGGCATGCCCCCTTTTAAAGAGGCAAAGAGCTTCTCCGAGAAACATGACTCCAATCCATGATGCGGGGCCACCAAGACGGAGAGACGTTGTCTATCGAGTAGTTCCTGCAGCGTAGGCTGTGTCGAGGTTCGTGAATGCCAATCGTTAGGCTGCGCGGAAGAGCCAAATATGAGATATCGCCGTTCCACATCCTTCTTGCCATCAATGACGCAATCGAAAACCTCGGGTGTGATGTCGCCGGGAATCAGTAACGTCTGATTACCATGACGCAGATAGAATACAAGGCTCAGTCCGTTACCGTAGTCCTGGTCGCTTGCTTCATGGATGAAGTCCACTCTCGATGGGACAAGGTAATAGAATCCATATTCGACGTTGGGAACGCCGCACGGCACACAGTTTTGCAGCGTTTGAAGCGGCGGCGTCCGCTTGGAGTAGACGGCGCGGTATTTCCCTATGAGCTCACGGTTGTCGTCATTGACTAAACGGTCAAAATCAACTTCCTGACCTTCAACCTTGTCATTCGGGCATGTAATCAAGTAAGGATAAAGCCTCGACGTGTCTCTATCACCAGAAATCGCGTCGATTTCACTGATATGGTCGCTATGAGGGTGGGAAAGAAAACATTGACCGATGGGGCAACCAGAGTAACGAGTAAGATAGGGCACAATTTTTTCGCCAATGAAGATTGAGGGAGAGAAATCATCGCTTGCGCCGAGGTCGTACACAATACCTACGTTGTGTGGTAGCCGCATGAAGATTGAAAGCCCGCGGCCTGTATTGAAGACCCACACGTAAGTAAACAAGGTTGAATACCATTTGGATACCAGATTCATGTATATCTCCTAAATCGGGTGTTTCACAGCGATTTCGCCAAACATCCAGTAAGTCGCGCCCCTGAATTGCCCGGACAAGACATCCGGGGGGTGTATTTCAATCCTGATATGGCTTTGTGCTCGGGTGCTGATAAGCGAGTAACGCATCGCTCCCACTTGGATCCCCTGTACCGGGATTTGCGAATAACGACTATCAACATGTGGATCTTTGGCCACAACTGAGGCAAGCACGACTGATGGCTTGGCCAGATTCAGCAAGTCCGTCGAGTAACCCGACCGATGGCCATGATGTGGAGCGACGAGGATGTCCACATTGGCGACGAGGGCACGCCATGCGTTGCCATTTATCCCATATTGGCCACGTTGCAGCATTTGCGCGCAGTCCTGGCCGAGCAAGATCTCCCACGCCTCCCTTTCCATGTCACCGCATAAGAGGATGGACTTGCCATAGACATCAATTCGCGTGACAACGCTGGCGTTATTTACTCGCGAGTTCGCGTCCCCTCCAATTTGTCGCGCTACGGCGACTGGCAGGCATAGCTCGCTGATCTGCACGCCGCCGTAATCAGGAGTAGATACCGCCGGAGAGAAGCCACTGGCGTATCTCTGGGAGAATGCCCGTACCGTCGCCCTTGATAACTCGTTCGAGCATGAAGCATAGCAGTCGGTCACATACGCTTGGTCCGCGTTAACCGTCTTCAAGAACTCCGGGCCGTGCTGGAACAGGTTGGCGTAGTCTGCGAGGTGGTCCCCGTGCATATGGCTTACGGTCCCCTTGAGGAAGCAGAAGCTCGGCACCCCGAAAAGGGCTTGGGCAATCAGCGATCCCTGGCCGTTCCCGGCGATCCATCGCACCGGCGAAAAGGTGCTATTACACCCAACATCGAAGATACACCAGCGACCATTCGGAAGCCGCATCGAAGCCGACTGGCCGAGGTCGACGTCAAAGAGGAAGAATATCGCGCTCATTAGCCATCGCGCCTATCTTGCCGATCCGACAGTTCAAGGAACTGAACGAACACCTCGCGGCCGTAACGAACTCCGAACTGGTGCATCCGGAATACGGAAAGCCCCACCAGGATAATAAGCAAGATGTGTATCTTCCAAGCCGGTAGGTTCGTGACCAAATTACAAACAACCAGAACAAGGAGACTGGCAGCCATGCCACGGCAAAGACCATAGTGACCATTGAACACGTCGATTCGCGTGCCACGGCCAGCCCCGGCAACTGCCGCATAGACCTGACGTATGATCGAATACCAATGTTTCGCGCTGATACCGGAAATATCGAAAGATTCATTGGCCAGCATCCGTTTGATTTTCGCTTCGACGCGGACGGACTGCTCCGGAGCAACCAGTTCGTGCTTTCCGGTTCGGAGCCAGTCGGTAGGCATTCCACTCCATAGTCCCCACCACGCCTTTTCAATACCATTCCCCAGTGTCTGGAGCAATTGCCCCGCAGCGTAGGCTAGTACTACACCGATACCGAATCCGCCAAAGGTGATGCTGCTCACGGGCAAGACCTTCTCGGCGTCCGGCCAGATACAGCGAATACCGACCAGCAGTAACATTCCCGGTGCGATGTATCCCAAGAACTCGTGAAGATCGAATTGTCTCATGCTTGCAACACCTCCGCTTCCATTAATCGGTCCGGGCTGATGAGCACACTCTCTTCGCCCTTGCCAGCAGATTGCAAAACGGGTCTTGGAGACGGATAAGGCGCGGGCTGGGCGCGGCGCAGTCATAGACGGCGTAGAACCAATAACCCTGGCGCATGTTTGGTGATTCCGCCCGCACGTTGCTCGGCTTCGTTGCCATTGGCTGTATCTGCTCCTCACCATGACGAGGGTTTGTGAAATGTTCCTAACTTGTCCGTCAGCACCGGTGGAAATTGGCTTGCCGCCAAGGCCGATTCGCGGATGTGTTTGTAAAATCGGGCGGTCGTTTCGAACGCCCGGCACTTGATTTTCTGCGGATTTATGACACCGACGGTCTTATGGAATCGGTTCTGCACGAGTTGAACCGGCGTCTTGAGATCGGAATCGCCGCTGATGATCACGGCACAATCGAAAGCGTTATCGGCTGCGTCCACAAGCATAATAGACGTTAGGTTGACATCAGACCCCTTCTCCTCGGTCTTCATGACCTGAACAAAGCGTTCCTGCCCCGGCGTGGTGTTGGCAAGAGGCATCCAGACGACGTGGGACAGGTAGTGTCCGTAGATAATCTGGAGGATCGGGATCGTCCTGAGCGCCCGAAGATAGATCTGCTGTCGCGTGGGCAGATCAGGATCGCCGGGACGGGGCTGGACTTTCGCCGTGAAGTATTTGATGCCGGCAAGCTCGTTCTCCGGCCGCAACATGATGCGGCAGAGCGCGCCGATGTCCAGCCACTTGTAGGGCGTGTCTTTAACCGCCCCGTAATAGAGATTGAAGGCATCCACATAGACGATGGTCTTCATATGGACGCCCCCCCAAAATAGCAAGAGCCGATCCTTTCGGACCGGCTCTGCGCCCCTTCGCCGAAGCTAACGGGGGTGTTTCCGAAATAAATATAACTTGTCGCCGTCTCGGTTGTCAATACTCTGGGCATAAAAGAAGCACCCTCCATCCGTCCTGCGTCGGGAAACCATGTTTTAACGGGAAGCATCACGAGCCGGCCTCCAAAACCTGAGCTTGGCTAATGAGCACACTCCCCTTCGCCCTCGCCAGCAGGTTCCCAAATGGGTCCTGCACGCGGACAAGGCGCGGGCTGGGCGTGGCACAGTCGTAGACGGCGTAGAGCCAGTAGCTCTGACGCATATTGCAGGCTTTGGCCCACTCGTTCGCCGATACCTCGATGTCGCCGGTTTCGGCCCGTCCTTTGACCTCGATGGCACGTTTCTCGTTCCCGGGGCGAACGGAAAGCAAATCAAAGCCCGAGTTGTCGGGCAATCCGGCTACGCGGGCAAGCTGCTGCGTGTGGACATCCTGCACCTTGGCTCCGGCCGCTTCCTCGAATGCCCAGGCCACCCGCATAGCGGCCAGTTCCACGTTGACGTCGTGTTCCTTGATATCTAAGGGATCGGAGGACGGCACGACAAGGGCGTGCACCACGAAGGTCACCGACCCCGGCTCGATGAGGCCCGGTTCGCGCTTCATGACGGCGAGGGCGTTCTCCCTGCGGCCCGCAAGCTGCCTCTGCAGGCGTTTGATTTCTTCCAACGCCTCAACGGCCTTCCTGTTTCCGGTTCGCGCCTTCTCCGCGTGCATTGCGCGGGCGGCGGCCAATTCTGCCTCCTGGAAGTCGAAGCCGCGCTGGATAAATCTTTCCCGTTCCTGCAAGCTGTCCAACAGGGTCTTCTTTCGCTCAAAGGCCATCTCGCGGGCGACGCGCTCCAGAAGGAAGGCGAGCGCCTGCTCCTTCAAGCCGTTCGCCGCGACTGCCAGGCGCTGCGCCGATGGAGGCAGACCTTGGCCTCCCTTCAGAAGCAGTAGGTATTCTACAGGACACAGAGTAACCTCCGCGCCCTCGTACTGCTTCACCCCGACGAGGCGGCAATCCAGCGTCTCCTCCTTCGCCAAGTCGGGCATCTCCGCGTCGGCCTTTCTCGCCATGGTGAGAAGCGCCATGTGGAAGAGGTACGGCCGGTCGGTGGACGGATCAATGAAGACCGCGCCGCGTTTGCCTGCGTCGCCCAGGCGCTCGGAGACAAGGGCGCGGAAGCGTTCGAATACGGGCTCGCCCGGATGGAGCCAGATGACATCCTTCCTGTCGGCGGGCCTGGACACGGAAAGACGCTCGCGAGCCTTTTCGGGGTAGAGTTCCAAAGATTGAAGAAGCGGATCGAGCGCGCCCAAACGGGCGGGACGCAAGGAGAACACTCCGCTCATGTCGCCCCTGCCTGCCGCGTCCGCGGCACAAGCAGGCTCGATGGCGATGTCCATCAGCGGCGCGGCCTTTTCGATATACTGGCAGACGTATCCCGGGAGCAGGCGGAAATAGATTTCCTGTTCAATATCCGTCCGCAGTCGAGGCAACTCCCTGGCCACATCGCCTCCGGAGCCGAAAAGTGCCTTTTCGCGGGCCGCGAGCGCCTCGACCTGCTCTTTCGTCAGGCGGCCATCGAGTTCGCGCGCCACGTCGTCCGGGTCTTCGGTGACGGCCTTCTCCATATATTGTTTGATGGAGACGTCCTGGAAGATTCGGCCGATACAGTCGAAGACCTTGTCCGACCGGAGCTCCTTGCGGATTTTCTCCAGCTTATCGAGAAGGACTTTCAGCACCTTGCCTTCGCGGGTCTTCGGCGCGACCAGGTTCGTGATGACGACCGGGTCGTGCTTCTGACCGTAGCGGTGAATTCGGCCCATGCGCTGCTCGAGGCGGGCCGGGTTCCACGGCACGTCGTAATTAATCATGATCCAGCAGAACTGCAGGTTGATGCCTTCACCCGCCGCGTCCGTGCAGACAAGGAAACGGGCCCCGCCTTCCGAAATCGGCGTCCGGAAGAATTCCACCTGCCTATCCCGTTCGCTCAGGCCCGTGACCGCGTCCGGTTGGGCGCTCATGCCGCCGTGGATCTGCGCGACCTGGCCCGTGAAGCCCATCCCGGCCAACCGCTTGGCAAGGAACTCCATCGTGTCGCGGTGTTCGGTGAAAATGATGAACTTCTCGCCGCTGAACTGCGCGTCCGTCAGCACTTCACGGAGTTTCTCGAACTTGGACTCATGCCCGCCGTCGTGAACTTTCCGCGCCAAGTCGAGCAAGCGTTTGACCTGCTCCTTTTCCGCCAGAAGGTCGGCCAGGGATGCGGCGATGACCCCCTGGAGGAGCTTGTCTTCCGCGAACTCGTTTTCCTCGCGGCCTTCTTCCTCGGATTCGTCATCCGCCGTCTTGGCGTCGAGAACGTCGTCTTCCTCGCGAATCCGCTGTTGAAGCATGACAAGCTGCTCCGTGGAGAGCTTGCCGTCCTGAACGTCCTGAATCAGCACCTCCAGCTTCTCAATCCGGCGCTCGAAGGAACGGAGAAGGGCATACGTGGAGCTGGCCATACGGCGCTGAAACACACCCATGGCCAGGCGCGCGGCCTCCCGGTTCAGAAGCATGGCCTTGTTGTAGACAAATCGGAGATAGTCGGTTGTCTCGTCATAGAGATTCTGCTCGCTGATCTCTCCTTGACTCAGGTCGTAACCGAGCGTGTCGGAAACCCGCTTGGGATACAGCGGCCTTCCGTCGAGGTGGACCATCTCCTCTTTGGTGCGGCGGATGAAGCGGTCGAAGCGCTGCTCCGCCGGGAACTCATCGAACGCCTCCGGCGTGGAGAGCGCCTCGGGTTCCAGAAGCCGCCACAGGGCATAGTAGGGGTACTCCTTGCCCATGTGCGGCGTGGCCGTAAGGAGCAGAAGATGATGCGCGGCCCAGCCGAGTTTCCAGCGTTCGTGAATCCCGCGAACCCCTGCAATCGCCTCCGCGAGGCAATAACGGTCTGTCTTCCGGATTCGGAGGTCCGCGCCGCGGTCCGCCGCCAACTTGTGCGCTTCATCGAAGACGACCAGGTCGTAAGGAACGACTTCGGATTCCTGGAGGCGAGCGAAAACACGAGGACTCGCCAGAGTATCCACGCTGATAATGAGCCAGTTGCTGTTTTCGCCGACGAAGGGATTCTCGGCGCGGGCGTCGGCGCCGCTTACGACACGGAAGGGAAGATTGAACAACGTCGCCAATTCCCTGCGCCAGTTCCCGACAAGCCCCGCCGGGGTGACGATGAGAATGCGGCGCAACAATCGGCGCGAAAGCGTTTCTCGAATATAGAGCCCGCTCATGATGGTTTTGCCGGCGCCCGCGTCGTCCGCCAAGAGAAATCGCAGGCGGGATTGCTTGAGCATGTGGTCGTAGACGGCGATGCGCTGGTGCGGTAAGGGATCGATGCTGGCAATCTCGGTAGCGAAAGTCGGATTCATGAGGTGGCCGAAGGAGAGGCGTTCGCCCTCGGCCAGTACCTTGACGATGTCGGGTTGGGCCGTGAAGTCCAGAATCGCTGGGGGAAGCGCCTCCTTCTTCTTGCCGTGAGAGGCCGCTTCTTCCGCGACGCTCATCTCAAGGCTCCGAAGCTGATTCCAGGAAAGCTGCGACGGCTTCGTCAGGCCGTTCTCCCAGCGGTTGACGGTGGCAAAGGCAACGCCGAGGCGGCCAGCCAGCGCCTGTTGGGTGAGTCCCATTCCAGAGCGCATCCTCTTGATACGTAAAGGGTAGTCGTCGCCGGGCCGGAGCCCAATCGTAACTTGTTCTTGTGCCTTATCCCTGATCAATCCGGAAATCTCCTCAAACTTATACAAATATTATAGCATATGTTATATATCTTGTCAAGTGACCACGCGAAGAAATATTTAAATCATAGAAAGGGATTCATGGGCAATAGACCGGCAAGTGGACAACTTCGTTATTCCATCAGAAGCGCATGTTTAACACCGATCGCGCGATCTTCGGGGCTTTAAGTCTTTTGGCCTCGGACGGACTTTCACCGGCTGGATCTGATCAATATCATCAGCCCAGAGCACTCTACCGGGAATTTATCCGCGAATTCCCCGCATCCCTAGAGCCAGAGTAATATCGTTATTTCACCGTCCAGATCACGGCATGTCGGGTGCCGTCTTCCGCGACGGAATACCCAACGACCTGCCCCCGCTGATTGATGCCGTAGGCCGCGCTCTCTTGGACAGAAGCGCCGGGAAGCGTTCCGAGGTCCATGATTCCCCCTTTGCTAGTCCACAAGAACGCATGGCCTTCATTTTCCGCAGTAAAGCTCCAGCCCACGACTTGTCCTTCATCATTGATCGCGTGGGCGCAACCTGCGGTCCCGCCTAGCGTAGGAAGCTGAGATATGCCGGATCTTGCAGTCCAGAGAAAGGCGACGCAGGAAGGCTCAAATCCATCGCCGAAGCGCGCGTGGGGCGCACTGAACACGTCACCACTGCCGCCCACGATTTCTCCAAAATTATTGATCCCTAGGGCATGGCTATGGAGTTTTATCGTCCCTAGATCAAGGATCTCGCTCTTCGTCCAGAGTGCGGCGTGGTAGATGTCAGGAAGGGTGTGATGGCTAATGCCTACGATCCACCCTCGATCGTTGATGTCCCAGGCCGCGCTGAATCCCAGCGGCGGTTCGCCCAAGAGAGAATCCAAGAGCAACATCCCACCCCTCGCCGTCCAGAGGAACGCGAAGTTGTCCGAATCGCCGACGATCTCGCCGCGGTTGTTGATCCCGAAGGAAAGAGAAAACGCGTTTTCGTACGGCATCGACGGATGCCCTGACGTGCCGAGGTTTAACATTCCGCCCTTTTCCGACCATAAGAATGCCCGGAGCAAATCTCTTCCGGGATCCCAGCTAGAGCCGACGATCTGACCACTTTCATTTATATCGTTAGGCGATGAGTAAGGCGGTTCACCAAGAGAACCAAGGCCCTTCGCCCCAAAAATCTTAGACCAGAGGAAAGCCATCGGCGGGCCTTGAGTTTTTATCGTACCAACTACCTTTCCCGAACTGTTCACTCCGAAAGCACACTCCATATTTGGATCGACCATAGCTCAGAGGTCGATCATGGGAAATCCCGTCGTGCTAGTTATTGCGCTATGTTTACTAGCTATGGAGTTCGTTTCAGGTACTAGGACTCCTAACAAAAGGATATTCACAAAAAGACCCGCTAAAATACACTTTTTTTCCTCTTTTGAAATCATTGAACCCTCCTTTAAGAATAACCCAACATTTTATAAATAAGGTCGAAATAGAGGTTTGTCAAGTTTTTTGAACTCGTTGTCATTTAAAAATTGAAAGCTGACTGTTTATTGGGGATTTAAAGCTTGAAAGTGGACTGGAGAGTGCGGCCGCGATTTAACCCTCCGATCATGAAGGAGGTTTTATCGTAGCTGGACATCTTCACAAGTCTCTCAACGATCAGCAGGTCAGCGATCTTCTCAGGCGATATGCCGACCAGGAAGTTGAACTCCAGCATATCTTGAGCGTCCTGAAATTAGGCCGGAAATCGCCCGGACCTCCCGCTCCGGGCTCGGTAACAATCACGGGAAATATTGGGGATCGGCCACCATGAGATCCTGAAAGGCGCATGCCGGCGCCGGCCTCTCCGCAACGAAGGTCAACTTCTGTGCCGCCAGGAG
>Ga0163210_1001020_pt1 | contig 12084 bp, 12 predicted proteins | sample Kivu_220m_FD_113536 | JGI IMG/M metagenome (GOLD analysis project Ga0163210, IMG submission 113536) | Freshwater microbial communities from Lake Kivu, Western Province, Rwanda to study Microbial Dark Matter (Phase II) - Kivu_220m | ecosystem: Environmental > Aquatic > Freshwater > Lake ... | reverse complement strand
CCATTATGGAAAAAAACAGAGAAAAATTTATGAAGGCTGTACAAGATGTCCTAGAACCTAATATACTTAAACACTCTTTAGCCGTTGAAGCTTGCATGGGTGGAATATACGACTTTTTAAAATCCCAAGGCACGCTTGGAGCAGATGAACCTGTCAAAGAAGACTGGGAACTTGCGGGTCTAACCCATGACATTGACTATTCTGGAGAACATAAAAGCACACATCCGAATAAAACAAAGGAGGTTTTAGCTAAATATAATCTGGAAATTTCTGACCCTGTAGATCAAATAATAAAAGCCCACGCTCCGGAACTGACTGGCGTACAACCAGAATCAAAAGCTGAATGGGCAATATTCTGCTGTGACAGCTTAACTGGTCTAATAACCGCAGTTGCCCTCATACTTCCTTCAAAGGACATTAAGGACGTAAAAACAAAATCTGTATTAAAGAGGTTTCTAAAGGAACCAAGGTTTGCTGCGGGAACTCGCAGAGAAGAAGTGGCTATGTGTGAAAAGCCTGAAGGCTTAAACATACCACTAGAAAAATTCATAGAGATATGCCTTACGGCAATGCAAAAGATATAAGCCGGTCCCGGGACCGACCCGGCTTCAACTATTCATACCTCAATGCCTCTATCGGCTGGAGGTTCGCGGCCTTTCTAGCCGGATACAGCCCAAATATAATTCCTATCATTCCAGACACACCCAAAGAAAGAATTACGGACTGAAAAGACACGGTAAACGGCAAATTTATAAAATGCGAAATTATATATGAAAAGAGTATTCCTAAAATAACTCCCAACACACCTCCCGAAGCGGTCAAGATCACAGATTCTATCAAAAATTGTGTTATTATAAGTTTCTTTTTTGCTCCTAAGGCTTTCCTTAAACCTATCTCCCGTGTTCTTTCTGTAACTGTGACGAGCATAATGTTCATAATACCAATACCTCCAACTATCAAAGAAATCGCCGCTATACCAGAAAGTAGCGCTGTCAAAGTCCCAGTTATTTGATTAGCAGCTCCCAAAATGTCATTCTGCGAAAGAATTGAAAAATCCGCTTTAGAGGGATCCGACAATTTATGGCGGGCTAAAAGCAGGTACCCAACTCCATTTTCAACATTTGTCATAACATCGGAACTTTCTGCTTGGACAGATATAGAAGAAACATAATCCACACCAAAAAGCTGTTTCTGCACTGTAGTCAACGGAACATAAATCATATCATCCTGATTTTGGAATCCGCTCCCTCCTTTTGAAACAGTAACTCCTATGATACGAAGTATTTGACCATTTACACGTATAGTTTGACCAACAGGATTAGCGTTATCCCCAAATAAATCCGAAGCAACTGTAGGACCAAGCACCGCAACTTTAGACATATTGCTCAAATCCGCCTGCGATATAAAGCTTCCAGAGGAAGTATTGACATTATGGACATCCGCATAAGCTGGCGTTACACCTGCTATCTCCGTATTAGTATTATTCCCCCCCGCTATAACCTGCACCCTTCTCATAAGCCCCGCCGACACATTTTTCACCCCCGAAATACCCGCAGAAGGATCCAAAATGGCCTGCGCATCCTCGTAAGTTAAAGATGTAGCGCCCCCAGCAGCACCTCTAACTCCCCCACTGCTTTGAAACCCAGGCTGGACGGTCAAAAGATTTGATCCCAAAGACTGGATTTGGTTCTCTACGGATTTTTGGCTGGAGTTTCCCAAAGATATCAAGGCAATCACACTTGCGGTACCTATAACAATACCAAGAGTAGCAAGAGCAGTGCGCATCTTATTCAATGATATGGAGGATAGCGCCTCAAGTAAAAGCTCAGTAAATTCCATACTTACTTAATCCTCCTAACATGCAAGTTTTTGGCATCCTCAAAAATTTTTCCATCCCTTATATGTATAATCCTCTTGGCGCAGGCAGTTATGTCCGGCTCGTGCGTAATCATCACAATGGTATGCCCTTCTTTATTGAGATTTTGGAATATCTCCATAATTTCATCGGCTTGTACGGATGCTATATTTCCTGTTGGCTCATCGGCAAGAAGAATGCTGGGCTGCACGGCAAGCCCGCGCGCTATAGCAACACGCTGCTGTTGACCACCTGATAATTGGCTCGAGGTATGCTCCATCCTGTCCTCAAGGCCCACCATCTTCAAATACTCCTTCGCCTTTCTCTCGCGCTCAACCCGACTTATCCCTGCGTAGGCCATAGGCAGCATTACATTTTTTAGAGCTGTTGTACGAGGCAAAAGGTTGAATGACTGGAATATAAAACCTATCTTTCTATTTCTTATGTCGGCAAGAGCATCATCAGATAAATTCGCGATTTTCTCGCCATCCAAAAAATACTCACCACTGGTTGGAGTATCCAAAGCACCAAGGATATTCATCAAAGTGGATTTGCCGCTTCCGGAAGGGCCCATTATGGCTACAAACTCCCCCCTTTTTATCTCAAACGAGACTTTGGATAAGGCGATTGTTTGGACATCCCCCGACTTGTAGACTTTCGAGACGTCTCTGACAACAATCATTTTACCTACCTCCAAAACCCCTGTTAAATCCGCCCACCCTTGTAGCCCCAAATATAGAGGTCCCTCCGCTTGAAGAGGTTGTAGGACTAATAACTGAAGTTACAACATCTTGTCCCTCGGATAATCCAGATGTAATCTCAATATTAGTATCCGAAGACAACCCTGTTTCAACAGGAACTTCAGAAACCACGCCGTTTTCTAAAACCCGCACCGTAGACTGCCCATTCTGATTTTGCACAGCGCTAATTGGAATCTCCAAAACATCGCTTCTGCTGTCCACTATTACGTTCACAGAAGCTGACATATTAGAGTACACACCAGCGGGGTTCGTGTCCAATATAACCGTCACGGGATAATTAGTTACGCCGGAACTAACTACACCTTTAACATCCACGCTTAGGACCTTCCCTGTAAAAGTTTCGTTAGGAAAGGCGTCCAAAGTTACCGTAGCTCTTTGCCCATTTTTTATCTTAGGAGCATCTATTTCCGTTACATTAACCGTTACAGCAACCGGGGCCTTAACAACAATATTCCCTACGCTTTGGGATACATTTTTCGAGGTCGAGGAATCTGTTTTGGCCGATAAAACCGACCCAATCTGAAAAGACAGACCATCCACAGTACCTGATATGGAGGCATAAATTGTAGGAGAAACTTGTGTAAGTGATAGCCACGAATTATATAAATCCGCCCTGGCCTGGCTAATAACCTCGTCTTGGTTATTATACTTGGTCTCGCTAACAGTCAGGTTATTTTTGTCTATTTGATACGTCTGATCGTTTTTGTCCTTTCCATCGTTTATAGCATCCTGAAAAGTCTTTTGGGCACTTATGAGAGAACTTTCCAAAGAGTATTTAGCAAGCTCCGCGCTGTCAACAGCACTTTTTGCCTTATTATAAGACGAAAGCTGCTGCAAATAAGATTGGTTAGAGTTCTGGTCCAAATCTAATTTCGCTATGGGGGCGCCGCTTTTAACATAATTACCATTTTTCACATACAAATCTGTAACAACTCCTGAAACCTGAGTAGTAATAGGAACTGTGTTAGCGGAAGAAACAGAGCCCGAAGCAGATACTGTGGATATTATAGTACCTTTTTCTACCTTGGCTGTTCGATATTGAACTTGAGCTTTAGGTTTAAATACTTGAGTCTTTATCAAAACTCCAGCACATACAAGTAAAACGAGTATCACTAACTTTTTAGCCAAGGACATTTTCAAGATTTTGTCTTTCACATTCATATTGCAAAACTCTAACCTTTAAATCTGAAAAATAACTGTAAAAGTTGATCCTTTCCCAACCCTACTTTCAACAAAGATTTTTCCCTTATGCATATCCACAATCCTTTTTGCAATTGATAAACCAAGCCCAAATCCAGAAGATGACCTGGACTTATCTGCTCTATAGAAACGATCAAAAATTCTTGGTATGTCTTTCTCCTCTATTCCGGATCCTTCATCTTTTACACTCACGTTAATAGCCCGCCCGGACACACTACTAACAATAGCTACCTTGCTCTCATCAGGGCTATATTTAATGGCGTTCTCAAGCAAAATCACAAACAAGTCCACCAAACTATATTTATTTCCCCTAACAGCCATATCCTTAACTTGCTCATTTACGCTAATATCTCGCTGCCCAGCCAAGGGCGCAATTTTATCTACCGCCTCCCTTACAACCTTCTTCAAGGAGACTTGCTCAAACCTTACACTATTGTTGTACTCCTGATACTGCGAAAGACTTAACAAAGAATCAGACAAGACCTTCAGCTTATTCACCTCTTCTATACTGCTTCTTATGAGGTCTTTGGAGCCTTTAATAGTGGGGGTTTTGCTACGTAAGAAAACTTCCATCGTACTTTTTAATGCAGTGAGGGGAGTTCTAAGTTCATGCGAAGCGTCAGTAACGAACCTATTTTGCTCATCTATCATAAGCTTTATTGGCTTTAAGGTTTTCCCTGCAAGCAGATAGCCAAGACCCCCAGATACAACAAGTATTATCACATTTATCAGCACTAAAGTTACTCCAAAACGGAGCCTGGCCTCCTCCAGCAACTCCAAATCGGGGGCATTTCTAATAGGCGCTGGAGGAAGAGGTAGGTTGCCATCTAACCCACGCTCAATCCGCGTCCTCTGGACCCTAGCAAACCTCCCAACCTCGTGAGACCAAATTCCATATATAGCGAGACTAAAAGAGGCACTTACAGAAAGTATAATAAAAAGGTACCAAACTGTAAGTTTTATCCGCGCTGACGTAAACATTATTTATCCGCCTCAAGCTTATAACCAAATCCTCTTACCGTATGTATCAAAGGAGATTTAAAAGGGGCATCTACCTTTTTCCTTATATTCTTTACGTAAACCTCTACAGTATTAGTATAGATATCAGAATCATAATCCCAAACCTGATTAATTATCTGCTCTTTAGTTCGTACCTTGCCCGCGTTGCGCATTAAATACTCCAACAAAGAAAATTCCTTTCTGGAGAGGGTGATCGGATTTCCCGCCCGCGTGACCTCATAAGATCTAGCATCTAAGGCTAAATCGGACACCGTTAGCACAGTGCCCAACGCTTCCTTTGGCCTCCTAGATAAAGCCCTAACGCGAGCTAAAAGCTCCTCAAATGAAAAAGGCTTTGTTAGATAGTCGTCGGCTCCGGCATCAAGACCCAAAACTTTATCACTTATCTGCCCTTTCGCAGTCAATATAAGCACAGGGGTGTTGATACCCTCCTTCCTAAGCTTTTTGCATACATCAATCCCGCTCAAATCCGGAAGCATCAAATCCAAAATTATAAGATCATAATCCCCAGAAGACGCCATATCATACCCACCACCCCCGGAATATGAAACATCGGCAACATAACGCTCTTGCTCTAATCCCTCTTTTATAGAGTTAGCAATCTTATGCTCATCTTCGATTACTAGTATTTTCATAACATACATATTACACCTATCCCACTGAATCTTTGCTGAAATTGAATGGATTTCAGAACTCACACAAAACATGCTAAATTAATAGCATGAAGCTTAAGCACCTCTTTTTCCTACTCTTACTACTGGGAACTATTTGGCTCGGGACGTACACATACAAATCCAACCTTCTCGAATCCAGGTGTAACACTCCGACTTATTATTCTTTAGGAACCATAGATGCCAAATTTAAAATACCGCAAGGTCAAGCTCTTACTTACGCAAAAGAAGCGGCAGATATTTGGAACAAAGGCAGCGGATATAATCTCTTGGAATACAAGCCTGGGGCGGAGCTAACCGTAAATATGGTTTACGACGAGAGGCAGTCTATTTTAAACCAGATAAATAGTCAGCAAAACAGCCTGTCAAATAGTAGCGAATCCCTTAAAGATCAGATAGCTAGCTACAACGCAGCCGTCAAAAACTTCCAAGATAAACTTAATGATTACAACGATCAGGTTAGATATTGGAATTCGCACGGTGGGGCACCTGAGGATGAATACAACAAACTTAGAAATGAATACGAAGCGCTAAGAAAGGAGGCTGGCAGCCTAAATTCTTTAGCCAAACAATTAAACTTAAACGCACAGGACTACAACTTAAAGATTGGAGAGCTAAATCAGTCAATCCAAAGCTTTAATGAAAATTTGCAGAAAAAACCTGAGGAGGGTCTTTATATCCCTAATGAAAATAAGATCGAAATCTTTCTTGATGTAAATGACTCGGAGATAGTCCACACAGTAGCTCACGAGTTCGGCCATGCTTTAGGGTTAGATCACGTAAACGACGAGAATGCGATAATGTACCCATACACAAGCTCTGCACTTAAGCTGTCAAGTGAAGATTTACAGGAAGTGGACACCTTATGCAAAACTCTTAAGGTGCAATACGAGATGCTGAATATGTTATATTATGTACAAAACCTAGTGCGCGGAATTTTGCAGCTATGAATAAAGAGAAATTACGGCCGCTAAAGGGATTTAGGGATTTTTTGCCTAAAGAAGCCCTAAAGCGAAAGTATGTACAAGATAAAATTGAAAAAGTATTTCAAAAGTGGGGATTTACGCCTCTAGAAACACCAACATTAGAATCTCTTGACTTGTTTTTAGGCCAAATTGGCGAGGACGAAAAGTTATTCTACTCATTTAAGGATCAAGGGGGACGTAGTGTAATACTGCGCTACGACCAAACCGTTCCAGCATGCCGCGTTGTGGCGCAAAATTTCCAAGACCTCCCAATGCCATTTAAAAGGTATCAAATCCAACCTGCTTTTAGAGCCGAAAAGCCACAAAAAGGGAGGTATAGAGAGTTCCTACAATGCGATGCAGACATATTTGGCGCGGAAAACCCGGAAGCAGACGCTGAGGTAACAGCCTTATCACTAGATATCTATAAAAGCCTCGGTTTTAAAAAAGCTACCGCTCTAATAAATGACAGGGATTTAATAAAAAATATTCCTTATAATGCTCTCATTTCCATAGATAAAATAAAAAAAATTGGAGAAGATAATGTTCTAAAAGAAATGCAGAAAAAAGGCTTCTCAAAAAAAGGCGCCTGCGACTACCTAAAATATGTGAAAAATCTAAAGCCAAGCAAAGCTGTAGAAATTATATTTGAATATCTCAAAAACTACGGTTTTACAAAAGACTGGTACAAGTTTGACCCTACAATAGTCCGATCTTTTGCTTATTCCACAGGACCTATTTGGGAGATAGAAATACCTAACTTTGAAGGTGGCTCCGTCCTAGGCGGGGAAAGATACGACAGGCTCGTAAAGGACATTTCAGGCAAAGAAATACCCGGAACTGGATTTGGGCTTGGTTTTGATAGAACTCTTGAAGCTATGGAACAGTTTAAACTGTTGCCCGAAACCTTAACTTTATCAAAAGTTTTGGTGACCATTTTTAACAAGGATCTACTCAAAAATTCTATAGAAATAGCAAAATACTTTCGCGACAAAGGAATTAATACCGAAATATACAGTAACCCAGAAACAAAACTGGATAAGCAAATTAAATACGCCGCAAAAGAAGGCATTCCCAATGTAGCAATAGTAGGACCAAACGAGGTGGAAAAAGGGATGATTACCGTGAAAAATCTAAAGACCGGCGAGCAAAAATCTATGACCTACACAGAATTTACACGGGCTTAAGGGCTTTGCAAATGCCCCCACATACAAAACCCCCCACCAGACGGTGGGGGGTTAGCTTTCATTCGTTAAAAGAAAGAGTTTTACTTAACAGCATCCTTTAAACCTTTTCCAGCTTTAAATGCAGGAGTCTTGGTTGCAGGGATGTGAAGAGGAGCCCCTGTTTGAGGGTTTCTTCCCATTCTTGCTGCTCTCTGTCTAACTTCAAAGGTTCCAAAGCCTGTTAAAACAACTTTCTCACCTTTTGAAAGGGCTTTGGTTACAGCTTCAACAAAAGCGTCTACTGCTCTTGCACCGGCTGCTTTGGTAGTTCCGGATTTCTCCGCTACCATATCGACAATTTGCATCTTCGTCATTTCTAAATCACCCCCTTTCAAAATCCTTCCTTTCTATACTTCTAGCCACATGCTGCTTTTCATCATAATCAACAAGTACACTATTAAAAACAGCTTTACCCTCTTCTACCCACTCAAATTTTTCTATCACAGACGAAGTAAAGTTCTTCACAATAATGTCCTTCCTAACGCCCAGGACCGAATTTAAAGGTCCAACCATACCAATGTCCGTAACAAAAGCCGTTCCGTTAGGTAGAATCCTCTGATCTGCGGTTGGTACGTGCGTGTGTGTACCAACAACCGCCGTAACCCGCCCATCCAAAAAATGTCCCATAGCCACTTTCTCGCTCGTAGCCTCGGCATGAAAATCAACAAAAATCCCGCTCAAATCCGCTCCTTCCATCTCCCCTAAAATCCTATCTATCGTAGTGAACGGATTCTCACTATTTGTCTTTATAAAAGTGCGACCAACCAAACTCACAACAAGGTATCTACCCAATTTTCCTAAATCGTAAATAAAATATTCCTTTCCGGGTGAATCAACGGTAAAATTCGCAGGTCTAACAATAAACTGTAGGTTGTCGACGTCATTTTCAAAAGATTTAATATCAAATATGTGATCGCCACAAGTAAAAAAATCTACTCCATAACCCAGAACTTCGTTGAGCGTATCCTTCGTTACGCCCCGTCCCCCCGCTATATTATCACTATTCGCAATAATTAAGTTGATGCTATCACTTTTTTTAAGGGTTGGCAATATTTTTGCTGTAGTAGCACGACCCAAACGGCCCACAATGTCTCCAATGAATAATACTCTCATAAATTATTTAGCTACATCAGACGCCCGCAACTCCCGCACAACAAGAACCTTCACCGTTCCAGGATATGTTTGCTCCTTCTCTATTTTCCTTGCTATATCAAAGGCAAGCTTATCCACCTCATCATCCATAACCTCATCCGGTTTAACTATAACTCTAACTTCTCTCCCCGCTGAAATTGCAAAGGCTTTCCCAACACCCTTAAAGCTCAAAGCCGCATCCTCCAAGTCCTTCATCCTCTTTACGTAGTCCTCAAAATCGCTATATCTAGCGCCGGGCCTTGCACCTGATATACTATCTGCAATTTGGACTATTACACCTTCAACGCTTGACGGTTTGTCTTTATGGTGCTCGGCTACGGCCCTCACTATCGCAGGACTTAGGCTATATTTCTTCAAAATGCTCTCACCAAGTTCTATATGGCTCCCCTCTTCATTAGTCAAAACTTTCCCAATGTCATGCAACAAGCACGCAACCTTAACCACATAAGGATCAACCCCAAGCTCACTGGCTATCTTTACTCCCATTTGCGTTTCCTCAATGGTATGCTCAACCATATTTTGGCCGTACGAAAACCTATATTTGTACCTACCAAGAAGCGAGATGATTTCTTTGGGCAAGTTGTAAACGCCAAAGCGATGCGTCAAGTTCTCTCCTTCTTTGTACATAAGTTTTTCTATTTCACTTTGGGTCCTTTTTACAATTTCCTCAATTCTCGCCGGTTGGATCCTGCCATCGGCGATTAGCCTCTCCAGAGATACTTTAGCAATTTCCCTTCTCACAGGATCAAAGCACGAAATTCTCACCTCATTAGGCGTCTCTGCATCCATTTCAAGATTAACCCCAGTGATTTCCTCAAATGCTCTAATATTTCTCCCTTCCTTCCCAATAATTCTTCCCTTCATTTCCTCATCAGGAAGCTTTATTTTGGATATTGTGTACTCTGGAACATAATCCGTAGATACAGATTGCATTGCCTCAACGAGTATCTCTTTTGCCTTTTCATCGGACTCTCTTCTTATTTTGTCCTCGGCTTCCCTAATCCTTCTGCCAATATCACTTCCCAAACGATGTTCCACCACATCCAAAACCACCTTCTTTGCCTCCTCTTTCGTAATACCAGATATCTTTTCAAGCTTCTCGACCTGTTTAGCCTTGGCTTCATCTATTTCAACAAGCTTTCTTTTAACCTGCTGCTCAACCTCCTCTACTCGCTTTTCTTTCAACTCAAGGTCTCTTTCCCTTCGATCTAGCCTACCCGCCCTTTGCTCCAGAGTTTTTTCGGATTCGGAAACAGAAAGCCTAATTTTCTCGGCAACGTTCTCTGCATCCCTTTTAATCCTTAAGGCCTCATCTTTAGCCCCCACCAAAATTTCCTTTGCCTTGGTTGCAACCTCCTCCTTTTCTTCCTTAGTACTTCCACCACTAGACCTCACAACCTTTTTGTTCCATATGTCTTTCCCAAAATATAAACCAAGCCCAGCACCACCAAACCCCAAAATGGCAGAAAAAACAATTGCAAGTATCTCGGACATCTTATACAAATTGAATAGAGGAATAGGAAATCCCGAGGTTACGCTAAACCCCGTACAGTTCTTTGGAATTTAGAAAAAGCCCATTTCGCACACTTCATAGAACTATTCTTGCTAGAATTTCTCTATATCTCTAAACAAAGCTCCTAGTTGGATATTACCCGCTTTTATCCCCGCCGTCAATTTATGAATTAGAAAGCGGAGTTTATAGCGCAATAGGAAAAGCCGCGGGAGAGAAGGTAGTTTTTAAGCCCGAGCGGATCTTTATAAACCTTGGCCTTTTTAGAGCAAACTCGCTTTGCAGCATCAATTTCCATATTTTTATACTCTTCACCATCCAGCAATTCGCTCACCAAATCCCTATCTACCCCTTTAGCAAAGAGCTCTCCTCTTATAACTCTCATACCCTTGGGGTTTGATGAAGACAATCTCCAACCTACCCACGTTTTAGCAAAATCTTCATCATTTATAAGTTTCAACTCAACCAGATTTTCTAGTATTTTATTTTGCAGAGACGCTAGGTCACTTGAAGATTTAATCTTTTTTGACGCTTTCCTATAAATGTAATCCCTAACTTCCTTTTCACTTCGAGGCCTAATGGAAACAAAGCGCAAAACCTTGTTGTAAATTGATTCTTCAATGTCCATAAAAGGGGATTATTCCGAAGCGCCTGCTATCTTCTCCGCATCTTCTCCAATTTCTATTGGAGTCGCTACACCACCTTTAACAACGCTAGCTCTTATCTTCTTTTCTATTTCATCAGCAACCTTTTTATTCTTGCGCAAATAGTCCTTAGCCGCTTCCCTCCCCTGGGCAATGTTGTTCTCATTATAAATATACCAAGCCCCACTTTTCCTTAGCACACCAAACTCCACACCAACATCAATCAAATTGCCTTCTTTGGATATCCCTTCGTTAAACATAATGTCAAACTCGGCTATCCTAAAAGGGGGAGCAACTTTATTTTTAACCACCTTCACTTTAACCCTATTCCCTGAAACGTCCTTTTCATCTTTTATGCTTTCCACACGCCTAATTTCCATACGAACAGAAGCATAAAATTTTAAGGCTCGGCCTCCCGGGGTTACCTCCGGATTCCCAAACATTACCCCTATTTTTTCCCTTAGCTGATTTGTGAATATAACCGTGGTGTTGCTTCGAGAGACAGCTGCGGTTATTTTCCTTAAAGCCTGGCTCATCAATCGGGCCTGAAGACCTATAAAACTATCCCCCATCTCACCTTCTATCTCTGCTCGAGGAGTTAATGCTGCCACTGAATCTATAGCTATAACATCAACTGCCCCGGACCTGATTAATGTTTCGGCGATCTCAAGAGCCTGTTCCCCTGTATCTGGCTGCGAGATAAGCATATTATCAACGTCCACGCCAATACGCTTTGCATAAATAGGATCAAGAGCGTGCTCCGCATCAATAAAAGCTGCCGTTCCTCCGTTTCTTTGGGCTTCAGCTATAACGTGCAAAACCAGCGTAGTTTTGCCTGAAGATTCCGGGCCAAAGACCTCTATTATTCTTCCTCTTGGAACTCCGCCAACCCCGAGAGCTAAATCAAGAGCAATAGATCCGGTGGAGATGGCTTCTATCTCCCTGTTTTTAGGGCTTTCGCCAAGCTTCATTATAGATCCTTTACCAAAATTTTTTTCTATCTGGGAAATCGCGCTTTGAAGAGCTTGAAATTTTTCATCTTTCTTTTCCATAAAACTCATAATAAACTACCCCATAAAT
>Ga0163210_1001018_pt1 | contig 12099 bp, 11 predicted proteins | sample Kivu_220m_FD_113536 | JGI IMG/M metagenome (GOLD analysis project Ga0163210, IMG submission 113536) | Freshwater microbial communities from Lake Kivu, Western Province, Rwanda to study Microbial Dark Matter (Phase II) - Kivu_220m | ecosystem: Environmental > Aquatic > Freshwater > Lake ... | reverse complement strand
CGTAAGACTTCTGAAGGAAAACCTTGAAAATACTGGGAACAGGCTTCAGGGGGAGATCCTCAGAGAACAGCAGGCCCTTGAGAAAGATGCCGCCGATCTTCAGTCTAAATACGAATCCGGGAGAATTACTCAGTCAGAAGCCCAGCAACGGTATGAAAAACTGATGATGGACCAGCAGGCCCTCATGGATAAAAAAGAGCGTTACACCCAGCAGGTAGCTGAGCAGGAATATAAAATGAATATTGAGCTTCTGGACACGGTCGACAGCTTCCTGCGGCGGTTCAACCAGCAATACGGCTACGATTACATCCTGGCTTACCGTACGGCCGGGGAGATCCTCATTGCCAGCGACAAACTCGATATCACACAACAGGTCCTCGACCAGCTGAACCAGGAGTATGCCGCCCGAAACCAATAGCTTCCATGAAGAAGATCCTTGGTTTCCTGTCCCTTCTGATTCTTGCCTCCTGTACCTCCGACCGGCATCCGGAAACGGAACTTGACCTGCCGGCTGATTCCATTATACCTGAACCCCAGATGATCCTGATGCTGGCGGATGCCCATACCATTGAAGCGGCTATGCTCGTTGACAGGAACAAGGGGCTGGATACCAAGGGACAGGCAGACTTCTATTATTCGGGATTGTTCAGGAAATACCGGGTGTCCAGGGAACGGTACCAGAAAAATATAGAGTACTACCGGAGCGACCAGGAGCACTTCATTCAAATGTACGAGAAGGTCAACAGGGAGCTGACAAAAAGAGAGAACGATTTTATCAAAGAGATCCCGCGGTGATTACCTCGTAAAAATGGCGGAGATATAATGAAGTGTCGCGTGGTCATTCAGTGTATAGGGCCAGGTGATTCTTGAACTGGCAAGGGTTCCCGAACCGTTGATGATCCAATCGTCGCCAATCACCTGGTTGACCTCTAGGGAAATGGTGTTGCCTGAAACATAGGCATAGGCAGGCACGCTGCTGCTCCCTGCATTCGCAAAATTGTAGATGAAAACACCTCCGTTCTGGGATTGCGGATCCAATTCTATGTTGACTTCATAGGTGAGGCGTGTCTCTGTTTCATAAACGCTCCAGATCCCGGCATAGACCTGGCGCTCATCGGTTGGAGCCGGCTCCGGGTCATTGCTGGTGCAGGCTGAGAACCCAATAAGGATCATGGTTAAGATGGATAACAGGGGGGCAACGAACTTTTTCATGGCTCTGTTTTTCTGATAATGGTTCCTTTCGACAAAGATAAATACACTTTTTCTATTTTCATTCTGCCAGGATAGCTTCAGCAAGTTTTCCTGTCAGCCGGGAAGCTCCGAAACGCAACCGCTCTTTCGTAAGCCACTCCTCGCCAAGGTGAGCAGAGACCAGCTGATAGAATGCCAGTGCTTTTTCCGGCTCCGAGATTCCTCCGGCGGGCTTGATCCCTCTGGGCAGGCCTGTTTGCAGATAAAAAGTACGAAGCTGCTCCAGCATGATATTTACCCCCTCCTCAGAGGCTCCTTCCGGGATCTTTCCGGTGGAGGTTTTGATGAAATCGGCACCGGCTTGCAGGGCTATGCGGGCGGCCTCAGCGATCAGCCTGGTGGAGCGGAGTTCGCCGGTTTCAAGGATCACTTTGAGGGTTTTTCCCGGCGTTTTCTCCCTGATCAGAGCGATCTCGTCAGATACCTGCCGGGAGTTTTCCGAAAGCAGATTCCCCCTGGCAAAAACCATGTCAATCTCGTCAGCGCCCTGATCCAGGGCAAAGGAGACCTCTTCCAGTTTTGCCTGAACAGGGAGCTGTCCATGAGGGAATCCCCCGGTCACGGTCGCGATCCGGATCCCACTGCCCATCAACTCCCTTCGTGCGGTGGCAATGAAGGGGGAAAAGATACAAACAGCAGCCGGTAACGGCAGGCCGGTCTCCCCGAAGCGGAGTGCTTTAAGGCAGAGGTCCCGGGTGGATTTCTCCGTGTCTGTACTTTCCAGACTGGTAAGGTCAATGAGTGAAAGAATGCGACGATAGGTATTCCGTTGATCAGCTGATGCCATAGATCAGAATGAAAAACTCAGGCCGAGGCTGGGAAGGATGGGGAGCTGATAGACGATGGTGTTGGTGATACGGTCCACATAGAATACATTTTTCTCATTGAGGACGTTGGTCACACTGGCATCGATCTCTAATTTCATCCGCTTACCAAAATGGAATGATTTCTTCAGGTCGATATCCAGACGGCTATAATAGGTCAAACGGTGAGAGTTGTAATCGCCGTAAAGGATCCCAAGCGACCCGTTGGTTATGGTAATGGGTGTTCCGATATTGGTGAACAGCAGCTCTTCGTAATAGCCCTGTGTGGGGGTGAAAGGGAACCCGGATCCGTAATTGTACCGTACATTCAGTTCCCAGCTCTTGGTCTTTCCGAAGGCATAGGTTCCCATGAGATTCAGGTTATGACGCCGGTCGAAGGGGGGAACGTAGGTAGAGGTGCCATCAAAGCGGTGGATATACCCGAGTGAATAGGTTCCCCAGAAATGGAAATTGCGCAGGTCGTACTTCACAGAGATGTCAATCCCTTCCGCATCTCCGGTCTCAATGATGAAATCTTTTTTAAGATAATCCGGCTGGTCGGCATTGGCTTCGGTATCCTCGTATAACTTGTTGCGGTTCAGGTTGGTCAATTGAGGATAGTACTTGTAATATCCTTCAATGTTGATGCTGAGGTTGTCTGTGATATCCCATTCAAACCCAAGGATGGCATGCCAGGCCTGCTGGAGTTTGTTTTTCACCTCTTTGCCGTTGAATTCTTTCTGCAGGTTTTCAGGTCCGGTAAGAAAGCCATAGAAGAGGTTTACCACATCCAGGTCGTTGGTGGTGCTGATCAGGTTTTGGGTATAGTAACCTCCTGCCGCCTTGAGCCTGAAGTTTTTTGCGACATTGTACTTCACGGCAAGGCGCGGTTCAGGTGAGAAGGTGGAGAGGGAGGCGTAATACTGGCCGCGGATACCCGGTTCAATAATGAATTTCCCTATGATCCATTTGTATTTTACATAAACATCGATCTCGGTCGAATTCTGGGTGATATCAATGTTCCGGTTCAGGCTGTTATAGAAATCAAAGACCGTTTTATATCCTGAGAGCTCGATGCCATATTTCAGGGCATTTTTCCCGAAGAAGTAAGTGAACTGAAGCCCTCCGTTAAATCCGGCAATGCTGGATGAGCGCGGCGCCTTGTTGGGTTCGTCCATGTTCACCTTGTAGTAGGAATAGGCGAAATTTCCCTCCAGCAGCACGGCCGACTTTCCCGGGATGACAATGAAATTCGCCCCACCACCGTATGAGTTCCAGTTGTAGTCGACAGGAACTTCCGTGAGCACTGAATTGTCGAAGTTGTATCCCTGCAGGGTTGCCCTGTCGGAGAAGTCAAACCCGAAGAGGTTCACTTTGCTGCCGTTAGGGGCATTGATGGAGATCTTTCCGTAGATATCCAGGAAGCTGTATGGTAGCTTCTGGTCCATATAGGAGTAGAAGATTTCCGAGCTTTTGTCGAGGTAGGAGTTTTTTACCGACAGAATAAAGGAGGCACTGGCGGAGTTCTCCGATTTCGGACGGGCAATGGGGCCTTCGAGCAACGCTTTCGCCCCGAAGGTGCTGATATCGAATTTTCCGCCAAAATTGTTCTTATTGCCGTCGCGGGTCGAAATATCCATGATGGAGGAGATTCTTCCGCCGTAATCGGCGTTGTACCCTCCCGTATAGACATCGACATTTTTCAGGATATCCACATCAAACACCGAAAAAAGACCGATAGAGTGAAAGGGGTTGTATACGATCATCCCGTCGTAGAAAACCTTGTTCTGTACGGGGGGGCCTCCCCGGATATAGAGCTGGCCTCCCTGGTCACCAGAAAAGATCACGCCGGGCAATACCGTCAGGTACTGTGCCAGGTCGGCCTGTCCTCCCATGGCAGGGATCTTCTGGATCTCTTTGGGTGTCACCTTGATGATGGATGTCTGCGTTTCGGTTTGGCGGTCTTGTCGTGCAGCTGATACGCTGATCTCTCCCAGGTTGAATGCAGCCGATTTCAGGTACAGTTTCTGGGTGATCAGTTCATTTTCCTTGATTGTCAGCGGAATCTGAATGGTGTCAAATCCGATGTAGGTCACCATCAGGGTGTAATCTCCCGGTGGGATGCGTGTGATCGCAAAATACCCGTTCTCATCGGTGGAGGATCCCATGGAGGTCTTGAAAAGGTAGACATTGGTAAAGATGACAGGCTCGCCCGTTTCCTCTTCATAGACGAATCCCCGGATGGTCCCGAACTGGGCCAGAAGGGGAGATGAAAAGAAAAAACCAATGAGACTGAACGAGATCAGGAGGAAAGAGGAGCGGAAAGACTTCATATCGAGTGGGTAAGGTCAGGTGTTTTAAGAGGAACAAAAATAGAAAAAATCCATAACTTAAAAAAGATATGCCTGAAATTGAGCGACCATAGGGTGTGAAGGGTCTTCATTCAATACTGTCAGGTAACAGCCGAGGGCCGATAATCTCCATCCCCGATAGATACCGTTCTGCTTGATAATGAAGATCTTCCTGAAGTGTTGCCGGGTGGGGATAGAGAGAGCGATACAGGCATTGAACGCCCGTTCGATCGCGCCATCAAGGAGGTGTTCGTCATCCATCCCGAGTTTTTCCAGAAGATCACAGGATAAATACCGGAGGCCACTGGCATCCAACGCTTCGATGAACTCCAGGATCACGCGGCTTGGCCGATCCGTTTCATACAGGATCAATTCGTTTGAGGATGTCATGACACAGGTCTTAAATTTGCCAGTTTCTGAAACAGCGACAGCTCCTCTTCAGTCAGGTGCTGGGGAATTTCGATGACCATTCTGGCATAAAGGTCTCCAAACTGATCTTTCTTCCCAAAGAGCGGCATGCCCATCCCTTTCAGTCTCATCACCTTGCCATTCTGGCTTCCTTTCGGGATCGTGATATGGATAACCCCCTTGAGTGTTCTGATGGCCGCTTTTCCCCCCAGAACAGCCGTGTAGAGAGGAACCGGCACAGTGCAGTGAAGGTCGTCGCCTTTCCTTTCAAAGACCGGATCAGGGACGATGGAGACTTTCATGTAGATATGACCGCGTTCGGTTCCCCCGGGCCCTCCTTTCCCTTTGATCCGCAGGATTTGCCCATCCTTCACTCCGGCAGGAATGACGGCTTTGATCGACTCTCCGTCTAATTTCAGCATGGCTTCCGAGCCATGGTAGGCATCTGCCAAGGAGATGGAGAGGTCGGCCTGGTAATCCTCCCCTTTCCTCGGAATATCCCTGGCCCCCGTATACCTGCCACCGCTGCTGAATCCCCCTCCGAAAAAGGTGTTAAAGAAATCGGAAAAATTCCCACTATCAAATCCACCCTGTCCGCCTGTCCACCCGTCCGCTTGTCCGCCTGTCCACCCGTCCGCTTGTCCGCTTGTCTGCTTGTCCGCTTGACCGCTTGTCCAACTGTTCTGTTGTCCCCACTGGGCATAATCGAAGCCTCCGTCAGCGCCGGCATGTTCATACTGTTTCCAATTGACGCCCAGTTTGTCGTATTTTTTGCGTTTCTCCGGATCCTTCAGCACTTCATAAGCCTCCCCGATCTCTTTAAACCGTTCCTCCGACTCTCTGTTCCCCTGGTTTTTATCTGGATGGTGTTTCAGCGCCAGTTTCCGGTAACTCTGTTTGATCTCTTCCTGGGAAGCTGTTTTGGGTACGCCAAGTATCTTATAATAGTCTTTATACTCCATGTTGAAACACCAAAGAATCAGTGCAGCCAAAGATACAAAAAGCGCGAAAAAATTCGGCAACAGTTGTGTAATTTCTAAAATGTATGTAGGTTTGTCTGGCTATAACAAGACGTGATATGATGCAGAAACTATTGATGTTAGGGGATGAAGCGATCGCTCAGGGAGCTCTTGATGCCGGCCTCTCGGGGATCTATGCTTACCCCGGGACTCCCTCCACTGAAATCACCGAATTTGTACAGAAATCATCATATGCCCGGGAACATGGCATTCATTCTGCCTGGTCGGCCAATGAGAAAACCGCCATGGAAGCTGCCCTGGGGATGTCGTACGCGGGGAAAAGGGCCATGGCATGCATGAAACATGTTGGTCTTAACGTGGCCGCTGATCCTTTCATCAACTCAGCGATCACAGGAGCCAATGGCGGTTTGATCGTGGTGGCAGCAGACGATCCTTCCATGCACTCCTCCCAGAATGAACAGGATTCACGATTTTTCGGAAAGTTTGCCCTGATCCCCATCCTCGAGCCTTCCAACCAGCAGGAAGCCTATGATATGGTGCGCTACGGTTTTGATTTCTCGGAAAAATATTCCGTTCCCGTCCTTTTACGAATCACCACCCGCCTGGCCCATTCCCGTGCCGGAGTGGTGAGAGGGGAGATGAAACCACAGAATGAATTCCATCTGCCCTCTGATCTTCGCCAGTTTGTGCTCCTGCCTGTCATTGCCAAAAAACGATACAAGCGCCTCCTGGGCAACCATGCGCATTTCATAAGGGAATCGGACGAATCCCCTTTTAACACCTATATCGACGGCAAGGACAAGTCGATGGGCATTCTTGTTTGTGGCCTGGGATATAACTACCTGATGGAGAACTACCCCGGTGGTGAGGTTCCCTATCCTGTGCTGAAAATCGGGCAATACCCTCTCCCGAAAAAGATGGTACAGAAATTGGCGGATGAGTGTGATGAGATCCTAGTGGTGGAGGATGGTTACCCGATGGTCGAGGAGCTGCTGAAAGGCTACCTGGGAACCGGATTGAAGATCAAGGGCCGGCTTGATGGTACGATCCCGTGCGACGGGGAGTTAAACCCAAACATCCTGGCGTTAGCCCTGGGGATGGAAGACACATTTGGTTTCCCCGTCCCTGATCTGGTGGTCGGGCGTCCACCGAAACTGTGTGACGGTTGTCCGCACATCGACTCCTACCATGCCCTTAACGAGGCACTTTCAACACTGCCCAAGGGAAGGGTTTTCTCTGACATCGGATGTTATACCCTGGGGGCTTTGAAACCTTACGAAGCGATCAATTCCTGCGTGGATATGGGAGCCTCCATCACCATGGCCAAGGGAGCCGCTGATGCAGGGATGGTCCCGTCGGTGGCCGTCATCGGAGATTCCACTTTCACCCATTCCGGGATGACGGGGCTTCTCGATGCTGTTACCGAGAAGTCCCCGATCACGGTGCTGATTCTCGACAACGCAACCACCGCCATGACAGGTGGTCAGGACTCTGCGGCTTCAGGGAAGCTCGTGGAGATCTGTAAAGGATTGGGGGTTGAAGAGGAACACATCCGTGTGATGCGCCCCCTCCGGAAGTATCATGCCGAGAATGTCCAGGCCATCAAGGAGGAGCTTGTCTACCCGGGCGTATCGGTCATTGTTCCTACCAGGGAATGTATCGTGTCGGTAGACAAGCGCATGAGAGAAAAGTTCAAGAACAAACAAACCGAAGCCTGATGAAAAAAGATATCATTCTTGCAGGAGTTGGAGGGCAGGGAATCCTTTCCATTGCCGCCGTAATCGGCTATGCTGCGCTGGAACAGGGGATGTTCCTCAAACAATCGGAAGTTCATGGCATGAGCCAGCGGGGGGGGGATGTGATATCTAACCTGAGGATTTCTCATGAACCCATTGCATCCGACCTGATTCCTTTCGGACAGGCTGACATCATCCTGGCTGTTGAGCCACTGGAATCGTTGCGCTATCTTCCTTATCTCTCCCGGCACGGATGGCTGATCTCCAGTTCAGTTCCTTTAAAAAATATTCCTGACTATCCTGAAATCGAGGAGGTATTGGATGCTATCATGGGAATTCCAAACCATCTCCTGATGGATGCTGATACGATGGCCAAAGAGGCCGGCTCTGTGAAAGCCGCCAATATGGTAGTCCTTGGGGCGGCCACTCCCTATCTGGGGATGGAGTACAATCTGATTGAAGATGCCGTCCGGTTCTTATTCGGCAAAAAAGGAGAGAAGGTGTTGGAAATGAACTTACTGGCTTTACGGGCCGGACATGCATTTGCTTTGGGGCAGGTGAAAAGCTGATTCATATTTCTAACCCCCCACTATCTACCGTCAATTCATTCCACCATAGTTATGAGGCTTTTACAACAAAAGACATCTCATTACAAGGAACCTCAGGAGGCTGAAAGGAATGGCCTCTATCCATATTTCCGGGTCATAGATTCGGAACAGGAGACCGTTGTTTCGATGAACGGTAAGCCTGTTCTCATGTTCGGTTCGAACAGTTATCTCGGACTGACCACGCATCCTCGGATCAAGGAGGCTTCCATGGCTGCGGTGAAAAAATATGGTACCGGGTGTGCCGGATCAAGGTTTCTGAACGGCACCCTGGATATCCATATTGAACTGGAGAACCGGCTGGCTGAATTTGTGGGAAAAGAAGCTGCTCTCGTCTACAGCACGGGTTTTCAGGTTAACATAGGGGTCATCCCCACTGTCACCGCCAGGAATGATTACATCCTTATCGATGAACTCGATCACGCTTCCATCATTGAAGCAACCCGCCTCTCCTTTGCCCGTATTTTAAAGTTCCGTCACAATGACATGGCTTCGCTGGAGAAAATGCTGAAACTATGCAAGCCTCACCGTATCAAGCTGATTGTGGTAGACGGCGTTTTCAGCATGGATGGGGATATTGCGAACCTCCCTGAAATTGTACGGCTGGCAGGCATTTATGATGCCACCGTCATGGTGGATGATGCCCATTCCCTTGGTGTGCTTGGCCCCCATGGAAATGGAACAGCCGCACATTTCGGCCTCACAGACCAGGTTGACCTGATCATGGGAACCTTTTCGAAGTCGTTGGCCTCCATTGGGGGGTTCATCTCCAGTGATAAAGATACGATCAACTACATCAAGCACCATTCAAGGTCCCTGATCTTCTCCGCGAGCATCACACCCGCTTCCGCCGCCAGTGTACTGGTTGCGCTGGATATTATCAGGGAGGAGCCTGAGCGGATTGAGCGGTTGTGGTCGCTGACACATTATACAATCGATCGCTTCAGGAGTCTGGGATTTGATATCGGGGGAACGGTCACTCCCATCATTCCGGTCTATATCCGGGATCAGCTCAAGACATTGCTCCTCACCAAGATGCTGCAGGATGCCGGGATCTTTGTCAATCCCGTATTGTCTCCTGCCGTTAAAAAGAATGATACCCTGATCCGTTTTTCACTTATGGCGACGCATACGAGAGAACAGGTAGATCAGGCGCTGGATGCCTTCAACCGGATCGCGAAAAAGTTAGCCATCCTGCCATGAACCAACAAGGATATCCTATGGAACTTGAGATCAAGCGGGTTGAGACCCTTCGGGATCTGAAACGGTTTATCGGATTTCAGTTTGCGTTGTACAAGGGGAATCCCTATTGGTGTCCTCCCTTGTGGATGGATGAGATCAACACCCTCCGGAAAGACAAGAATCCCGCTTTTTCCTATTGCGAGGCTGAATACTGGATCGCATACAGGGGTGAAAAACCGGTGGGACGGATTGCAGGGATTATCAGTCACAAAGCAAACAAGCGCTGGAATGAACGCCTGGTGCGTTTTGGTTGGATCGATTTTATGGATGACCCGGAAGTATCCCGGGCGCTGATCGGGACAGTGGCTGACTGGGGCCGGGAGAAGGGGATGACCGGCATTCACGGCCCGCTCGGTTTCTCTGATATGGACAACGAAGGCATGCTGATTGAGGGATTCGACCAGTTAGCCATTATGACGTCGATTTACAATTATCCCTATTATCCCATTCATATGGAGCGGATGGGATTTATCAAGGCGGCTGATTGGGTCCAGTATGAATTTGATATCCCGCCTATTCCCGAGAAGTTTGAGAAAACGAAAGAGCTGGTCGAACAGCGCTACCATGTTCATCTTGTAAAGACGAAAAAGAAGAAGGAACTGCTGCCTTATGCCCGGAAGATGTTCCGAATGCTCAATCTGGCTTATGACGATCTCTATGGCTTTGTCGCCCTTACAGATGCGCAGATGGATGCCTACACAAAACAGTATTTTGGATTTATCCGGCCCGAGTTTATCTCGTTTGTTGTGGATGGGAATGATGACATTGTGGGTTTTGGGATCTCCCTTCCCAACCTGACCTATGCACTCCAAAAGTCAAATGGCCGCCTCTTCCCCTTCGGATGGTTTCATCTGCTGAAGGCCATCCGGAAAAATAAGATCATCGACATGTACCTTCTCGGGGTGCATCCCGATTATCATGGGAAAGGGGTGGCGGCCCTCTTTTTCTATGAAATGCATAAGGCTTATATTGATTTCGGGATCGAGAAGGCCATCTCAAGTCCCCAGTTGGAGGGGAATTCCAAGGCATTGTCGATCTGGAAAAATTTTCCCGGCAGGAAAAACGTGCATCGCCGGGTCTGGATAAAACATTTCTGATGGCTAAAAGCGTACTCGTTACCGGTGCAAGCGGATTTATCGGCAGCCATCTGGTGGAGGAGGGTTTGAAGAGAGGGTACCGCCTGTTTGCCGGGATACGGAAAACGAGTTCCCGGCGTTACCTGACTGATTCAAGGATCCATTTTTTAGCGTTGGATTATGCTGACCCGGACCGGTTAGCTGCACAATTGGCAGAATTGCATGGAAAAGGGATCCGTTTTGATTTTATCGTGCACAATGCAGGTGTTACACGGCAAGGCAGACGGGGGGAATTTGACACCGTCAACCATATTTACACCAGGAATCTGGTGAAGGCGCTTCAGGCAAGCGGGATGGTTCCCGGGAAATTTCTGCTTATGAGTTCGCTGGCGGCGGTGGGACCGGGGGATCCGGATACCATGCACCCGGTCACGGATGCATCTGTTCCCTCGCCGGTTGATGCATACGGAAGGAGCAAGCGGGCTGCTGAGAGGTACCTGCAGGAAGAATCGAACATTCCCTATCTGATCATGCGCCCCACAGGAGTGTATGGTCCGAGGGAGACCGATTACCTCGCGGTTTACAGAAATGTTAACAAGGGGCTGGAGCTCTATTCAGGAAGCCCGGCCAACCGGATCAGTTTTGTCTATATCGATGATCTCACATCGATGGTTTACGAAGCGCTGACTTCCGGTCATGTCAATAAAACATGGGTGGTATCGGATGGCTGTAATTATTCTGTGGAGGAATTTATACAGCATGTAAAACAAGTGCTTGGGAAGAAGACAGTGAGGGTGGTCGTGCCGTTGACGGTGGTCCGGTTGATAGCCGGCCTGCTGGAGTTGGCCTGTCTCCCTTTCGGGAAGGTTCCTCTGCTGAATCGCCAGAAGGCTGAAATAATGGGCAGAAGGAACTGGCAATGCGACCCCTCGGGTATTTTCATGGATCTCGGGTACACACCGGTGTATGTGCTGGAGAAGGGATTGATGGAAACCATCCGGTGGAACAGGGAGCATCATCGGTTATAGCATTCATTGCCAAGCAAGCAGATTTTCAGGAATAAAAAAGAGGCTGTCCCGGTGATGTTGGGACAGCCTCTTTAATGATTTTTAATCAGCTGATTATTGTATGTCGAAGAACAATCTGGTTGATACATCATCGCCACCGATGGCTGTTGCAGCAGCTGAACGATTCGCCCCATTCAGGGTTTGCTCGGCAACAGGATAGGTCAAACGAAGAGGTACATCGCTTTCAGCATCGGGAGGAGCAACCAGCTGGGGCCAGTCGAGAATACGCCAGGCGGTCCAGCTCTCAAATCCGCGATTGTAAAGTGCGATCCATTTTTGCATTCCGATCTTTTGCTTATAGTCACCTGCTGCAGTTGTGTAGGCCACTTTGGGGTCAGCCAGGTAGGCGTCTGCTTCTGCAGAGGTTCCTCCGTAAAATTCGATCGAAGCTTTGATGGCATTGTTGTAATGCTCTTCGGCAGATCCGGCTAAGAATCCTCTTTCGATGGCTTCAGCCATGAGAAATTCGGTTTCAGCATAGTCGAAGAAATCTGCCGGGTAGGTAGCCTCCAACAGGGGCTCGGCTACGTGTGAGAACTGCTGGTAATCGTTGGATGCACCATAAATGCCTCCGATATAT
>Ga0163210_1001016_pt1 | contig 12113 bp, 8 predicted proteins | sample Kivu_220m_FD_113536 | JGI IMG/M metagenome (GOLD analysis project Ga0163210, IMG submission 113536) | Freshwater microbial communities from Lake Kivu, Western Province, Rwanda to study Microbial Dark Matter (Phase II) - Kivu_220m | ecosystem: Environmental > Aquatic > Freshwater > Lake ... | reverse complement strand
GTGTGGGGACGAAGGTCGGCGTCGTCCCCACACTCTCGCGCGTGAGCATCGAGACGAGCCGCGCGCTGTTGAACGCCATCACCGGCGCGACGGGGTCCGCGTGATCCAGCCGCGTGGCGTTCTTGACGAGCGCGGGCATCACCGAATTGTTCGCGCCTTCGACCGGCACGAGCAGCGCGCCGACGATCTCTTGGTCGAGCAGCGACCGCAGGAAATCGCGCACTGCGCCGAGCGTGTCGCCATGGTTGACTTGCCAGATTCCGCGGATTGTCATAGGAACCTCTTGATGTGACGAGGGTCAAATGTCAGATGAGAGTCGGTGTCACGTCACGCGTCACACGCGACGCTTCACTGTTTGGCTGCCGCCCACGGATACCGCTCGTCGAGGCTGCGCCCGGGAACATAATCGAATTCCTCTTGCAGCTTGCGGCCGAGCACCGCCTGGAGCGCCGTGAGCGGGACGTGGCGCGGGCACGATGTCTCGCACATCCCGCAGCCAACGCACGACGCCGCCCGTCGCCCCAGCGCGATCAGATCACTCATCGGACCGAGCGTGTGCTCGCGCGCTGCGCTGCGCGGACCTTCACCGCTGGGCCACACGCGCAGTCGATCGGTATGCGGTTCTTTCGCGGGCTTGGGCGTGAAGGCGTCCGTGCCGCAGAACGGACACGCGTCCATGCATTCGCCGCACGCGGTGCACGGCGCGACCAACCCGAGCAGCGCCGGAATATCGCTCAACAACTGGGTTGCCTTGGAGAGCGCCTCCTCGCGACGGTGATGGCGAATCGAGGCGAGACGCGCGATCGCTTTCTCGCGCCCGTTGGGACGTCCCGGCGTCAGGTTCAGCGCCTCGGCGATATCCTCGCGCGCTTGAACCATCAAATGCTCGCGCACATTCATGCCAATCAGGTTGATCGAGATGTCCGCGCCGTCGGCGGCGAAATGCTCGCACATCTGGCACGCGTTGCGCAGGCGGTACGGCGCGATCGGACCCTGCCGCGTCCACTTGAGCATCTCGTCGGTAGGCGAATACGCGGAGGCGCGTGCGAGCTGCGCGTACGCCTCCGGCTCGTAGGTGCCCATGCAATCGATGCCGATCAGCATCAGGCGGTCCCGATCGATGCGTCCGAACTTCGCCAGCTCGATGGTCGCGCGCAGTTCGCACGGCCGCAGGACCGCGCCGATGCGCCGCGCGCCTTCCTCGCGCTGGATCCGCGCGAGCACGGCGGCTGCGTTGACGCGCATGACGGGCGCGAGCGGGTTCGCGGTATCCAACTGCTTCGGCTCTTTGACCAGGATGGGCGTGACCTGGTCCGCGCTCGGCACCTCGAGCGGCACCAGCATGGCGTCGACCACGTTCTTCTCCAGAAGCATCTTCAAGAACTCGCGCGTCGCTTCCAGCGTATCGCCGTTTCGCACATCGATCCTCGATTGGGTTTTCATCACGACCTCCTCGCCGCACAGGGGGCTATGCGGTTACCAGCCGATTGGCTATTTGGGCTACTTGCACCTGCAAGATCTTCTCGGTTGTTTCAGCATCCAGGCGCTCGCGATAGATCCGCAGCATCGGCAAGTCGGCGGCGTGGGCAGGGCCGCCGTAGATTTCAATCGTCCGATCAATCGCGCGCTGCGCCATTTCCGACGCAAACAGGCTCGCGCGCACGGTACCTTCTCGCACGTCCTTCCCTTCGTCAATCTCGCACGCGGCGTGGTACACCAGCCAGCGCGCCGCGTCGATGTCGGTTGCCATCTCCGCGAGGTAGCGCTGCACCGCCGGGCGCACCGCCAGGGGCTGACCGAGCGCTCTCCAATCGCGCGCGTACTGCGAACTCATCTCCAGCAGCCGCGCGGCGATGCCGACCTTGCGGGCTGCCGCGCGCGTCATCCGCGCATCCCGATATTTCTTTCCGAGCACAAACGCGCCGCCAACTTCACCCAACACATCCGACGCCGGCACGCGCACGTTGTTCAGGACGAGTTTCCCGTCTTGGGTAACCAAGCCCTCGACGATGAAGCAGGTGGTGCCCGCATCCGTATCTGCGAAAACGAGATGAATGTCCGCGTGGCCGGCGACTTTAGCGCCATTCAGAACCCACGTGTCGCCCTTTCGACTTGGCTCAGGGCAGGCTTCGGGCATCGCGCGCGTCGTGATTTCGTTTTCGTCGGGTTCGCGCAGCGCCAGCGCGCATTCCTTCTCACCCGAAATGACCGGCGCCAGGTATTTCTCCTGCTGCTCCATGTTCGCGTCGAACAGGACCGGCGGCACATCGCCAAAATCGAAATCCACAAACGTCTTGCCGAGTTCCTCCGCGACCAGGCACGCGCCGAGCGTGCTCAGTCCGCCGCCGCCCAGCGCCTCGGGCGCGGTCATCGCCCACAACCCTTGGTCGATCGCCATCTTCTTCAAGCGCGCGCGTTTTTCCGCCGGGATCGGCGCGCCGCGGGTTCCGCCCGCCTGCGCGTCTCGCACCAGCGCCTCGCGCTCGATCGGCAGCAGTTCGTTCGTCACGAACTCGCGCGCCATGTCGCGGACCATAGTGAGTTCTTCGCCGAGTGTAAAGTCCATATCGTCATCTCAATCATCACGCATCACGCAACACGAACGACGTGATGCGTGTTGCGTGGTGCGTTTTATCCTTCTATCTCCCGCGCGTTATACCGCTTCTTCAACTCATCCAGCGGCAGCGTTTTCAACTCCTTCAGCGGCGCATTCCATTTCCCGGCTCCAATTTCCTCCACCCGTTTCGCCAGATGCGGCGAACGCGGCGCGAGGTACGCGCCGTAGAGCCGCCGCGCCAGCAGCGCGATGTTGTACGGCGTCAGTTCGCCCATGCAGCGCGCAGTGCACAATCCACACGCGATACAATCGAACGAGAGGTCAGCCGCGCGCGCAATGTCGCCGCGCAGCGATGCCGCGATGTACTCCATCACCTCAAGTTCCTGCGGGCACGCCTTGGTGCAGGTGTTGCAGCCCTTGCACAGTCCGAGCTCGGGATAGACCTCCAACAGCGTCGCGCCGTCCGGCTGGAGCGCGGCAAAATCGTACCGCACCTTGTTCGCGGGGAACGACGGAATCTGCGCGAGGCGCATCCCGTCCTGCACGACCGTCTGGCAGGCGAGCGCCACGTTGAGCTTGTTGTCGCCGCTCATCCGATAGACGGTCGCGCACGCGCCGCAGAACCCGCCGCGGCAGCCCGCGCCGCGCACCATCCGGTAGCCGGCGTACTCAAACGCGCGCATGATCGTCAGCGACGAAGGCACTTGGTACCGCTTGTCCATGATGTAAACGTCTATCAGTTTTTGTTGTTCCATCGCCATCTCCGAAGTTCAGATTTAGGATTTATGATTTAGGATTGGGCCGATCGCAAATCATAAATCTGAAATCCTAAATCTGAAATGCAAAAAGGGCTTCCTCATCGCTATCGACTTTTTTCAGCAGCCGCGCCATCCCTTCGACCATTCGTGTGTTGACGATGTAATGCTTTATCGTCGTGTCAACCTGCGGACAGACGAGCACGCAGTTGTCGCAGCGATCGCAGTCTTCACCGACCAGCGCCTCCAACGCAAACGAAGTACGCTGCGGCGTCTTCTGCTGTCGGCGCGGCTCGCGTGCGATCAGGGGGCACACGTCGACGCAATTGCCGCAGCCGAGGCAGCCCTTGAATCCCGCAATGCTCTCGTCGATCTTGAGCGAGTGGTACGGCGCAAAGCCGCTGGAGAGCAGCCGGCAGCGCGCGACCGGCGGCCGCGACTCGTCGAGGACAATGTTCAGGATCCGTTCTATGCGCTTCACATCGACTTGATTCAAACCAGGCATGGAAACCTCAAATGAGCCAATTAGCCAATTGCCCAATGAGCCAATCATTTTTGGCTTATTGGCTCATTGGATAATTGGTTCATTGGCCCTTTAGCTTTCAGCATCGCCGTCATATCGCGAATCGTTTCCGCGAATTGCGCGCCTTCGCTCGCGCTGATCCAGCGCAGCCACACGCGTTCCTTGTCGAACCCAAGCTCGTCGAGCGTGTTCTGCAGCACCGCAAAGCGCCGCCGCGCTTTAAAGTTGCCCGACTGATAATGGCAATCGCCCGGATGGCACCCGCCGATGAAGATGCCGTCCGCGCCGTCGAGCAGCGGCTTCAAGACGTAGACCGGATCGACCGCGCCGCTGCACATCAAACGGATGATGCGGACGTTGGGCGGGTATTGCAGGCGCGACGTGCCGGCGAGATCGGCGCCCGTGTAGGTACACCAATTGCACAGAAAAGCGACGATGCGTGGTTCGTAACCGTTGTCTGCCATCGAATCAACTCCAAGTCATCTCGGACGGAACACGCACCACGAAACACGTGCGGCGTGTTGCGTATTCCGTGCTCCGTTTGTATCAGGCGACGGCGTTTTCGATCATCGCAAAGATCTGCGGCATCTCGAACGCCTTTTGCTGCGATGCGCCGTTCGGGCACGCCGTGACGCACGCGCCGCAGCCCTGACACAGCGCCGCATTCACCCGCGCGACGTGCGCGTCTTCGTCGATCGACCGCGCGCCGTACGGACAAACCTCGACGCACAGGCCGCAGCCCGCGCACAGCCGCTCGTTCACCGATGCGACAATCGGCACCGCCTCGCGCTGCTTCTGCGAGAGGAGCGCAACCGCGCGGATCGCCGCGCCCTGCGCCTGCGCAATCGATTCGTCCAGCGCGCGCGGCGAGTGCGCCAAACCGCAGAGGAAAATGCCATCCGCGGCGAAATCGAGCGGGCGCAATTTCGCGTGCGCTTCCAGGAAAAAGCCGTCCTGCGTCAGCGGCACTTTCAACAACTGTGCGAGCGGCTCGTTCTTCTCCGGCTCGATGCCCGCGCTCAAAACGAGCAAATCCGGTTCGAGCGTGATGCTGCCGCCGGGCGCGAACGCCGCCGAGGTCGTGACGCGCAACTTGCCGTCGGCCACCGACACGGCGGGCTTGCTTTCGGGATCATAGTGCAAGAACAGGACACCCTTCTCGCGCGCCTCGCGATACGCGTCTTCCTTGAATCCATACGCGCGGATATCGCGATTCAGAACGACGATTTGCGCGCTCGGATTCACCTCTTTCAACTTGAGCGCGTTCTTGATCGCCTGCTGGCAGCAGATGCGAGAGCAGTACGGACGTGTCTCATCCCTCGAACCAACACACTGGATCATCACTACAGAATTCAAAATTCCAAATTCCAAATTCGAAATTGTCACCCGCGGATCGGCGAATTTTGAATTTTGAATTTTGAATTTCGCCAGTTGTTCTTCCAATTCCTGCTGCGTGATCACCCGCGCGTCCTGCCCGTAGAGATACTCGCTTGGCGTCGCCGCGCGCGCGCCGGTGGCGACGATGATCGCGCCGTGCTCGATGTCGATATCGGTCGGGTTGCCTTCGACGTGGATGCGCGATTTGAACCGCCCGACGTAGCCGGACACATCGGATACTTCTGCGCGTGTGTAGAGATGGATGCGCGGATGCGCCTGCACGCGTGCGATGGTCTCCTGCAACAAGCGCTGCACGTCATTCCACCGGAGACCAACGGCTGACGGCTGACGACTGGCGACTGTATACTGGATGTGCCGCGCGTTGCCGCCCAACTCCGCCTCGCGCTCGACCAGAAATACCTCATGGCCCTGATCGGCGACCGTCAATGCCGCCGTCAGGCCTGCCATACCACCGCCGATAACGAGGGCGCGCGGATTGATGTCGAAGACAAGTCTATGAAGCGGCGTGTTACGTTGTACGCGCGCGACCATCATTGCAACCAGACCTTTGGCTTTATTCGTCGCGGCATCCCGGTCGCCGCGATGCACCCACGAGTCCTGCTCGCGGATGTTGGCAAGCTCAAACAAATGCGGATTCAACCCGGTCTCACGCAGCGTGTCTTGGAACAGCGGCTCGTGCGTGCGCGGCGTGCACGACGCGACGACGACGCGGTTCAGATGGTTCTCTTCGATCCGCGCCTTGATGCGCGCCTGCGTGTCCTGCGAGCACGTGTAGAGGTTATGCTCTGCGTAGGCGACGCCCGGCAGCGTTTTGGCGTACTCGACCACTTCCGGCACGCGCACGACGCCGCCGATGTTGATGCCGCAGTGGCACACGAACACGCCGACGCGCGGTTCTTCATCCGAAGTGTCGCGCTCGGGCGGATACGTCTTGACGCGCGCGAGGGTTCCCCGCGCGGGGGCGAGCAAGCGCGACGCGCACGACGCCGCCGCCGATGCTTCGATCACGGTCTCTGGGATATCCTTCGGCTCGCTGAAGGTGCCGGCGACGAAGATGCCGTCGCGCGTCGTCGCGGTCGGCGCGAACGCGACCGAATCGGAAAAGCCGTATCCGTTGAGCGAGAGGCCGAGCCGCTGCGCCAGCGCCTGCGTCTCCGCGTTCGGCTTGACGCCGATCGAGAGGACGACCAGGTCAAACTCTTCGACCTTCGGTCCGTCGTCGAGCGCGTAGCGGACTTGCAGATTCCCGTCCTCTCCCGGCTCGACCGCGCTGACCATCGAGCGGATGTAGCGCACACCCTGTGCCTTGGCGCGCTCGATGTATCGATCAAAATCCTTGCCGTAGGCGCGCAGGTCGAGATAAAAAATCGTCGGCTCGATATTCGCGTCGTGCTCGCGGGCGATGACCGCCTCTTTCGTCGCGTACATGCAGCAGATCGACGAGCAGTAGCCCTGCTCGCGCGCACAATCGCGCGAGCCGACGCACTGAATCCACGCGACCTTCTTGGGATGCTTGCCATCGCCGGGCCGCGCGACGACGCCCTGCGTCGGTCCGGTCGCAGAGAGGAAGCGCTCGAACTCGAGCGACGTGACGACGTTCGGGTAGCGCTTGTAGCCAAACTCGGGGCGATAGGAGAGCGCCTTGAGATCGATCGGCTCGACGCCGGGCGTGAGAATCACCGCGCCGACGTTCAGTTCGCGCGTCTCTTCGACCATCGCGTGGTTCACCGCGCCGGCGCGGCACGCGTAGACACACTCCAGGCATTCCGAGCACACCCCGCACGCGAGGCAGCGTTCCGCTTCCGCGAGGGCTTGCTCTTCCGTGAACGCGTGCGTGAACTCTTCGAAATTCTTGACGCGCTCTTCCGCCGCGACCCATTCGGTATGCGTCCGCTCCCGCGCGGAGGTTTTGCCGCTGGCAATGCGCGCGGCGATTTCGTCATGGGTCAGTTTAACTACAGAGATTGGAGATTGGAGATTGGAGATTGGAATGGACTGTTGACTGTTGACTGTTGACTGCCGGCTGAGGTATTGCTGGATCGAACTTGCGGCCTTGTGCCCCGCGGCAATCGAATCGATGATAAAGCCCGCGCCCGTGACCGCATCGCCGCCGGCAAAGAGGCCCGGCCGTCCGGTCGCCAGTGTTTCGGGATCGACCGCGACCGTGCGTCGCTTGCTCTGCTCCGCGCCTTGCGCGTTCTGAATCGGCGCGAGATCGGGCCCCTGACCGATCGCGAAAATCACGGTGTCACATTCGAGGGTGTGTTCGGTATTCGGATAGGTCTCGAGCGTCAATCGTCCATCTTTTTCGAACTGCATGAACTTGACGTTGACGCACTCGACGCCCGTGATCTTGCCGCCGCTGACGACGATCTGCTTGAACGAGCGCGCCGGATAAATGCCGATGCCTTCTTGCTCCACCTGCTCGAGGTCTTCTTTCGTCGCCGGCATCGTCTCGCGCGATTCGAGACACGCCATCGCGACGCTCGCGGCGCCGAGCCGCCGCGCGGTCGTCGCCGCGTCTACCGCCACCGCGCCGCCGCCCAAAACCAACACACGTCTGTTCTCGATCTTTGATCGCAGAGTGACGAGTGACGAGTGACGAGCGACGTTTGGCTCATTGGTTAATTGGTTAATTGGCTCATTGCCAAGACTCACGTCGCGCAGTAAATCCAGCGAGACGATCACGTCCGGGTGGTCCGCGCCCGGGATCGGCAGCTTGCGTCCTTTGTGCGAACCGACCGCGAAAAAGACCGCGCTGTAGCCATCGGCGAATAGTTTCTCGACATCGTCGACGCGCGTGTTCAATTTCAATTCGACGCCCAGCGCGACGCGAAGCGTGTCGTCGATTTCTCTTTGCACGCGGTCGTGCGGCAGACGGAAATTCGGCACGCCGACGCGCATCATACCGCCCGCGACCGGCAGCGCCTCGAACACAGTGACGCGGACACCTTGCCGCGCTAGATCCGCCGCGCAGGTCATGCCGGCGGGACCGGAGCCGACAACAGCAACTCTGAGATTAGAGATTGGAGATTGGAGACTTGAGATTGGAGGCGAGTTTGGAATTTCGAATTCGGGATTTTGAATTTGCTGCTCGTAAACCCAGTCGGCGACAAACCGTTTCAAGTCCCGAATCGCCACCGGCGCGTCGAGCGTGCCGCGATTGCACGCGGTCTCGCACTTGGCGATGCACACGCGTCCGCAGATCGACGGGAACGGATTGTCCTCTTTGATGACGCGGTAGGCGTCGGCGTACCGTTTCTCGCGGATGAGCGCGACGTACCCTTGTGCGCGCTGGTGCGCGGGGCACGCGTCGCGGCAGGGCGCGATGCCGCGCTTTTCAATCGCGAACGCGTTCGGAATCGCCTGCGGATAGAGTTTGTAGATCGCCTTGCGCGTGCCCATGCCGGCGTTGAAATCATCCGGCATCGGGATTGGACATTTCGCCGCGCAGTCGCCGCAGCCGGTGCATTTCGTGGTGTCCACGTAGCGCGGATGCTGACGGATCGTCGCGGTGAAATTGCCCGGCACGCCATCGACCTTTTCCAAATCCGCGGTCGTGATGATTTCGATGTTGAGGTGGCGTCCCGTCTCGACGAGCTTGGGCGACATGATGCACATCGCGCAGTCGTTCGTCGGGAAGGTCTTGTCGAGCTGCGCCATGCGTCCGCCGATGGCCGGCGCGCGGTCGAGCAGGTACACTTTGAACCCGGCTTCCGCGAGGTCGAGCGACGCCTGCATCCCGCCGATGCCTGCACCCACGACCAACACAGCGCCAACAGTTTGATTGGGTCGTTGGATTGTTAGATCGTTGGATGGTTGGGTGGTTTGTGTCTCGTCTGTCATATCACCCTTCACGCTTCAAGCATTTGCCACTGAATCACACAGAATCGCACAGAAGAGGCAACTTCTGTGTTTTTCCGTGTGTTTCTGTGGCTATCTATTTCCTGGAGTTTCCCACGGCAACTGCTGTGCGACCAGTTCGACGACGTCCATCACTTTCATGCGCGCTTTGCGCGCGGCGTCATGCTTGCGCGCCGCACCCATCAACGTGCGCTCGCACTGCTGGCACGCGGAGACGAGCACGTTCGCACCCGTGCCGACCGCGTCGTCCAGGCGTTCCGAGGCGACCTTCGGCGGCAGCGCTGAATCGAACGTTTCGAGGTTACCGCCGCCGCCGCAGCACATCGCGTTCTTGCCGTAATTCGTCATCTCGATAAACCGCGCGTGCGGGACGTTCGACAAGACCTCGCGCGGCGCGGCAAAGACGTCCGACTTGCGGCACAGGTCGCACGGATCGTGGTAGGTGATCGTTCCGTCGAACGCGTTCAGCTTCACTGCGCCATCCTTCAACAATCCCGCGATGAATTGCGTCGAGTGTTGCACCTCGAACGGCAGCGGCGCGCCGAGCAGCGCGGGGTACTCGTGGTGCCACATATGGTAGCACGACGGGCACGTGACGGCGAGCGTTCGCGCGCCCATCGCCTTGATCTGCTCGACGTTGTGCTGCATCAATTCGCGCGCGCGGTCGCGCTGCCCGGCCGCGAGGAGCGGATAGCCGCAACACCATTCCTCGCCGCCGAGGACGGTGAAATTGGACTGGGCGAACGTGAGGATCGCGGTGAACGACTGCGGCACGCGGTAACTCTGCGGAAAGAGCGCACTCACGCAGCCCGTATAATAAACGACCTCGGCGTTCGCCCGATTCAACAACCCTTCGGGCACACGCTCGAGGTTCTGCGTCCACAGCAAACGATTCTCCGCCGCATCGCCGGTGATGTTGCGCGCGCTGCCGATGGTATCGCGCAGCTTGCCGAGCCGTTCCATCCCCGCGAGGAGCACGGGGTCGGTGTAACCCGCGCGCCGCGTCTCGTCCCACGATTTCGCGCGCAGCGCGGCAAGCATCGCGCCGATGTGCACGTCGTTCGGACAGCGCGCGCCGCACAGGTCGCAACCGAGACAGCGCCAGAGCGTGGGGCTGGCGAGCAGCGCATCGGCCAAGCCGAACTGGATCATTTCGAGAATCTGCGCGGGGCGAAAATCGGGGGAGATGCGGGCGATGGGGCAGCCCGCGGTACAGCGCGAGCAGGCGTAACAGCGATTGATCGTCTGCTGCGACTGGGCGTTCACAAAATCGCGCCAGGAAGCATCGAGAGTGGCAATGGAACTCATAACAGCCCCCTTGCTTGCATTTTGGAGTCTACGCTCAGTTTACGGCGAGACGGGGGTTTTGAGAATGCGCTGACAGCGCCATTTCGATTGCACGATGTACCTATTTCATATGAGTAGGGGATACTATGGGATTCTGCTGTTTGACGAAACCCCCTGCCTGTGCTACCTTGCCCATCCGCAGCAGGCGAAAGCACGTAGCAGAGTGAGGCACAGAATGAAACGTATCATTTTCATACTTGGGGCGCTCGTCGCCCTTGGCGTCTTGGCAGTCGCACTCATCCGCGCACAGCAGCCCCCGGCGGTCAGCGCGGAGATCGTCGGCTTGCGGTCGACCGACAGCACCGCTGGTTTCGCGCGCGCGGATCGCGTCCGCGCGTTCGCGTTTCCGCTGGATCACGGACCGCATTCGGATTTCCAGACCGAATGGTGGTACTACACCGGCAACCTCGACGCGGCGGACGGTCGCCACTTTGGCTATCAACTCACCTTCTTCCGCCGCGCGATTACGCCAACCGCCACCGCGCGCGCGTCGGACTGGGCGACGAATCAGATTTACTTTGCCCACTTTGCAGTCACCGACGTGAGGAACAACAATCACTGGGCGACCGAGCGCTTCAGCCGCGGCGCGGCAGGTCTCGCCGGCGCGAGCGGCGCTCCGTACCGCGTGTGGCTGGAGAATTGGGATGCGTCGTCGCTCAACGCGGACGGCAGCCGCGTGCAGTTGCGCGCGGACGATACTGGGCACGCGCTCGCGCTGACGCTGAACGCAGTCAAGCCACTCGTCTTGCACGGCAACAAGGGGTTGTCGCAGAAAGCGAGCGGCGTGGGGAACGCGTCGTACTACTATTCGTTCACGCGGCTGGCAACCGAAGGGACGCTCACGGTCAATGGGGAGCAGTTAGCGGTAAGTGGCAATTCGTGGATGGACCACGAGTTCAGCACGACGGTGCTGGGCGAGAACGCGGTCGGCTGGGACTGGTTCTCGATTCAACTGAGCGATCAGCGCGAGGTGATGTTCTTCCAGATTCGGCAAAAGGACGGCAGCATCGAGCCGCTCTCCGGCGGAACGTTGGTGGAGCCGGACGGGAGCGCACGCGCGCTCACGCGCGAGCAGGTGAACATCCAGGTGCTCGATAAGTGGACGAGTCCGACATCCGGCGGCAAGTATCCGGCGCGGTGGAGCGTCGCGATTCCGTCTGCGGGCGTCCAACTGACGCTCAAGCCGTGCGTCGCGGACCAGGAGATGCGCGTCTCGATTGTCTACTGGGAAGGCGCGGTCGAAATGACCGGCACGTCAAACAGTGCGCCGGTCAAAGGCAATGGCTACGTCGAAATGACGGGCTACGCCGGCGGCTCAGGGAATGTAGGCGCGCAATAACCCAACACCATCCGCGAATCACGCGAACACTTGCACCGTCCCCGCAGGGGACAAGTGCAGGTGTCTACACTAATCTTCTTTTTCTATTCGCGTTATTCGCGTTATTCGCGGATTACCCCGCCCAAGCCAGGAAGACTCTACTTACCAATCACCATGCCGGTCGGATCGATCTCGTGCAGCACTCGGCGCTCTTCATCGCTCGGCGGCGCGGTCGTCGCGACCTCATCCGACATCGGGATGTCGAACGAGCTGTTGGCCTGGACCATCTCCGCCGTCACGCCGGGATGCCGCGCCATCAGTTTCAGCCGCTTGGTTGTGTCGTCGAAGCCG
>Ga0163210_1001015_pt1 | contig 12115 bp, 10 predicted proteins | sample Kivu_220m_FD_113536 | JGI IMG/M metagenome (GOLD analysis project Ga0163210, IMG submission 113536) | Freshwater microbial communities from Lake Kivu, Western Province, Rwanda to study Microbial Dark Matter (Phase II) - Kivu_220m | ecosystem: Environmental > Aquatic > Freshwater > Lake ... | reverse complement strand
TCTGACGAGTTTCATGTTTGCCTCCCCCAAAATACGTTTGTCCACGAAGGTCACGAAGGACCACGAAGAAGAAACATTCGTGAATCTTCGTGTCCTTCGTGGATATTTTAATCCGACGACTAGTACTTTGTCAAAGATGGATTGATGGGTAAAGTCGTTTGAGTTTGATGCGTGCGTCCTGGGTGGCGAACTGCCAATCGACCGTGGCGTGTTTCTGGTTGCGTCGCCTCACCCAAGCCTCCGTTTCGCGGATCAAATCCGCTTGACTGGGAATGCATCGTCTGAGGCATTGGCGGTTCAGCACACTCAATTCGATCTCTGCCATGTTCAGCCAACTGCCATGTTTCGGCGTGGAATGGAATTCGAACCGATCCAAGATGCGCTTGGCTTCTGTCGGTGTAAACACTTCATACAAACCGGCGGGTGAATGCGTATTCAACTGGTCTTGCACCAACACAATCTTTTCCGCCTGCGGGAAATGAACATCCACCAAATCGCGCATACAGTGCGCCCAATCGACTTTCGTGCGTTGCGCGGTGACTTTGACATAGCGCCAGTTTTGTAAGGGCGCAAAGAACATGAACAAATTAGCCACGCCTGCGCGGCGGTATTCGTAATCGCAGCGCTGCGGTTGTCCGCTTTGCATCGGCAAGGCTTGGCGCGTTTCACCAATCAATTGCTCGGGCGTCTCATCAAAGCAGACTAACGGATGCTGCGGATTCACAGGGCGTTTATAGACATCCAAAACATCTTCCATATGATAAACAAACTCGGCATGGGCTCGCGGGGGAATGCACCATTCCTGTTTGCGCCACGGCTTGAGTTCGTTTTGCGCTAACACGTGACGAATCGTTTCATGCGAGACCCCCTCGACAATTTTCAATTGCACGATCCGCTCTGCCAAGAGTCGCAAACTCCAACGTGCATAGCCTTCGGGCGGCACACCACAAACGAGCGCAATCAGGTGCGCCTCTTGCTCGCCATCCAATTTGCGACTGTAGATGCGGTGCGGACGGCGCGGCTTCAAAACGGCTTCGAATCCTTCAAACACAAACCGTTTGCGCACCCGTTCGATCGTCGGAAGGCTGACATGGAGGGCTTTGCAGATTTGAGGGTCTGGCCAATCTTCGTCGGCTTTCAACAGAACTCTGGCATGGGTTAACGTCCGTGCTTTGGCCGTGCCAGATCCGATTAAGGTCAATAGTTTTTCGCGTTCTTCAACCTTCAGGGCAACGACATATTTCTTGGCCATAGCTTCCCCCGTTTTCAAGGAAGCATACTGCCTTTTCGTTCACCCATCATTTCATGCTTGACAGAGTACTAGGAATTTTGAATTTCGAATTTCGCCACCGAATCCCGGAACGCCTGCGGCACCCGCACCGGCTTTTTCGTTTGCGGATCAATCACCACCGCGACGATCTTGCCGGTTGCCACCAATTCGTCGTCGTGCGCTTTGTGAATCGCGAATTCAAACGTGATGCTTGAGTTGCCGATGTTGCCGACGCGCGCGTGGACGTTGAGCACCTCTTCGAAGAACGCGCGCGCTTTGTACTCGCATTCGGCGCGGATATAGAAAAAGTCGGCGCCCGACTGCAGAAAATCCTGGTACGTAAAACCGATCGCGTGCTGATACTGCGTCAGCGCTTCGTCAAAGTACGTCAAATAATGTCCAAAGAAAACGTGTCCTTGCGCGTCGGTCTCGGCAAAACGGACGCGGAGGGGTGTAGAGAATTTGAATTTGTCCATTCACAACTCCGCCGCAAACAACGCCGCGCCGAACGCGCCCATCTCCTGCGGATGCGGCGCGATCTGCACTTTGGTTCCGGCGCGCGCGGACAGCAGTTCTGCCACAATGTCGTGATACGCGACGACTCCGCCGGTCATCACCACTTTGCCGACCAACGTGTCCATCTCCATCACGCGCTTGACCACCGAATCGAACAGCCCGCGCACGATTTCGTCCGTCCGCTCGCCCTGCCGGATGCGGTCCAACACTTCGGTGGCGGTGAAGACCGTGCAGTAACTTCCGATCTTGGCGGTCTGCCGCGCGGCGCGCGCCAAGCCGTTGAGTTCGCTCGTGGGAATGTCCAGCCGCCGCGCGATGTCCTCCAGGAACGTGCCGGTGCCCGCCGCGCACTTGCGATTCATCTTGAAACCGAGCGGCTTGCCTTGCTCGTCTACCTTGATGATTTTGCTATCCTGTCCGCCAATGTCCACGATGGTGATCACTTCCGGGTAGTAGTGATGACAGCCCCGGCCGTGACACGCGATCTCCGTTTTCGTGTCGTTGGCGCAAGGCACACTCCGTCTGCCGTAACCCGTTGCAACAATCGCCTGGATGGCGTCGCGGTGGATTCCGGTTTTCGTCAGCACTTCATCCAGCGCGGTGTTCGCCGACGCCGCCAAATCGGTCCCGGAACGACGGACGAACGATCCCAGAATCTTCTTGTCGGCGCCGACGATCACTGCCTTCGTCGTCGTCGTGCCGACGTCAATCCCGGCGAAAACTTCCAAGGCGTTATCTGGCATCAATGTCCTTCGGGCGCGCTCGATCTCAGTTCCGCGCCTTTGACGAGAGCGGTGATCGCAAAATTGTGCGGCGTGGGGATCCCGAGCGCGCGGCCCCGCTCGACGATCTTGCCGTTCAGCCAGTCAATCTCGGTCGGCGCGCCGCGTTCCAGGTCTACGTGCATCGAGGTTTTGTGATACCCCGCCTTGTGCAAGTACTGCATACAGTGCTCGAAGAATCCCGCGTCGAATTTAACGCCGCTCGCTTCGGCGACCGCGATGCCTTCGCGGACCAGCGCTTCCGCCAAGCACTCGGTCGGCTTCAAGTCCATCATGTCCTTCATCGGCTTGCGCGCCAGCGCGCACACCGCGCTGAGACCGGCGTTGAGGATGGCTTTTTCCCATTCGTACTTTTTGATGTGGGGCGTGAACTCGGTGTCCAGGCCCGCGCGCGTCAACAGGTCCGCGATCTGGCACGCGAGCGGTTCACCGTGCGTCGTCAACGCGCCAATGTAGTTGGGCTTGTTGAAGAAATTCATTTTGATCTGCCCATCCTGCGCGATCCCTCCCGCATAGTTCACCACGATCCGCAGGACGTTGTCCGTACCGAGGTGTTCCCCCAGGTATTCTTCGTTGTCCAGTCCATTCTGGCAACTGACAAACCGCATCGTCGGGCGCGCGAGGGCTTTGATTTCCGGAATGAGTCGCGGCATGATGGACGCCTTGGTCGAAAGGACGAGGGTGTCCACCTCGGGGAAATCGGCCAGATCAGAAATGCTGCACACCAGGCCGTCGAACTGCGTCGTCATCTCCGCGCCGCCGACGATCTGCAATCCTTTTTCCGCGATGGCATCCAAATGGCTCTTGACGACATCGCACAAGATGACATAGCACCCGGCTCGAGCCAGGTATGCGCCCAGAATCCCACCGACGGGACCTGCGCCCACGATCGCGAATTTCGGCTCCGTCACCATAGCTCACGTTCCTTTCGGATTAAAGATTAGAGATTGGAGATTGGATCGCTGATCTCCAAGCCCTAATCTTTCCCTCGCCCGTACCGCTCCCGCAGCACCCGATGCAGCACTTTGCCGGAACCGGTGCGCGGCATTTCTTCCGGACAGATCAATCGCACCGCGCGCGGTCTCTTAAAGCCCGCCAACTTGTCCTTGCAAAACTCGATGATTTCTTCTTCGGTTGGCGGGTGGCTGGGGTCCTTGGGGATGACGACCGCCGTCACCACCTCACCCCACTTGTCGTGCGGCAAGCCGATCACGGCAACATCCAGCACCCCGGGATGCGCGCCGACGACTTTTTCCACTTCGCTGGGATAGACGTGCTCGCCGCCCGTGATGATCAAGTTGTCCTTGCGATCCACGATGGAATAAAAGCCGTCTGCGTCGCGCAGCCCCATGTCGCCCGCGCTAAACCAGCCGCCGCGAAACGCGCGCGCGGTCTTTTCGGGCAGCTTGTAATACTCGTCGAAGAGCATCGGACCGCGCGAATAAATCTCGCCGATTTCGCCGACGCCGACTTCTTTGCCCTCTTCGTTCAAAATCTTGACCAGGTCGGTCCCCAACGATTCAAAGCCGATCGAGCCCAACTTGCGCATCTGATATTCCGGCTTGAGCACCGTGACGATCCCCGCCTCGGTCGAGCCGTACGCTTCGTAGAGTTGGACGCCTGGAAAGAATCCCAGGATGGCGAGTTTCATTTCTTTCCGCACCGGCGCGGACGAGCACAACAGTTTCTTGATCGAACCGACGTCGTATTTGCGCGTGCCCGCCGGCGCGTTCAGGAGGATGCTGTAATGCGTCGGGATGAGCGAGATGAACGTGATCTTCTCGCGTTCGATGATCGCGAGGATCTCTTCGGCGCGGAACGAGCGGGCGGGATGGACGTACACCGAGCCGCCGATGTACAGAAACGTGAACGTGAAATACGTCGAATTGATGTGGCACAGCGGCATGATGTTCAAACAAACGTCGTGCTCGTCGAACCCAAAGTCAATCGCGTCGATGAGGTAAAAGGCGATGTGCGATTCGTGCGAGCGCACCACCCCTTTCGGTTTTCCAGTCGTGCCCGATGTGTAGATCAGGATCCAGGGATCTTTCGGCTCGACCGTCGCCTCCGGTTCGCTCTCCAGCGCGCCGCCGATCAGCGCCTCGTACTCGCGGTAGCCCGCGCGCGCCTTGCCGACGACGATGTACCGTTCGGGCGCAATATTTTTCAGATTCGGTTTGATCTCATCTACGCAGGGCGCGAACTCGTCGTGCGCAATGAGCGCTTTGGCGTCCGAGTGGGTGGCGATGTACTCGACGTCTGGCGGCAGCAAGCGAAAGTTGATCGGCACGATGACGATCCCGGTCTTCGCCGTCGCCAGATAGACCTCGACGATCTCGATGCTGTTTTCAAGCAGCACCGCGACGTGGTCGCCTTTCCGCAAGCCGAGCGCGAGCAGAGCGTTGGCCAGTCGATTGACGCGTTTGTTCGTCTCGGGATACGTGTACGCGCGCGCGCTATCTTTCAACGCGATCGTGTTTGGGAATTTCTTCGCGTTGACCTTCAGAATCTGACCCAGGTTCAGCCAGGATGCCATGCAACCTCCAGTCTACAGTCGCCAGTCGCCAGTCAAAGACCAAACACTGTCCTACTGTCCTACTGTTCACTGTCCTACTGATGCGCGCGCGTCCGCGACGAACACGCGATCCTCGTACGCCATGACCGGATTGAGGTCGAGTTCCTGAATCATCGGCGCGTCGGTGAGCAATTGCGAGAGGCGCTGGATGATCTCGACGATACCTTTTTCGTCCACGCCTTTCTCGCCGCGCGCGCCTTGGAGCAGCCGCGCGGCTTTGATCGAGGAGAGCATCCCGCGCGCTTCAACATCCGTGACGGGCGTGAGTTGGAACACGACATCCTTCAGGATTTCGACGTAGATCCCGCCGAGACCGAACATGATCAGGTGTCCGAGGTCCTCTTCCGCTTTCGCGCCAATGATGATCTCCCTGCCGCCGGGCAGATATTTTTGGACGAAGAACCGCAGGTCGGGCGCAGTGAATTTCTTGCGCATCGCCTCGACCGTCGCGCGCACCGCGCGCGCATCGGCGAGATTGACGACGACGCCGCCCACGTCGCTCTTGTGAACGATGGACGCGGCATCGGCTTTGACGACGACGGGGAAACCGATTTCGGCCGCGGCTTTTTCGGCGGCCGCCGCGTCGTCCGCCAGCCGCCAGTCCGCGAGCGGGATGCCGTAACAACCCAGGAGGCCGTTCACTTCGGCAGAGGTGAGCCTCTGGCGTCCCGCCGCGCGCGCGCGCTGAATGATCGCGGCGACCTGAGAGCGATCCCCCTCGAAGTGCGCGACCGTGCCGGTTTCGCGCGTGCGGAGCGTGTTGTACCGCGTCAGCGCGACGAGCGCGCGCGCCGCCGTGCCGGGAAAACTGTAGCACGGCACGCCGCCCTCTTTCAAGATCCGCACCGTCTCCGCCCACTGCCGCTTGTCCGTCATCAAGTTGCAGACGAGCGGTTTGCGCCGCGCGTGATTGACCTCGACGATTTGTTTCGCGATCCCTTCCGCGTCGACGAAGAACGGCGTGACGAGATTGAGGTACACGCTGTCGAACTGTTCTTCGTCCATGAACGCGTCCAATGCCGCGCGCAAGTGCGCGGGTCCGGCGGTCGCCAGCACGTCGAGCGGATTGTGGACCGCGGCTTCGGGCAGCATTTTTTCTTTCAGCAGCTTTTCCGTTTTTTCGGGCAGGGGCGGAATCGTCAGTCCGCCGCCGACGAACACGTCGGTCGAAATGACCGCGGGTCCGCCCGTGTTCGTGATCATGCCGACGCGGTTGCCGCGCGGCGCGGGCTGCACCGCGAACGCCGCGGCGGCCTGGCACAACTCCGCTTCGTCGCGGAACGAGAGGATGCCGGTCTTGTCAAAGATGAGATCGGTGGAAAGGTCTTGGCGCGCCATGCCGCCGGTGTGCGACGCGGCGGCTTGTGCGCCTTCCCGCGTGCGCCCGGCTTTCATCGCGAGGATCGGCTTTTTCTTCGCCACTTCGCTCGCCACTTGTTGGAATGTCTTGGGATCGCGCAGCCCCTCGACATATAACACGATCACGCGCGTGCCTTCATCGTCGCCGTAGTAGCGCAGGATTTCCGGAATCGAAACGTCGCACGCGTTGCCGTTGGAAGCGTACATCCGCGTCCCGATTCCTTGCTCGGCGAATGCTTGGTGAATCAATTCCGCGACGCCGCCGCTGAGCGCGACAATCGAAATGAACCCCGGCTCAGGTCGCGTGAAGGTAAAGTTGCAGTACGCGCGCACGGCGGGATCGGTGTTGATGATGCCCTGACAGTTCGGGCCTACGATCCGGATGCCGTTCTTTTTCGCGGCGGCCATGCACGCGTCCTGGATCGCCGCGCCCTCTGGTCCGACCTCGGCAAAGCCGCCGCCGTTCAGGATCACGAACTTGACGTTCTTCTTCCCGCAATCTTCAATCGCCTGCGGTACGAGTTTTGCCGGGATGATGATGTGCGCGACGTCGACATCGGTCGGGACATTCAAGATGGATGCGTACGCCTTGACGCCGCGAACATCCTCGCCTTTTGGATTGATCGGATAGATCGGACCTTTGAATCCAAAATCCAGAAGGTTCTTGACGATGCGATTGCCGATTTGCAATTCCTTGGAGGACGCGCCGATCACCGCGACCGATTTCGGTTTGAAAAGACGGTCTAACATCTACACTCCGTTTGGAGATTGGAGATTAGAGATTGTCATTTCGAGGCGCACAAACCGCGCCTCGAAATGACAATTACCAATTACCAATCCCCAATCTCTATTTCCCCGCCAGCCGTTCCACAAACGCCTCGATGTTGGTATTCGTCTGCTCGTCGGACAGGCAGCGCAGATCGTTCAGGTCGCCGTCGATCACGAGCGCCGGCACGCCGCTGTTCGCCTCGAGTCGCTGTGGCATTCCGTACCGGCTGTTGGAATTGTTGGGGCACGTGCGCGCGTTGTGATAGATGATGCCGTCCACGTGGAAGAAATCGAACATGCGCTTGATGTACTGCTCTTTGGCTTCGTCGGAGCGCACGATGAACAATTCGGTGTACGCGCGCGCCATGCTGGTGAATGGATCGTTCGGATCGAGCGCGGTGAAGATCCAACTGTTGCAGTACGTCGACGCGAGCACGCACGACTTTAGGCTCGCGAACAACTCGGAGTGCGCGCGCAGCCGACCCCAGATCGGCATCCCTTCCCAATAGATTCTAAAGCGTTCGTCGGCGACCGCGCCGTCGTGAGCGTGTGCGCGTTCTTCCAATTCGGCGAGCAGTTTCTTGTAGAAATCGTTTGCCGCCGGCGTGCCGCGCCCGACCACCGCCGGCCCCATCAGCGTCGTGCCGTCGAAGAACGTCAGCGGCGCTGGAATGGCCGCGGCGGTATCGAGCACCTTTTTCCATAGGTCGGAACATTCGCGCGAGAGCGCGACCGCGCGCTTGAATTCGTCCAGGTCGAATTTTTTGCCCGCGACTTGTTCCAGCGGCTCGACCAATCCCTCGATTTGCTTGGCGATCGAAGTGACGTGGCTCTCCGTCACGTCTTTGACGCCGCGATGCGTTCGCACGCCGATCACGGGCGCGTCGAATTTTCTGCCGTACCACGCGAACCAGTCCTGCACGTCGCGGCATTGATTCGTGTTGAACACCAACACGTCCGGCTTGGGCACGCTCTTGATCCCAAACGATTTCGTCAGCGGCGTGAACCCTTGCGTGAACGCGCCAATGTCCGACGTAAGGTACGAGCAAATCTCCGGCGCGTAGCCTAGCGCGTTTGCGTGCGGGATGTAATCCATCGCCGCGCGCGTAGAACCGAGCATCGCCGAATGAGTCTCTGGAAAGTAAACCAGGAACCCCAGCCCGCGCAAAAGCTCGGCGGGACCCACGCTCGTACACCACGCGATCTTGCGCTCGCGTGTTTGGGACGCGTGATCGAGTTCGAGGTAATAGTCCGCCATGAACTTTTTCATGTCCTTGGAGGTCTCCAGCTCTTTCCGGATGACCTTTTTGTTTTCGGGCATATTTCCTCCCTCTTGCTGTTTGTTTCTTGCCGCGCTCAACCTCCCGCAATCGGCAAGATCACGCGCAAACGGTCGCCGTCTTTCACGCGCGCGCTCTCGATGTCCTTCCACCGCACGGGTTCATCGTTGAGGAACAGACTGTACGGAACAAAATCGCCGGTCTGTCCGCGCAATTCTGCCTCGAGACCAGCAAAGTGTTTGGTCAATTCGTCTATCACATCGGCGACCGTGCCGGTCTCTCCGTCAAGACGGACCTTCAATTCCTTCTGTCCCACCAGCCGCCACGCTGGCTCATCCAGTCGAATGAAGATTTCCATTGGCTCAGGCGGATTTCAGCTCCTTTAATTTTGCGATCAGAGCCGGCAGGACTTCTTTGTAATCCGCGACGACGCCGAAGCGGGCTACGTTGAAGATATTCGCTTCTTTATCCTTGTTGATGGCCACGATGACTTGAGCTCCCGAGCAGCCGGCGAGGTGCGCCATGGCGCCGGAGATCGCTACGGCGATGTACAGCTTAGGGCTGACCACCTTGCCGCTCTGGCCCACCTGGAGCCGCGCCGGCACCCACCCCTCGTCACAGGCCGGCCGGGTCGCCCCCACCGCGCCGCCCAGAACGTTGGCGAGTTCCCGGAGCATTGCAAAGTTTTGAGCACTTGCCATGCCGCGCCCGCCGCTGACGACGACCTCGGCGTCTTCCAGCTTCACTCCCTCCACCTGCTCTTTGATCCGCTCGACGACCTTGACCTTAAGCGCCGAAGGGTCGATCTTGTATTCGAATGGAATCACCTGACCTTGCCGGGAGGCATTCCGCTCTGCCGGCGGCATTGTCTTCGCCCTTACCGTAGCCATCTGAGGTCGGGCAGACTTTGATACCATCGTGGCGTGAGCGCTTCCACCATAGACCGGCCTGGTCGAGGCCAGGAGCTTGGTCATCGGATCGATGGATAACGCCAGGCAATCCATCGCAAGCCCACCCCCCAGGCGACCGTTGAGTCGCGGAGCCAGGTCCATGCCGATATCCGTATGGCCGAGGAGCATAATGGAAGGAAGCACTTGCTGACAAAGGTTAGCCGCTGTCAGAGTGTAGGCATCGGAGTTGTATTGATCCAGGAGACTGTCTCCGGCGACATGGACGTTGTCCGCCCCATAGGCGATTGCCTCCTGAGCCAGACTAGCGGCTTGGCTGCCCATCAAGAGGATGCTTAACGGCTCGCCCAATTCATTGGCGAGCTTTCTTCCGAGTCCTAAAAGCTCTATCGTGACCGGCGCTAATTTCCCTTCGGCGGTCTCACCACAGACCAAAACACCCTTGTGATTATCCATGGCATGTCCTCCGTTCGCTCGATAATTGTTCTGGCTATGCTATTCGTGTTATTCACTGACGTACGCACTGTCATTTCGAGAATAGATACCTCCACGTGGCGGTATGTTACAAGTCAGAAACTTTGGGGTGCAGGGGCTTCGCCCCATCGCCCCGCCCTGCGGGGCGTCAAGTTTCTGGGTAGCGCAGCGACCCTGGCACCTGCCGATGGCACGTCAATAACTCGATGCCTCGCATCGAATCGAGGACGTGCCATCGCCGCCAGGCAGGTGGAAATCTCAGTTTTGAGTGGAGATTTCTCCTCGCTTCGCTCCGCTCGCAATGACAATTGAATAATCATCAGATCAAATCAACTGGCTAAGCTTCAAGGCCAAATTGGCTGCCGCTTCGGCAGGTGTAGCCCCGGTAATGATCTCGCACTCGGTCTTTCGAGCCGGCACAGAGAGACCGGTGACCTCGGTATGGGCATTCGCCTTGTCCAACTCTGATGGCTCGGCCCCAATGTCCTGTGCTTTCCAGACCGGAATCTGCTTCTTGCGAGCCATCATGAGGCCCACTCCGCCGGGGAGACGCGGTAGACCAATCTCACTGGTGACCGTGACCAGGCATGGCATTGGCGCTTGCACTACTTCAAAGCCGTCGCTCACGACCCTCTTTGCCACAAGCATCTTGTCCACGGCCTGAATATCAGAGGCGAGGGTGACTACCGGGAGGCCCAGTATTTCGGCTAGGATAGAGCCGACCTCACCGGCGCCCCAATCGGCGGCCTGGCGGCCGCACAGGACCAGGTCATACGCGCCGATTTTCTGGATCGCTTTCCCGAGGACATACGCTGTGCCAAAGCTGTCCAGGTTTGCAAAGGCCGCATCCTGAAGGACGAATCCGTCGTCCGCCCCCATCGATATGGCGTGCTTGATCACGTCAGCCGCTTTCTCCGACCCCATGCTGATGACTGTGATTTTTCCTTTGTGCTTGTCTTTGAGCCGGCAGGCGGCCTCAACCGCCCGTTCGTCGAATACACTGATCACCGGCGGCACGCCCGGGGGAGGGATCACCTGTTTCGCCTCCGGGTCGATCTTGAATTTGGCCGGGGGTATCTCGGGGTCCAGCACTTGTTTAACACAGACGATCGTATTCATACTGCTCCCCTCCTAACTCGGACAAGCCGAGACCCAACAAGTTATCCGCGAATAACGCGACTCTCCGCTAATTTTTCTTTTTTTCATTCGCGTTATTCGCGTTATTCTGCGGATGAAAAAGTACTAATCAAGTCGAGACGGATTGATGGCCGCTTCGACGATTTCGACCAGGTCTCTTGCCTTCAGCGAGTCCTTGACGTTCTTGTGTTCGATGCTCTCCTCGAACATCTGTAGGCAAAACGGACAGGCGGTCACTACGGTCTCAGCCCCGGTCTTGAGAGCGTGTTCGAGACGCATTTGATTGATCTTGGTTGTCCCGGGCTGTTCTTCGATCCACATGTGTCCGCCGCCGCCGCCGCAGCAAAAGCTCGTCTTCCGCGAACGTTCCATTTCCTCGAGCTTTGCCTTGGGGATGGCTCCCAATATCTGGCGGGGCTCCGAATAGACGTTGTTATAGCGGCCCAAATAGCAGGGGTCTTGATAGGTGAGTCTTGAATTCAGATCGCGGGTCAGTTTCAATTTGCCCTGCCTGACCAGATCAGCCATGAGCTGGGTATAGTGGACCACCTTAAAGTCGCCGCCGTACTTGGGGTACTCGTTCTTGAGCGTATTGTAGCAGTGCGGACAGGAGGTGATAATCTCATCGATGTGATAGTTCTTCAAGGTCTCGATATTCTGCTCCGCCATGATCTGGAACTGGAACTCGTAGCCCGCTCTGCGTGCCGGGTCGCCGCAGCAGGTCTCGGCTTCGCCCAATACCGCAAAGTCGACTCCAGCCGCTTTCAGCACCCGCGTCATGGCAAGGGTCGCCGCGACGTTTCGCTCAACCAGCGCCCCGGTGCAGCCGACCCAGAACAAGGTATGCGCGGTATCACCCTCGGCCAGGATTTTGAGGTCCAGGCCGCTGGTCCAGTCGCCCCTCAACCTCATCGATTGGATTCCCGCCCAGGGGTGTCCTCTTGACTGCATGTTTCTGAGCATCACCTGGGCAGTTTCCGGCATCTTGTTTTGCACCAGCACCAGGTTACGTCTGAGGTCGATGATCTTGACGACGTGTTCTACAT
>Ga0163210_1001014_pt1 | contig 12121 bp, 10 predicted proteins | sample Kivu_220m_FD_113536 | JGI IMG/M metagenome (GOLD analysis project Ga0163210, IMG submission 113536) | Freshwater microbial communities from Lake Kivu, Western Province, Rwanda to study Microbial Dark Matter (Phase II) - Kivu_220m | ecosystem: Environmental > Aquatic > Freshwater > Lake ... | reverse complement strand
TATTGACACAATTATTTATAAATGATATATTTTTAAATATACTTAGTTAAGTTAACTAAGTAATTATAATATTTTTAAAATTAAATTGATTTAAAAAATATTCCTTAGACTTGTTGCCATTAAAATTTATTACTTTTATTAATAAATGGAATCTGACAATAAATTAGTTTCTTCAAAAGCAATTCTCAGCGGGAAAAAAGCAATAGTTACCGGTGCAGGCCAGGGCCTTGGTAGAACTTTTTCACTGGCACTGGCTAAAAGAGGAGCTGATATTGCAGTTATTGATATCAATCTGGATAGTGCAAAAAAAACTGCAGGAGAAATAAGGCAGCTTGGCAGGAATTGCATGGCTTTAAAGGCGGATGTTTCAAAGTACAACGATATCATTAAAATGGTGGATAAGATACTGTCTGAATGGGGAAGGATAGATATTGCAGTAAATAATGCAGGGACTGCCCAGTTTAAGGATGCAATAGATATCACTGAAAAGGACTGGGACAGTGTTCTTAATCTCAACCTTAAGGGAACATTTTTTTGCTGCCAGGCGGAAGCAAAAGCCATGATTCCAAATAATTACGGCAAAATAATAAATATTGCTTCCATATGTGGCCATATCATATGGCCGCAGTTTCAATCATCGTACAATGCATCAAAAGCGGCTCTTATTCACCTGACAAGGAGCCTTGCAGTTGAATGGATAAAGTATGGCATAAGGGTAAACAGCATAAGTCCCGGCGTTACTCTGACACCCGGCCTTACGCCAAAAGTAATATCAATATTTACAGCCAAGGCCCCGATAGCAAAAACACTCAGCACCTCAGACATAGAGGAGGCAGTTTTATTTTTGGCTTCTTCCGGTTCAGATTATATTGTGGGCCAGGATATTGTAATTGATGGGGGTTATACACTTTTATAGATACTTGTGCAGCACAATTTGTATTTTTCAATGGTTTGAAATTATATATTACAGGCAAAATAACATATTTATGTTTTTTATTTTTTAAAAAACTCTTAAATTCTGTCAATAAAAAATACGGGAGGTTGATTTGACTGGAGCAAACAAATATAAAGGATCAGAAGACCTTGCAAGAAAAATAAGGAGTTATGCTATCAAACAAGTCTATTATGGCCAGAGTGGACACATAGGCTCTGCTCTTTCGATGGCAGACCTTCTTGCATATCTGTTTGAAAATGTACTTATTTATAGGCCATCAGAACCCAAGTGGGAGGGAAGGGATATTTTTATTCTTAGTAAAGGTCATGCCGCTGCAGGAATGTACGGTGTTCTTGCAGAAAAGGGATTTTTCCCGAAAGAGTGGATGAAAAAGTATTACCAGGATGGTGGAATGTTGGCTGGACACGTGACGCATTATGTACCAGGAATAGAAGTCTCAACGGGCGCTCTGGGACATGGGTTACCTATAGGGATAGGATTTGCAATTGATTTTAGGAAAAGAAAAGCAAAAAACAGAGTTTTTGTTTTGCTCAGTGACGGTGAGTGTAATGAGGGCAGTAATTGGGAAGCATTTCTTTTTGCTCCTCATAATAAACTTGATAACCTGACCATTGTAATTGATTACAACAAGATCCAGGCATTGGGACATTGCAGTGAAGTATTAAACATGGAACCATTTGCAGAAAAAATGAGGAATTTTCACTGGGCTGTAATGGAAATAGATGGGCATGATTTTAAAGATATAGAAAAAGCCTTTGCCAAACTGCCTCTGGAAGAGGGCAAACCCACCTGCATAATTGCACACACAGTTAAAGGTAAGGGAGTGAGTTATATGGAGGACCAGGTCGCCTGGCATTACAATAAAGTCACTGACGAATTACTAGAACAAGCTTTTAAGGAATTGGGGGTAAAAGAAGATGAGATCAGTTTTTAATAATACTTTGCTTGAACTTGCAGCAAAAGATGAAAGAATATATCTTATTCTTGCTGATATTGGTTTTGGAGAAATAGAACCTTTCTGTACGTCTTTTCCTGAGAGGTCTTTTAATGTGGGAATTTGCGAACAGAATATGAGTGGCATTGCTGCGGGGATTGCATTAAACGGAAATATTGTATTTACATATTCGATTGCAAATTTTCCCACATTCAGATGCTTTGAACAGATTAGAAATGATATATGCTACCACAATGCAAATGTAAAAATAATTACAATAGGTGGCGGTGTTGCATACGGACCACTTGGCACTTCGCATCAGGCAACTGAGGACCTTTCGGCAATGCGTGCATTGCCGAATATGGTTGTAGTGGCTCCAGGGGATCTTGTTGAAGCTGAGCTATTGACCAAAGCAATGGTTGAGTGGGATGGGCCCTGTTATATGAGATGCGGTTATAAGGGTGAGCCAGTTTTATACAATCAGTATCCTGATTTGAAAATAGGCAAGGCCATAACAATAAGAGGTGGCTCAGATATCACTCTTATTGCTACAGGTGAAATGCTTCCGACTGCTGTTGAAATATCAGACTCTTTTAAAAAGGAAGGCCTGGGCATAAGAGTTATCAGTATGCATACAATAAAGCCCATAGATGCCGAGGCAATTGTTAAAGCTGCAGAAGAAACAAAAAAAATCATCTCACTTGAAGAAAACAATATTATAGGTGGTCTGGGGGGTGCGGTAAGCGAAGTTATAGCTGAACAGGTTCAAGGATCTGTCAAATTTAAAAGAATAGGTATAAAAGATGTTTTCCCATCAAAAGTTGGATACAGGGAATATTTAAGAAGTTATTACGGTTTATCAAAAGAAGATATTGTAAAAGTTATAGGGGAAATGTGCTCATGATAAAAATGAATTCAGCGCAAAGAGTATTCAAGGTATTAAAAGGCGGCATACCTGACAGGGTACCCCTGATGGAAGTTGTCATTGATAAAAAAGTAAGAGATGCTATCTTACCCGGGGCTTCTTATGATGATTTTGTGGATCAGATGGATCTGGATGTTGTGTGTTGTGAGATATGGAGCCAGGATTACAAGGACCTTGACTGGGTTGATGCAGAAAAAAGGATTTACAGGGATAAATGGGGTGCACTGCAGCGTCTGACAGAGGAGTTTTTGCCTGTACCAGTTAAACCGCCACGGATTAAAAGTCTTGAAGATTTTAAAGATTATACACCCCCTGATCCCTATAAACCCGGACTGCTGGATGATTTCAAAAAAACAGTACAAAGATTTAAGGATAAAAAAGCCATATGTTTTGTAGGAGAATCTGATCTGGCTGTTGCAGAATATTTAAGAGGCGGACTTGAAGACCTAATGATAGATTTTGTTACTGATACAGCTCTGGTAAAAAAGCTTATGAAAATTGCTGTTGAATATTATATTGAGCTTTACAGGAATGTCATTGACATAGGTGCAGACATGATACTTCTTGGAGATGATTATGCTGGGAAAAATGGGACATTTATGTCACCGGCACATTTTGATAAGTTTATACTTCCCGCAATGGGTATTGTCGTAAAAGAAATCAAAAAGAAAGGCGCTTTTGTAGTCAAGCATACTGACGGAAACATATGGAAAATAATTGACAGACTCATTGGCACAGGTGTAGATGCGCTTGGCCCTCTTGAGCCTGGAGCAGGTATGGATTATAAGAAAATAAAGGATATTTATGGCAGGAAAATATGTCTGGTGGGAAATATAGATGTAGACCTGCTTTGCAGGGGACGGGCAGATGAAATCACCGCAACGGTTAAAAAACTAATTGATGAGGTTTCAACTAGAGGAGGTCATATATTATCTTCAGGCAATACAATAACCTCAGCGGTAAATCCAGAAAATTACCTTGCAATGATTGAAACAGCTAAAAATTACAAAATATCATAAATTTTAAAAATTCAATATTGAATCGTTATTGTTTCAAATAATTTAATGATTTTAATAGCGATACTGTTGAGCTAAGAATTGTAACAAATTTTAAAAAAACAAAAAAAGGCGGCAAAATGGGATTTATTTATGATTATGACAAAGAAGACCTGAAAAATAGAGTCACAGAATTGCTTTATGATGTTGGAATTAAAATAGAGAATGAAGAGCTGCAGGATATTATGATTAAAAAAGGCTGCAAACTTAAATCCAATGGAAGAACAAGCATTCCTTCAGGACTTGTAGATGATTATGTCGCTTACCAGAGAAGTAAAGTAAACACTGATGTCGAAGATGAATTACTTTATAGTTATTATGGTGTGGATTTTTCACATTGGCTTATTTGGAGCGGAAGAAAAAAAGAAGCACTCGAAAAAATCAAAAAAGAACTTATGGTTGCACTTTTTGACTGCGGACCAATGAAATATTATGATTACCCGACGCAAAAGATGTTGCCAAATGACACTGATATATTTATCCGAATGATGAAGTTTGCACAGTCCACAGATGAAGTTGGGTATATAAGTGGTTGGTATAGGACTGATGCCCCCCCGAAGATAGAAAGGATAGATTCCCTGGTTCTTGCGCTTGACTATACCGACAAATATGACGGTGTGGAAGCTATTTTCCCTGAAGTTATCAAATATCTTTGTGAAATAAGTGAGATAGTGTCAGGGATGCCTGGTGACACTAGATATCTTTCAGGGTCAGAATGTTTGACATCACCACTAATCCTTGAAAAAAGATCTGCAGCAGACACTCTTGAAAGAGCAAGAAGAAAAGTCAAAAGATATCATATTGCATCTATGCCGACAATCGGAGTTGCTAGCCCATTATCCGAAAGTGACTCAACAGTACTTGGCGCAGCCGAGATTTTAGGAGGGCTGGTAATATCAAACTGCCTGGATCCGGAATCTGATTTAAGCGGCAGGATGATATGTGACATGATTGATATGCGTACCGCAAGCACTTCATGTACAATGCCAGATGTTGCTGCTGTAAATTTATGCGTAAAAGATCTTTTTGATACATTCTGGGGTGGAAATGTATGGGTGGAGACTTTTATGGGTCCCGCAGCAAAAAGGCCTGGACTCATGGCTGTTTATGAAAATATGTTCGGAGCCTACAGTAGGGCATTTATAAATGAAATACCGGATAAGCCATATCCGCTTTTTGGAGTTCTGGACAGGGGTGGAATAGGTTCACCCACCCAGGCAATACTTGATATCGAGATAAGGAAAATTCAGTTTTACCTTAAAAACAGGATAAACTTTTCAAATAGCATGCCATGGGAAGAGTTTAAGGATATGCTGGATAGAGGAAAAGAATTTCTGGACAATGATTACACACTTGCACATTTCCGGGAAAAATTTGAGAGTAAAATATTTTTATCCAATGAACCGGTACTGGGTGGATGGGATGGCACAGAAACAGCCATTTTGGATAAATGTGACCAGATTTGGAGAGATAATATAAAGAATAATTATAAGCCACCGGTCCTGGTGGATGATGACAAGAAAAGAGCACTTAAAAAACTGCTGAAAAAGGCAAAAGAAGAATTACTGTAATTACAGGTAAAAATTAATTAAAAGTTTAGGAATAATATAATGAATTCAAAAGAAAGAATTCAAAAAGTATTTAACCATGAGGAAGCAGACAGACCGCTTAAAGACTTCGGCGGCACAGTGGTTACTTCTATAAGTAAAAATGCATATATAAAGCTGCTTGATAAATATAATATTATCAAGGAATATGGTAATAGTGAAAATCCACTACAGGTTTTTAATGGTGCTTTAAAAATAATTGACATGTCCATGTCAACGGTTCTTCCGTCAGAGGAAATATTAAAAAGGCTGAATGTTGATTTCAGGCTTGTAGCTGCGCAAGATAGCCCATTAATTTCTGATAATAAGTATTTTACATCTCTTGGAATAGGATTAAGAAAAGCACAGCCTTTTGAATATTTTGATGTTGTTCACAATCCCTTGAAAAACCTTGACCTTGAGCAGATAAAAAAATACAACTGGCCAAAAATTGGAGATTCAGATATTTTTAAGCATTTACAGGAAACTGCAAGAGACTTATTTGAAAACACCCGATTTGGCATAGTAGGTCAGACAGGTCCGATTGGATTTTATGAAAAAGGACAGATGCTCAGGGGTTATGAGCAATTCGGGATTGACTTGATGCTGAACCCGCAGATTGTTAAGGAAATATTTGATAATCTGCTGGCTATACAAAAGGAAGTGTTTGGAATCTATTTAAAATATATGGGCAAATACGTTGATGTGATATTTTATGCAGATGACCTTGGTATGCAGGACAGGCCGCAGATTTCTCCACAGATGTACAGGGATATGATAAAACCCTATCACAAAAAGATTTTCAGTTTTATCAAGGAAAGAACAGATGCCAGAATATTTTTACATTCATGCGGCGATGTATATCCTTTCCTGGAGGATCTTATTGATGCAGGTGTTGATATAATAAATCCAGTCCAGCTAAGCGCAAAGGACATGGAACCAGAAAAATTGAAGAATGAATTTGGAAAAAAACTAATTTTCTGGGGCGGCATTGATGAGCAATTTTTAATAAATAAGGCTACCCAGGATGAGATTTTGGTTAAAGTAAAGAAAACTGTGGAAACACTGGGCAAAAGTGGCGGATATGTTGCTGCAATTTCACATAATGTTCAGGAAGATACACCTCCAGAAAATATTATTGCAGTATTTGATTATATTGAACAATTATAAAAAATCAACAGGTGAGAAGATGAATAAAGATAGTATTTTAAGTAAGGATGAAATAGAACAGCTCAAAAAAGATGCCCTAAAGTATGTTTGGCCTTTTTTTCATGATAATGCGGAGCTGTTAAAAAAAAGACCTAAAATATTTACAAAAGGAGAAGGTCTATATATTGAGGATATTGACGGAAACAGATACCTTGACAGTTTTGCGTCACTCCTGACAACCATTACCGGTCACGGCAGGATTGAAATTGCTGATGCGGTTTACCAGCAGATGAAAAGCCTTGAATTTTTTCCGAACTATATTGATGCATTTACAATACCTGCAATTAAGCTTGCAAAAAAACTCTCTGAAATAATGCCTGGAGATCTTTCAAAGACATTTTATGTAAATGACGGATCTGAAGCTTGTGAGACAGCGATAAAAATGGCAAAGCAGTATTTCTGGAATAAAGGATTGAAAAACAAAAGCAAGATAATATCAAAAAGGTACAGTTATCATGGAGCAACTTATGGGGGTATTTCTGCAGCAGGGCTACCATGGTTCAGGCAGCCTTTTGAACCTTTTGTTCCTGGTTTTATTCATGTTATGCATGCCTGGTGCTACAGATGTGAGCTTGACCTTGATGTGAAAACATGCGGTCTTGCATGCTTGAAAAACATGGAAAAAATAATTGAGTGGGAAGATCCTGACACAGTTGCTGCTATTATACTGGACCCTTTACCTGGATCAAATACAGGATATCCCAATCCGCCTGAAGGTTATATACAGGGAATAAGAAAACTTTGCGACAGATATAATATTCTTTTAATTTTTGATGAAGTGCAGTCTGGTTTTGGAAAGACAGGCAAAATGTTTGCATCTGAACACTTCAATGTGGTGCCGGATATCATGGCGATAGCAAAAGGCTTTTCAGGTGGATATCTTCCGCTTGGTGCTGCAGTAACGTCAGAAAAAATATCTGATGAGTTCTTGAAGGAACCAGGCAAAGAATTCAGGCACGGCTTTACATTTGGAGGCCATCCAGTCTGCTGTGCAGCAGCACTTGCAAACATTGAGGTAATACAAAAGGAAAACCTGGTTGATAATGCTGCAAAAATGGGAAAATATATTAAAGACAATCTTGATAGGCTTAAGAAAAAATATGACATAGTAGGCGATATAAGAGGTATGGGTCTGCTTCTTGCAGTAGAGCTGGTGAAAAATAATAAAACCAGGGAACCTATTGATCCTGCTCTAGGCGTAGGGACATGGATGAAAAACCGCTTTTATGAGAAGGGTCTGATAATAAGGAATAACGGTGAGATACTGGTACTTGCTCCTGCGCTCAATGTTACTAAAGAACAGGCAGATACTATTCTTTCTGCTCTTGATGAGGTTACAGGGGAAGCTGTAAAGAAGTTCAATTTGTAAAAAATTGTAAGCACAATAATTACAATAGTACTAATAAGCAAGTAAAAATACAGGGAGATTAAAATGCTATTCTTCGATATAAATAGTGTGATTGGTTTGCCATTATTTGATATTGAAAGCGGCAATTATTCTGGTTATAAAAAAAGCAGCGACTTGATTGCTGATATGGATTTTTATGGTATAGACTACAGTTTTGTATACCATAATTCAGTTTTCAGCTCCGAACCTATGAAAGCAAATTTAAGGCTCCTGGAAGAGATTAAAAATGAAAAAAGGTTACTGCCGTGCTGGGTGCTGTTGCCGTCAAACACACAGGATATATGGAAAAAAGATAATATATTAAATGATATAGAAAAATATGGCATAAGAGCTCTGCGGATATTCCCGGATTTCCATAATATAAACCTGGGGCTTCCTTTTATTGATGAATTGTTTAAAGAACTTGAAAAAAAAGCTATGCTATTAATAATACAGTATAGAAATCTTGGTGTTGCAGTGCCTGATCCTGTTGGGTACGATATGGTAGTTTTAGATTATATATGCACAAGATTTCCAGGATTAAACATAGTATCTTCAGGGCCCTTGAGGCAGTTTTACTATCTCCTTGAAAAACATGATAATCTGTACTTTTCCCTTGAATGGGAGATGCATTCGGGTATTATAAAAGATATTACGGACAGATTTGGTGCAGAAAAAATATTATTTGGTACTCCGAATTGCGAGATATCAAGCGAACTTTCAGGTGCGGTTATTTCAATGCTTAATTATTCTGAAATAAGCCATCAGGATAAAATGAAGATTGCCGGGCAAAATTTGATAGCTGTTTTAAATAAAAAAAAGAAGGCTGATACTAAATTCAATAAAATAATCAATATAACCTGTTCAAAAATCAAAGATACCGGTATAAAGAAATCTTTTAAAGAATTTCCATATGATGATTTTATACTCAGTGCCTATAAGGGCAGTTCGCTGCCTTATCCTGTAATAGACTGCCATTACCATGCAGGGGAATTTGCCAGTGAATTTAAACCGGGCAGCAGTATTGATACTTTAGCAGGGTTACTTAAAAGAGAAGATATAAAAAGCATGTTTATCAATTCCTCTGAAGCAGTTTTTGGAGGCGACCATTGCACTGGAAACAGATATGTTTATGATCTTTGCCTTAAATATCCTGAATGTATTACAGGATTTTATGTTTTTAATCCCAATTTTAAAGAATCCTGTGATGAGATGAACAAATACCTTTCAGATAAGAACTTTAAAGGAATAAAAATCCATCCGCGTATACATAAATGTGACATAAACGATAAAAAATACATACCTGTTTGGGAAGCAGCCAAAAGGTTTAAAGTCCCGGTACTTTCGCACACAGGTGAAGGCCAGGCACACAGCGATCCTGGATATTTTTATGATATCTCTGAAAAATATAGCGATGTGACTTTTATACTGGCTCATGGCGGTGAAAGCTTCAAAGGCATTCTGCAGAGCATAGAAATAGTAAATTCAAGAAAAAATGTTTATATAGACATATCCGGGTGGGGCTTTATGCACAAAGGTGTGCTTGAATTTGTGTCAAAAAAAGTGGGAGCTGAAAAATTACTTTTTGGTAGTGATGCCGGGTGGATAGATTTTAATTATGCTGTCGGAGTTGTTATCTTTTCCAGGCTTAGCCAGCCTGATAAAGAAAAAATTCTATGTAAAAACGCAAGAAAGATATTAAAAAATGATATGTCTTACAGGTGATATACACCATACGAGCTCAAGGACAAATGACCAGGTTTATTTAAGTAAAATTCACAATGGTGAAAGCAGAATGGACACAGAAATAAAAATATCAAACAAATTCCTTGAACTTGCGGCAAAGTATGGGCTAAAAATAACTTTTTATGTAACAGGGCTTACACTGAAAGAAGAATGGGATGATTTTAAAGATATAGCAGGTTCACCCCTGGTGGAGCTTGGTGGTCACACATACAGCGGGATACCGCTTTCCGGATGGGAAAGAATAAAGTACTGTCTTAGAGGCATAAAACCGCCATCACATAAGAACGATTACGGTTCTATAAAATACCAGAAAAAGGATATATACAGGACATTGGAAATAATAAGTAATAAAACAGGAAAAGAGGTAGTATCCTGGCGCAGCCATGGCTATGTGCATGATGATAATACATATAAACTATTAAATGACTTTGGAGTAAGATTTATTTCTGATGAAATCAGCTCGACCATTGTAAAACCATACAGGATAAAGGAAGGCCTAATATGCCATCCAATAAATTCTGTACCCGACCATGACCATATTTTCCATGCACACAGGGATGAAGTATTTTGCGAAAGTGCTAAATTGAGAGGTTATGGAGCAGACGCATTCGGATGTGAAAACTATTATGCAGAAGAATGGGGTGAGCTTGTTAAAAAACAGGTATTAGATATTGAAAGAACAGGGGGACTTGCAACTGTACTTATGCATCCACTGTGCCAGTTTTTAGCAGACGGATTTAAAACCGCAGAGACATTGTTTGGTTTTTTTTCAAGATATAAAACCATATGGGTAAGAGAAATAACAGATTATTATAGTGATCTTTAAAAATTTTTATACTGAATGGTTCTGAAAATAATATTAAATATAGGGGCTTTACAATGATATTTTGTTTACAACAGATATTTAAAATAAATTTAATAGTCAAACATATTGATTTATTTATTGTCTGAAAGGTTTAAGCAGATGACAAACATTTTAATTTTAATTGCAGATGCTCTTCGTCCGGACCATCTTAGCTGTTACGGATATTCAAAAAAAACAAGTCCTAATATAGATAAACTGGCATCGGAAGGAGTACTGTTTGAAAATGCAATAGCACACGGAAATCACACACTAACAGGTGTTACCTCCATTCTTACAGGCTTGTATCCGACGACACATAGCCTGGACAGTCCACAGAATTATAAAAATTGGGATAAGTTATGGGAAGATAAAAAAACACCTTTGAATTTTTTAAGTGAAAAGGGATTTAGTGTTGCAGGACAGGATAAATGGGCTTATGGAAGGTTGGGATATGACATTAATGTAAAAAATCCTGTTGTTTTTTTTAGGGAGTATAAAGATTTTAATTTTTTTCTATGGTTCAGGCTCGAGACAACGCATCTGCCTTATAATCCAAAATCACCTTATGACACTATGTTTTTACCAAAAGATTACAAAATCGATAAGGATGCAGAAGAAAGAATAAATCAGGTAAGGACTAAATCCATAATACATAAACCAGGACTTATAAGCCAGGTTGAGTCAGGTATGAAAAATGTTATTGAACCGCCGGATGAAGAAACAAGGAAAAAATATCCAAGAGAGGTAGGTATAGTAACTTTTCTCCCTGAGGACAAAGTATATATTGATGCCCTGTATGATGGAAAGGTAAAAACATTGGATGATATTATAGGGGAGTATATTGAAGAGCTTAAATCTGTGGGGATCTTTGATGACACAATAATTGTTTTCACATCAGATCATGGCGAAGCGCTTCTTGAAAGGGGTGCACTGGGCCATTCTTCCTGTTCCCTTGAAGGAACACTATATGATGAAAATATAAAGATACCTTTAATCATCCGATATCCAAAATCAATACCCATAGGAAAGAAAATAAAAAAACAGGTTTCACAGGTGGATGTCATGCCAACAATTTTTGAGATTTTAGACCTGGATTTAGGATTAGTTTTTGAAGGAAGATCATTGTTTGGTTTGATGAATGGAAAGGATCTAAACTGGATTGAGGAAACATATGCCGAAACAATTCCTTGCGGTTGGCAGGTAACAAAGGGTGACGTCAGGCGTATATGGGCTGTAAGGACAGGGGATTGGAAGTTAATCTATTATGATTTTAATGAAAATAAAGCTGGAAGGTATTATGAATTATTTAATCTGGCAAGTGATCCATGGGAAACTATAAACCTTTTGGAGGGTGAAAAGGAAAAATTTAATTATTTAAAGGAGAGACTTGATAAATGGATAAACACTATGGTCTCCTTTGATGTCGTATGATTTTTAAAGAAAATTTTTATTTGACAATAAAAACATTATAAAATATAAT
>Ga0163210_1001013_pt1 | contig 12129 bp, 9 predicted proteins | sample Kivu_220m_FD_113536 | JGI IMG/M metagenome (GOLD analysis project Ga0163210, IMG submission 113536) | Freshwater microbial communities from Lake Kivu, Western Province, Rwanda to study Microbial Dark Matter (Phase II) - Kivu_220m | ecosystem: Environmental > Aquatic > Freshwater > Lake ... | reverse complement strand
GTCCACGCAGACTTTGGTGTTCCCGTATCCGGGATCGAGCGCAAGAACAGTGGTCATGTTTTACTCCATTGGTTGGTTGGGAAAATCGGGAGCAGGTGCGTCCCCCGTTGGATCAGGCAGATCGCCCCGGCCGGGATGCCACAAGGTATCTGTCATGGTGAGTGTGCGGATCAACGAAAAGAAATCGTTTGGCGGAGGGGTAGGGAAAAGCCGGTGCAAATCGAAGCGCGGCACCCGACGGATCCCGGCGATCAGCGCTAGGATGAAGCCAGTCAGGATGACCAGGCCGAACAAGGCAAGAAGGATGATGGCATATAGAGGCATGGGGGTTCCTTTCTTGAATAGATATTGTGTCACACAATATGCTAGCACAAATACGAGAGAACGTCAAGCCGTCATATCAGTTTCCGAAGTTGATGTCCCTGGGAACAAAAAATGTCATTGTCCGTGACAGATTCTTTGCCAATACCTAACCTTGCATAAGGTAAAACGGATAATCAACCTCCTGCAGATACTGCCCCGACAAACTCCGGACCATTTGACATCTCCCGGCACAGACACAATTGACACTCCCCTACCAGGCCGGTAGGGGAGTGTGTTGGGTATTCTCTGCAGTTCGATTCGTCAGGTTACGGGGGTGGCAAATACAGCAGCTGGCAAATAATTCGTGGGGCTGGTCATCTGCTTTTCGACCTTGCTTTCAGCCCTACTCATCCTTCCAGGGCAGGATCAGCTCGCGGGTGATATCCAGCCGCAGGGTGCCAAGATTCTCGCTTGGTTCGATCTCTGTGTTCTCAGTGTACTCGTTCCAGGACGTGATCAGGATCCACGGCGCGCCGCTGTCGAGGGCTGCCTGCAGGCTCTGGCGGTAGTATTCGCCTCCCCTCGGGTCGATGAACATATAGGTTCCCCACCCGACAGTGACATTGGGCGTGTTGTCGAAACCCGGAAGGGCGGTGGCGACCCACAGCTTTTGCCCCCCGGATTGCGCCTGCAGATACGCAGCGAAGCGCTCACCGAAGCCCGAGTAGATGGAACTGCTCTCGGGGATGTACTGGTAAAGCCCGTCGAAGACGGCCAGGTCGCTCAGCGAGAAGCTCTCGCCGATGTAGAAAGCGTCCAGCCCCAGCGCCTGCAGGTCGTCGAAAACGCCCTGCCATACGGAGACCGGTCCCAGTTGGCTGTTGGCGTAGAGGAACACCGCCGGCCTGCCGTCCACGTGCATGTAGGCGGGATGCTCGGCAAAATTGACCAGCAGGTAGTGCAGGCTGGAGGTCGTCTCGGGGATGCCTTTCGGCCATTCGAAAGAAACAATGATCTTGAAATCCTCCTGCTCGGCGGCATCCAGCAGCAGCTGGATCTGCCTGCTGTCGCCCGGGTCCTCGATCCCCAGCCAGAGCACCACGAAACCGTCGATCCCGGCGGATTTCGCCTGCTGGATCTGTTGATGGATCACCTCCACATCCATCGAGTTGTACCGTCCCTGCGGATAATCGATCCAGCGCGGGTCATCCCACCACATCCAGGGGGAAAGCGGCTGGTACCAGCCGTAATAGTAAGCCCAGACCATTTTTTCGGGGATCGGCTCGGATGGGTGCGCAGCGGGTACCCGGGTGGGCTGCAACGCGGGCGCGTCGGCGGGGTCGGCGTAGGCATACAGGATCGGGTCCCCCAGAATGAGCTCGTCGCAGTCGTAATTGTCGATGGGCTCCACCAGCAGAGTCAGCATGCGCACGTGATTCACGTCCGCATCCAGTGGCAGCACGGCCTCCGAATTCTGCGGCAGGTGCAGGCGGGCGATCTCGCGCATATCGCCCAGTAGGACGAGATCAACGCCGTCGCCGCAGCCTGCATCAGAAAAGATCCTGGTCACATCGGCATGAAAACGGAAGAAGTTCTGGTCGGCGATGTCGTAGGTCAGGGTGGTATCCGGTCCGACGAGCATCCCGTGTGGGAACTCCCAGCCGTGCCAGGCAAGCGGCTGCCCGGCGGTCAAACCCAGGTCACTGCGCGTCACAGGAAAGACCCCCACCTCTATCGGAGAGTTGCTGTACGAGGAATAAGGGGTCAGGTCTGCCAGGTAGGTGAGGATGCTTTGAGGGGTGGCAGTGGGAGGAATGGTAGCCGTCGGGGGGATGTATGCGGCCAGGGTGGCTTCCCCGGCAGGGAGCAGGTAGGGATCACCCCAGATCGCCCAGTCGCAGCCTGCATCGCCGCTCATATCTGCCAGCAGGGTCAGCTGGTGCGCGCCGGTCAGGTTCACCTCGGCGGTGACGGGCAGGCTCTCCCAATCGAGGACCGGGCTGGCAAAGCGCTCGGCACCGTCCACCAGGATGTGGAAGATCGCCCCGTCGCCGCAGTTCGCCCCGGAATGCACCAGCATGCTGGTGTGTAATAGGCTGTATCGACCGGAGAGGTCATAGACCAGCGTGGAGGGGGCGTGGGCGAACAGACCGTGCTCGTAGGTCGTGCCGCCCGAAACGATCGGCGCGCCCTCCATCAGTGCCGGCTCCTCGCTCCACGGGACGATGCCCCTGCCGAGGTAAGCATGCTCCACTTCGGCGCTCACAGGATTCAGGTCGCTCAGGAATATCTTTTCCGGTTCCGGAGTGGAGCTTGGGGCACTGGTGATAGTGGGGGAAGGTGCGGGGGTGTGTTGTTCACAGGCTAGCAGCAGGATGACAAGCATCAGGACCAGCAGGAGGAAAAATAGTCGCTTCATGGTTTCCTTTCCGGATCTTGTGATTTTCTTGGTTATTTCTCGCAGCCAGTGGATTCTGACAGCAGGAATCCATGCTGCGTTGCAGGACCGAAGCCGCAGGCAGTGCAGGAATCGCCTGTACGGAATATAAACGAGAATATAATTTTCGAACAGATGGATTTTGGTATTTAAAGTAAAACGCCCCTGCGGGGGCGTTCGTTACTTGTTGCGGCGTGGATCGTGCTTGGCCATCTTGGCGGTACGCTTGATGTAGCCATCCAGCGCTTCGCGCTTGACCAGCCAGGTCCGGCCGATCTTCAGGCCTGCGATGCTGCCTTCTCGCATCATCTTGCGTACGTGTTCTACGTGATACTTGAGCTTTTCGGCAGCCTCTTCTGTGGAGACGAACTCATTCAGATCGGGCATATCTTGTAACACTCCTATACGGAGTGAGAGGGCATGCGTACACCCTCTCATGGTAGTATTATCCGTATATACAGTGCCCCCAAGCGGACTCGAACCGCTGTTTGAGCCTTGAGAGGGCTCCGTCCTGGGCCGCTAGACGATGGGGGCGCTTGTTCCGAGCTTCGCACTGGGCTTGTCGAAGCATCAGGCGGGGGTGATTTTATCATAATTTCATAGGTCGTCAATCAAGAAAACGTGCAACTCGCCCGGCCCATGGACGCCGATGGTGTGCGTCATCTCGATGTCGCCAGTTCGCGAGGGGCCAGTGACCAGCACCGCGGCCGGCGCCGCCCGAACCTCCCGCAAACTGAGAACCTGCGGGAGGTTCTCGAACAAAGCAGATGCTTTCAGGATGGCAACGTGTATCTCGGGCAGCAGCGAGGCGGTCAGCGTTTGCCCCGCTCCGCCGACCAGCACCAGCGACCCGCTCTCGGCAATCCCGCATAGTGCCCCTGTCACGCCGCAACGTATGGCAGGATCAGGAACGCGGACAAGTGAAATGTTGGCCACGTATTTAGCGCCCACATCGTCCACGTAAACACGGTCAATGGCTTTGGATTTCAAGAAATCTGCCAGCCTGGCGACCAGGTCCTTTTCTGCGACCGGGGAGACCTTGCCCTCCAGAGCAGTGAGTGCAGAAATGAATTGAGTAACCAGGGATTCGGAAATTTCTGTTCTTTTGTTTGCCTGATCACCCTCCGCCTTGTTACCCTGATCACCTGTTTCCTCGATTGCCTGTTTTACCGCTCCCCACCGCGCCCTGAAGGGACGGATTGCCAGACGTGGGAAATCCTTGCTGTAGCCCCAGCCCGTCCAGGCCGGGATGCGCATGTACGCGCGGCGGGGGGAGTAGACGCGGCTGAGGATGCCACCCAGCGTCTGGGAAACGGCGAACAAGCCTGGGATCCCGGCAACGAAGCGAAAGGCTTTCAATCCAAGCTTGACTGAGGCAGGCAATCCAATTCCCGAAGGGTTACGTTTTGTGTCTTCATGCTTGATGCCCTCCCCCGCCCTCACTCTCAACAACAAACCTGGTAAGTCAATGTCCACCGGGCAGGCTTCCCGGCAAGCCCCGCACAGGGACGAAGCCTGTGCCAGATAGTCGAACTGCAGGTCCACCAGTGCACCGGAGATGACCGAGCCGATGGGACCAGGATAGATGCACCCGTAGGCATGTCCGCCCAGTTCGCGGAAGACTGGGCAGGCGTTCAGGCACGCCCCGCAGCGGATGCAGTAGAGCGAAGTGACGAGTGACGAGTGACGGAGGGCGGTACGCCCATTATCGAGCAGGATCAGGTGGCGGGTTTGGTGCGGGAACGGGGCGTTGATCAGACTGGTGTAGACGCTGAGTTTTTGCCCGGTGGCGGAACGCGGCAGGAGCGAGAGGAAGAGGGCAAGGTCGTCCAGGGTGGGGACGAGGCGCTCGATGCCCATCAGCGCGATGTGAATGGGAGGGAGGGTAGTGACCATGCGCCCGTTGCCCTCGTTGGTAACGACGCATAGGGTACCGCTCTCGGCCACGCCGAAGTTGACGCCGGAGACGCCGACATCAGCCGTAAGAAAAACGTCGCGCAAGACTTGACGGGCGGTATTGGTGAGCGTGGGAACATCTTCGGTGTAAGGAATGCCTAGCTTCTCGGCGAACAGTTGCCCCACTTCTTGCCTGCGGAGGTGGACTGCCGGGGTAATGATGTGACTAGGCCGCTCGCCGCGCAGTTGGACGATATATTCACCCAAGTCGGTCTCGACGACGCGTATTCCTTCTGCTTCGAGAGCGTGGTTGAGGTTGATCTCCTCGGAAACCATGGATTTGGATTTTGCAACGAGGATGGGAGCCCGACGGCTCTTGTTGTCCGGGCTCGCTGATTGCCGACGTTTAGAAACGTCGGACTCCGCAATCTCCAGGAACATGCGGATCGCTTCATCGCCGTCCGCAGCGCGGTGAACGATTATGCCATTTGCCATCGCCCTTTCGATGAACTGCGCCAGGTATTGGTCGAGGTGAGCCACCACATCCGCTTTGATGGCGTGGGCGCGGGCGCGGCGTTCCTGGTAATCGGGGAGGGAGGCAAAAGCCGAGAGACGACCGGCTTTGCGGCGCTGGGCGTTGGCGTCCAGAGCGAGTTGTAGAATCTGATTGTTGATGGATTGCTGAATGCGTTTTCTGAACTCGTTGCTCATTTCTCGTTTCTCACCTGTGCGCTAGCACTTCCGCGATGTGCACAACTCTCCGGCCCTCTCCCAGCCGCTTTAACCCACCTTGGATATGCATCATGCAGCCGGCATCCGCGACGACCAGCGTGGGCGCCTCGGTCTTTTCGAGGTTGGCAATCTTGCGTTTCAGGAATTCCGCCGAGAGTTCGGGATGTTCCAACGAGAAAACGCCGCCGAAGCCGCAGCAATCTTCGCACTCGGGCAGCTCGACGATCTCGGTGTCTTCGACCGCAGCCAAAAGAGCGCGCGGCTGGCGATCCACGCCCAGGCCGCGCAGCAGGTGACAGGAGGGGTGATAGGTCAGTCGTCCCAACCAGCAGGCGTCCAAATCTATGAGGCCGCGCACATCCACCAAGTACTCGGTAAATTCGTAGACGCGCTTCGCCAGCGCCTCGGCGCGCGACAGCCAATCCGAATGATCCGTGAAGAGTTCCAGATAGCCGTGGCGGATCATCGCCGCGCATGAACCGGAGGGGACGACGATATCGCCTCTGGTTTTCTCGAAAACGCGGATGGTGTGTTCAGCCAACGGTCGTGCCTCGGAGCGGAGCCCGGCGTTGAAGGCCGGTTGCCCGCAACAGGTCTGGGCGGACGGAAATTCCACGCACACCCCGGAGCGGTTCAGCACGCGCACCATCGCCTCGCCGATGTGCGGGAAGAAGGTGTCTATCAGACAGGTGACGAAGAGTTGGACGGTTTCTGTCATAGCACTATTTTATCGCTGAATCGTTGACCTGCTGTTTCGTCGAATCGCCGACTCGACGAATCTCGTGGTATCATTCCCGCTTTGAAGGAAGCAACCATGACCACATTCCGCACCAAAACCCCCAACCACTTCGACCTGCCGCGTCGCATCGTTCGCCTGGGTGAACTGGCCTACAACCTTTGGTGGACGTGGAATCCCCACGCCCAGCGGCTTTTCAACCGCATTGACAATGCCCTGTGGGAGCGCGTCAACCATAACCCGTTTGTGTTCCTGGAGCGGGTCGGGCGTTCCGAGATCAACGCCGTCGCACAGAACACAAATTATCTGGATTTGTATGACCGCGTCTGCTGCGAATTCGATGCTTACCTGACACGCACCGATACCTGGTGTGCCCAAAATCATCCCGGCCATTGCGAACAGGCCATCGCCTACTTCTCGATGGAATTTGGTCTCCACGAAATCCTGCCGATCTATTCCGGCGGCCTGGGCGTGTTGGCCGGCGATCATCTGAAAGAAGCCAGTGATCTTGGCCTGCCGCTGGTTGGTGTGGGCTTGATGTATGCGGAGGGCTATTTCTCGCAGCGCATCTCCGACGACGGCTGGCAGGATGCGCAGAACAACCCCATTGCCGTCGAGGACTTGCCGATCCTGCTGGTCTTGGACGAAAGCGGCAAGCCAATCACTATTTCGGTCGAATTCCCTGACCGCGCCATCACCGCCCAGATTTGGGAGTTGCGCGTCGGCCGCGTACCGCTGTACCTGCTGGATACAGACGTAGAGGATAACAATCCCGCCGACCGCCAGTTGACGGCGCGCTTGTACTGGAGCGACCTCGATCTGCGCATTGCCCAGGAGATGCTGCTCGGCGTGGGCGGCGTGCGCGCCTTGCGCGCCCTTGGTTACAACCCAACCGTCTGGCACATGAACGAAGGTCACGCCGCTTTCCTGACCCTGGAACGGGTGCGCGAGCTGGTCGCCTCCGGCGAGACCTTCGAGGCTGCCGCGGCGAAGACGCGCGCCAACAACATCTTCACCACGCACACCCCCGTTCCGGCCGGCAACGACGAATTTCCACTCTGGCTGATCGACAAATATCTCTCGTCCATGTGGCCTGAGCTTGGCTTGAACCGTGATCAGTTCGTGGATCTGGCCCGCCATCAGCAGACTTGGGGCGAGAGCTTCAGCATGCCAGTGCTGGCTCTGCGCTTCTCCGAGGGACGTAATGCCGTCTCCGAGCTGCACGGGCGCGTGGCTCGCCGCATGTGGAATTTTCTTTGGCCCGAGGTTGAAGAAGACGATGTGCCGATCACCTATGTGACCAATGGCGTGCACACCCCCACATGGATGGCACGCCGTCTGCGCGTGCTCTTAGACAAATACCTCGGCGAAGACTGGCTGGATCACCTTGACGATCCAGCCATCTGGACGAAAATCAACGACATCCCAGGTGCAGAATTATGGGCTGTGCGAATGCACCTCAAGCGTAAACTGACCTTTTATATTTTGGAACGCGCCCGCCAGCGCTGGATGCGCGGCGGCTACCACCCGGTGCAAGTTATCGCCTCGGGCACGCTACTCGATCCTTACGTGCTGACCATTGGCTTCGCGCGCCGTTTCGCCACCTACAAGCGCGCCAGCCTGGTTTTCAGCGACCTGGATCGCTTGCTGAAGATCATCAACCGCCCCAACCGGCCGGTGCAGATCATCTTCGCTGGCAAAGCCCATCCTGCCGACGAGCCGGGCAAGATGCTGATCCAGGAGGTCTACCGCAATGTCAAAAAGGCGGAAAACGGCGGACGGTTGGTCTTTCTGGAAGATTACGATATGAACCTGGCGCGTTACCTGGTGCAGGGGGTGGACGTGTGGATGAACACTCCCCGTCGCCCGAACGAGGCTTCTGGGACCTCGGGCATGAAAGCCGCCTCGAACGGCGTGCTCAATTTCTCGGTGCTGGACGGCTGGTGGCGGGAGGCCTACAACGGTCGCAACGGTTGGGCGATTGGCGAGGACGCCGACCCGGATACCCAGGTGCAGGATCAAGCCGACGCCGAAAGCCTGTACAGCGTCTTGGAAAACGAGATCATCCCCTTGTACTACGAAGACCGCAGCGGCGAGGACATTCCACTCGAGTGGATAGCGCGGGTCAAAGAATCCCTGCGCACGGTCACGCCGCAGTTCAGCACGCGACGGATGGTCAAAGAATACGTTGAACGGCTGTATCTGCCTGCGGTGAAATAAAGATGCCTGAAATCTTGCTCTCCCCCTCCGCCTGGCTCGGCGCACTCGCTATTTTCGGCCTGCGCGTCACCGACATGACCTTCGACACGTTGCGCATGTTGTTCGTGATGCGCGGGCGTAAAGGCTTTGCCTGGGTGCTCGGCTTTTGCCAGTCAGCTATCTTTGTGATTGCCATCACCTCCGTGCTCAGCAACCTGGACAATCCCTTGAATATCATCGGCTACGCGGCCGGCTTTGCCACTGGCAACGTGGTCGGGATGCTCATCGAGGAGCGGTTGGCAATTGGGCACATCCACTTGCAGATCGTCAGCCCGCGGCTTGGCGCGATCCTGGCGCAGACACTGCGTCAGGCCGGTTTCGCCGTGACCGAGATCCCGGCGCGCGGCAAGGATGGCACGGTTAGCCTACTCAGTTGCAGCGTATTGCGCAAGGATGTGGCAAGGGTGGAGAAGATCGTCCACGAGACGGATGCGGATGCGTTCGTCACCTCAGGGGATGTGCGCCCCGTTCGGCGCGGCTTTTGGCGAGCGTAAATAAAGCGGATTTGTTAACAATAAGGGCGTAAACGGAATCAAACTCGTTTACGCCCTTACGTTTTACGGATTGCGCTTCAGAACGTGAACTGCCCGTTCTTGTAGACCACTTCCCCGTCCACTTTGATGTCGGCATCTTCGCCCATGCCGCAAATCATATCCCAATGGATGATGCTCTTATTGTGGGAGCCGGTCTCAGGGTAGCCCGCGCCGAGCGCCATGTGGAAGGTACCGCCGATCTTCTCGTCGAACAGGATGTTGTGCGAGAAATGGTCAATCTCGTAGTTGGTGCCGATGGCGAACTCGCCAACGTAGCGCGCCCCCGCATCCGATTCGAGCATCTCCAACAGAAATGGCTGGTTCTTCTCGGCTTTGGCCTGCGTCACTTTGCCGTTGCTAAAAGTCAATTCCACGCCCTCCACCATCACGCCGGTATAAATGGCGGGATATGTGAACTTGACCCATCCGTTGAGCGATTCTTCCACCGGGCCGGTGTATATTTCGCCATCTGGCATGTTGTGAGTACCAGAGGCGTTGACGAACTTCCGGCCTTTGATCGAGAGCGTCAGATCCACATTCGGGCCGTAAAGGGCGACCTGATGGTGTCCCTCCAGGCGCTCGATGATCTTACGCTGTTTCTCTTTCACTTCCTTCCAATAAGCCACCGGGTTATCTTCGTCGGCGTGACAGGCCCGGAAGACGAAATCCTCGAAGTTCTTGAGGCTCATCTCGGCCTCCATAGCGTAGCCTTCAGTGGGATAGAGCGTGCTGACCCACTTGAAAGCTTTCTCCGCCCCGCGGCGCATTTGCGCCTCCAGAATAGGGGCGAGGGCCTTCTGGCGTCGCTTCTGCCGGGCCGGGGGGACGTGGGTCAGGGCGCGGGGATTGGTAGCAGAGGCGATTTTGATGCGCGATTCGAACTGATCGTAAGCCAGCTTGCGGAGGGTTGGGATGAAGTCGAGATGTTCGTCGCTGCCCTTCTCGAACAGGATCTCGTCCTGGTCGGGGAGCTCAAGCAACAGATGTGGGTGGCCGCCCCGTTCCAGAATCAGGCCAAACAAGGCACGGACCAACGGCTCAGCCGTGGTCGTGGCCTCGACGGCCACCCGGTCGCCGGGTTGAATGCTTGTCGAGTGATCCACGAGGATATGAGCGAGTTTCTCGATGCGAATATCAGCCACATCAGGCCTCCTGTTCGATAAGATATTAGCATAAAAAGTGCATCCCCCTTATAAGCAAGGGAGAGCGGTAAGTGCGCGGGCGACTTCGCCACCCGTGTACATCCTCGTTCCCGACTTGTGTTTCTAAAAAATCTTTCTAGGGGTCTGCCCTTTCTGCGTGGGTAAAAGCAACCAGCGATATTCATAGGGCCGCAACATCAGCGACAACTGCCCATCGGTGAAATTGACTGGCTGATTTGTCATTATATCCCTTATTCCATCCGTAACACCCGGGGGTAAAGAGTGGTCTACGGTTTGGGGAATGGCGCTCAGGTTATTAATGACGAGCAGCCGCTCACCTTTACAAGCGCGCTGGTAAACTGCTACTGCTGAAGTGCCGCAATCCACCCAGTTTATGTTCCCGCAACTCAAGGCATTATGTTGTTTTCGGATAGCAATCATCTTCCGCAATGTATGCCATAGCGAACCCGCATCGGCGCGCTGCGTAGCTACATTGACACGTTGGGGACAATATTGGCGGTCGCCGAGCACGGGCGCGCAGAGTGTACCGGCGGTCGAAAAACCGGCATCAGGACTATCCTCCCATTGCATAGGCGTGCGCACGCCGTTACGGTCGGGGCGCTGGAGGTCATCGCCCATGCCGATTTCGTCGCCATAGTAGATGATCGGAGAACCAGGCAGGGTAAAGAGCAGGGAGTAAGCGAGTTCGATCTTTCGACGGTCATCACCGAACAAGGGCGCCAACCGGCGGCGGATGCCCAGATTCAGCCTCATGCGTGGATCGGGCGCATACGCCTGCCACAGTCCCTGACGTTCTTCTTCCGTGACCATTTCCAAGGTGAGTTCGTCGTGGTTGCGCAGGAAAGTGCACCACTGGCAGTCATCGGGAATGGCTGGCGTTTGCTCCAGCACCCACTTGATTGGCGTGAGATCGGCGCGTTGCATTGCCATGAATACGCGCGGCATGAGCGGAAAATGAAAGGCCAAGTGGAACTCATCCCCAGAGCCAAAGTAGGGGCGCACGTCTTGCGGCCATTGATTGGCCTCGCACAACAAGATGCGGCCGGGGTAGCGTTCATCCACGAAATGGCGCAGCTCTTTGAGAAAGGCATGAGTTTCGGGGAGATTCTCACAGTCCGTGCCCTCACGCTCGAAGAGATACGGCACCGCGTCAGCGCGAAAGCCATCTATGCCCAAATCGAGCCAAAAGCGCATGATGTTAATTAGCTCGGCGCGCACAGCCGGGTTGTCGTAGTTCAGGTCGGGCTGGCAGGCATAGAAGCGGTGCCAGTAGTATTGGCCGGCGACCGGGTCCCAGGTCCAGTTGGACTTTTCTGTATCCACGAAGATGATGCGAGCGCCGCCGTATTTCTGGTCGGTATCGCTCCAGACATAGTAGTCACGATAAGGGGAGTCCGGATCGGAGCGCGCGGCCTGGAACCAGGGATGTTGCTCGGAGGTGTGATTAAGCACCAGGTCCATGATGATGCGGATGTCGCGGGCGTGGGCAGCTTCGAGTAGGGCTTTGAAATCCTCGAGACTGCCGTAATCCGGGTGGATGCTGTAATAGTCGGCGATGTCATAGCCGTCATCCTTGAGCGGGGAGGGATAGATCGGCAACAGCCACAGGCAGTCAATGCCCAACTCTTGCAGGTAATCCAGTTTTTGCATCAGGCCCCTCAAGTCACCGTGGCCATCCCCGTTGCTGTCGTAGAAGCCGCGCACGTAGAGTTCGTAAAAAATCGTATTTTTGTACCAGAGCGTTTGATCCATACAATTTCGTTTTCTTTCGTAAGAAATTAACCGCTGTCAGCGGTCGCCTGTAGTGCCAGGTCAATAAAAACGGCCGCAGTCCAGCCAAACATACCAACCGCTTTTGCGGGAGGTCTTCCAGTTTTAGCGCTATAGTATTCGTAAATACCCGGCTGCTTCATGATCAAGTTCAACGTTTTGGTGCGTAATTCTCGCGCCAGGTCATTTCTACCCGCTTGTTGCAGTGCCTCGATAAAAAAATAATTAATGTTTGCCCAGACAGGGCCACGCCACATGGTTTCAGGATCATAAGCCGGGTCATTGCGTGCCACCGTGGGC
>Ga0163210_1001012_pt1 | contig 12130 bp, 8 predicted proteins | sample Kivu_220m_FD_113536 | JGI IMG/M metagenome (GOLD analysis project Ga0163210, IMG submission 113536) | Freshwater microbial communities from Lake Kivu, Western Province, Rwanda to study Microbial Dark Matter (Phase II) - Kivu_220m | ecosystem: Environmental > Aquatic > Freshwater > Lake ... | reverse complement strand
GTGTCCCCCTGGACCTGCTCGAAGTACTTCAGACATTGCGCCGCCGACGTCGGCGCGCAATGGGTGGTGGAATGCGACTGCTGGTTGATCCCCGGCACGCCCTTCTCGTAGACATCTTCCATCTGCCGTGCCCAGACCGCGACGAACGCGATCTCTATGCCGTTGGGGTCGATCGGCACGCCCAGCGTGTCGTCATCGGAGATGCTGAGGTCCTGGATCAGGACTCTCCCCTGCGACGGCGGATGGGAATCGATCTCGCAGGGCAACTGAAACTCGATCTCCTCGCGGCTGGCCGTGTGCGCCACGGCCTTGAATACGATGGTCGACAGGGGTATGGGTAGGGGCAAGCTCGTCACCAGTGACCATCCATCTCCGACGGGCGCGGCGTTGCCCTGCGTGTCAAACCAGGGCTCGCTGCCATCGGTGTCGACGCCCAGCGGGCGCCAGTTCCCCAGCGAGTCCCAGAAGAACTCGACGAAGGCGATCGGCTCCTCGGGCGGTCGATCGATCAGAAGCTGCAGCGGTATCGAGTCCGGCCTGGCCCAGGCGTGCCACCGCTCGGCATTCAGCCAGGAGCCGACGCGGAACGTGGGCTCGTAGGCGCCGGGTTGCGGGCACGGGTTCGGCGCACAGGAGTTCCAGTCCCAGTGCCACACGCCGCCCAGCTCGGCGCAGACTGCCGCCGAGCTGAGGAAGCAGCTCCCCGTCGCGGGGTCGCAGCAGACGGCCTCGGAGGGTCCGGGGGCGCCGACGCGCACGCGCGCGATGTACCAGCCGGGGCCTTCCACGCTGAGGTCCGATCCGAAGTCGAATTCCACGTCGATCGCCATGTCCATGAACTCGCTCAGATCGAAGCAGTCGACGCGCCAGCCGCCGCTCACCCCGGTCCAGCCGGGCTCCCCGTCGACGCAGTAGGCATAGTAGGAGCTGCTGGGAGAGATCTGCGCCACGGTGTAACCGCCTTCGGGTTCCCAGACGTACTCGCCGTAGACCGCCAGGTTCGCGCCGTCGTAGATGGACTCCATGTCGAAGAAGTGCCAGACCTCCAACAGGTAGCTCTGTTCGCTCACGTACCAGGTCGGCGAACGGAGCCCCTGGCCGCTGTTGGGCACATAGGGTCCGTTCAGAACCGTGCCCCACACGAACGCCGGCGCGTCGGGGATGATCGTGGAGTGGCCGTACTCCCAAACGCCCACGCCGCCCTCGTCGCACGCCACCGGGGTGAAACCCCAGTCGCTCACCGCGAAGTTCCAGTCGTAGGCGACGGGACCGAGGTAGCAGGAGACGCGGTCGGGCACCGGTGCGACTTCCAGGGAAGGCTTCTCCGCCAGGGCGATGCCGGCCAAGCCGAGGAAGGCGACAAACAGAACGACGAACGGTTTCATGGCTTGCTCCTCGCCGTCGGAGGATGAACACGATCGTGCGCTGTCGATGGCTTAAAGCATACGCGCCACGGCCACCCGAACGCAATCGAGGCCGCCCCAAAACGGGCCGCCGCGGGGCAGAAAACGGGCGGGAAACCCGCGTCAACGGGTCCCCGCCCGCCCCAGCGGTTAGGCTAGCCTAGCGCTTGCTCGAGAAGGCTTTCAGCGCTTGCCTGACCCCCTCCGCATAGGCCGGATCGGCCTTCTGGAAGTGGCCCAGCTGGCGCTCGACGATCTCGGCCGGCACACCCTGCATCGCGCACGCCAGCGCCGCGTGCAGTCGCCCTCGCTCCTCGGCCGGCATCAGACGATAGAGGTTCCCGGCCTGCGTGTAGTCGTCGTTCCCCTCGCGGTGGTCGTAGCGATCGGCGTCGCCCGCGATGCGCAGCGGCGGCTCCTTGAAGCCGCGGTCCTCCTTCGGGCCGCCGAAGCTGTTCGGCTCGTAGTTGACCGCACCGCCGGCGTTGCCGTCCGAGCGCAGCGCCCCGTCGCGATAGTAGTTGTGCACCGGCACGCGCGGCCGGTTCACCGGGAGGCCCTCGTAGTTGACGCCCAAGCGATGGCGGTGCGCGTCGGCATACGAGAAGATGCGGAACTGGAGCATCTTGTCCGGGCTGGGTCCGATGCCCGGCACCAGGTTCGCGGGCGAGAAGGCTGCCTGCTCCACCTCCGCGAAGTAGTTCTCCGGGTTCCGGTTCAGCTCCAGCACGCCGACGTCGATCAGCGGGTAGTCCCCGTGCGGCCAGACCTTCGTCAGGTCGAACGGATTGTACGGCGTCTTCTCCGCCTCCCGCTCCGGCATCACCTGCACCCGCATCTGCCACTTCGGGAAGTCGCCTCGCGCGATCGCCTCGTAGAGGTCGCGCTGGTGGCTCTCGCGGTCACGGCCCACCAGCTCGGCCGCCTCGGCCTCCGTCAGGTTCTGGATGCCCTGGAGCGTCTTGAAGTGGAACTTGACCCAGAAGCGCTCGCCTCGCTTGTTGATGAAGCTATAGGTGTGGCTGCCATAGCCGTTCACGTGGCGGTAGCTCCGCGGCAATCCCCGGTCCGAGAAGAGAATCGTCACCTGGTGCACGCTCTCCGGCGAGAGCGACCAGAAGTCCCACATCGCGGTGGCGCTCCGCAGGTTGGTCGCCGGATCGCGCTTCTGCGTGTGGATGAAGTCCGGGAACTTGTAGGGGTCGCGGACGAAGAAGACCGGGGTGTTGTTTCCCACCAGGTCCCAATTGCCTTCCTCCGTGTAGAATTTCAGCGCGAAGCCGCGCACGTCCCGCTCCGCGTCCGCCGCCCCGCGCTCCCCCGCCACGGTCGAGAAGCGCAGGAAGCAGTCCGTCTTCTTCCCCACCGCAGCGAAGACCGCGGCCCGCGTGTACTGTGTGATGTCACCGGTGATCGTCAGGGTCCCATAGGCTCCCGAGCCCTTGGCGTGCACCACCCGCTCCGGGATGCGCTCTCGGTTGAAGTGCGCGTGCTTCTCGAAGAGCTGCCAGTCCTGGACCAGCAGGGGCCCCCGCGGCCCGGCGGTGAGCGCGTTCTGGTTGTCCGCGATCGGGATCCCGCCCGCGGTCGTCAGCCGTTTCTTCTCCATCCCCTCTCCTTTCTGGACTCTGTCCTCTTCTAGACTTTATCTACCCTACGGTCAACGCGTCGCCCCCCGGGAAGCGCCGGGCCCCTAGCGGCGCCGGCGCCGTCCCCGCATGACGACCTGGTGTTCCCGAACCTCGAATCCGGCCAACGCGCGGTGCCCCGTGACCCGGAGGGCGTGCCACGGGATGTCATGGATCCGGCCGGTTTCCTCGTCGATCAGATGGTGATGCGGCTCGAGGCGGGGTTCGAAGACGACCTTCCCGCCCCGGAGGATCTGCGACCGGAGCAGGCCCCGCTCGACCAGCAGGTTCAGCGTGTTGTAGACGGTCGCGCGCGAGATCGTAGGCGACCGGCGCCGCACGCGGGCCCATACCTGGTCCGCCGCGGGGTGGGCCCGGGTCGTCAGGACGACCTGCGCGACCGCGAGCCGCTGCGGCGTCGGCTGGATGCCGTGCTGGCGCAAACGTACGATCAGGTCCTGCATCGCCGTTTAGACTATGTCCAAGTCCGGACCGTGTCAATCCAAAAGGGGCGCCGCCATCCCCAAGGCGTCCATCAGGAAGGCCCAGGCATCGGCGGTCTGCTGGATCCGGGTGGAGATCGTCGTGCCCCCGCCGTGCCCCGAAACGGGATGCACCTGGAGGAGGATCGGCCCCCCACCGGTGTCCGCCGCCTGCAGCCGCGCCGCCATCTTGCGCGCGTGCAGCGGGTTGACCCGCGCGTCGTTCTCGCTCGCAGTCAGGAGCACCGCCGGGTAGCGCCTCCCGTCGACGACGTGGTGGTAGGGCGAGTAGGCGTAGAGGTAACGGAACTGCGCCGGGTCGTCGGCGTTGCCGTACTCCTCCGCCCAGATGTTCGCCAGCCCGAACTTGTGGTAGCGCACCATGTCGAGCAGCGGCACCTGACAGACAACGGCGCGGAAGAGCTCCGGCCGCTGCGTCAGCGCCGCCCCGACCAGGAGCCCCCCGTTGCTCCCGCCCAGGATCGCCAGGCGCTCCGGCTCCGTGTAGCCCTCGCGGATCAGCCACTCGCCGGCCGCCAGGAAGTCGTCGAAGACGTTCTGCTTCTTCTCGCGCTTCCCCGCCTCGTGCCAGTCGCGGCCGTACTCGCCACCACCCCGCAGGTTCGGGATGGCGATCATCCCGCCCGCCTCGAGCCAGGTGAAGTAGGTGGTCGAGAAGTGGGGTCGCATCGACGCATCGAAGCCGCCATACCCGGTGAGCAGCGCCGGGCTCGTGCCGTCGCGCCGCACATCCTTCCGGTGCAGCAGGAACATCGTGACGCGGGTGCCATCCCGGGACGCGTATTCGACCTGGTCGGTCGTGAAGGGGGACGCGTCGATCTTCACCGGAAACTCATGGACGACGGTCAGCCGGTCCGCGTCGACGTCGTAGTGGTAGATGGTCGGCGGGTGCGTGTAGGAGGTGAAGCTGACCCAGCAGGTCGGCTTCGACCAGAGGCCGCTCACACCCGCGCTGCCGAGGCCGGGCAGCGTCACGTCGTGGAGGCGACGGCCTTCCAGGTCGTAGATGCGAATGGCCGTCAGCGCGTGTTCCTCGTAGACCGCGTAGAGGTAGCCTCCGATCCCGGTCAGATAGCTCAGCCGGGCGTCCGGGTCCTCCGGGATGAAAACCCGCCACGCGGTGCGCTCCGGGTGGGCGGTGTCGGTGACGTAGACCCTATAGCGCGGCGCGCCCGCGTTGGTCGTGATGAAGATCCGCTCGCCGATCACCAGCGCGCCGTACTGCGCGTCGAAACCGGTCGCCAGCGGCGTGGGCGGGGCCTCGGAGCCGACCGGGCGGAAGAAGAGCTCGTTGAAGTCGAAGTGGCTGCGGTAGAGAACCTCGGTGCGGCCGTCCTCGCTGACATCGATGCCGTGGTAGTTTTCCCTCACCTGGTCGTCCCAGAAGACCTTCCGGTCCGCACTGGCCGGCGTGCCCAGACGGTGCAGGTAGACCGCGTGCCAGTAGTACTCCTCCCCCGCCGGCACCGTGCCGGCCGCCGGGTTCGCCGAGTAGTAGAAGCCACTGCCGTCGGGCAGCCAGGCGTTGACGTACTGCTTTCGTCCCTGGACGCTGTCCGGGAGGATCCGGCGGGTGGCGATCTCCATGACCCGCAGGACCGGGTTCTCGTTCCCGCCGCGCGCGCGACCGAAGGCGAGCCGGCGTCCGTCGCGCGTGGGCACGGCACCCGCCAGCTCATCCTCCGCATCCCAGGTGTTCGGATCGATCAGCACCTCGCCGGGCGCCCCCGCGCGCGCGCGCGTGCAGAAGACCCACTTCTCCGCGTCCCGCGCCTTGGACGCGTAGAAGAGCCGGTCGCTGTCCACGATCTCGTAGGGCACGCTCTCGTCATCGTAGCGCCACAACTCGTTGAAGCGCCGGACCAGGTACGGCCGTTGCGGCAGGGCGTCGAGCGCGGCGCGCGACAGCCGATTCTGCGCCTCGGTCCAGGCGACAACGCGCGGATCGGCGCCGTCCTCCAGCCAGCGATAGTCGTCCACGATGACGGTGCCATGCAGCGTGTCCGCCACCGGGATCCGCGGCGCCGCCGGGTAGGTTCCTGGTCGCTGGAGCACGGTGCCGTGCGAGGCCCCGCCCACGACGGCCAGCAGCAACCCGAGAACCCAAGGCATTGATCGCGTCTTGGATGACATGCCCATCTCCTCCCGCGGGCGTCTCGACCCGTTGCGAACGCAGTATGGGCGATCGGCCGGCGCGGGTCCAGCGGGGCTGTGGCATCCTGCGTGGCGCTCGCCGTCGCCGCGCGAGCGTGGTAAGCTGGAAGTGAACGTGATCGGGATTCATCCCAGGAAGGAACCGCCATGAGGACTCTCGTTCTCGCAGGCGCGCTCGGCGCGCTCTTGACGGGCGGCGGCGCCGTGGGCGCCGTGGAGCTGCTGGCCAACGGCGACTTCGAGCTTCCGCTCGATGCCGGATGGTCGTCGGAAATCGACGGCACGGGCGTGACGATCGACCGGCAGATCAACTTCGACACCGACCTCGACTACGAAGCCCGCATCACCAAGACGAGCGGACTGGGCTACGGCCGCGTCGGTCAGGTCGTCGCGGTGCCCGGCGGGGATGCGGTCTTCAGCGCGGAGCTCACGAGCTCGGCCGACGCGATCCTGGAGGCCTGGGCCGTCGCGGGGGTGATGCTCACCTACTACGACACCGCGGGCACCCCTCTCGGGGAGACGTTCATCGGCAGCCTGGGCGGGGTCTGCCCCTGGATGGACTCGCCGACCTTTCACATGATCCTGACCCAGACCGGCGTCTGGGAGACGCATGCGTTTGCGCTGCAGGAGGAGCTCGCCAATCTCCCGGGAGTGGATCCGGGCGCGCTCGCGTCGGTTCGGATCGCGCTTTACGCCTACGCCTACGACTGCTGAGGCGCGACCGAGGCGGCGGAGGTCTCCGCCGACAATATCTCCCTCGAATTCGATTTCGCGCGCCCCTATCTCACACTGGCCGCCACGGCGATCGACGACGACGCCGCCGGGGCCTCGCACGGGGACGGCGACGGCGTACCCGAGTATGGGGAGTGGATCGAGCTGACCGTGTCGCTGCGCAACATCGGCGAGATCGACGCGTACGGCGTCACCGGCACCCTCACCAGCGCGTCCCCGTACGTGCAGATCGCCACGGGCGACGCGGGCTTCGGTGACATTCCTGCGGGGCAGACCGCGGCCAACACCCCGCCCTTCGTCTGGCGCGTGCGATCCGATGTGCCCGACCGCACGGGCCTGCGGTTCACCCTGGGGATCAGCGAGGACCCGGGAGCGCACGCCTGGACGGTCACAGCCCGCGCCCCGGCGTACCTCGTGGGCCTCCACGAGCTCGACGACAGCGCCCTCGGTGATGGCGACGGGCTGCCCGAACCCGGCGAGACCGTAGCAGTCGAGCTCCAGCTCGAGAATCGCGGCGGCTGCGACGCGCCGGAACTGACCGGCATGCTGTCGAGCGCCTCTCCCGGCTACGACACCGACGGCACACCCGCGTGGATCGGGCCCGTGCCCGTCGGCGGCCGCGTGCTGGCCGGGCCGTACGCGGTGCAGGTCGCGCCCAGCGCCCCGCCGGTCGGCACCGGCTACCTGAGTCTGACCCTGACCGACGCCGGCGACTACGCGGTCGAGACGGAGATCCCCTTTGCCACCGGCTCGACCTTCGCCGACGCGCTCGAGCGGGCGAGCGGCGCCTGGGCGCACACCGCCGGACTCGGCACCTGGCGGGACGAGTGGCACCCCGAGACATTCCGCAATCACACGCCGGGCGGAAGCGGCAGCGTCAAGTGCGGCGGGCCGGCGTCCGATCCGTACGGGAACCTCTGCTGGTCCCAGCTCGAGACCGGCGAGTTCCCGCTGCCGGGAGGCGCGAGGCTCGAGTTCTGGCAGTACATCGACGCCGAGACCAGCAGCCTCTACCCGGAGTACGCCTACGACGGCGGCTTGCTCGAGATCTCGACGGATGACGGCGCGACCTGGCAGGGACTGACGCCGATCGGCGGCTATCCGTATCTTGTGCGCCCCGGGGCCTTGCCGGGGCCTTTCCCGGCGGAGACACCGGTCTGGGCGGGGTCGGTCAACTGGACAGCGACGCAGGTGGACCTTGGCGCGTTCCACGGACGGGCCCGCCTGCGCTGGAGCTTCGGGTCCGACGGCGCGGTCACGCACGAGGGCCGGTACCTCGACGACGTGCGCGTCTTCTCCGATGCGCCCCAGGGACTGAACGCCGACGCCGCGCCGGGGCTGTCGCATCCCGCCCTGCGCGTGCTCGGCGGGCAGCCGGCGATCGTCGGCGCGCGGGAGGCCGCGATGCGTCTCGAGATCGCGCTGCCGCGCGCGTCGGCGGCGCGGCTGGAGGTCTTCGACCTCGCGGGCCGCCGCCTCTGCTCCCTGGTCGACGGCCCGTGCGACGCCGGCGTGCGCCAGGTCGTTTGGAACGGTCGCGATGCCGCGGGACGCCTGCTGGGCAGCGGCACGTACTACTGCCGCTTGCGCGCCGCGGGCGCGGAGGTGATTCGGGCGCTGACGATCCTGCGCTGAGGGCGCTAGTCCTCCCGGATCTCTTCGAACAGCCCGGTGGCGCGGTTCTTGCGCACCCGATCACAGGGGAAATAGCGCCCGTTCATCGCGACGTAGACGCCGTGCGGCAGCGTCTGGGCGAAGGCGAGCGCGCTGCCGAGATTGAAGAGCCCGTCGGACGAACCAAAGGTGAGGGGGATCATCGCCCCCACCAGCACGATCGTCTTGTCCTTGACGCTCGCCCCCAGGAAGCGCGCGGTCTCGGCCATCGTGTCGGTGCCGTGGGTGATGACGATCCGGTCCGTGTCGGACTCGGCACACTGCTTGCGGATCATCTCCCGGTCGGCATCGTTCATCTCGGTGCTGTCGATCATCATGAGCGTGCGCAACTCTATGTCGAGGGCGCAGCGCCCCTGCTCGAGCACCTCGCGCACATGGGTGTCCTTGAAGAAGAGCTTGCCCGTCAGCTCGTTGTATTCCTTGTCGAAGGTCCCACCCGTCACGTAGAGGCGGATACGCATCCCTTCTCCTCCCTGCCGCCGTCCCCGGCCGGGTCCGGCAGGGGTCTTCGCGCATTCTACCCGCCGGCAGCGCACAATCCAATCCCCGCCCGACGCGCGGCGGTCGCCTTGACAGCGCCGCGCCGGTGGCGGATCATCAGTCGCTCGGTTCCAAGGCAGGAGGATTGCATGCGCTACCTACGCACCAACGAGTCGATGTGCCGGGGGGTCCGGGCGTGCATGCGGATCTGCGCCCAGACGTTCTACAAGACCGATGACACGTCCTACTCGGCCATCCAGGTCACCGAGAAGCCGGACGGGTCGATGAAGATCACGGTCTGCACCCAGTGCGGCGTCTGCATTGATATCTGCCCCACCCAGGCGCTTTCGCGCAACAAGCTGGGTGTGGTGATGCTGGACAAGAAGAAGTGCATCGGCTGCTTCATGTGCGTCGGGTTCTGCCCCGAGGACGCCTTCTTCCAGCACCCGAAGCTGCCCTACCCGATCAAGTGCACCGCCTGCGGGCAGTGCCCCAAGGTCTGCCCGCATCACGCGCTGGAGATCGCCGACGTCAACCTGTCGACCCACGCCAAGGAAGTGACCACCTTGCGCCTGGCGCAGTAACCCTCCGAGGATAGGATGCAGAACTACCACGCCTTCCAGTACACGCCCCACGGCGCCGACGTCGCGGCGCTGAAATCCGCCCACCGGACGATCGCCGAGTTCGCCTACGAGCCGGCGCCGGTCAAGCGCGGCTACGCCCGCAAGACGCTCTACGTGAACGTCGGCACCGGCGAGATCCGGGTGAAGGACGTGACTCAGCAGATGATCGACATCTTCATCGGCGGGCGCGGGTTCGGCCTCTACTACCTCTGGCACGCGACCAAGCCCACGACGCGCTGGAACGATCCGGAGAACGAGATCGTGATCGGCGGCGGCCCGATCTGCGGCATCACCCAGTACCCGGGGACGGGCAAGTCGCTCTGCGTCTCGCTCTCCCCCACCACCGGGGTCCCGATTGACTCCAACGTCGGCGGCTACGCCGGACCGCTGCTGAAGACCTCGGGCTTCGACGCGCTGGAGATCCAGGGCATCGCGCAGACTGAGGTGGTGGTCGTGATCGACGGGCAGCAGGGTGTCGTGCGGATCGAGGAGGCACCCGGGGAGGCGCAGGACAGCCACGTGGCGGCGGAGCAGCTCACCGAGATGTACGCCAAGAACGATGCCGATCGCGTCAACGTCTCGGTCATCTCCTCCGGCGCCGGCGGGCAGCACTCCCTCATCGGCTGCCTCAACTTCTCCTTCTACGACCTCCGCCGCAAGGCGACGCGGCTCAAGCAGGCGGGCCGCGGCGGCATCGGCACCGTGCTGCGCCAGAAGAAGGTGAAGGCGATCGTGGTCCACGGCCGTCCGATCACGGCAAATGTCAACGACGTCGCTGATTTCGACCGCGTCTCGAAGGCGGGCGTGCGCCTCCATCGCGAGCTGGCCCACTACGACGACGTCCAGTGCAAGATGCGCACCCAGGGCACCGCCCACCTGGTCGAGATCATGGATGCGCACGATCTGCTGCCGGTCCACAACTTCCAGTACGGCAGCCACCCCGACAGCTACCGGATCCGCTCCTCGGTCTGGGAGCGCTACTTCACCCAGGGCATTCCCGACGGCTGCTGGTACGGCTGCTCGATGGCCTGCGCCCACGCGGTCGACGGCTTCGAGCTGCGCACCGGCCCTTATGCCGGCCACCGCGTGATCGTCGACGGTCCGGAATACGAGACGATCGGTGGCCTGGGCTCCTGCTGCGGGATCTTCGATCCGGAAGTGATCCTGGAGTCCAACTTCTACTGCGACACGTACGGCATCGACACCATCTCCTACGGCACGATCTGCGCCTTCGTCATGGAGTGCTGGCAGCGCGGGATACTCAACGCCGAACGCACCGGCGGCCTGGAGCTGACCTGGGGCAACGGCGAGGCGCACCTCGAGATGATGCACCAGCTCGCGCGTGGCGAGGGCTTCGGCGCAATCGCCGGGCAGGGCGTGCACCGCATGAAGGAGATCTTCCTCGAGAAGGGCTGGACGAAGGACGCGCAGCTCCTCGACGACATCGGCATGGAGAACAAGGGTCTCGAGTACTCGCAGTACGTCTCGAAGGAGTCGCTCGCCCAGCAGGGGGGCTACGCGCTCACCAACAAGGGCCCGCAGCATGATGAGGCATGGCTGATCTTCATGGACATGGTCAGCAATCTCATCCCCACCTTTGAAGCCAAGGCGGAGGCGCTCCACTACTTCCCCCTCTTCCGCACCTGGTTCGGCCTGCAGGGCCTCTGCAAGCTGCCCTGGAACGACATCGAGCCGGTCGACAACCGCCAGACGCCCGAGCCGGCGAAGGTGCCGGCGCACGTCGCCAACTACCTCGACCTCGTGGCCGGCGTGACGGGCCGCGAGCTCGACAGCGCGGGGCTCATCCGCGAGTCGGAGCGCGTCTACAACTTCCAGCGCGTCTTCGACATTCGCCAGGGCAAGGGCATCCGCACGTTCGACCACGCGCCGTATCGCTCCGTCGGCCCCGTCTCCAAGGAGGAGTACGAGTCGCGCCAGGAACGCTACGACCAGCAGCTCGTCGATCTCATCGGACGGAAGCCGGACGAGGTCGCGAAGATGTCGACCGAGGAGAAGATGGCCGCCCACCGTGAATGGCGCACGGGGCGTTTCGAGAAGCTGTCCGACACGGTCTATCGCCGCCGCGGCTGGACCTGGAACGCGGTGCCGAAGCCGGAGCACCTGAAGGCGCTCGGCATCGACTTCCCCGAGGTGATGGCGGTCGTCAACGCGCAGCTCGAGAAGGACCGGAAGGCGGGCGTGAAGACGGACTGATCTCCGCGCCTAGCGCACCTGCACGACCCGCCGGGTCAGGGCGACGTCATCCGCAGAGAGCCGCAGGAAGCGAACGCCGCTGACCGCCGCGGCCGCGCCGCCGCCGTCCCAGTGCAGCGCAACGGTCCCCGGCCCCGCCGCGCCGTCCACCAGCCGCGTCAGGCAGCGACCCTGCGCGTCGTAGACCGCCAGCGTGACGCGCGCGCGCGCCGGCAGCGTGAGCACGATCGGCAGCGAACTGCGGAAGAGGCCGGGGACGCGCAGGCGCACGCCCGGCGCGCGGTCCGCTTCCGGCGCGCCCGAAGCGCCGTTCCAGGGCACGAAGTCGACGTGGTCCCCCACCACATCCCCCAGACCGCCCGGATTGAGCAGCGGGTGGTACGGGCCGGAAGCGTCGCCCCACCAGTTGAAGCGCGCGTCTACCGGTCGTTCCGGCACGCCCTCGACGTAGACCGCCAGGTCGTTGCCCGCCAGCTCGCCGTGCCTCAGCCGCGCGAAGGCATCCCGCAGGTAGAGCCCGCCGGCGGTTCCCGCGGCGGTGTTGTCGCGGAACGCGCAGCGATCGAAGCCCAGGTCCGACTCGTAGAGCCAGGCCGCCCCGCCGTCACCGGCCGTGCCGTTGCCTTCGATCGCGCAGTCCGCGAACGCGGCTCGCGCGACGTTGGCATAGACGCCCCCGCCCACGAAGTCGGCGTGGTTCGAGCGGATCTCCACCCGCG
>Ga0163210_1001011_pt1 | contig 12132 bp, 12 predicted proteins | sample Kivu_220m_FD_113536 | JGI IMG/M metagenome (GOLD analysis project Ga0163210, IMG submission 113536) | Freshwater microbial communities from Lake Kivu, Western Province, Rwanda to study Microbial Dark Matter (Phase II) - Kivu_220m | ecosystem: Environmental > Aquatic > Freshwater > Lake ... | reverse complement strand
CAGAGGATTCCGGACCAATTCGCACACTTCGATGTAAAATATCCATGACCAGTGTCTTTCCCTTCCTGCTGTGCGAATAACTCCGGAATCGGTGTGCGATTTCACCGGAATCCGCATTAAACCTTGTTGGTGAAACGTTGACATTTAACGAAGGGTAATTGATTACTCCATATTTTCTATTTTGATATATCAACACTTGGTCGGGTAAGAAAAACATTTGAAGTGAATCAAGTGACAATCCATAAACCCTAACTCGAGTCTGAATAAATGGAGGTTGCATATATCCCACTCTAATACGTCGTCGGTCTATTAATGATGTTGCGCCTGCATTTCTTTTCCAATCCCAAGTAGGTGTTCTGGAGATTACTCGCCAAATAGATGCGGATTTGGCAAGTGACTCAAAGGCATTTTGAAGTTCAGAAAATTTTTTATTTGATTCTTCATCAAGTTTATATTGGAGAGTGGTTGTTCGTGCTAATTTTTCTTGTTGATTAGTCACCCATGCTACCCAAACGCCCAATAACCAAATTCCTGCTGCCGCAATAAATGCCACTGCTACAAAAAGAGGAAAAGCATTCTGCAATAATGACGATATGCTGTTTAGGATAGTAATAGCAAGTAAAAATATTACGCCTGAAAGAAATGTTGACAATATGCCAATAACCCAAGCAAAAGAAGGTTGCTCGATGCGTGAATTTATTTGCGCAATGGTAGCCTTGTTTGTAGATTCGATTAAGTTGTCAACATTAATGGCGTCAGATGATGCAAAACTGCTGTTGTTTGATGTGTGAGAATCTTTAGGTACTGATGATTCGTTGCTGACTACTGAGCCATCAATTTTTTGCCGATAATAAACTCCATTTCTGCCCAAGTGAATATATGTCCCTTTTGGACCAGTTGCTATTCGCGCGCCCTTAACGCCCGCCGAAACTCCAACACCCGACCTCGAAATATTAAATCGGATGGGTCCAAACTTGACACTTTTGCGGATGTAGAAACTCATATAACCTTATACTGCGAGTTATTTTGACTCTGGAAAATTCTTTTCGATGGCAGTAACCAAAATACGAAACGCTTCCTCTTGGCTTCCAATTTTTAAATCGAAAATTGAGCCACTGTTGTTTGTTGGCATTTCAAGTAATGGATAAGTTCCACTTGCGGCAACATACGGATAAAAATCTGGTGGTAATGGAGTTGTTCTGCCTAAATAATTTGCATGTTGAATCAGTACCCCGCTTGGAATAGATTCATTACCATCAAAAGTCATAGCATAGGGCATTTGGTCAACTTCTCCACCGTCAATGCGATTGAAATTCATCATTGCGTAAGTTCTGCCACTTGACGTACCAGAACAAAGGATAAGAACGCTGTGGGTTTTTGATAATAGCCCAGGTGAAATAATTCCAGATGGAATTTTATCAGGTGTTACAACTCTGTATTCATTAACTGGGCATAACTGGTGCAAGGTTTCAAACTCTATATTTGGCTTTGGTTGCCAATCAAACCACATTCTACTTATCTCCTTCCTGTGATAAAACTACCAGCAGGCTAACTATTCTTTGAGCCGCCGCCTGGCCGTTGAAAAAGCTTATGGGCGGTGCTATATGAGAACCCGAACATCAATAGTATATCACCCCCGAAGAGCCAAAGTGGGGCGCACCCTCGTCCTGAGCCGAAGCGAGGAATCAAGATGCTTCCAACTTCACTTTTGATGTAAAGCATACTTGACATCCAATCCTAACCGAGCTATAATGTAATCCATACTTTACACTCAGAGGAATGATGAAACTACACAACCGCTTGAAAGAGGCGCGCGCCGGACAAGGGTTGACACAGGAAACCCTGGCCGCGCGGGTCGGCGTGACGCGGCAGACGATTATCGCCATCGAGAAAAGCAAGTTCGTCCCCTCGGTCAAACTGGCGCTGGGACTGGCCGTCGTGCTGAAAGTGCCCATCGGTGAATTATTCTGGTTGGAAAAAGGAGAACCGCAATGAAAGGCATGACCCTCTACTACGTAAGCCGCGCCATTCTCACCGCGCTGTTCGGATTCTTACTGTACGCGACGGGCATGGTCTGGTGGCTGGCAACGCTGCTGGGCGCGCTGGCCTTCGCCCTTTTCCTGTGGGCGCCGCACAGCGGACGATATTCCGTCCACCCCGAATGGGGCGTCACCGCCCTGCGCCGCGATGAGCGCACGCAGGCAATCAACGACAAGGCGGCGCGCAACGCTTTCGTGCTGGTCATGCTCTCGCTGGGAGGCCTCCTGCTGGCCTTCGGCATAGAAGCCGATATCCCAGCACACTGGTTGGAATACGCGCTCCTACTCGGTTTTGCAACGTATTACGTATCCGATTTATGGCTGCGGAGACGATGAGGGGGAGAACTTCACACTCGTGGGCTCTTTTTTCCTACCACGATTGAGCACGAATGGGCACGAAAAAACGCAGCTCACAGGCTGTGCTTCACGTCGAACCAGCGGAACTCCCCCGTCGGCGTTTCCCATTCCAGGCGCACATCGTCCACGTGTGAGCCGCGCGGGCCGCTTTGGACTGCTTGCGCAAACTCTTCCAACGTCTCACGCTTGCCTTCGGCTACCGCCTCGACTTGATCGTAACCGAGGTTGCGCACCCAGCCGGTCAATCCCAGCAGCATCCCGCGCTGCTGGACGAAAGCGCGGAAGCCCACGCCCTGCACCCGCCCGTTCACCCAGAGGTGAACTCTGGCCCGCTCACCTGGACTGGCTTGCGCCATGGCCCCTCCTCTTCTTGGAGGCCGCAAAACCCCAGGCCGGGAAAGCCAGGATCACCACCATGACTAGCAAATAGGGAAGAAGGTTGCAGAAGGCCAGTCCGCCCACGTTCTCGCCCAGAGCCTGCTGCCGCCATCGTCTGTCAAGCTGCGAGAGCGAACTGCCAAAGGCGCGCACCGCGCCCTGCTCGCAGTCCAGGCCGTCCGTATAAGCCTGGAGAAGGGTCAGCAGGCCTGAGGTCCCAAAAGTATCATACAGGTAACGGGTGAAGGAAGCCGATTCAGCGTAAGCCAGGAGGTTACCCGAGGTGTCCTGCGGGAAAAGTCCGCACAGATCGGCCATCGGCAATAGAGTCTGGTTTTGGGTGGCGGTTCCCAAGGCCTGAACGTAGTCCGCGTTCGGATACAGCTCAACCAGCGAAGCGATCCCCTCGCGCAGCCAGGTGGGCAGTTGGTTGCAGGCCGGGCCGGTGTAATTGTAGAGCAGCACGTGCGCTAGCTCATGCGGGATTTGCTGCTGCATGGCGATGGTCTGCTCCCCCCCCGGCGAAATGGAGACCAGAACCACGCTCGGGGCGGAACTGGCCAACAAGTTCTGAAGATCGGTCGGGGTGGCATAAATGTAAATGTCAATCGGCTCGCTCTGCGCGGCTGGGATCAGGTTGTTGACCGCCTGCAATCCAATGTGCGCCAAATCGAAGGCGGCCTGCCCGAAGTTGATATCCCCGGCGTACCAGTGCAGGCGCACGGTAGCATCTTCCAAGGTCTGCCAGGGGAAACGGTTGTCCACGTAATCGAAATAGAACTGGGGGCTGGTGTAGACTTCCCCACCTTCCACCGTCAGGCGGTACCAAAAGAAAATGCGCGCGAACGGACGCAGCAGGTCGGCCGAAACCGGGTACTGGTAGGTAGTCATACCGTCCACGCCGACTTGGATGGGAGCGACGCGGGTATTGGGGTCACCCTCTACCTGGAAAAGGATCAATGCTTCCTGGATGACGGACGCGGTCTGAATGCGCGCCGTAAAGGTGATCTCTTCTCCGAAGCTATAATTTACCCCGACGCCGGACAACGTGACGGCGGATCGCGCCTGGGCTTGTGTGCAGAACCCAAGCGTGATCGAGGCCGTAACGATGAGACAGAGGACGCGGCGCAAGTTACCTCCCCAGGAGGAGCAGGAGCGGGGTCAAGGTGAACGGACTGAGCAAGGTGGTGACGAAGACAATGGCGGTCACCAGGGATGAGTCGAGATTATACTCACTTGCCAACACGGTGGTCAGCACCGCGCTCGGCATGGCCGCTTCAGTGACGCCGGCCTGGCGGGCGGAGTTGTTCAATCCGAACAGGCTGCCCAACCCCAGCCCGACGAGCGGCCCCACGAGCAGGCGCAGAACGGTGCTGATGCTCAGGGCGCGAATGTTTTTGGTCCATTCGGCGCGCTGTAATTCTAACCCAAGCAATACGAGCATAGCAGGAATGGCTCCATTAGCCGCTAGCGAGACGGTGCGTGCCAGCGGCGTGGGCAATTGCCAGCCCACGCGCATCATCAGCATGGCAACCAGAACGGCGTAGGTGGCGGGCACTTTTAGCAAGCCGAGCAGGCTCTCTTTCAGATTCAAGTGCCCCAGCGAGGCGATCAGCACGCCGACAGTGTTGATCAGGATGGCGTTGGTCACGTAATAGACACTGGCATAAGCCAGTGCCTCTTGCCCAAAGGCGAACGAGATCAGCGGCAATCCGTAATTGCCGGTGTTACTGAACAGGCTGGTCAGCACCACCGCGACTAGCCCAATCCGGTCGAGGCGGAAGATGCGTCCGGTCAGGTAGGCAAGACCGGCTACCAGAAAGTTGACCGCCGCAGCATAGCCCATCATCAGCCCAATGCGGTCGAGTGAGAGCTGGCTTTCCACGAGCAGGTTGAAGACCAGGATCGGGCTGAGGATGTAGAAAGTGACCCGGCCGATCGGGCGAGGCTCAACTTTGAGGAATCTGCCAAGCAAGAAACCCGCCCCGCTGATGATCAGGATGGGCAGCAGGTTGTTGGTGAAGGTTTGGTAAAGTTCGGTCAATGGATCTAGTCTTCCTCGATGTCGAGCAGGTCGAATCCGCTCATGACCTCTTCGGTGAAATCCAAGTTTTCTAGCGCTTCTTCGAGGTAATCAGCCTCTTCTTCGTCCCTTTCCATTTCGAGCAATTCTTCGAACTGGTCACGGACGCCCTCGCCGCCGATCTTGCTCAATATCCAGATGATCTCGTGGCGGGTCTCCGTATCCTCTTCGTCGGCGAGCATGTCCAGCAGGACCGGCCGGGCAGAGTCGAGCGCCAGTTCCCCCGCAGCGCGCAGCGCTTCCAGTCGGATTGCCTCGTTCCGGCTGCGCAGGTTGAACATTACCTGCTTGCCCCAGCGTTTATCGCTCGAACGGCCCATGGCGAAGAGAGCGCTCACTTTCCAATCCGGGTGTTTCTCACGGTAAGCGGCCTCGATCAAGGCTGGCACCTCCTGGCGCGACGACCAGCCCAGCGCTTCCAGCGCCCGCCGCCGCACCAGCATGTCTTCGTCCGAATTGATGACCGCCAGCAGGCTATCTTCGACTTTGTGGAGAGTCTGCTCCGGTGCTTCCTCGATCTCGCCCAGGTAAATGAACAAGCCCAGCGCGGTGGCTGCCGCCGCGCGGACACTGGAGTCGCTGTCCCCGGCCAGGATTTCGAAATACGTCGGCACCAGTTTTGCGTCCTCACATTCCCATAACAGGCGAAGGGCCTGGACGCGCACCTGAGGGTCAGGGTCTTTCAACAAGGCGCGCGCCAGGTCATCGAAGCAAAGCAAAGTATTCTCTTCGGCCAGCTCTTCCAGGTCTTCGAGCAGGGCACGGCGGCGGGGGAGCGAGGCCTTGGGCCAGGTTCCGAGCAGCAGCTTCAGTTGCCCAGGCTCGATGTCCAAAAACAGGTACAGGTAGTGCGGCGGGAAAGGCTGCGAGTCGTCCAGCAACGCATCCAGCACGGTTTGAAAGGCGATTTTTTTGTCCATCGTGTAACTTTCTATTCAGGTGACAGTCACTTTGGAAATGACTGTCACCTTTTCTAGGGCAAATTGATCGTCAGCGGGTGGATAAAATCCAGTATGTAGAAATATCCGAGCAACGCCATGAGAACCATCAGGCCGACGCCGTGGACGACAGCCTCGAAGCGAGGCGGGAGGCGCCGCCGAACGATGATCTCTGGCAGGGCGAACAAAATGCGTCCGCCGTCCAGGGCCGGAATCGGCAACAGGTTCAGTATGCCCAAAGAAATGGTGAGCGAGATGACCGCCAACAGCGTGTAATTCGTCGGCTGCTGACCTGTGCTCGCCGAGGTGGTCTCGCGGCTCTGGACATCGCGCGAGACAGTCTGCTGGAACAGGTTCCAGATGCTGCGCGGCCCGGCCAGTTGCGCTTCCTGTGGCTGGATCGCGCCGGCGATGATCTGGCCTGGCAGCGCCAACAGCTCGCGGATGCTCCCATAGGTGGCCTGAAAACTGGGGGGAACTGTCTCAATCCAGTTACCCGTTGGAAGGAGCGGGTTTCCCAGCAAAACGCCCATAGCACCTTGTTTCTTCGTTCGGCTGCTCAAGGGGGTCACGCTGATCTCGATCTGCTGATCGCCGCGCTGGAGGCTGAGGCTGATTGGCTGGTCGAGGTGAGCGCGGATGATGGCTTGCAGCCTGGAAACGCTGGTAATGCTCTCTCCAGCCGCGGTCAGGACCGTATCGCCGGTTTGTATTCCAGCCAGTTCGGCCGGCGATCCCGGCGAGACGTCTGCGATGACCACGATGTGAGTATTGGGCACGCCGATTTGATAGAACAGGAATGTATAAGCCAAGACAGCCGTCAACAAGTTCATGGTTGGGCCAGCCAGCAGCACGGCGATGCGCTTCCAGGGACTGGCAGCCGCCATCCCACCCGGCACGGAAGGATCGTCTTCGCCCTTGATACGGTTGAAACCGCCCAGCGGAATCCAGTTCAGGGTGACTTCGGTGCCAGGCCTGACCTCGTTGAGAATCCCACTCACGCGAATTGCGCCGGGTTTTGGGAAATCCTTCGAGCGCTTTACTGGCGCATCTGCAGGCCTGCCAGCATCCGGAACATGCTCAGGAAGCGGATCGGGCTGGTGCTGCTCATCTTCCGTAGCTGCAAACTCGAGGGTGCGCAGCACCAGCCTGCCTTTGACAGAATCGGCGGTGGCCACCACCTGACGATGGATGGCGACCTTGGGGTCGAACGGCAGGTCAAAATTGAGAGGCAAGACCAGGTGTTCGTGCCCGATCAGGATTGTTCCTTTGCCGCGCCAGAGTCGCAGCAGACGCGGCGGGAAGCCGATGCCAAATTCTTCCACTTCGATGCGCAACAGGCGCGCAGCAATAAAGTGACCCAACTCGTGGAGGAGGATCATACCGGCGAAAACCAGCACGAAAACCAACCCGCCCAGAAAACCTGTACTCATACCATACACCTCATAACAATAAACACTCGCGCCGGGTTCGGCGTGGCAAAGGCGATTATATCCTTTTTTGAACTTCCATCAATCTCGCCGGCCCCCCAACCCGCGCGACGAGCACTTCCTGGACCCCGGAAACCGCCTCCAGCAAATCCGCCACGCGCCCGGCCTCGGCCCCCTCCGTGATCACGTGGACATTTGGCCCGGCGTCAATGGAATAGCAGACCGGCAGACCACCAAGACGCCACTCACGCACCCGCTGCATCACGGTCAGCGTGGACTCATGCCAGTAAAAGAGCGGCGGCGTGGAAGTCATCATCACGGCGTGCATCAGGTTCGAGTCGAGTTCGACGATCCCGGCCAGGGCATCGAAGTCGTGTTCCAAGATGGCACGGCGACAAAGGTCGAGACGGCGGGGCGCATCCGCCACCCGTCCGGCTTGCAGGGGACTGGTTTCCGCCAAGGCGTGGCCCTGAGTCGAGCCGGTTGCCTTGTGCTCGGCGCTGACTACGGCGATGCAATCGGCTAAATCCCAATGTTCCTGCGGAGCAATGGAGAAGGCGAAGGAGTCCTCGTCGCCTGTGCCAGCCTGCCATTCGACGAACCCCCCGGGGACGGAACGACAAGCCGAGCCGGAGCCGCGCCGCGCCAGTCGGGAGAGTTCGACTTCACCCAGATCCAACCCTGCGGCCTTGGTTGCCGCTAAAGCCAAAGCTGCGAAAGCTGAAGCCGAGGATGCAATTCCAACCCCCGCAGGGAAATTATTCTCGCTGATAACTTCTGCGCGCCATTCCGCGCCCGCCATCTGTCGGACGAGGTCGAGAAAATTGGAAACGCGCTGAAGGGCTTTGCCGGTGACGGGCGCGCCGTTGAATGTGAGCCTATCTTCTTTACTCGCTACTCGTTTCTCTTCCCACGTTACCGTTGTCTGCGTGAACAGCCCCTCCAGGTTCATGGAAATAGAGCCATTGGCGGGCAACCGCAGATGTGGATCGCGGTTGCCCCAATATTTAACCAAAGCGATATTAGGTTCAGCTTGTGCAATCGCAAAGTGCGTGGACATGCGCGGCCGCCTTTTGCTGGTTAGTGTACCATGAACGAGTGCAGCAGGATCGGCAATTTTCCCCGTTTTCCACGGGGGCGGTTGCACCCAAGGCCGGCCAAGTTCTCGTGAAGTCATTCCCCCCAGCACAGGCCATTACGGGTATTTTACGATAGAATTGTTATGCAGCACGACGATGTGTAGATCATTCAGTATGGCACCCGAAAGGACAGTCGCGTGAAAGGCACGGGCATTCCCCGGCGCTTGGATGTCATCCAAGAGTATCGCGCGCGAGGCGGCTCTATCGCCGCGGTTTTCCCCATCCACTATCCACGCGAGCTGCTGCGCGCCTTCGACATTCTGCCCGTGGAGGTCTGGGGGCCGCCCAAGGTCAACGGAGAAATGGGGACGGCACACCTCCAGTCATACGTTTGTTCCATCGTCCAGAATGCCCTATCCTTCCTCCAATCTGGCGGCCTCGATACCACTGATCTGCTGCTCGTCCCGCACGCCTGCGATTCGCTCCAGGGGCTTGGCAGCCTTCTGATTGACTTCGTAAAGCCCTGTCAGCCCGTCCTCACACTCTACATTCCGCGCAGACAACGCGACAGCGACGTTGACTTTCTGGCGGACGAACTGCGTGCGATTTACCGCCGCCTGGAAGCGATCACGGAGCGCTCGCCCTCAGACCTGGAGCTTGTGACCGCCATCCGCCGCGAGGAGGCGGCTGACGCGCTGCTCGCCGAACTCCACCGCGACCGTGAGCGCTTTCCTCTCGCGGACGAAGCCCGCTACCGTCTGATCCGCAGCCGCGAGTACCTACCTGCCGAAGAATTCATCGAGATCACTAAAGAAAGCAGGGCGGGTTTCCACTTGTGCCTGCGGCACGAGTGCAAGCAAACCCGCCAAGCCCGGCGGGATGAGAACCCCGCCCTACGGGGCATCCCTATCCTCCTTTCGGGGATCGCCCCGGAGCCAATGAGTCTGTTCGCGGCGCTGGCGGAGATGGGCGCGTTCGTCGCCGCGGACGACTTGGCTTGCTGTGGCCGCAGATTGTATCCCGCAGGCCGCAGCGAGGAACCCTTCCGACGCATGGCAGAGAGGATCATTTACGCGCCGCCCGATCCGACGCGCGGCAGCCCGATACAAGAGCGGTTGGATTACATGCTGCGATTGATCGAAACCTCAGGGGCGAGAGGAGTGGTTTTCTACGATGTCAAGTTCTGCGAGCCAGAACTGTTCGACTTGCCGCAGTTACGCCAGGGGCTGCGGGAGGCAGGCATCCCTTCTCTTGCGCTCGAAGTGGATCTCAACGATCAGCTCTCCCAGCCCATCCTCAATCGTTTGGCGGCCTTTTTGGAGATAATCCAATGAGTCTTGGCGATAAGCTTCGCTATTGGAGCGGAAACACGCTAGGGTTGGCTGCCCTGCGCGTGGCACGCTGGCAGGCTGAAAGCTTCGCCGTGAGCGCTCACACCGACCCGGTGTCCTTCCGGGAGCCGAACGGTCCGGCAAGAACCGGAGCGCGCTGGCAGAGTGATGTACTGTCGCCGCCGTTGAAAATCTCGCCGCGCACGAAAGAGTTGATCGGACATCATTACCTCAAAGGCCGGTATGCCAATCTGCATCAAAAGGTGGCCTGGGTCACCTCCGGCGCCCCGATCGAGTTCCTCAAGGCGCTCGATTTCTACGTGCTCTATCCGGAGAATCACGGCGCGGTGTGCGGGACGATGCGCGTCGCTGAGGAAATCTGCACCCAGGCGGAGAACGCCGGTTACTCGCACGACCTTTGCTCCTACGCCCGCACCGACATTGGCAGCGTGCTTTCCGGAAAAACGCCGGTGGGACGGCTGCCCAAGCCCGACCTGCTGCTGGCCTGCACCAACATCTGCCAAACTGTCCTTTTTTGGTACCGCGTCCTGGCGCGCCACTTCGACGTTCCTCTGATCTTGATTGACACACCATTCATCTACACCGAAGTGAGAGAGCACGATATCGCATTCGTCAAGCGCCAGATCGAGGAGGCGATACCCCTGGCTGAGAAGATTGCCAGAAAACCGCTGAGCGCGTCTCGGCTGGAGGACGTTGCCCGTCTGAGCCGCGAGGCTTCCCAGTTGTGGGCGGAGATCATCGGGCGCGGACGTCATCACCCCGCGCCCATCTCGGTCTTCGATCAATTCATCCAGATGGCGCCCGTGGTGGAGATGCGCGGCGAGCCATTCACGGTGGATTTCTACGCGGCCATGCTCAAAGAAGTGGACGAGCGCATCGCGCGCGGCGTGGGCGCGGTGAAGAACGAGCGCAAGCGGCTGCTGTGGGATAACCTGCCCATCTGGTACCGCCTGCGTTATCTGGCCGAGTACCTGGGCCGGCACGGCATCGCCATTGTGGCCTCCACTTATACCAACGCCTGGGGCGAACTGGCGGATCGCATTGACACGCAGGATCCGATTGACGGCATGGCGCGCACATACATTTATCCCATCCTGAATCGCGGCGCGGGCGATAAACTAGCGACGATGAAGCGCATGATCGAGGAATACGGACTGGATGGCGTCATCCTGCATTCCGACCGTTCCTGCAAACCCTATTCCATCGGCCAGATGGACCAGCGCGACCGGTTGATGCGCGAGTGCGGCATCCCGGCGCTGCTGCTGGAGGCGGATCACAACGATCCGCGCGCCTATTCGGAAGAACAGGTTGCGAATCGTTTGGATGCTTTTATCGAGATGCTGGGTGTGTAGGCGAGATTCAATCCCGCCGCTCGTAGACATGCTGAAAGTGACGGTTTTTATCACGAATTCCACGAATAAGACGAATGGGACGAATGACCAAAAAGCATTCGTAAAATTCGTAGTATTCGTGCCATTCGTGATCCAAAACGCGCTGGACGGATGAGTTATGTCGAATATCAAAGCGTTGGGAATTGACATCGGCTCCACGACTGCCAAAATCGTGGCGATAGACGAAAGCGGCCAGATGACCTGGCATCTGCTGGAGCAAGCCGAGCCGCGCCTCGAGGCGCAGGTGGAACGATTCCTGGAACAAGCCCGCGGCGCGGCCGGACCCTTGGCCGGCATCCCGCTGATAGCGACCGGCTACGGCAGGCGGCTGGTGCGTCAGGCGACGCGTCAGGTGACCGAGATCTCCTGCCACGCGCGCGGCATCTATCATGAGTTCGCCCACGGCGGGACGCTGGTAGACATCGGCGGGCAGGACAGCAAGGTAATCGCTATCAACGCAGACGGGAAAGTGCTGGACTTCGTGATGAACGACAAATGTTCGGCCGGGACGGGGCGATTCCTGGAAAATACCGCCAGCCGACTCCAGGTCCCGTTGGAGCGGCTGGGAGCCGAAGCCCTATCCGTCACGGAAGAAACCTCGATTTCCAGCACCTGCACCGTTTTCGCTGAGTCGGAGGTCATCTCGCTGATCGCCAACGGCGTCCCGCTGGCGGCCATCCTGCGCGGCCTGCACCGCGCCCTGGCGCGCCGCATCACGGCCATGATCCGCGTCGTCGGCCTGGTCCCGCCGCTGATGCTTTCGGGCGGCGTAGCGCAGAACGCGGCCATCCAGCGCATGTTGGAGCAGGAGACCGGCGAGAAGGTGCTGCTGCCGCGTTATCCCCAATTGGTCGGCGCGCATGGGGCGGCGCTGGTGGCGTTGGAGGAATAATCGCGCCAAAACTCATGAATTCCGCATCAACTCACCCCTCCAAGTTCGACTCCTCCAGCCTTTTTTCTTGGAACTGATTCAAGGTTTTAGATTTCGATGAGATTTCGGATGTTGATCATGGCGAAAGCGATGTGGTGAGCGGACAAGAAGTAGAGGTCACGCCTGTCGTAGCGGATAAGCAAGGCTCGGAACT
>Ga0163210_1001009_pt1 | contig 12147 bp, 5 predicted proteins | sample Kivu_220m_FD_113536 | JGI IMG/M metagenome (GOLD analysis project Ga0163210, IMG submission 113536) | Freshwater microbial communities from Lake Kivu, Western Province, Rwanda to study Microbial Dark Matter (Phase II) - Kivu_220m | ecosystem: Environmental > Aquatic > Freshwater > Lake ... | reverse complement strand
GAGAAGGAGTGCGCGCGCCTGGGCCTCGAGTCCCTCGGGGCGCACGCGCGCTACAACCGGGCGTTCCTGAAGACGCTGCGCGGGGACTACCGGGAGGCGTTGTCGCTCCTGGAGCAGGCCGGTCAGACCTTCGAGCGCCAGGATGTGCTCGACATGAGCGCCGCCACCCGGCGGGCCCGCGCCGAGATCTACCTCGAGCTCGGGATGGCGCCCGAGGCAGCCGAGCTGGCGCACGAGGCCCGGGAAGCCTTCGAGCGCCTGGGAATGACGCCCGACACCTTTGTGGCGCGGATGCACGAGGCGCGCGCCCTGATCCTCTGCGACCGCTGCGACGACGCGGCGGCGATCCTGGACGCGGCGATCGAGTTCTACCGCCGCCGCCGGGCCCGGCCGCGGCTGGCCGCCGCGCTGCTGCACCGGGCCCGCGCGGAGCTCCGGCGGGGAGCGCCGATGGCGGCGCGGCGGATCGCTCGCCGGGCTCAGACGGCGTTCGCCACCTCCGGCATGTCGCGCGGCGTCTCCGAGGCGGCGCGCCTGCAGGCCGAAGCGTGGCTGGCCGAGCGCAAGCCCGCGCGCGCGGAGGCGGCTCTGCGCGGACCGCTGGCGGCGGTGGAGCGCGAGCCGGTCGGCGAGCGGCTGTCGCTCTGGGCGCTGGCGGGGCGCGTGGCGCGGTCGGCCGGGCAGCGTGAGGCGGCCGAGCGACGCCTGACGCGCGCCGCCGACTGCCTCGAGGCCGAGCGACGCCTCATCCCGGGGGCCGAGATGCGCGCCCGCGCGTTCGAGACCCGCGTGGGCATCTACCAGGACCTGCTGGCGCTGGAGCTGGAGTCGGCGACGCCGCGCTTCGACCGGCTCTTTCGCTATGCCGAGACCGCGCGCGCGCGCGGCTTCCGGGATCGCGTGCGCGAGAAGCAGGCCCGGCCGCTGCCGCCCGCGACGGTCCTCGCGCGGGCCCGCCTCGGCTCCCTGGTGCGCCGCCTGACGGAAGTCGAGCTGGATGCCGCGCCGGCGGAGAGCACGCTGCGGCAGCTTCGGACGCAGGTGCGCTCGCTCGAGCGCACGCTGGCGGACGACATCCGTCGCGCCGAGGGCCTGCGACCGGGGGCGGCGCGGCAGGCCGCGGCGGCCGATCCCGCGGCGATTGCGCGCTGGCTGCGGCCGGACGAAACGCTCATCGAGTACGTCATCACCGAGAGCGGCCCCCTGGCGCTGGTACTGACCCGGACGCAGCGCGCGCTGCACCGGCTGCCGCTGGAGACGCCGCGCCTGCGCAGCGTGTGCGAGCGCGTCCGCTTCCAGCTCGAGGCGATGGCGCTCGCCTCGACCGCTTCAACCTCGGACCCGACCTTCCTGCGGCGCTCGGCGGAGCGCGCCCTGGGCGAGCTGCACGCCGCGCTGCTGGCCCCGCTGGAGGACCGGCTGCCGCCCGCCGGGCGCCTGATCGTCGTGCCGCATCGCTTCCTGCACCGGGTCCCCTTCGAGTCTCTCTGGGATGGGACCGACTACCTGGACGCGCGCTTCGTCGTGACGCGCTGCCCCTCCTCCGACTTCCTGCAGCGACGCGCGCGCCGCACCCGCGCCCGGCGGCCGACCGTGTCGGTCTGCGGCATCACGCAGTCCGCGCCGCCCGCGGTCGCGGCCGAGCTGGAGCGGGTCGCGGGCTTCTTCCCCGCGAAGCAGCGGCGGTGGCTGCCCGACTGCACGACCGCCGCGCTCATGACCGCGCTGACCCAATCCCGCCTCCTGCACGTCGGCACGCACGGCGTCTTCCGGGAGGACAACCCGCTCTTCTCGCATCTGGTCACCGCGGACGGGGCGCTCTTCCTGGCCGATCTCGCCGGGATCCAGGTGGACGCCGACCTCGTGGTCCTGAGCGCGTGCAACCTGGGGCAGGCCTTCACGGGCCAGGGCGACGACCTCTCGGGCGTGGCGCACGGCCTGCTCGCCGCCGGCGCGCGCATGCTGGTGGCGAGCCTCTGGCGCGTCCATGACGAGGCGACGCGCGGCCTGATGGAGGCCTTCTATCGCCACTACCTCGGCGACACCGCTGGCGACGCCGCCGCGGCGCTCTCCCGCGCCGGGCGCGAGGTCCGGCAGCGCTGGAACCACCCCTTTTACTGGGGGAGCTTCAGCGCCTACGGCGCCTACCGTCCCGCCGGCGTGTGCGAGAACGCCTCGGCGGGCACGATCGCGGGCGGGATGCCGGGGCCCGCGTAGCGGAACTCGAGCATCCTGTCGCCGACGCCCTGGAAGTAGACGATGCGGATCGGATGCCGCCCCGCCTTGAGCGCCACCGCGCCCTCCTCTTCGGTCTCCCCGTGCCGGCCGTCGTTGTCGACCACCTTCTCGTCACCGAGGTAGAGCGCGCTCCCGTCATCGGAGGTGAGGGTGAAGGTGTAGAGGCCCTCGGCCGGCGCCTGGAAGTAGCCGGTGAACTCAAGGCCGAAGTGCTCCGGGCGCGCGAACTTCGGGATCCCGGGCTGGAGCATCGTGTCGGTCCGCAGCGAGGTGAGCGGTCCGAAGTCCGGCAGGCGGTCCCACTCGCCCTCGAAGTAGCGGCAGCGCAGCCCCGGTCGCGTCCCGGTCACTTCGAGCGGCTCGCGCAAGGTCAGGCGCCGGAATGTCGCGCTGGCGACGAAGCGATCGTCCAGCCCTTCCGCGAAGGCGCGCGCCTTGACCGTCGCCGTGGCGGTCAGACGCAGCGGCTCGTCGTAGGCCGAGGACTGCTCCGTCGGCTCGGTGCCGTTCAGCGTGTAGTGGATCTTCGCGCCCGGCACGGGGGTCGTGAGCGTGACGCGCTGCAGGTCGAGGAAGTCGCGGCCCGGCGCCAGGATCTTGACCTGGGTCGCGTGCGGCGGATCGACCAGCGGCTGCGCCGGCCGGATCGTCGCGTTCGGATTGCGCGCCAGGGTGATCGCCAGGATCCGGACGCTCTCGTCGAGGGGCAGGTCGATCACCCAGGCCTTGCGCGGCAGATCAATGCGGTACTTGAAGAGGTGCGTGAGCCGGTACGCTTCGTTCTGGCCGTCGGCGCCGCGTCGGTGGTTGCCGACCCAGGCAACCTCCGCGGGCTTGACGTAGCCCGGGGCGATGTCGATCGGCTGTGGGGACGCAGGCGTTCCCCAGATGCGGTTGTCCCACTGGCCGATCGGGTCGTCGTAGTCCTGCATCCAGATGTCGACCGGCTCGTCGTCGGTCATGAAGGTCACCTGGTGGTCGCCGCCGACCGCGGCCGCCAGCAGATACGCCTGGTCGTAGGCACCGCCCGGCGGCAGCTCGATCGCCTGGCCCCGGCAGGTGAGCACGTTCAGCGCGCCCTTCTGCGTCGGCCCGATCCGGAAGGGGATCCCCTCCCGCACCACCATCGCCGGCAGCAGCTCCCCCGCCAGGGTCGCGCCCTGGTCGAAGTCGCCGTCCGTCGGCGCGTCCGGCAGACTGATCCCGTCCAGGTTGTACGGCAGGTCGAGCGGCAGCACCTCCGGCGGCTCCTGCCGCTCGCGTGGATTGCCGAGCCAGAGCGCGAAGGTGCGCAGCTGGTAGGGCTCGAACGCGGCACGCAGTCCGCCGCGCTCCACCTTCGCGAGGCCCAGGGGCAGCGCCAGGTCATCCGGCAGCGCCATGCCCTCTTCCTCCGCGCCGTTCAGCTCGCGCCAGGCCGCGATCGGCGTGCCGAAGGTGAGCCGCACGTCCGCCGGACGTCCGTTCATCTCCTGCAGGCGCACCACGATCTCGTCCGTCTCCTCGGCGAGCTTGAGCGCGCGCACCACGACGCTCGCAACGCCGCCGGTGTCGCCGGCGGCGGTCTGCAGGCGCAGCAGCGAGAACTGGTGCTTGAGCGGCCCGCCGTGCGCCTTGGGCTGGAACGCGATCAGCGGCTGGTTGAAGCGCAACGCCTCCCAGGCGACCTGTCCGTCGCGCCAGTCGCCGCGATGCCCGCAGATCGCGTAGCGGACGCGGTGCCGCCCGAGGTCCTGCGACTCCTGGTCGCGGATCCACTGCCAGTTGTCGTTTCCTTCCGGCGTGTGCAGCAGGGTCAGGCGCAGCGTGGTCGAATCCGGATGGTCCCAGCCATACTTGCAGTCGTTCAGCACCGCGACGCCGTAGGAGCCGTCAGGCGCGGTCAGATCAGCCCACTGCTGCGCCGGGACCTCGTAGAGCTCGGGACGATTGACGCCGCGGGGGATCACGCCCAGGCCGAGGTCGTAGGTGACGAGGTCGTTGCCGGCCGCACACGGGAAGGCGGCCTTGAGCAGCGTGCCGCGCGTGCGCCAGTCGATGACGTTGTCGATCTCGACACGGTCGCCCGCGCGTCCCGCGGCGAGCGAGATCCGCTGGCGGAAGGTGGAGCCGGCCGCTTCGCGCACGACCTCCACCATGACCCGCGCCGGTCCGCTCTCCAGCACGCGCACCTGCGCCGGACCGCCCACGACCGCCCGCGGCGGCGCGGTGACGTCCTGGTGGTCGATCTCCCACGCCTGCCAGTTGCGCGGCGCGTCGCGCAGCAGCTGGAGCTGGAGCGGAGCGCCCAGCAGCATCTTCCCCGCGCGCCGGTCGTAGATCGAGGCAATGTCACCGTTGGCGTCCAGCGCGATCCCGTAGCGCTCGTTCTGCAGGGTGGTGCTCGTCGCCTCGAGCCCGGTCGCGACCTCGCTCGGCACCCGCGCGCGCACGATGTCGAAGACCGCGCCGCCGACCGGCGGCACGCGGGCGAGGAAGATGACCTGGGCCGTGTTGCCGTCGACCGCGCCGAGCTGCGCCGGGACCTCGCTGCCGTCGGGCGCGATGACGCGGATGTCGCGCGGCACGCCGCCGTCGAACTCGACCGTCGCCTCGACGATCTCCTCCCGCTCGATCGAGAGCGGGTTGTAGACGAGCACGGTCGTGCCCCGCCCGCGCGTGTTCATACCGCGGCTGACCGCGCCGATCGCGTCGAGCAGCACGCTGTTGAACTGGTTCTGGGCGATCGCCTCGTCGTTCCAGGAGAAGGTGTACGCCTTCGGCACGCTGGTGCCGGTCAAGTCGTCGTGGAACTGGTGCCACAGGAAGCGGACCCAGGCCTGCCGCAGCGTCTCCCGCGGATAGGCCGCGCCCCCCAGCCAGTGCGCCATCACGCTGGCGCGCTCCGCCGCGTCGGCCCGGAGCTCGTTGGCGCGGTTCCAGCGCTTCATCGCCGCCTGCGAGGTGTAGCAGCCGACGCCGTGGCGCGTCATGAGCAGCTCGCCGCGGTAGCTCGGGAGCGCGTCGCGCTGTGCGGGCGAGAGCGCGAGGACGTCGCGCGCGAGCTGATCCGACGCGACGCTCTTCACGTGCAGCGGCCCGGTCCCCGCCAGGCTCTTCTCCAGCCAGTCGACCGATTGTTCGGGCGGCGCGCCGCCGGTGTCGCCGGTGCCGAAGTAGCGCATGGCGGCGTAGAGGCCGGAAGAGTCCCCCTGCGCCCGGGCGCGCGCGGTCCAGGTCGAGTCGGTCGTGAGGTCGCTCTCGAGATGCGAGACGTAGGAGCCGGGGTTGAGCGCCGCGACGAGCTTCGCGCCGTTGACGCCCTCCCAAAGGCCGATGTCGAAGGGCACGCCGTAGGCCGAGCCCCAGGAGAGCTTCTGCGTCGAGAAGCCGTAGAGGCCGCAGTGCGACGCGACCGAGGGCAGCGCGAAGCCGAAGCCGAAGCAATCGGGCAAGAAGACGTCGCGACTGGTGACGCCGAACTCGCGGCGGAAGAAGCCGTTCCCGTAGAGCGTCTGCCGGGTGAGCGATTCAGGCGAGGGGACGTTCGTGTCGACCGCGTCGACCCAGCTCCCCGCCACCTTCCAGCGGCCGTCGGCGACATAGCGCTTCAGGCGCTCGTACTCGCGCGGATAGAACTCCTTCATCAGCATGTAGCGATAGGCGCCCTCGAAGCTGAAAGTGTAGCCGGGATAGGCGTCGAAGAGGGCGAAGTTCTCGAGCAGCGTCGCTGGGATGAACTCCTCGATCGTCTCCCGGATCGTCCAGCGCCATTGCGTGTCGAGGTGCGCGGTGGCGACGGTGTAGAGCTCGGGGCGGGTCGCGTCCGTGCTGGGCGGCGTCCCCGGCGTCTCCGCCGGCGGGGCCTCCGCGCCCGCGGCCAGCGCCCCGAGCGCCAGCAGCATCAGCACCGCGATCCCGACTCTGCGTTCCAGCCCCTGCCGCATTCTCTCCCCCTTCGGTGGGCCCCGGTGGGCCTTGCCGTCGCTATCCCAGAACGGTCATGGCCGTCGCCTGGACCGGGCCCGGTGCCGACGGGCTAACGCAGCTGTGCGACATTCCCCGGACATCCGATAGACGCAGCCCAGCAGGCAAGTCTCCATCCCGCCCGCCCATGGAAGGTACGCGTGGTCGTCAGCTCCGTCAACGCCGGGCGCGGCATCGCCCATGACCTGCTCCACGGAAGTTGATCCATCTGGAAATACCCGTCCTCAGCTCAGCAGAAGTGGTATCCTGATGTGGATCGAAGACGGGGCAGGGTCTGTGAGGATGGCACCGAGATTTGCGAGCGCACCGTCCAGAAGTGGTGGGATCAGTAGAGATAATGGAGGGAATTCGAGATGCGACTCGAGCCCTTGACTCTCCCGCTCCTGCTCGCAGCATTGGCAGCGACGCCGAGCGGCGCTCAGATTGCGTACCTCACTGGAGCTTCCGGAGGGACGATAGATACATCCGGCCGAGTTTGCTCGGACGACAATCTCTACATCCACCACGACGGGACCTTCGAGTTCGGTGTAGCGTGGGATGGAGCTGGTGTGCAGGCGCCCTACGACGGGTGCTTCGGGGAGGCGTTCGATCTCGGGCCGGGGACGGTGGAGTGCGTCTCGGTCTGGATCTGTCAGCACGGCTCGTACCTTGGCCAGAGTACCGATGTGTATGTCTGGGAAGGTGGCGTCACCGGGGCACCGGGCAACGTTCTCGCGCTCGTGACTGACGTAGTCTTTGAGAACGTCCCGTACTGGCCCGATGTAGCGCGGTATGACGTCGAGATCCCAGTCGAGGTCGCCTCCGGAGTCACGGCCGGATCGTGGGGCAATTGGCCGGGACACTATCTTGGGTACTTCTGGCTCACCGATCTCGACGGACACTCCGACTACTCATGGACGCACGTTGCGGAAGGGCTCGGATACCCGCCAGGTTGGCAGCACCCGAGCCTTGAGGAGCTGTGGGGTCGCGAGATGTCGATGGGCATCGGGGTCCACTTCACCAGCAATTCGACTCCGGCGGAAGGAGCCACATGGGGCATGGTGAAGAGCCTGTTTGCCCCCGGCCGATAGCCCGTCCGTTGTTCGTGCGGGAACCAGACCACCCCGCCGCTTCGGCAGGCCGGCTCCCAGCGCGGGAGCGCCCGTCGGCACCGGAGGCCTCTCTCGCAGCGACTCGGCAGCCCGCAGTAGCGAGCCCGCGCGGCCCGATGGGTGGAGCGCTGGGCGGATAGAGGTCAGCCAACCCCCGGGGTGACCGCGTCCGCCGGCAGTCAGAGCGCAACCGATCGGGCGTCCGCCGCACGCAGTGCGCGACCCGAGACGCGCCGACCGACGGGCACCCCTCGCGGCCCTAGTGCCCCCCGCGCCGGCGCTCCAGCCCGCGGTGCTTCATCCGATCCAGCAGCACCGCGCCCAGGATCACGCCCCCCAGCACCACCTTCTGCGTGTAGCTCTCGACGTTCGTCAGGTTCATGCCGTTCTGGATGACGGCGATGGTGAACGCGCCGATCAGCGTGCCGAGGATGCGCCCCTCGCCGCCGCTCAGGCTCGTCCCCCCGACGACCACCGCCGCGATCACGTACAGCTCGTACATCAGGCCGTAGGTCGGCGCCCCGCTCTTCAGCTGCGAGGCCATGATCACCCCGCCCAGGCCGGCGAGCGCGGCGCAGATGACGTAGACGAACATCTGCACCGCCTTCACCCGCACCCCCGCCAGCCGGGCCGCCTCGGGGTTGCCTCCGACAGCATAGATATATCGGCCCAGGGTCGTGCGGGACATCAGGAGGTGCGCCAGGAGATAGAGCCCGGCCATCAGGAGGACCGCGTAAGGCAGCCCCAGCAGCGGGTCCGTCCCGCGCCCCAGGCTCACGATGCCGTCGGGCACGCGGTAGATCGGCACCCCCTTGGAGAGGATGTAGGCGATCCCGCTGGCGACCTGCATCATGCCCAGGGTCGCGATGAAGGGCGGGATGGCGAAGCGCGTGATCATCAGGCCCGAGAAGGCGCCGATCCCCCCGCAGATCACGACCGCCGCCGCGCCCGCCAGCACCACGCCGCCGGTCGTCGCGGCCGCCCCGCCCAGGTGCCCGATCAGGCCGGCGATCACGACCGCCGCCAGCGCGATCAGGCTGCCGACCGAGAGGTCGATCCCGCCGGTCACGATCACCATCGTCATGCCGATCGCGAGGATCGCGATCACCGCGATCTGGTTCGCCACGTTGCGTAGATTGTCGGGGAGCAGGAAGGTCGGCCAGCGGTGCGCCGGCGGGGTCAGGACCGGCGCCTGCGCCAGTGCCGGGAAGGCGCTGAGCACACCGCGCACGATCGGCGCGGCCGCCTCCAGCGTCGCGACCAGCACGCGGCCCGCGGGAGCCACGGCGACGGTGTCCGCGCCCGCCCCGAACGGCGCCAGCGCCTCGCGCAGCGCGGCCGGATCGCCGGTCACGACCGCCGCCGGGGGCCGGCCCCGCGCGGCGAGCCGCCGCGCCAGCTCGCGGGCGAAGCGCGCGTCCGTCTCGCCCGCGCGCGCCGCGATCAGAACTGCCGCACCGGCGTGCGTCCCGCCCGGCGCGGTCGCGGCCAGGATCGCCGGCTCCAGGGCCCGCGCCGCGTCCGCGCCGGCGGGGTGCTGCGGCCGCAGCGTCGCCAGCGAGAAGAAGGCGCAGAGCAGCAGCAGCACGAAGAGCATGCCGTACTGCGAGAGGAACCGCGAGAAGCCGCTCATCGGACCGCCAGCTCCAACACGCGCTCCTGGGTCGCCGTCGCGACGTCCGTGACCTCGCCCGTAATGCGGCCGTCGTGCAGGACCAGGATCCGATCGCTCATGCCGAGGATCTCCGGCATCTCGGAGGAGATCATGACGATCGCCTTGCCGCGCGCGGCGAGATCGTTGATCAGGAGATACATCTCGACCTTCGCCCCGACGTCGATCCCGCGCGTCGGCTCATCGAAGATGACCACGCGCGAGTCGCTCTCCAGCCAGCGCGCCACCAGCAGCTTCTGCTGGTTGCCGCCCGAGAGGTGCCGCGCCGCCTGCTCCGGGCCCGCGACGCGGATGTTCAGGCTCTCGACGTAGCGCAGGAACGCCGTCCGTTCGCGCCGCTCCGCGATCCAGCTCGCCCGCGACCAGTGCCCGAGGTTGGGCAGGGCAAAGTTCTCGCGCGCCGAGAGCCCCAGCACCAGGCCCTGCTGCGCACGGTCCTCGGTGAGGAGACAGATGCCGCGCCGGATCGCGTCGCGCGGCGAGCGGATCGTGACCGGCGCGCCGTCGAGAAGGATCTCGCCCCCCTCGGGCCGGTCGGCGCCGAAGACGAGGCGCACCAGATCCGTCCGCCCGGCGCCGACGAGCCCCGCGATCCCGAGCACCTCCCCGGCGCGCACCGCGAAGGTCGCCTCGCGCACGCGCCCGCCGCGCAAGTTTCGCACCGTCAGGCGCTCCGCCCCGAGCGGCGCGCGCTGCTTCGGGAACTCCTGATCCAGAGGGCGGCCCACCATCCTCTCGATCAGCGCCTCGCGCGTCAGCTCCCCCACCGGCCAGGTGCCGAGCGTGACGCCGTCGCGCATGACGCTGACGCGATCGGCGTGGCGGAAGACCTCGTTCAGCCGATGGCTGATGAAGAGGATCCCGATCCCGTGCGCGCGCAGATCGTTCAGGATGCCGAAGAGCGTCTCGACCTCGCGGGGGGTAAGCGCGGCCGTCGGCTCGTCCATGATGAGCAGGCGCGCCTCCGCCAGGAGCGCGCGGGCGATCTCGACCAGCTGCTGGTGCGCCACCGGGAGATCGCGCACCAGCGCGTCCGGGTCGATCGCCACCCCGAGCCGCTCGAAGAGCTCGCGGGCGCGGCGCCGCTCGGTCCCCGCGTCCAGCCGGCGCCGCGGCTCGCGGCCCAGGAAGAGGTTCTCGCGCGCGGTCAGCGCCGGGACGAGGTTGAACTCCTGGTAGATCGCGGCGACGCCGGCGGCGAGCGCATCCCGCGGATCGCGGATCCGCACCGGGCGGCCGGCGATCTCGACCGCGCCCCGGTCGGGCCGGTGCGCGCCGGTCACGACCTTGATGAGCGTCGACTTGCCGGCGCCGTTCTCGCCCACCAGCGCGTGGATCTCGCCCGGGAGCACCGCGAGATCGGCGGTGCGGATCGCCTGCACGCCCGGGAAGGCTTTCGCCACGCCCGCGACGCGCAGGACCGGCGGGCTATCAGGGAGTGCCGGCATCGCTGCGGGTGAAGAGCTCGCACGGGATCAGGACCACCGGCGGCACGGGCTTGCCCGCCATGTAGTCGCCGATCGCCTCGACCGTGCGCCGGCCGATCATCTTCGGCTGCTGGACCACGTCGGCGTAGATCTTGCCCGCCTGGATCGCGGCGCGTGCCTCGGGCACGGCGTCGAAGCCGACGATCGTCACGCGCCCCTGCCGGTTCGCCTTCTCGACCGCCGCCAGCGCCCCGAGCGCCGAGTCGTCGTTGATGCCGAAGATGCCGTCGAGATCCGGGTGGGCCTGGAGCACGTCCTCGGCGGTGCGGAAGGCCATGTCCTTCGTCCCGTGCCCCGACAGCTTGGCGACGACGTCCAGCCCCGGCTCGCGCGCTACTTCCTCCTCGAAGCCGCGCACGCGCTGGATGACCGACTCGACCTCCGGGTGATCGATGATCGCGACCTTCCCGCGTCCGCCCAGCGCTTGGCGCAGCGCCTGCGCCGCCAAGCGCCCGCCCGCGACGTTGTCGGAGGCGACGTGGCAGACGATCTTCGGCCCCTCGGCCAGCACCGCGATATCGGCGGTGAAGACCGGGATCCCGGCCTGGTTCGCCGCCGCGACCGAGGTCCCGATCGACTTCGAGTCGCAGGGGCAGACGATGATCGCGTTCACCTTGCGGACGATGAAGTTCTCGACCTGGTCCTTCTGCTTCGCCACGTCGAACTCGCCCGCCTGAACGTTCAGCTCGTAGCCGCGCGCCGCGGCCGCCTCGCGCAGCCCGGCCTCGAGGTCCTGGTAGAAGGGATGCGTGCGCGTGAGCAGCGAGACGCCGATGACCACGCCCGCGCCGGCGGGCTTCCCCGCGGCGGCGCCCGCGCCCTGGCCCGCGGGTTTCTCGCCGCCGCAGCCGGCCAGGGTCGCCACGAGCACCAGCGCCACCGCGGCGAGCCCGCGCCGGCGACCCTCATGGAATGCGTGCATCCGATCCTCCCTGCCACCCCGGGCGCGGCACTCTCCCGCGCCCGATTCTAGAAGAACCGCTCGATCACGGCCATCGCCGCGGCGCCGAATCCCGCCGAAATGGGGATCGTCAGCAGCCAGGCCCAGACGATGCGGCCGGCCACGCCCCAACGCACCGCCGACATTCGCTTGATCGAGCCCACGCCGACGATGGCGCCGGTGATCGTGTGCGTGGTGGAGACCGGAATGCCGCCCAGCGCGGTTCCAAGTAGCGTGATCGCGCCGGCGGTCTCGGCGGCGAAGCCGTCGACCGGACGCAGCTGCGTGATCCGCATGCCCATCGTCTTCACGATCCGCCAGCCGCCGGAGAGCGTACCCGCGGCGATCGCGGCGTGGCAGGCGAGCACAACGTAGAAGGGGATCGCGAATTCCTTCAGGTATCCGGCGGTGTAGAGCACGCCGGCAATGATCCCCATCGTCTTCTGCGCGTCGTTTGTGCCGTGCCCCAGGCTGTACAGGCCGGCGGAGACGAGCTGCAGCCGCCGGAAGAGGCGGTCGACGCGCGAGGGCGCGGTGCGGCGGAGGATCCAACTCGTCAGGATCATGAGGAAGAAGCCGAGCAACACCCCCAGCAGCGGCGCGATCACGATGAAGGAGACGGTTCGGATCCAGCCCCCCCACAGGACCGCCCGGAACCCCGCGTGCGCGATGGCCGCCCCGGCATAGCCCCCGATCAGCGCGTGCGAGCTGCTGGTCGGCAGGCCCAACCACCAGGTAAGCAGATCCCAGATG
>Ga0163210_1001007_pt1 | contig 12165 bp, 9 predicted proteins | sample Kivu_220m_FD_113536 | JGI IMG/M metagenome (GOLD analysis project Ga0163210, IMG submission 113536) | Freshwater microbial communities from Lake Kivu, Western Province, Rwanda to study Microbial Dark Matter (Phase II) - Kivu_220m | ecosystem: Environmental > Aquatic > Freshwater > Lake ... | reverse complement strand
TTTATGAGCGCCTTTGCGCTGTTGGCAAGGCTAAAAAAGTAGCCCTCACGGCTTGTATGCGTAAACTCCTCACTATTCTGAATGCAATGCTTAAACATCACGCTTCCTGGAATAATAATCTCCTGGTGGTGACCATATCATGCTAATCATCTTTCCAAGACAGTTGCTAAGTGCTAAACAAACTCCAATATCAAAGCTCCAAGCTCCAAACAAATTCCAATTGATAAATTCCAAATATTACTCTGTATATTATTTGAGTCTGTAGGGGCGTACCTTCAGGTGCGCCCGCCTCCCGGACAGGTCTGAAGACCCGTCCCTACACAAGTCTCTATTTTGGAATTTAGAATTTTGACAATTGTTTGGATTTTGGAATTTGGAGCTTGGATTTTTTTTCTATACTTTTGTCAATCTCTTCGTCACAAACGGCGTCACCGCTATCAGCAAACCCAGCATGACTACATAAACCAGCAATTGCCCTGCGCCCACAAAGGGATCGCCTGTGGCCAACCGCGCCACCAGCGCGAACGGAGAAGGATTGACGAAATAAGTGAGCGAAAAAAGCACCAGTATGACAAGCGAGTAGATGAACTGCGAGCGTTCGCGGTCGCGGTAGACCAGTGAAACCAGCAGGGCCAGCAACGCTACGATGGCAATCACCAGCACGGAAAGTATAAGGATAACCCAGGCGTTCTGCACGGAGAATCCATTAAGCCCGAGCAGGAAGATCCATGCCATGCATTGCAGCAAGCCCACTGCTACCGAAGCCGCAATCTTGGCGCCCGTGATCTGGTTGATGGATACCGGAGCGGAAAGCAGCGTCTCCAACGTTTTATTCTCCATCTCCTCGGAGATGGAATCGATCACCATGCTGCCCGCGATGAAGGCAGGGAAGAACATGAGAATGGGTATGATAATGGTATAAAGGAACTCGTTGGTGGAAAAAGGTTTGCCCCTGATATCCTGATATCTCACGCTCAGTCCCTGTTGCTCCCGCAGGTAATTTTCATATTTTTCCAGGGGCTCTTTAAGCAGCATCAGCACCAGCGTCGCCTGCGCGTCCATCTCAGGCAAAACAAGCTTCATCTCAACCACGTCCTTGCTGTCTTCCGGAATATAAACTATGGCATCCAGCCTGCCTGCTTTAAAGGCAGCTTCAGCTTTGGCGGCATCGCTGAATACCCTCACCCTGTGATGTCGCTGCTCCAGCAGGTTAATAAACTGGCTTTCTGAATCTCCCAGTACTCCCACATCCAGCCTGAGCTGGGCATTCTGACCTATGGAATCAGGGTCGTAATAAACCATAATTCCCAGCAGGATCACAGAGGAGAAGGATGCGATGAAAAGCTGGATCAGGATAGCAAACATGATGGTCTTTTCTTTGCGCAGCGCCTTGAGCTCACGCAGCGCCATGGAGAAAAATCCTTTCACCGCAGTACTCCTATGACAGAAAGGTTATACAATCCATGAACTATGGAACCGGCGAGCAGCGCCAGCGGGTAGCTTTTGATACCGAAGCGCCATGTGATCAGGCACACAATAGTGGTACAGACACAGTGCAGCAACAGCGGTATCCACAGGAGGTTGCCGGCAAATACCGCATTGGTAAAGACCGATTCGGAGATGACACTGAGCGACATGAAAAGCAGCACTTTTTCGCCCAGGAAAAAGAAGATGGCAGAAACTACCGCCAGCCAAAGAACACTGGCCCATGTTTTTACAAGGCCGCGCTCAATGGTCACAGCAACAGTCACAGACTTGGCGGCCTCCTCGATCACCACGCAGGTGAAGACGAGAAAACCCAGCGCGACGGGAGTGGGTAAATTGAGGGACAGGGTTATAGCCGCCAGTTCAAACATGAATACCACGGGGATGAAGAGCAGGCTGAAAACAGCCGCTGAGACAGCCAGGTGCCGCCTGTCCATAGCCAGGTAAATGGCCTCGCGGACCTTCACGTGAAGGGGCTTGAAGTTCATCAGGTATTCTTCGTTGAAGACACGTGTCCCCACCGTTATCGACAGCAGGAAGACCAGCAGCATGGGCACCGCCGAGAGCATGTACTGCAGGAGCGTAAAGCTTTCGCCGCGGAACATCTGCACCGCCAGAGTGAGTGGCGAGATGTAGCTCAGGTCATTGATTCCCACGAACATGGCGGGGAAAACCAGGTATCCCGTTATAACCGTTACCGCGACCAGTGAGAAAAAGGTCTGATCGCGATACGTACGATATTGCAAGGCTACACCCAGATAGATGGCAAAGATGAAGAGTATCACAGGTAGAAAGATGGCCAGCGCCAGCAGCAGGTTGCCGCGAAATATCAGAGTAATCAGCACCACGATGATCAGCGAATAACCGATATAGGGCAGCATCTTCCCCAGGATTATCTGAAGCGGCGTAACCGGCGCTGAGAGTAGTATGTTAAGCTTGCGTCCCAGCTTTTCTTCAATGAAGCCGCTGGTAAAAAATATGCTGATGAAGAAGATGGGTAAAATATAGGCAAAGGCCAGCAGCACCTGTGCCAGAGGAATGGGCGGGCTCATTAAAGACGGCACGATCACCTGTTTATTGCTGGCGAATTCCGCCTTGAACTCGGGCACCATACTGGAACTCTGCAGCACCTCAAGCTGTTGTTTCACCAGTTCGTCGGATTCACTGGGCACATAAACTGCAGGCGGCTGGCCAGCCAATGGATTTTCGTCTTCAATCAGATTGTCATCGCTGCTGGTTTGCGGGTTTGACGGTGAATTAGATTCCTGGCCCGCACGCACGATATCTGCAAGCGTGACGGCGGCCGCCGACATATTTTCTGTGGGCGCCTTAAGGTAATTTACTTCCACTCTCAGCGGGAAGGCCTGGTTGAGGGGATACTGGTCGGCAATGCGGGCAATTTCTTTTTTCTCCAGATACTTCTTTATCGCCCCCGCCGCATGCTGCGAGCGGTCGTCCGCCCTGTAAAAGGCCGCCTTGCCCGTCACATAAACATCGATCCGGCCTGATTTGAGCGCAACGCCGCTCTGTGATGGATCCACCGGCACCAGATGAAAACGCTGGTCGAAGATCAGGGGCGCGCCGGGAGAAACTCCCACAATATAGAAATCTTTGGCCAGCACCATACCCTGCAGGTAAACCAGGGAGGAGACTGCGCCCGCCGCTATCAGCAGGATCAGCACGGCAGCAATCATTTTGCCGCCGAATCGTGCGCGCAGGCGCATTATTTCGCGACCTGCTATAATCAGCGTATTGCGCATAGCGCATTATATTTTATACTCGGTCCGCCTGATATGCGAGAATCAATCGTAAAACTAACCGGGCTATCCAAGCGCTACGGGGATTTTGCCGCCGTAGCAGAGCTAAACCTTGAAGTAAATCAGGGCGAGATCGTAGGTATTATCGGCCACAACGGCGCCGGCAAGACCACGACGCTCAAAATGATAGTCGGACTGATTACGCCCAGCGAAGGCATGGTGGAAGTGATGGGGTATGACATGCAGAAGCATGGACTCAGAGTAAAACAAACACTGGGTTACCTGCCCGAGGAAAATCCGCTGTATGAGAACATGACGCCGCGTGAATATCTATCGTTCTTTGCGGATATCTACGGCCTGTCTCGAGAGGTCACCAAAGAACGCAGCACTGAATTACTGGACTCGCTCAAGCTGGATGCGGGCAACAAGCTGATCGGCGAGCTTTCCAAGGGCATGAAACGCAAGGTGGCCATCGCCCGTACTCTTATACATGAACCGGAACTTCTGATACTTGATGAACCCAATTCAGGCCTGGATCCCCTGACATCATTTTTCATCATCGACTACCTGAAAAAGCTGCGTCAAAAAGGAAAGACAATCATACTCAGCGCGCATAATTTATTCCACGTCGAATATATCTGCGACCGCGTAGCCATCATCAAGCAGGGCAAGCTTATCGTCTACGATACTATGGAAGCCATCAGGAAGAGCATGGGTAAAAGAGAATTCGAGATCATTTTCAGGTCGGATGAGCCGCTGGACTATGAAAGAAAAGATGACAATTATTTCCTGAAGACGCCGCATATCGAGGAGATGGCCGAACTGCTGCGCCAGATATCGGACCGCAACTGGGCACTGGTGGACCTCACCATTAAACAATCAGCCCTGGAAGATATCTACCTCGATATCATGGCAGACGAGAAAACCGCTTAGTCTCTCTACGAAAAAGCAATTACCATCCAACAAAAAAATCCCAAATACCAAATCCTAAACTCCAAACAATTTCAAAACCCAACACATAAAGCTCCATATGTTTTGAGTTTTGTGATTTGAGTTTGTTTAGAGCTTAGAGTTTGGAGCTTAGGATTTTTAAATATTGTTTGGAATTTGGCTTTTGGAACCTGCAATTTAAGAAAAAGGCTGCGCAGGGACAAAGCTGCGCAGCCTGATGTAGTACTTATTCTACTTTCTTAAACATTTTCCCCTTTGTACCGCACACAGGGCAGGTATCCGGGGCTTCCCGCTCCGAAGTATATCCGCAGACCGGGCATACGTAGTAAGGATACTCATCTTTGCTTTCACCCAGGTTATCCAGCAGGCCCTGATACAGTTTGGCATGTACCTGCTCAACGGCATTAGCAAACTCAAACGAGCGCTGGGCTTCTTTATTGCCCTCAGTTTTGGCATCTGCAATCATCTGCGGATACATGCTCTTGAATTCATGTGTCTCTCCTCCTATAGCCGCCTGCAGGTTCTCCCTTGTGCTTTTTATGCCTTTTAAAGCCTTGAGGTGATTTATCGCATGCACTGTTTCAGCTTCGGCAGCAGCTCTGAACATCCTTGCTGTCTGTGTATATCCTTCCCGGTCGGCTGCCTCAGCAAATGCCAGATATGTGCGGTTAGCCTGGGACTCACCCGCAAACGCTGCTTTTAATCCTTCTTCAGATTTAGACATGATATTAATCCTCCTTACACTCGCAGATTTCCCTCAAATATTAACAATCGCGACGAATGTTGTTAATGACTTTTGTCACAGAAGGATATTTAGATCGCCAGAGCGAAGCTGAGATAAAGCTGGGCAGCCTGCACAACCTGGCTGAAGTTCACCGATTCTTCCGGCGTGTGCGCTGTTTCCAACCGGCCGGGACCAAGGATTATGGGATCGACACCGGCGCCCCACAGCACATTGCCGTCGGAGTGGCTGCGAAAATCCTGTGTTTCCCAGGACATTTTCATACCCTTGCAAACCTCTCTCAGTTTACGCACCAGCGGCCTTTCCTGTGAAATGCGGTAGCCCGATTGTGTGTTTTCAAACCTTATATACGCATCTAGTGTGCTGATTTCCCGGCCTGCGCTCTCAACCAATTCTTCCAGCTCGGCTTTCAGGACATCCATACGGGAATCGGGAGGCAGGTGCAGGTCCAGCCAAGCCTCACAGGTATCCGGCACCACGAAGCCTCCCGGAAAGCCTGAAAGCTGGCGGATATTGTAAACCAGGCCGCTGGAAACCGAGGTGGCATATTCCGTCACCCTGAGTAGGAGCTTGAGCATGTTTTCAATGGCATTCTGCCCCAGCTCAGGCATAGAAGAGTGGGCTTTTTTTCCACGGGTGCGTAAAAGCACTTCCAGGTAACCGAAATGGCCCAGGCAGGGAAGCATGTTGGTAGGCTCGGCCACCACAGCCCAGGGGAAGCGGTACTCTCTAACCAGTGTCTTGGCGCCGTCGCTTTCTTCTTCTTCACCCACCACCAGCGCCAGGCCAACCGAAGGGAACCTGCCCTTACGTTCAGCCAGGACGTTGAAGGCTTCGATCATAGCTGCGCAGCCGGCTTTCATGTCCGAGCTGCCCAGTCCGCAAGCCTTGTCCTCCTCCTCGTAAAAACCGAAATCATCCAGGTCGTGCGCAGTAACGGTATCAAGATGACCTACGAAACACAGGTCGACTTCATCCGTTTTGGGGGGAAGTACCACGATATTGTAGCGGTTCTCATCCACGGGCTGTTTTTTAACATTAAGCCCCGTCTCCTTCAAATAGTCTTCGGTGAACTGGAGAATTTCCTCCTCCTTGCCTGATGGGCTGTAGATGTCCACCAGCTTCCTCAGAAGTTCCTTTAGTCTTTCAGGCTTGACTTCAGGAGCTGTGCTTGTGGTTATTGCCATTCTTCTTCCCTCTCAAACCTCGCTTTTTCTCCTTCTGCTGCTCGGTGGCGCTCGGGTTATAGGTCAGATAAATGTGTTGCTCCGGGCTGCCGAATCCTTTTGCCCTGAAGAAATGCAGAGCCGGCAGGTTATCGGCTTCGGTATCTACAAGGAAAATACGTACGCCGTCCTCAATCATCTTGTCGGCAAATTTATTAAACAGCCTGCTGGCAACGCCCTGCCTTTGAAATTCGGGCGATACCACCATCCATACCAGATAGCCGTATTTCCAGGCGGACTTCTTCTTGATGACGATATTTCCCAGCGCGAATCCGATGATTTTCCCTTCCTGTTCCGCCACCAGGCAATACTCATGGTCTTCATTGAACATGGAGATAACCTCGAATTCATCCCAGGTGCGGTAGAGCGTAGGAGTTTTTTCCGCCGTGAAAACCTGCTCGCCTAAATGGAACACGGCCGGTATATCATCCACCTCCATCTCCCTGATCTCAATATCGGATTTCTTCCTCGTACCGTTTTCGGGAGATGGGTGAGACATTTCAACGTTATCTGCGGAAAGCTGCTTGCCCGGTATCCTGTGCTTTTCCGCAGCATTTTCGGTATTCATAAAACCTCCATAAATAGCGTATCACGCCGGAAGGGAAAATGATAATGCATTACATATAAAGACCGGGAAAAGCTGCTTAGAACTGATAACCCAGTGCCCGGGCTTTGTCATAGCACTTGCTGGCTTCATCATTTCGCTTTAGCGTTTCCAGTGTCAAACCTTTGCTGTACCATAATGCAGGATTTGTGGGCTCCAACCCCAGTGCCTTATCGAATGCTACCAGCGCCTCAACATGCCTGCGCAGTTCATACAATGCTTTGGCCTTATAGCCCCAGGCAAGCGAGCTGATCTGGTTAAGGGAAATTGCCTTGTCGGCGGATTTCAAAGCATCGTCAAAAAGTTTGGCTTTCATCTGGGCATAAGCCTTCCTTGCCCACAGCTCAAAATTGTCGGAATCAAGTGCTGTGGCTTTATCAAAACACGGCACAGCCTCGTTAAATTTCTCCTGGCCGAGAAGTATCATAGCCTTATTGCCCCAGTATATGGCATTATTGCTGTTTAAAGCGATTGCTTTATCCAGACATTCCAACGCTTTGTCATGCTGCTCAAGGTCACTATATGACATGCCCTTATTGTTCCAGGCCCCGGCAAAGTTGGGATCAAGCTTTATCGCCTGGTCGTAGCAGTCAATAGCCTCCTCATACCTTCTCAGGGCATCCAGTGCCTGCCCCTTGTTGAACCACACTGCCGGATTTGAAGGGTCAGCATCCAAAGCCTTATCGAAATTCAATAGCGCCGTCTCATATTGCTCAGACTGGTACATAGCGATGCCTTTCTCATTCCACTTCACGGCTTCCGGATTCCCCGGGTATGTAGTTTCAGCAGGCGCGCAGGCATATCCCGCAACAAACGCGGAAACTATCAATAACAAGGGGGCATATTTAATCAATATCATGGTCAAGGGTCGAATAGTGCATATTTTCATGATGAAATTCCTCTTTGTCTCTTTAATGAATTGCCGCTGAAAAAGAAAGAGCAATAGATATGGGGAACATTTTTACATCAGCAAATTGTAGCACCGCCCCAAGTTTTAATACAATTTTTCCCTTTATTCTCCGGGACATACTACGAGTCAGCTATTGACAACCTGGAACTGCGATAAGGTAATATGTAGTTGTCCATCAATATGAGCTGACGGCCGTACTTTTTAAGGATAGTGAGGATTATCCTGTGAAAACGAAGGAGATAAAAGGGAGGTTAAAATGTTGCTAAGGTTTTCTTGTCCGATAATTGCACTTATTCTCATTCTAGTATTTGCTTCACCTGCACTGGCTTTAAATTCGTCTCTTGTGCCGGAAGCATCTCCGGCTCAGGCTGAAGGCGCAATTTCAGTGTCTACCAGCAACGCAAGCAATGTGACAACCAGCTCAGCCATGCTCAACGGCTTTCTGAGCTCACTCGGTCCCTATGAATCTGTGGTCGTATACTTCGAGTGGAGCAACGGGAGCACGACTGAGCAGACTATGAGTACGCCGGGGCCATTCAGCCACTATGTGAGCGGCCTGAGCATGGGTACTTCATATACTTTCCGCGCAATAGCGCTTGCCCCCATACCTGGAGGGCAGAGAGCCGAAGGCGCCCACGTCTCTTTTGAAACACAGCATGCGGTGCCCCAGGCCCCGATCCAGGTTGAAACAAGTGCAGCGTCCAGCGTCACCCATAACTCAGCGCTACTTCACGGGTACCTCTCATCCATCGGGTCATACTCTACCGTCAGGGTATGGTTTGAGTATGGGACTTCCACCAACTATGGCGCGAACTCCGGCGAGCAGATTATGAGTTCACCCGGCGCCTTCAGCATTCCCATATCGGGACTCAACCAGAACACTACCTATTATTTCCGCGCGGTAGCGATACCAACGGTTGTCGGCGTATCGGCAGTACATGGCTCTCCCGGCACTCTTACTACGTCGGGCGGCGGCGGAAGCTTGAGTGTCAGTACCGGCGCTGAGGCCGATGTTACTACCACATCTGCCACCATTATAGGCTATCTTAATACCATGGGCGGCTATCAGAGCGCCAATGTCTGGTTCCAGTGGGGTCCAACTACCTCCTATGGACAGATTACCTCCATGCAGACGATGTATTCCACGGGCATGTTCAATGCTAACCTGCAGGGCCTAACACCCGGAAAAACATACCATTTCCGTGCCCTGGCAGTTCCCACTGCTGCAGGCGGCGTAACCGTTAATGGTTTTGACAGCGTTTTCAGCACTTCAGTCGCGCCCTCGGTTTCAGTAAGCACTGGCCCTGCCTCGCAAGCAACGGCAAGCTCGGCAACGGTGAGCGGCTATCTTAATGGTATGGGCTCCTCTGACATCGTATATGTCTGGTTCGAATATGGAACGGATACTACATTCGGCAATACCACTGCACAGCAGCCAATGCGCGCACCGGGCAATTTCACCACCGGTTTGACCGGGCTGATGCCCGGCCTAACGTACTATTTCCGCGCAGCAGCTTTTTCCAATGGTTTGACCACACACGGCCAACAAAGCTATTTTCGAACGACTTCCGCCTCGCCAGTAACGATATCCACCAACACAGCCAGCGGTATTGATATGACCACAGCCACATTAAACGGTAATATCCACAGCATGGGGACTGCCAGATCAGTGCAGATATGGTTCGATTACGGCACAACATCGGATTACGGGATGACTTCGCAGACGCAGACTTTTGCCGTGCCGGGATCCTTTTCATCAACGATATCCGGCCTGGTCCCGGGAACGACCTATTACTTTCAAGCCGTGGGACAGACTCCCGACGGTGCAAAAGCTTACGGTAACCAGGACACCTTTACTACAGTAGGCGCTTCCAAGATGGCGGTCACAACATATCCTGCCTCCAGTATCACTTCGTCAACAGCGGTGCTGAACGGATTCCTCAGTGAGACAGGAGGCACAGCTTCTGCACAGGTATGGTTCGAGTATGGTCCCACAACTGAATTCGGCAATTCCACGTCAATGCAAACTATGTCATCCGCAGGTTCATTCAGCGGAACTATTACCGGCCTCAAATCCGGCCTCACCTATTATTGCCGTGCCGTGGCACTAAATCCGACCGCCGGCGGGCGCTCGGTCCACGGTGACATCACATCATTCGTGACAACAGGATCACCCACCCCTACACCACCTTCCGGGGAAATACCGGCGTTTATCTGGCTGATGGGCGCCGGATTTGTAATTATCATAATTATTCTGATCATATTAATTATCACGAGAAGATAAATAACAACACCAATATTGGAGCCCCGGCGAAGTGTGTACAAGTCACGCCGGGGCTCCTCCCAGCATATTCAACTGGAATACGGCAAACAATTTAGATATAAACCGGGGCCGGTGTTATAATATTGCATATCGTTTCCGTATCCCTCCACTGCGAACTGAGAGCCGAGAACTATTAAAGAAAATGGGCAAGATATATTTTATAGACGTTACAAACAGAGACGGCGTGCAGACCGCCAGGCTCAGCCTGTCCAAACTCCAGAAAACGATGATCAACATCTACCTTAATGAGTTTGGAGTATTTCAATCCGAATTCGGCTTCCCTACCACCAGGCACGAAACAAACTACCTGCAGGCTAATCTTGAGCTGGCAAAAATGGGAGTATTGCAGCCCATTCGGCTAAGCGGATGGATCAGGGCAACCGTGGAGGATGTTGAAACGGCATTCGAGCTGGTACCGGAGATCGAATATCTCAATATTTCTATCTCAACATCCGAACAAATGATTCAGGGTAAATTCGGCGGTAGAAAATCCAGGGTTGATATCCTTGAGCAGATGGTTGAAGCACTGGAAGCCGCCCGTAAGCTGGGAGCCAAAGCAGTTGGCGTTAATGCCGAGGATGCCTCCAGAACCGATATTGACTTTCTCATCCAGTTCGCCAGAGCTGCCAAAGATAACGGCGCTGCCAGATTCCGCTACTGCGATACGCTGGGATACGACGATCCATTCACCATTTATGATTCAATCAGAAAGATCGCAGAAACCGTTGCGCTGCCTATTGAAATTCACTGCCACGGAGACCTGGGTATGGCCGTAGCCACTTCAATCAGCGGGGCCAAAGGAGCCGTGGATGGCGGCCAGGATGCCTTCATAAATACAACAATCAACGGTATAGGAGAACGGGCCGGCAATGCCGACCTGCTTTCATGCACGCTTGCTCTGGTGAAATCCAAGGGATTTTCCAAAAAATATCAGCTGGGCAGGCCGGTGATGCTGAACAAGTCTTATAAACTGGCCAAGTACGCAAGCTTTGCCTTCGGTGTGCCTATACCCATCAATCAGCCGGGCGTTGGCGATAATGCTTTTGCTCATGCCTCGGGCATACATGCAGACGGAGTTCTCAAAGATCCTGATAATTACGAGCTTTACAATTTCGAGGAGCTCGGCAGGGGTGAGCCTGAGCTTGTTGAGACCGGCAGAATGATCTGCTCGGGTGAATATAGCGGCATCTCGGGTTTCAGCCATATCATGGGTAAAATGGAGGTTTCATTCGCCAATGCCAGCGAAGCACGCAAAATACTTGAACTCGTAAGATATGCCAACGTGGAAGCCCAGACGCCGCTGGTTGAAGACGAACTTATTTTCATCGCTAAATACCCCGACATTACCAAGAAGTTGCTTACGCTCACTCCCCTGGAATAAGGGCATGAGTAATTACATCTGGTGAGTGTAGCTCCAGCATATCAAGTCCCGGGCAAGGATCGGCGCAATATGAGACTCATTGATACAGGCATATAGCTATATTTAGCTACGGCTGAATAGCCTGGACGGCTGTGAGTTCTTTCTCCGCTGCTTGAAGCAGGTCATTATCTTTGGTTAATTTTATCGTTGTTTCAAGATCGGCAATGGCAATGGTATATTTTTTAGTGGCTCTGTAGATCAGGCTGCGTGTATAGTAAAAATGCGCGTCTGCTGCATCAAGATCGATTGCCCTGTCGACATCAGCAAGAGCTAATTCCCATTTCTCATTCTTGTAGTAAGAAAAGGCCCGTTCATTATAGGCGGGCGCGAAATCCGATTTCAGGGTAATTGATTTGCTGAGTTCGGGTATAGCCAGGTTATATTGCCACTGGTTATTATAAAACCGACCTCTCTCATAATATACCCTGAAATACTCCGGCGCCGTGTTGACGGCACTGTTGAGGTCCGCAAGAGTATAAGGATTCAATCTCTTGCTCTTGTAATACCAGGCGCGGCTGATATAGGCATCCGCCAGCTTTTCCTTTAAACTTTCGGAGGTGGAAACCTCAAGGGCTTTCAAGCCTGCTTCTATAGACTTATCATAATCACCTGCATCGAGCAGTTGTTTTATCTTCTTCTCATTTACCAGGTTGATTTTCATCTCCACATTTATGGAAGAATCAAGTTCTGCCGCCCTTGTATATTCCGAGACCGCCAAATCATAATTACCCCTGTCCAGGGCAATAT
>Ga0163210_1001005_pt1 | contig 12171 bp, 8 predicted proteins | sample Kivu_220m_FD_113536 | JGI IMG/M metagenome (GOLD analysis project Ga0163210, IMG submission 113536) | Freshwater microbial communities from Lake Kivu, Western Province, Rwanda to study Microbial Dark Matter (Phase II) - Kivu_220m | ecosystem: Environmental > Aquatic > Freshwater > Lake ... | reverse complement strand
GAGGGGATATCATTCAGGCGGCGGTATTCGATGGCGCGGATGTTGTCCCAGGATTCGAAGATGCGCCGGATGGCCGCCCTCATCTCGGACATGCCGCTGATATTGAGGACTGTGTCCATCATACCGGGCATGGAGACCGGAGCCGACGAGCGCACGGAAACCTGCAGGCCCTTGCCGAGCTTTGTGCCCACCTCTTTCTCCAGCGCGATCACGGCCTGGGCTATCTCTTTCTCGGACAGGCGGCCCGTTTTCTTGTACTCGTTGTAGCCCTGGACGGAAACGACGAAACCGGGGGGGACGGGAAGCCCGATCCTGGTCATGGTTACCAGGTTTGCGCCCTTATTACCTAACAGGGTTTTATCCTCGCATTTATCGTGCAACGAATAGATGTATCCCATGGTTATCCACCTCCACTAACGATAATTATATATCATACGATTCAACCGGGCTCAGGGATATATACTGGATGTAATTGTGAAAGACAAAGGAATTATTGAACAATTCAAGTCGACTAGCTCTAATAACTGGTCAATGTTCATTATTAATTACAGCATCTTCAGATAGCCGGCAGTCTTTTCTCCAATCGCAGTTTACATCGAAGTAGATAATGCTTTAGATTGTTTTTAATGGTATCCACTTTGAATGGGAGGTAGTACATGGAGATTTCAAAATGCCTATCGGGGATGGAGAGAAGATGAATAAATCTAAGTATCCATGGTTCGTATTCGGAACATTCTTTGCTTTTATTCTCTTTCAACAGACCGAGAGGTTAGTAATCGGACCGCTGACCACTCCCATAATGGACGAATTTCAAATCAATGAAGCGCAGATGGGGCTGGTTTTTTCCGCTGCACTTATCGTTGCTGCCGTGCTATATCCGGTGTGGGGTTATCTCTATGACCGTTTTGCAAGGACAAAGCTGCTGGCATTGGCGGCATTGATATGGGGCGCCACAACCTGGCTGAGCGCAGCAGTACGCACATTTCCGGCCTTCGTGCTGACGCGTTCATCAACAGGCATTGCAGATTCAAGCTATCCGGGTTTATACAATGTAACCAATGACTATTTTGAGCCGAAGGTCCGCGGCAAGATTATGGGACTTCTCCAGATCGCACAGCCGCTGGGGTATCTGATGGGCATGGTGCTGGCATTAATTTTAGGTGGGGTTATAGGGTGGAGAGGCGTTTTTTATGTTACGGGCGCTGTAGGCTTTGTCCTGGCTATAGTTATATTCTTCGGAGTCAAGGAGCCGCAAAGGGGAGGTTCTGAGCCGGAGCTACAGGGCATCGATCAGAAGGGCGATTATAAATTCAACTGGAAGACCGCCTTCGGCCTATTTAAAAAGCGTTCACTCATCTTTCTCTTCCTTAACTGCTTTGCAGGTGTGTTCCCCTGGCAGGTTATAACGTTCTGGTTCTTCCGCTACCTTCAGGTGGAGAGAGGGTACGACACCAATACAGTGCTTGTTATCATGGTCGTAGCCGTGCTGGTGCTTGCCGCAGGCTTTCCCATCGGAGGGTTGGTGGGCGACTATTTTTTCAAACGCAATCAGAGAGGACGTCTGCTGGTAAGTGCGGCAGGTATTATCATTGCATTAGTATTAATGGTGCTGACGATCAATGTACCCAATAACGATTCACTCCTTTTCGGCTCTCTTCTGGCGCTAACTTGCCTCTTTATGCCCATAGCCGCACCCAATGTGATAACTACAGTCTATGACATGACGTTACCGGAGGTGCGCAGCACAGCTAATGCGCTGCAGAACTTTTTCGAGGTGGTGGGTTCTTCAACAGCTCCCCTCATTGCCGGTATTATAGCCGTAAACTCATCTTTGAGAGACGCTATTTTACTCATATGCATCGTAGCCTGGAGCACGTGTTTTATATTCATATCTATTTCTGCATATCTGGCTCCCAAGGACCTGCAAGACCTACGCGACCAGCTTCAGAAACGGGCTGAAATAGAAAAGGCGGGAACCGCTTAACCAATAAAATGGCTGATTACATGTATTATTGGCATAATAGACGAGGTAGTGTGTGAAGAGATATTCTTTAGGCTTTGATTTCGGTACCGAGTCTGCGCGGGCTTTATTGCTGGACGTGGAAACAGCTCAGATTATTGCTACGACAGCATATGCCTATCCACACGGGGTGATAGACAGGTCTTTACCCGGCAGCGGGAAACCACTGCCCCCTTCTTGGGCGTTGCAGGATCCTTTCGACTGGCTGGAAGCACTGGAGGAAACTGCCAGAGGAGTGATCCGGCAAAGCAAAATTGATCCCGAATCGGTCATTGGTATAGGGGTGGACTTTACAGCCTGTACAATTTTGCCCACCACAATTGACGGCACACCATTATGCTGCCTGGATACGTATCGTGAGGAACCCCATGCGTGGGCCAAGTTGTGGAAGCATCACGCTGCCTGGTCTCAATGCGAGCGAATTAACCAATTAGCTACAGAAAGAGACGAACCATGGTTAAAGCGTTATGGCGGCGCAATTTGCTCAGAATGGGTCATGCCGAAAGCTTTACAGATGTTGGAGGAATCCCCCTTAATTTACCAGGATGCTGAACGTATTGTTGAAGGTGGTGACTGGATCATATGGCAACTGACCGGGGTCCTGGTACGCAATAGTTGCGGCGCCGGTTACAAAGCGACCTGGAATAAGAAAGACGGATTTCCTTCTCCGGAGTTCTTAACTGCCCTGCATCCAGCGCTGGTCGATCTTTACACGCATAAAATGGCCGGGTCGATAGTGGTGCCCGGAAACCCGGCCGGCAATCTTAATGCAAAATGGAGCAAACGGCTTGGATTATCTTGTGGGGTGTCCGTAGCATCTGCGATTATTGATGCCCATAGTGCGGTATTGGGCTGCAGGTTAGCGAAACCGGCCACTATGTTCATGATTATGGGAACGTCAACATGCCATATGCTGATGTCCGAGCGGGAAGTCCTGGTGCCGGGCATATCTGGCGTTGTGGAAGATGGCATTGCCCCCGGACTCTTTGGTTACGAAGCAGGCCAGGCAGCTGTCGGTGATGCACTCGCCTGGTTTGTGAAAAACCACGTACCGCCGGAATATCATGATGAAGCCGCGCGCAGCGGCAAGGCTATTCATGATCTGATGTCGGCGAAAGCCTCAATACTGAGGCCGGGGCAGAGTGGACTACTGGCACTGGACTGGTGGAATGGCAACCGCTCTATCCCCTCGGATGCCAGTTTGAGTGGAATGTTGATCGGCTATACGCTTACAACCAGGCCCGAAGATGTTTATAGGGCTATTGTGGAATCTACAGCTTTTGGCGCAAGAATCATCCTCGAAAACTTTGTCCATTCAGGAGTTCCGGTCAGGGAGATAATGGCAGGAGGAGGCCTTTCTAAAAATCAGTTTGTAATGCAGGTCTATGCAGATGTCATCGGCCGTGATATTACCGTGACTACGGAACAGCATGCGTCCGCCCTTGGAGCGGCAATTCTGGGTGCTATATCAGCAGGCAAGAGCAAAGGTGGTTATGATTCTCATATTGAGGCGGTTGTTTCCGTTACTGCGCCGGTTCAACAAGTATATCGTCCGATTGCGGGTAATGTGGAGATCTATGACAAACTATATGCCGAATACAGACGTCTGACTGGCTATTTCGGCCACGCTGAGAACGATGTGATGAAGCTCCTGCGCAGTTTAAGAGAGTAATTTATCAAGTCGTCACTGACCGCAGGGTCAAATTCGCTGGAGGATGGTATCAGGCTATGAAAGCAAAAATAATAAATGTGCACGAAGGTAGGTTATCCGGCAGGATGCCGAAGGTCGGCATTCGCCCGGTCATTGATGGCAGAAGGGGAGGGATTAGAGAGTCACTGGAGGGCCAGACAATGGCTATGGCGAAAGCGGTCGCCGGTTTATTATATGAGAACCTTCGACATGCTAATGGATTGCCCGTTGAATGTGTAATTGCCGATACCTGCATCGGCGGAACTGCTGAGGCTATTAAATCAGCCGAAAAATTTGCCCTTGAGGGAGTGGGGTTGACCATCACGGTCAGTCCATGTTGGTGTTACGGAACGGAAACCATGGATATGGACGCTCTAATCCCCAAAGCTGTCTGGGGCTTCAACGGCACGGAACGTCCAGGCGCTGTTTATCTTGCTGCAGTTCTCGCGGGCTATAATCAGAAAGGCCTGCCCACCTTCGGTATTTACGGTCATGACGTGCAGGATGCGTCGGATGCGTCTATACCCCCCGATGTCAGGGACAGGATCATCAGATTCGCCAGATCGGGACTTGCTGTGGCACATATGCGGGGCAAATCATATTTATCTGTAGGCGGTGTTTCAATGGGTATAGCCGGTTCAATCATCGACCAGGCCTTTTTCGAAAGCTACCTGGGTATGCGTGTACAGACAATTGATATGTCCGAGTTTATTCGCAGGATCGACAAGGAGATTTACGACAAAGATGAATATGTCCGCGCTCTGGCCTGGGTAAAGAGGGTCTGTAAAGAAGGTCGGGACTACAACCCACCGCGGCTTCGCAGGGGGAAGGCTCAAAAAAAGCATGACTGGGAAACTGTGGTTAAAATGGCGATCATCATGCGAGACCTGATAGCGAGCAATCCTAATTTAAATAGTATCGGATATGGTGAGGAGGCCCTGGGGCATAACGCCATCGCAGCAGGTTTTCAGGGTCAGAGGCAGTGGACCGACCATTTGCCCAATGGAGATTTCATGGAGACTATTTTGAATTCATCCTTTGATTGGAATGGGGTCCGGCAGCCTTATATCGTGGCAACTGAGAATGATGCTCTTAACGGTGCATCCATGCTTATCGGCCACCTGATCAGCGGTAGCGCTCAAGTATTCGCAGATGTCAGGACCTACTGGAGTCCGGATTCAGTTAAACGTGTCACAGGTTACAAACTACAGGATAAGGCTGAGGGAGGCATTATTCATTTGATTAATTCAGGATCGGCATGTCTGGACGGAACGGGTCGGCAGACGCTGCACGGGCAGCCGGTGATAAAGCCGTTCTGGGAACTTACACCGGAAGACGTAGATGAATGCCTGAGTGCAACAAGCTGGTATCCGGCCAGGTTGGAATATTTCAGGGGTGGAGGGTATTCCTCCGGCTTTACAACTCGAGGTGGGATGCCGGTCACCATGTCCAGGATGAATCTGATAAAAGGACTGGGACCCGTCATGCAGATTGCAGAAGGATACACGGTAAATCTCCCATCAAAAGTCCATAATATATTGACCGAGCGGACCGATCCCACCTGGCCGACAACGTGGTTTGCGCCTATGTTAACGGACAGCGGCCCTTTTAAGGATGTCTATTCTGTGATGAACAACTGGGGAGCCAATCATGCGGCTTTAAGTTACGGACACATCGGTCACGACCTGATTACGCTGGCAGCCATGTTGCGCATACCGGTCTCAATGCATAATGTTACCGGTGAGCGTATATTCCGACCGGACGTCTGGAGCGCTTTCGGGGCAATGGAGCCGCAGGGAGCTGATTTTCGTGCCTGCGCTAATTTTGGGCCACTGTACGGCAGATATTGACCGCTAAACGTGATAAGGGTTTATAAGTGTGGCGCTTTCGATGAGTACTTGGCTGATTATACGATAAACATTCAGGAGGGAATATATGGAAATTGGTATGACTTCACTGGCTGGCCTGCCCAAGCTCAGAAACAATGTAAAATCGAGGCGGTGGTCTTCCTTTGATAAGACTGGTGGTAATGCCGATCTATGGTTCATCCCCGCAGGGGAGACCGTTGTGCTGGGGGAGACTGCGGGCGCCGGTTGCATCAAACATATCTGGATGACGACTTTTGAAGATGATCCAAGCCTCCCTTTTAATCTGCGTCGCCTGATACTGAGTATGTACTGGGATGGCGAGAAAACACCGTCCGTTACATGCCCACTGGGAGATTTTTTCGGATTGGGTCATGCCGTCGGCGCCTATTTCAATTCGCTTCCTCTCCAGACCTCCTATTTGGGACTCAACTGCTGGTTTCAGATGCCGTACTCTACCGGCGCAAAAATCACGGTAACCAATGATACAGATAAAACAAGTCTTCTTTATTTCTACATTGATTATCAAGTCTGGCCTGATGCACAACCTGATCTGGCACGATTCCACGCGTCCTGGAACCGCCGATTGGTTGTGAAAAAGGATGAGAAAATGGGTTTAAACGCCGCCGGCGTTACTGACAGACTGAACACCACCGGAAAAGATAACTATATTGTTCTTGATGCCAGGGGCAGGGGACAATATGTCGGCTGTTGTCTTCATCTGGATACCAACGAGCCCGGCTGGTGGGGTGAGGGTGACGATATGTTTTTCATCGACGGAGAACAATGGCCGCCTGTGCTTCATGGGACCGGTACAGAAGATTATTTTTGCGGCGCCTGGAACTACAACGGCTTGCGTGAAACATATTCAACCCCTTACTACGGCTATTATTTCAAAGGTAACTCCGATTACACGGGTAAACACTCGCAGTACCGTTTTCACGTAGAAGACCCTGTTTTGTTCGATAAGTCTCTGCTATTTTCCATTGAGCACGGTCATGCAAATGACCGGCAGGGCGACTGGACCAGCACTGCCTATTGGTATCAGGTTGGCAGAAAAGAACCATTGCCGCAGATTCCACCGTTCGAAGAGAGGATGCCATATGCATTCGGCGGGTTGGAGAAAGCGGCAGGCAAGGACAGACGGGGGTTACCGATTTAAACTGCTGTAGCGTACATATGATGCTAATAATACATGTCGCTGTATGTTTGAAAATACCTGGCAGGAGGCATGAGCATGACTACACAAAGCTGCGGTGCACCAAAATATCGCATTAAGGAGCCGAAGAACCTGTCTGCCCGGATCAAATGGCTCCGCGATTACTATTTTTTGGGGGTCAAGCGCCATTGGAATAACGAGTTCGTCAGTTTTACCACGGGGACTCCCTGGGACATCCAGTACCAGGAGATTACCTATTATATAGCTCCCGAAAGCTATATTACCCTGCCGACTTTTACAGGCACGTTTCAGCAAATGGCACACAGGGTAGAACTTGCTAAGGACTTCTGGAAATGGAGTTTACCCGAGCGACAGGCATGGTTTATCAAAGAAGTCATGGTGCATTACCTGCCGCAGGAGGTGCTGCCCGGTGATCTCATAGCCGGAGGGCGTTTCAACGTTCAGACCTCCCGTTGCCTCACTCAAAAGGAGATTCGCCAATATGCGAGGGAAGTCTACGGAAAGAGCGGCGTCCGCCGCGCCGCGATATGGTTCCATGATCATGGTTACGGCAATGCTGGCGTGCCGGGCGGGCATGTGATACCCGATTATCCGCGCGTCCTGCACGAGGGCTGGAAAAGTATCCACGAGGAACTCAATCAGCGGTTGGCGGCAATGTCGAAAACAGAGTACGAAGGTAAAAAAGGCGCGCAGATCAGGGCTATGCTAACCGCATCCACAATGGCGCGGGATGTAGCTCTGGAATACAGTAAAGTCTGTTCTAACCTGGCCACCAAAGAGTCCAACTCAGCCAGGAAAGACGAGCTGGTCAAAATGGCCGATATGCTCAAACGGGTCCCATGGGAGCCGGCGCAGAATTTCTGGGAAGCCATTCAGTCACTCTGGCTTACACACATGATTGTTATGAGCGATGAGAATTACCCCGGGTCCGGCGTCTCTTTCGGCAGGGCCGACCAGTATCTCTACAGCTTCTGGAAGAAATCGATCGACGAGGGAATGGATCGTGAGTTCGGCAAGGAGATACTTAAGTGCTTCTGGATACACTGCAACTATGTTTACGATGCCATGATGCGCATGGGGAACGCGCAGGGTATCACCGGTTCCCTGGGCCAGCTTATCACGATCTCCGGTATGGGCAAGGGGGGGGTAGACCTGAGCAATGATCTTACTTACACGATACTTGAAGTTATAGATGAGCTTAGCCCTCTACTGGAGCCCAAGCCTAATGTGCGACTGCACAGGAATAGTCCTGACAAATTGCTGGATGCACTGGTCGATATGATCGCGGTAAGCCAGGGATCCCCTATTCAATTGAATTTCGATGAGCGGGCGATCGCCGGTATGTTGCGTGAGGCAAAGATGGCGAAGGTCGAGAAGTTAATAAATGCTGACAACGTATTTGATTATGCGCCGGTGGGATGCCTGGAGAACACAATGTGCGGCAACGACCGCTCAGGGACAGTGGATATCAACCTGAACCTGCTGAAGGCTGTCGAGCATGCATTAAACGACGGCTATGATTTGATCCGCTGTAAGGACCTGCTGACAGGAAAACAGGAACCGCGTAAACGCTGGGGTGTACATACAGGCAATGCCGCCGGATTTGAAAACTGGGATGAATTCTGGAATGCCTATGTGCTACAGACTGGAGCAATCGTAAAAAGGATTGCGCATCTTTACGATTGGGCCGACAGTATCAAGGCCAGGTTCACCCGTACACCGTATTTGTCATGTCTGGTTAAGGGCTGCGCTGACAAGGGAATCGATATAACCGAGGGTGGACCCGAGCTTAACTTTGTAACGCTGGAGGCGGTAACCTTCGCTACCACCGTAGATTCTCTGCTAGCAGTTAAGTATCTTGTTTTTGATAGCAAAGAATGCACCATGCAGGAGATTATAAAAGCGCTGGAAGATAACTGGGTCGGGCATGAGGTACTCCAGGCCAAGTCTCTGCATAAAGCCCCCAAGTACGGCAGGGACGATGATGATGCCGATGAGATGGGTAGAAAAGTGATGCAGGTGTGGACCGATGAGACCTGGAAATACAGGAGCTCGTCAACGGGTAAACAGTTACGTCCCGGTATGCATTCGGGGATTTACTGGATATCAGACGGTGATATACTTCCGGCAAGTCCCGACGGCCGACCCAGGGGTAAGTTCCTGTCAAACGCCATCTGCCCGTGCGACGGGACCGATATCAATGGACCAACTGCCAACGTCAACTCGGTGGGGAAGGTACTTGGAGGAAAGGATTGTCATGGTGGTGGTGATTGGGATGGCTATTTCAGCATGTTGCCCAATGGAGCCAGCCATACCATAACGTTCAGTCCTTCTTTATTGCGCGATGCGGAGCACAGAGCTAAGTTCAAGGCATTCCTGCGAAGTTGTACAGAGAACGGCGGTAGCACGCTGCAGATTAATATGATTGATGCCGACATTTTGAAGGATGCCCAGGAAAACCCCGATTTCTACAGGAACCTTATCGTACGCGTGACCGGCTACAACTCATATTTCACTTCGTTAGGCCGCGAACTTCAAAATGAAGTAATTGCACGCGAAAGCCACCGTATGTAAGCGAATACCTATATCGAAAATGAAGGAGACGGGGAATGCCGGAGCAAAAGCGGATTTATGTAACTTTTTCGGAGGCTGATCTTAAAAGCTTTGAACCGGAGCTGAAGGTCGGGCTGCTGGCTACAGTCAACGAGGAGGGGCTTCCGCATATTACCTTGATTACCACTCTATCGGCGAATTCATCAAAGCAGCTTTTCTGGGGTCAGTTTTCCGAGGGATTGAGCAAGGAGAATATCCGGAGCAATCCGAAAACCGGTTTTTTAATTATGACTCTGGATAAAAATATGTGGCGCGGAAAGGCAAACTTTGCGAAGACGGCCACATCGGGAAGAGAATACGACTTGCTGAATAACAATCCTATGTTTCGCTACAATGCTTATTTCGGCATCCACACGATCTATTATATGGACTTAATCGAGCAGCAGGGCAAGGAATCTCTACCCATGGGTGGCGTTATCCGGGCAGCGATCAAAACACTGGCCGCCAAAACAGTAGCCGATAAAAGCGCTGGAAAGGAAGTCATCAACGTATTGACGCACAATTTGATCGATAGAATAGGTAATCTTAAATTCATATCATACGTCGATATAGATGGGTATCCTATCATTATCCCTGTGATACAGGCGCAGACCGCGGGCAGTGACCGCATAATTTTCGCCTCATCGGTTTATAGAAAAGACCTTAAGGCCGTCACGCAGGATACGGAGGTGGCGATCTTCTGCATGTCCCTCGAGATGCAGATGGTACTCCTGAGAGGTGTTTTCAAGGGATTTAAAACTATTGCAGGACTGGAGTGCGGGAGCATCGATGTCGACTGGGTTTACAACCCCATGCCTCCCAGTCAGGGGCAGGTATATCCTGAACAAAAACTGGAAGCGGTTACAGCGTTTTAATGGACTCCCACATTGACAGACTTCGCGAAGTGCTGTTAGTATCAATGACCAACTATCAGTTACAACTGCGATGGCCAGACGATCGACACCGAGGAGACGTAGTGTAATACTTGCCGCGGCGCGGGATCTATTCAATCGACAGGGATATAGCCGGACGAGTGTGAGGCAGATTGCAGCACAGTCGGGCATTGCGCAGGGAACGATATATCTTTATTTCGACTCCAAGTTAGCTATGGCAGATGCTCTGGTTGAGGACTACATAAGCGGTGCATCTGTAATATTAGAAAAGTCGCTGTCAGGTTCTTTAGGGCCTGAGCAGATCAGAACGTGCGTGCATCAAATACTTCTGCATGCTTCTAAGAATCCCGACATTGTGCGTTTACTGGACATCCGAGTCCATCTGGGCCTGGAGAATATAAGACAACCCGAGGCTGATAAGAAGCTGCAGAAAATGTTAAGTGCTGTCATTGCGGAAGGTATAAAGAGAGGAAGGTTTAGGGAATATGATACTTTTGCGGCTGCAGCGCTGATCAGTGGATTGGTCGAGTGGATAACGCGGTACAGTTTAATGTGGCTGAAATGCGATACATCTCTCTTCGAGGAAACGGCAATTCAGATGCTGGAGCACGCCCTGATAAAGTCGTAATTCCGGGATATCATGCACCCGGGATCCAGTTCAACCCCGCCATCAATTCAGTTAACGCAGATTTCCTGTTATTCGCTGTTTAGTACGATTATCTTCTGGTTATGACCAGGTCTTTGTCCGGCGTTCTCTGCTCGTCTTCGCCGTAGAGCATTTGATATACATCCGCCAGGTCTTTTCTCTGTTTGTCTATCTCTTCCTGCTTCAATCCGAATTCTTCCGGGGCCAGGTATATCAGCAATTTACTGTCGAGCCTGGGATTGGTCGGGTCGTGCGCTTCCCAGTCGGCGTTATGTATCCGTTCCACAACTTTTTTCCTTGATAGCACAAGAGGCACAAGCTCCAGTTCCTCCATCGTTACCTGCCCGTCGCTGGTATTCAGTTTTGTAGGCACCGGGAATATGTGGTTCACGAAATTGCCGTTTACATCGGGTATCATGCCGTAACCGAATTTGCTGTAAAGCCGGGCCAGGCTGGGAACTGCATAAGCAAACGCGTAATCGATAGGTTTTACGCCGCCTACCCGGTTCTTGGTAATATCTGTGGCGTTTTTCCAGATAAGCAGGCTGATCGGGTCATATGTAGTATCCATGTTCTTCCTGTTGGCAAGCCTGAAAAATCTGCCGAACTCCGCTATCTTTTCCACGGGAATACCTGAGTTCTCTATATAATGGGTGATATTGAAACCGGTTTTGCTCTGGAGTTTTTTGTCAGGGTATTTGTTTTCCATGGGCAATCCGATCACATCCTGATAGGGGACTATTCGAATACCGCAAAATATTTCATCCTTTTCATTAACGGCGATCAAATGAAGAGAGATCGGGTCGAAAACGTCATAAACCATCTTTCTCGCGACATCTAAATATATACCGCTGTCGGCGATATAGCGGTCTTCCTTGGCATACAGTTTAAACCTCGCCCGATATATCGCATCCGCCGCACTGCCGCCGCCGTCGGTCACATAGAATTTGACGGGCCCGACCTCGTCCACCTTCATGAATACGCTGTTTTCCGATTTCATATCGACAGTCCGCTCAGATATTTCACCTACAATGTAGCGTTTAAGCGATAATCGCTCCAATATTACTTCTGAATACGATGATATCTGTTGGACAGTCAGGTGTCAATGAATTATGTTCCTGCGCATGCGAATGGTTGATCCAGACAGTCTGATCCGTCAGCTGTTAAGACAACGGCAAAAGACACGTGTTGCGTCAAAATAAAGTGTTACCGAAGACCTCATCGTTGCGTCATAATTATGGTTACCGACGCTGATGGTCTGCTAACCTCCAGAGTGTCTCCAAGT
>Ga0163210_1001004_pt1 | contig 12177 bp, 9 predicted proteins | sample Kivu_220m_FD_113536 | JGI IMG/M metagenome (GOLD analysis project Ga0163210, IMG submission 113536) | Freshwater microbial communities from Lake Kivu, Western Province, Rwanda to study Microbial Dark Matter (Phase II) - Kivu_220m | ecosystem: Environmental > Aquatic > Freshwater > Lake ... | reverse complement strand
TCGCCGAGGCCGACGACGGCCGGGGGGCCGTTCTTGGCGACGACGATTTTCCGGGGGTCGCGGGAGGCGATCGCGGCGACGGCGAACGCCCCCTCGAGCTCGGCCGCGGCCGTCCGGACGGCGGCGCCGAGGTCGCCGCGGAAGTGCTTCTCGATGAGATGGGCGATGACCTCGGTGTCGGTCTCGGTCCGGAAGCGATGGCCCTCCTCGCGGAGCCGCTTCTTGAGGTCGAGGTAGTTCTCGATGATCCCGTTGTGGACGACGACGAGCTCGCCCGTGCAGTCGATGTGGGGATGGGCGTTCGTCTCGCTCGGCCGGCCGTGGGTGGCCCAGCGGGTGTGGCCGAGGCCGTAGGACCCCCGGAGGGGATCGGCCCGGAGCGACTCCTCGAGGACGGCGATCTTCCCCAGGACGCGCCGGATTGAGACGGCTCCCCCGTCGACGACGGCGACACCGGCCGAGTCATAGCCGCGGTACTCGAGCTTCTTCAGGCCCTCGACGAGGACCGGGACGAGGCTCTTCGGTCCGATGTAGCCGATGATCCCGCACATGATTTCCCCCTCCTAACCTTGGCCCAGCCGGGTTTCACGCGCTGGCGGGCCCGGGCTACGGCCAAGGCGTCCGGCGGGACGTCCTTGGTGATCGTCGACCCCGCCGCGACGTAAGCCCCCCGGCCGACCGTGACCGGGGCGATGAGCTCGGTTCCGGAGCCGATGAACGCCCCGGCTTCGACGACCGTCCGGTTCTTCCGCCGCCCGTCATAATTGCAGGTGATCGTCCCGGCCCCGACGTTCACTCCCTCGCCGATTTCGCTGTCGCCGAGATAGGTCAAGTGCAGGGCCTTGGCGTTCCGCCCGAAATCCGTGTTCTTCATCTCGACGAAGTTCCCCACCCGGGCGCCTTTCCGGAGGACGCTTCCCGGCCTCAGGCGGGAGAAGGGCCCGACCTGGACGCCGTCCTCGAGCGTCGCCTCCTCGATGACGGACGAGCTCAGGACCCGGACGTCGTTCCCGAGACGGGCGTTCAGGAGATGAGCGCCGGGATAAATCCGGCAGCGCTTCCCGATCTTCGTCCGGCCCTCGACGACGATCGAGGGATAGAGAACGGTCTCCGGCCCGATCTCGACGTCCAGGTCGATCCAGGTCGAAGACGGGCAGAGGATCGAGACCCCTTTCCCGGCCAAGGACCGGAACTTGCGGAGGCGAAGGGCCTCCCCCGCCCGGGCGAGGTCGAACCGGGTGTTGACCTGGACGATGTCCTCCGGACGCGAGGTCGGACAAACATCGACCGGACGTCCGGCGTCGGACAAGAGCCGGACGGCCTCGGTCAAATAGTATTCACCGGACGTTTTCGAGCGGGAAATCCGCGGCAGAACCCGGAGAAGGTCCTTCATCCGGAAAACGTAGATCGAGGCATTGACCTCCCGGACGGCTTTGAGCCCGGCGTTCGCCTCCCGCTCCTCGACGACGGACCATCGCCCCCCGCCCCGGCGGACGATGCGGCCGAAGCCCGAAGGGTCGTCGAGGACGGCGCTCATCACGGTCAAGGCGCTTCTCTTCCGCCGATGTCGGGCCACGAGGGCCCGGAGCGCATCCGGACGGACAAGCGGCATGTCGCCCGGCACGACGAGGACGTCCTCGCCGTTGCCGGCCTCGAGCTCTCGACGGGCGGACTGGACGGCATGGGCCGTGCCCTTGGGGATTTTCTGCTCCGTCAGGCGGGCTCCGAGCGGCTCGATGACTTCGGCGACCCGGTCTTTCGCCGGGCCGGCGACGACCAGGATGCCGGCGGGATCGACGCCCTGGACGGCGTCAAGGACGAGCCGGAGGATCGGTTTCCCCAGAAGGGGATGAAGGACCTTGGGGATTTCGGACTTGAACCGGGAGCCCTTCCCCGCCGCGAGAACGAGCCCAATGAGCCGGGAGGCCATCAGCTTCGGACAAGGAGCCTGAATTTCTTGTCATCCCAGAGGGACTCGAAGGCGGATTCGTTCTGGGACAGGATCCGGAACGATTTCTCGAGCTGGATGGCCGAGCGCAGGGATTCGAGGGCGGCCTCGTTCCGCCCGGAAAGGCAGTGCGCCTGGGCGACCAGGAAGTGGATTTTCGCGTTCTCGGGACCCAGCTTCAAGCCCTTCTCGAGGAGTTTGAGAGCCTCCTCGGTCTGGCCGTTGTTCATCAGGAAGACCGCGGCGTAGTAGTGATCGTCGGCGGTTTTGAGGTCGGGCGCTTCCTTCGGCGCGCGAAGACGGCTCTCGGCGATCCCGAGATAGGTCCTGGCCCGGTCGACGAACTCCCGCTCGCCAGGATACTTCTCCACGAAGGCGCGGAGGGCCTCGGCCGCCTTGTCGAATTTGCCCTTGCGGAACTCCTTCACGGCCTCGGTGTAGGCGGCCAGGGTCTTCTGGTATTCGTCTTTCTTGGTTTTTTCGTCCTTCATGAGAAGCTCCCAAATTCGAAGTGGGGCATATTTTACCCGAATCCGGCCTCCTCGGCAAGGCCCCGGGGCGGCGCGGCTCAGCCTATCAGGACGAGGATGCCGGCGGCCACGCCAAGGGCCGCGGCCTGCAGGAGCGCGAACAGGGGAAAGGCCAACGGCCCCTTCCGCCAGCGGTCCCGGAAGCCGTTGTCGGGACCGAAGAAACCTTTCGCCGCCTTGGCCTCTTCTCCCGGAGGGCCGACGGCTTTCCGCAAGGCCTCCAGGATGTCCTCGATTCCGGGTGGGGAATTCTCTTCCCGGAGAAAGACATCCGAACCGTCCTTGAGCCGCAGGATCCACATTTTTTCTTCCGACTCGCGGCTGCTGGCCGCGCTTCCCCGAAGGTCGTGGGCCGCTCGGCGATCCCCGGAGAGAGCGGCGACCACCGACCCGACCTCCGCCGCGGCGGCGATCCCTCCGGACTCCTTCAGCACCCCAGGATGGAGGGAGGCCATCTCCTGGAAGGCGTAAAACGCCTTCCGCTCGCCGTTGGCGACGTGGAGCCCGTCGTCCGCGACGCGCATCGTCGCGGTGAACGTGGGCACCATCCGTCGGGCGGCCCACATGACGGCCGCGGCCAGAAGCCAGCAAACGGCGACGACGATGAGATAGCCGTCGGTGAACGCTTTTCGCGAGCCGCCGGCGACCCAGAGCGGCACCAAGAAGAGCAAACCGAACATCGCCGCCAAGGTGAAATCGCCGAGGGCGATTTTCCAAAGAGGGAACCGGATCGCCTCCGGGTCCTTCCTGGGCCGGGGGATGAGAAGGTATAGAACCGCTCCGCCGGCGACAACCCAGGGAGCGGCGCTCCGGTAGGGATAACGGACGATCTCGGCCTCCCCGGAAGAGGCGAACCACCACAACCATGCGCCGATGACGATCCCCAGATACAGAACCCATCTCTTCCAGATCTCCATGGAACTCCTCCTTCAGTCTGGACTCATTATACCGCCTTCCAAAGCCGGAGTGAAAGGAGGCGAAATCGCTCAGCAGACGGTGACGGTCAGGCCGCGGTCGTCGATCTCGTAATCGAAGAAGCGGGCCCGGGGGTTGGGTGGGCGGATCGACAGGGAGCGGCGGACCGCCGCGGCGTCGCGCGGGGATTTGCAGACGATGAGGAGGAAACCGCCGCCGCCCGCGCCGAGGAGCTTGGCCCCCCAGATGTGCTTTCGAATCCGGCCGAGGAGGGCGTCGATCTCGGGCGTCGTCGAATCCGGGTCGATCCTCTTGTTGAGGCTCCAGGCGACGTCGATGAGCTCGCCGAAACGGCGCTGGTCCTTGCGCGACATGGCGTCGACCATCTGGGGAGGGTAAGCATGGAGCCGGCGGAGGGTGTCCATCGTCGCTTTGTCCCGGTCGAGGTAATGGCCGACGACGGAGCGGAGGATGTTCTTGGCCAGCCGCCGGAGTCCGGTGTAGTAGAGAAGCGTCGTCCCCCCGTTGCGGCCGGGGTCGAGGACGTCGGCCGGGACGTAATGGACGAGGGGGTCGGGGACAAGACCGGCCTCGGAGGTGATCATCTTGACTCCCGGCAGGACTCCGCCGACCTGGTCCTGCCAGCCTCCCCCCGTCGTAAGCTCCTGCTCGAGTTGGAGGACCTTGTAGAAGAGCCCGTCGGCCGTGAGGGCGCGCCCCATCATCCGGGAGATGACCGCGACCAGGACGGCGCCCATGATGCTCGATGTCCCGAGGCCGCTTCCGCTGGGAATGGCGGCCAGGGTCGTCAGTTCGATGCCGCCGCCGAAGCGGCGGAGCATGTCGGCGAGAGTCCGGACGCCGGCGGGCCAGCGGGCGTGGGCCGGCGAGAATCCCGACAAGGCCAAGGCCGCCTTGGCCAGCCCGAAGCGGCTCGCCGGATCCTTGTAGTCCATAAGCTCGTCGAGCCTCGCGACCCGGAGGCCGGCGCCGTGATCGATGGAGCTGATCCGGATGTCGAGATGGGGAGTCACGCGGAGGTAGGCATGGATCGGCGGCTGCCCGTTGAGGGTCACGGCGGCGTTGATGACGCACCCCCCGCGCTCGAGGGAGTAAGGCGGCGTGTCGGTCCATCCGCCGCCGAGGTCGAGGCGGGCCGAGGCCCGGCCCCAGACGATCTCGTCCGAGCGAAGACAGCTTCGAGGGGGAGAGAACCGGCGCCGCTCGCCGAAGACGATCGTCCGCCCGATCATCTCGAAGGCGGCATCCTGGAGGGCCCGCGCCCAGGAGGAAGGGTCGGAGGGGGGAAGAAGGGCGAAAGCTTCGAGGATGTCGCGCTCGGGGGGAGTCAAGGTCTTGAGGAAACGGCGGCGGAACGCCGGCCAGGCGGTCCGGCCGAACGGCCGGCCGGCCAGGAGGGCCGTCCCGAGAGCGTGGAGAACGCGGGCGAGCTCGAGACGCCCGGTCCATTTCGCCGTCCGGGCCGAACCCGCCGCGGCCTTCAGGATCGAGCCGATGTCATCGACCGCCGCGAGCCGGCCTGTTTTTTTCCAGAGGGCGACAAGCTCGGCGGCCGAGAAATCGGGCTCGCTCCGGAAAAGCCGGAGGAAAGATGGGGGCCGCATCTAGGTCCGCCGGCTCGCCTCGACTTGAGCCGCGATCCAGGGATAGGTGTGGGCGATGCCGTCGCGGAGGGAGAATTTCGACGTCCAGCCGATCGAGGTGATGCGGTCGTTCGTGAAATTGCGGGCCTTGACCCCGACCGGGCCGGAGACGTGCTTGAACCCGATCGTCTTGCCGGAGACGCCGACGATCGTCCGGGCCAGCTCATCGACCGAGACGTATTCCCGGCGGCCGATGTTGACGCCGTTTTCGAGGTCCGAGGCCATGAGGCGGACGATGCCGTCGACCAGGTCGTCGATGAAGGTGTAGGCCCGCATGGCCGAGCCGTCGCCCCAAACCTCGATCGTCCCGCCGTCCTCGGCCTCGGCGACCTTGCGGCAGAGGGCGGCCGGCGCCTTTTCCCGCCCGCCCCGCCAAGTCCCCTCGGGACCGTAGCAGTTCTGGAAACGAGCGAGCCGGATGATCATCCCGAAGCGCCGGCCGTAGGCCATGGCCATCCGCTCGGCGTAGAGCTTTTCCCAGCCGTACTCGTTGTCAGGCAAGGCCGGGTAGGCGTCGGTTTCGGCGAGCTCGGGCTCATCGGCCGTCATGTCCCGGTAAACGCAGGCGGAGGAGGAGAAGAAGTAGCGCTTGACCCCGCTCGCCGCGGCGCTGTGGCTCATGTGGATGTTGATGAGGGCGCTGTTGCGCATGATCTCGCACTCGGCGGAATGGATGAAACCCATGCCCCCCATGTCGGCGGCCAGCTGGAAGACCTCGTCGAAGGCCGCGCCTCCGGGGAGCTCCAAGGCCGCCCGGCAATTCATCTCCTCGCGGAGGTCGAGAAGGCGGAAATCGTCGGCCGCGGTCGGCGAAAACTCGGGATATTTGAGGTCCGCGCCGCGAACCCAGGCGCCCTCGGCCTTGAGCCGCGTGACGAGATGGCTGCCGATGAATCCGCCGGCTCCGCAGACAAGGACTTTCTTCATGGCCTCGCTCCTTCGGACGGATATCATATCAAAAAAAGAAGGGGGACACATTAAAGTGTCCCCCATCTTAATCAAGGGGACAAGAGGCGGTGGACGGCCTGAAGATGGAGACGATGGCCCGCCTTGTGGGCCGTAATCCGGCCGATGAGCGGGCTGCCGAGTAGGGCCAAGTCGCCTATTAGGTCGAGAAGCTTGTGGCGGACGTATTCGTCGGGAAAGCGGAGCGGCGGATTGACGACGTCTTTCTCTCCCAGGACGATTGTATTCTCGTAGGAAGAGCCCAGGGCCAAGCCTTGCCGACGGAGTCCATCGACATCTTTGAGAAAGCCGAAGGTGCGGGCCGGGGCGATATCCCGAACGAATTCCGGCCAGGTCAAGGCCATCTCGCGGCTTTGAAGGCCGATCATCGGATGGTCATAAGAGATTGCGTAGGTCAGAGTGAGTTTCTCCCCTTCCTCGACGGCAGCCGGTTCAAGCGTGATCCAGGCCCCCTTCTCCTCGACGGTCATTTTCTCGACGATTCGCAGGGGAGGGCGGGCAGCCGGAAGCTCCTCGAATCCGGCTTTTTCGACGGCTTGGACAAAAGGAAGGGCGCTTCCGTCCAGGATCGGGATCTCTTCGGCGTCGAGCTCGACAAGACAGCTCCCGATTCCGGCCGCCCAAAGAGTCGCGAGGAGATGTTCGACCGTGCCGATCCGGAAATTTTCGCCCTGGAGCACGGTGCTGTTGAGCGTGAGGGCCCTGTCCGGGCTCAAGGTCAATTCGGCCCCCCCCAGGTCGGTCCGCCGAAAAACGACTTTCCCGCCCCCTGAAGGAACGAGCCGAAGGCGAACGGGTTTTCCGGAATGGACTCCAATCCCCTCGATCTCGACCGCCTGCTTTATTGTTCGATTCATGCTGAGCCTGTCAGGCCAAAATATTCTAACATACCCGGCTTAATTCGAGCCGGCCATTAATGTTCTTATCGTCTTTACGGTCACAGCTATCCCCCCTATCCCTTACGTAATTGGGTAAATATAGTAGTTATCACCGTATTTTCCATCTTATGTTAATATTGGGGCATGATATCCCAGCTTGAAGACATCCTGGGGAAGGTCCACCGGGGAGAAATGACCCCCGCCCAAGCCCTCGACCTCCTCCGGGACTACCCCTACGAGGACCTCGCCTTCGCCAAAGTGGATCACCACCGGGAAGTCCGGAAAGGCTTTCCCGAGATCATCTACGGCCTGGGCAAAACGGACGGCCAAATCCTCAAGATCGCCGGGGCGATCATCCGCCGGGGCGGCAACCTCCTCGTCACCCGGGTCGAGGCGGCGACATTCGCGAAAGTCCGGAAGGCCATCCCCAAGGCCGCCTACAATCCCCTCGGCCGGATCATCTCCCTGCGACAAAAACCCTCCATCCCCGGCAAGGGGAAGATCTTCATCCTCACCGCCGGCACGTCGGACATCCCGGTGGCCGAGGAGGCCTTCGTCACCTGCGAAATCCTCGGGAACGAGGTCGAGCGCGTCTACGACGTCGGCGTCGCCGGCCTTCACCGGCTCCTCGGCGAATACGGCCGGATCAAGGACGGCCGGGTGATCATCACCGTGGCCGGGATGGAAGGGGCCTTGCCCAGCGTCGTGGCCGGGCTTTTCGCGGTCCCGATCGTCGCCGTCCCGACGAGCGTCGGCTACGGGGCGAGCTTCAAGGGCGTGGCCGCCCTCCTGGCCATGCTGAACTCCTGCCCCGGCGGGGTGGCCGTGGTCAACATCGACAACGGGTTCGGCGCCGCCTACCTCGCCTCCCTCATCAACCACCTCTAGCCGGGGCTTGACAAAGCGTTCGGCGGAACCTATATTCCTAGAAACTTTTAGAAAACCCTAAACGAAGCGGGCCACCCGTTCAATGGAGATTATCGACCAAATCCGGGGGGCGGCGAATATCGTCGAAATCGCCGGCCAATACACGACCCTCCGCCAGCGCGGGCGGAAGTTCGTCGGCCTCTGCCCCTTCCACGCCGAAAAAACGCCGTCCTTCACCGTTGACGCCGAAAAACAGCTCTATCACTGCTTCGGCTGCGGCGTCGGCGGCGACGTCTTCTCCCTGGTCATGGAAAAGGAAAACCTGAGCTTCCCCGAAGCCCTCCAGCACCTCGCCGAAAGGTACAACATCCCCCTCCCCCGCCGCGGCTTCTCTCCCCAGGCCTTGAAGCTCGAGGACCAGGTCCAGAAGGCCAACGAGTCGGCCCTGGCCTTCTTCCGGAAAAGCCTCCTCTCGACCCCGGAGGGAAAACAGGCCCTGGAATACCTGAGGAAACGCGGCCTCTCCGATGCCGTCATCCAGGAATTCAAGCTGGGCTACGCCCCGAACGCCTGGAACGCCCTCGGGGAATACTTCAAGGCCAAGGGCGTCGCCGAAAGCCTGCTCGAAAAGGCGGGGCTCATCCTTCCCGGCCGGAAGCCGGGCGAGTATTACGACCGATTCCGGGGGCGGGTCATCTTCCCGATCTTCAGCCTGACCGGGAAAACGGTCGGCTTCGGCGGCCGGTCCCTTTTCGACCAGGAGCCCAAATACCTGAACTCCCCGGATACGCCCGTCTACGCGAAAGGCCGTCTCCTCTACGGCCTCAACGCGACCAAGGAGGAGATCCGCAAGGCCGGGGAGTTCATTCTCGTCGAGGGCTACACGGATTTTCTGTCGCTCTACCAGGCGGGATTCAAGAACGCGGCCGCCTCCCTCGGCACGGCCCTGACGCCCCATCAGGTCGGCCTGGCCCTCCGTTTCGCCCCGAAGGTCGTCATCAACTATGACGGCGACGCGGCCGGACGGGCGGCCGCCTTCAGGGCGGTTCCCCTCTGTTTCGAGAAGGGGATGGAAGCCCACGTCCTCCTCCTGCCGGGCGGCCTGGACCCCGACGGTTTCCTCCGGAAGAACGGCCCCGAGGCCTACGCCGGCCTCCACGCCGCCGCCGTCCCCGCCCTGAAATACCTCATCGACGCCTCCGTCGAGGGGAAGCGGATGTCCGTCCCCGAGGTCAAGACCAAGGTCCTCCGCTCGATCCTGGCCGTTCTCGACGGGATTCCCGACGCCGTCGTCCGCTCCGAATACCTCCGCCAGGCGGCCGACGAGCTGAAGGTCGAGGAGTCCGTCCTCCGCGGCCTCTCCCAGACAAAGGCCTCGGCCCCCGCGGCGGCGGCGGCGAGCGGCTTTCTTCCGGCCGAGAAGCGCCTGCTCCAGATCCTTTTCGAAAGCCCCGGCCTCAAGCCGGACCTCCTCCCCGAGATCGAGGGGCACGATTTCAGGGGCTTGAAAAGCGAGCCGATATGGAGGATAATAGTCGATTCTTTTAAAAAAAATAAGGATATCCAATTATCCGAGCTGCAGAAGGAGATCGGGCCTTCGCTCTCCCGGGAGCTCTCCGAGACCCTGATCGAGAAGGCCGGACCGCCGGCGGCGGAGGAGGCGTGGGACTGCCTCTGCGCCCTCGAGGTCTCCTGCAAGGAAAGCGAATTGCGCCAAGTCCAGGCCGAGATCGCCCGCGAGGAGAAGGGGGGAGACCGGAAAAAAGTCGAATCCCTCCTCTCCCGGAAGCAGGACCTCATCCGAAGGATCATGGCCCTGAACGGCCGGGCCGAGGCGGGAGAATGAGAGCCGTGAAACGGATTGCCCTTCGGGACTGTACTCAATAGAGAGGACCTTCGACGAGCCAAGGAGCGCAGCGTGTCGGCGGAACATAAGCTTCACAAAGACGAGATCTCCGAGCTGATCTCGAAAGGACGAAAGCAGGGCTATCTTCTCTTCGAGGACATCGACAAGACCTTCCAGGACGAGGTCGACTCGGGCGAAAACTTCGACGATTTCCTGACCTCGATCGACGATTACGGGATCAAAATCCTCGACGCCAAGGGGAACGACCTCGCTCCCCGGCGGCGCAAGAACGAGGTCGTCACGACCCAGGGGCTGGAGCGGACGACCGACCCGGTCAAGCTCTATCTCCGGGAAATGGGCAACATCTCCCTCCTGACCCGGGAGGGGGAAATCGCCATCGCCCGGGAGATCGAGCGGGGGGAGAAGTCCATCGTCAAGGCCCTCTCCAAGACCAGGATCGTCCTCAACGCCGTCCTCAACCTCGAGGAGAAGATCAAGGCCGACGCCATGGTCCTGACCGAGGTTTTCGAAATCACCGAGGACGACGTCGCCGAGGGCAAGCTCGAGGAAAAGAAGAGACAGGTCCTCGCCAAAATCAAGAAGATCAAGGACCTGAGCCGCAAGCTGGACAAAATCCCGGCCACGAAGCGGGCGACGATGACCCGGAGCCGGATCATCGTCCGGATGAGCGCGCAGATCCGGGACCTCAACCTCCGCTCGAGCCAGAAAGAACGGGTCATCGAGCTCCTTCGCCACCGGCTCCACGTCATCAACGAGCTCGAGGAGCGCCGGGATGACTTCGAGACGAGCCTGGGCAAGGCCCGGAAGAAGATGGACGCCGAAGACCTCAAGCTCAAGCTCAAGGACGTCCAGAAACTCCTCCGGGGCTACCAGAAAGAGATCGGCCTCGACCCGGCCAACCTCCGCAAGATCATCCGGGCGATCACGACCGGCAAGAAGATCAGCGACCAGGCCAAGAAGGAGCTCGTCGCCGCCAACCTCCGCCTCGTCGTCTCGATCGCCAAGAAATACTCGAACCGCGGCCTCCAGTTCCTGGACCTCATCCAGGAAGGGAACATGGGCTTGATGAAGGCCGTGGACAAGTTCGAGTACCGGCGGGGGTACAAATTCTCGACCTACGCGACCTGGTGGATCCGCCAGGCCATCACCCGGGCCATCGCCGACCAGGCCCGGACGATCCGCATCCCGGTCCACATGATCGAGACGATCAACAAGCTCATCCGGGTCAGCCGCCAGCTCGTCCAGGAAATCGGCCGCGAGCCGTCGTGCGAGGAGATCGCCAAGAAAATGGACATGCCGGTCTCCAAGGTCCGGAAGATCATCAAGATCGCCCAGGAGCCCATCTCCCTCGAGACGCCGATCGGCGAGGAGGAGGACAGCCACCTCGGGGACTTCATCGAGGACAAGGTCATGCCCTCGCCCCCGGACACGGTCATCCACATCAACCTCCGGGAGCAGATCGAGGAAGCCTTGAAAAGCCTGACGGACCGGGAGGCCAAGGTCCTCAAGATGCGCTTCGGCCTCGGCGACGGGAACGAGCACACCCTGGAGGAGGTCGGCCAGCAGTTCAAGGTCACCCGGGAGCGCATCCGCCAGATCGAGGCCAAGGCCCTCCGGAAGCTCAAGCATCCGAGCCGGTCGAAGAAGCTCCGCTCCTTCACCAACGGATTCTGACGCAAGCCCTTCTCCCGCAAAAAGTTAGGCGCCGGTTGTGCCCCCGCCCGTTCTGTGGTATAAAGGGGCGTCCTGGGCCTATAGCTCAGCGGTAGAGCTCCCGGCTCATAACCGGTCGGTCCCAGGTTCGAATCCTGGTAGGCCCATTTGCGATGAAGGATCCAATGTGGAAATCGCGTTCGACCGATTGATCAAGCTCCAGCATGTGGACCGTGAGATCTATACGACAAATTCCCTTCTCGAGGCCATCCCGGCAAAGGTCGAAGCCATCGACCAGGGCATCCGGCTGACGGCCGAGATCGTCGCCCTGGCCAAGGACAATCTGGCGGCCAACCAGAAAAAACGGCGCGAGTTCGAGGGCGAAGTCAAGGTCCTCAAAGAGCAGGTCGCCAAGTTCCGGCGCCAGCTCAACGACGTCAAGACGAACAAGGAATACAGCGCCCTCCTCAAGGAAATCGAGGAGACCGCACACAAAGTCGAAGGGATCGAGGAGGTCATCCTCCAGGAAATGATCTCGGCCGACGACATCGAGAAGGAAATCAAGACCGCCCAGGACAAGCAGGCCGTCGAGGAAAGCCGGCTCCAGGAGGAGCGGAAGACGATCCAGGCGGAGCAGAAAGAACTCGAGGCCCGTCGGGACGTCCTCCTCAAGGAGCGGGAGGCCATTCTTCCGACGATCCCCCCCGACCAGGCCCGGCTCTATCTCCGGATTTCCAGGAAGATGTCCGGCGTGGCCATGTCCCCCGTGACGGACGACTTCTGCTCGATCTGCCAGATGCGCGTCCGGCCCCAGATGCTCGACGACCTCATGGCGATGAAGGAGATCATGACCTGCGAGGCCTGCGGCCGGATCCTCTACTGGGTCAAG
>Ga0163210_1001000_pt1 | contig 12199 bp, 15 predicted proteins | sample Kivu_220m_FD_113536 | JGI IMG/M metagenome (GOLD analysis project Ga0163210, IMG submission 113536) | Freshwater microbial communities from Lake Kivu, Western Province, Rwanda to study Microbial Dark Matter (Phase II) - Kivu_220m | ecosystem: Environmental > Aquatic > Freshwater > Lake ... | reverse complement strand
TGGTGGGTTTTTCCGACTTGGGCAATTACGGTTCTGATGGTTCTATTTATCTTCAGTAAATTTGGCTTTCTGCCTTTGGTGGTTACTTCAACGGTCACCCAAAAGACTGATATTTTTCAAGTAGCAGGCGAAGGAAAAGTGGTTGCCAAACCGGATACGGCCGAGGTAACTGTTGGGGTAGAAAAAACCGGCGGTTCGATAAAAGACCTGCAAAATGAAGTCAATAAAACAACTAATAATTTAGTTTCCGATTTAAAAAGATTGGGAATTGAAGAGAAATATATTAAAAGTACTTCTTATAATGTTCACCCGAACTACGATTGGTCTTCAGGGAGGCAAAGAATTACCGGCTACACGGTTTCTACCCAACTTCAGATAAAAAGCAAAAATTTGGATAAAATCAATGAAGTGATAGATGCCGTTACTGCCGGGGGCGCCAACCAGATTTATGGCCTTTCTTTAACGATTGATGAGGATAAAAGGAAAGAGCTGGAGAAAGAAGCCCGCCAGCAGGCGGTGAAAGAGGCCAAAGCCAAAGCCGAAGAATTAGCCCGAGTTTCGGGAATCAGACTAGGTAAAGTTATTAATGTTAGCGAGAGTCTATTTACTCCTTGGTTACCCCAACCTTTGGGAATGGAAAAACTGGCGGTCGGCGGCGGAACGCCAACTGAAATCCAACCAGGGGAATCGGAAATTCGAGTTACCCTAACTCTCTCTTATCAGGTTCTCTAAATTCTTTCTTTAATTTAGCTTCAAAATCTGTTAAAATTAGGTTCATGAAGCCCAAGACTTATTTCCTTAAAACTTATGGTTGTCAGATGAACGAGGCGGATTCAGAGAGAATTGCTGGTTGGCTGGGGGCGATAGGGTTTAAGCCGGCAAAGAAGATTAACGAAGCGGATTGGGTGATTATTAACACGTGTTCGGTTCGCCAATCGGCAGAGGATAGAGTGTTTGGACTAATCAAAAATCTAACCGATACGAGATATGTGATACGGGATACAAAAAGGAGAATAATAGTTACTGGTTGTATCTTGTATCATCCAATTGCGGATTTGAGGAAGAAATTGCCGGAAGTTGATTGGTTTGTCAAAACAAAGGAATGGCCGAAGTTTTTGGAAGAAAGGTGCAAAGGTGCAAAGGTTCAGAGGTCCAAAGCAGAGCCAAAAAGAGAGGATAAAACTCACGCTTGGGTGCCAATTATGGAGGGTTGTAGTCATTATTGCACCTATTGTGTAGTTCCTTATGCCAGAGGAAAGGAACGATCTAGGCCTTTTGAGGAAATTATTTGTAGGAGTAAAAAACTTGCTCAACGGGGATGTAAAGAAATTACTCTTTTGGGGCAAAATGTCAATGCGTATGGGAAAGACTTCAAAAAGTCAAAAGTCAAAAGTCAAAAGTCAAAACTACAACTTAAAACTAAAAAGTTTAAGAAATTCAAAATGCCGTTCGCTTTACTTTTGGCAGTTTTACACGAAATTCCCAACTTAGAAAAAATCTCTTTTATTACCTCCAACCCTTGGGATTTAAGCGATGATATCATTGAAGCTATGAAACTACCCAAGATTGACCGCTATCTTCATTTGCCAGTTCAGTCTGGAGATGATGAAATTTTAAAAAAGATGAATCGGCCCTATACGGCAGCCCAATATCTTAAGTTAGTTAAAAAAATAAGAAAGAGAATTCCGGATATCAAGATTGGTACTGATTTGATTGTTGGTTTTCCTGGAGAAACAAAGAAAGCCTTTGAAAATACAGTTAAACTTTGTCGAAAAGTTGGTTTTACCAAAGCCTATATCGCGATGTATTCTCCCCGTCCCGGTACCGCTGCCTACAAACTTATTGACAATGTTCCTCATGAAGAGAAAAAAAGAAAGTGGAAGGTTTTGGAAGAGTTGATCAACTGAGGGTTCAAGCCTATTCAACCGGGAAGGTTGAATTATACTTCAACCTTTAAGTTTGTGTGTTTTCAAAAATGGGTGATATGGATTCTTGATAAAAAGGACAACCTTCTTGTCAAACTCCTTTTGAATATCTTGAGGAACTTTTTTATAGCTTCGCTTGAAGCGTGGCGAAAGATTGAGCTCCATAAATTACGAGTGTAGTTCGGCAATTAAATCTTTAGCGGAAGTAAAAGTTTTATAGTTGCCGAGAGCGTAATCGAGCCGCGCTTCATTGATAATCTCGTCGAGCGTTTCGGCTTTGTTTACTCGTTTAATCTCGTCAATAGAAATCTCTACAATGATTTTTTTTTCGCGAGGATATTGAGAAAGATAGCGCAAAGCAGACAATGGCAAATTAATCATTGCTTCATCAGTTCTTTTTTGAGTTTTTACTGGGTATAGATTAGCCATATTTTTGGTTTAACTTGTAATTGAGATAATCTTACCATATTTCTTCAGAAAAATCCAAGCAAATTTGGGTGTGATCCGGTATACAGTATTGGCGATGTTGCAACTTAATAAAACCTACGACTTTCTATCCTTTCCCTTCACTTTTTTTATCAACAACCAGCCTCCTGTTAAAATTATAAACCAAAGTAAGAAATCAATAACTAAAATAGAATAGTTTATTTTTGGAAAATCAGTCGAAGCATTCCACACTGTTTGATATAAATAATAAGGTAATGGATAACCCCTTCCGTATAAGAAAAGCTTATCGATTGTCGCTTCACAACAACCTCTTTTGAAAAAGGGGGCTAATCCACTTAACGCAGTTACAACAACCGACAATAAAGTAAGTAATAAAGTATGTTTTCTTTTCATAACCTCAGTTAATAAAAAATTGCAATTTCTTATAACTCGTTTTTAGACGAAATGTTTTTGGAAAATATGCTTTAGTTAGTCTATGGTTTCAAATTTTGAAGTAAATCACTAATTTGCTTTTTCAATTTTGGGGCTTCGTTAATAACAACATCCCAAACTATATCATAATCTACGCCAAAATAGTGATGTATTAATTTGTCTCTCATTCCTGCCATTGACTTCCAGTCTAGATAACTATATTTATCTTTAAAATCGCTCGGTAAATTCTTTGTTGCTTCTCCAATAATTTCTAAACTTCGGGTAAATGCCCTCTGTAAAGTAAGATTATTTATAAATTTATCCTTATCAAGCTCTGCTGATGCTTTTTCTAGGTACTCAAGTTCGTCCCTGATGTGTTTTAAGTACTCAATTGAGGATTTTGACATACTCAACCTCCTTTCGGATATAAGGAGCAATATACGGGCTAACTGATTCAGGAGTTACAAGCTCAACTTTTCTTTTTAGAAGACTTTCTATAAAATAGGCAAAATTAATAAAGTTGTCATATGTCTTTTTGTCTTTGTTAAACTCTATTAGCAAATCAACATCGCTCTCGTCTCTTGGCTTGTTTCTTGCAAATGAGCCAAATAAACCTATTTTATCTATACCATAGCTTCTAATTTTGCCGCTGTTTTCTTTTATTAATTTAATAATGTCATTTTTGTTTTGAGGCTTCATGGCTTTAAGTGTATAATAACTTTGCTAAATTGTCAACGAGAAAAAAAGGTAAGAGTTCAGATTTACTGACACGGTGTCATTGCCAGCGAATGAAATGAGCATGGCAATCTCATTTATCACCAGAGATTGCTTCGGCTTTCAGCCTTGCAATGACAATGTTGTGTCAAAGAATCTGAACAGTTACTGCTATGTCCGTCCGAAGTTCTTTAAGCGGAGGAGGAGGCGAAACCCCATTTGCCTAACGTTTCGGAATATCTGATGTCCCGCCGATACCTTGTTTATTATACCTGTCCGCCTCTGGCGGGTCAATTTTCGGCGGGATATGGGAGAGTGCCGACCTGCCCGTCCGTAGCTTTAGCAAAGGCGGGGCTGAAGCACTCTCCAGATATACTGTGTTATATGGGGGGTGAGCGACCAAAGGGAGCGAAAGCGCAGCGCCCCCAAGGAATTTCTGAAAAAAATTCCGCAACGTATGACATAGGGCTAGGTTTACAAGCAAGATCTATAAAGAAATTATTTCTTAGAAATAATAAAATTCGTCATGCCAAATGGAAATTTGATATCAAAATATTTAAAGAAGGGAAGTAGTATTTTTGGTGTTTTGTTGGGGACTATTAATCCGTACGAGAATGAAGAAATTATGTTTAAACCGCAAGATTCGATATGTTTCTTTAAATAGGACAAAGAGAACCTCAAAGCTTTATTTTCCTCTTTAACGATTAGAGAAAACATAAACATTAATGGGTTATTTCTATTTGGTTCAAGGATAACAACATATTTTTTTGAAACTCTTTTCATCCCCTTGATGACTTTTTGTATATGATCAACGTGATGTAATAGAGCATGACAAAATACAATATCAAAAGAATTGTCATCAAATTTAAGATTATTTGCATCCATAACATATTTTTTTTTAATAGGATTTAATTTTATCATTCTTTCAGAATAATCAATAGAGGTGGTATCACATATTTCATCAAAATAATAACTAAAAAACCCATTGCCACCCCCCACGTCCAGGAGTGTTGTTTTTTTATCTATAAAAATGATTTTTCTAATTTCATTTATTTTTGGAATAACATATGCCTCAATAACTTTATGAGACGGATGTCTTCTTTTTTCAACTTTATTTCGTTCCCAATATCTTTTTTGAAATAACATATTAATATTAATTAGGAATAGAGAGTATTTACTAAACTTTTTGTTTTAATGACTAAATTGTAAACCGAACCCGAGTAATAGGGGTATAACGTTTCGGTATATGCGAACTTGCGCTGTTTTATAATTATTTTAACAAAATAGCGCAAGTTGAGTGAATGATTGCAACGAAATGAACCGCATATACCGTGTTGTCCGACCCGAGTGAGGAACGAACGAGCGAGCAACGTGGCTTTAGCGTATTTTTCTGAAAATTTTTATCCATTTTTGTTGAAGGATTTTTTATTATCTGAAATTTTGATTTTTTCCTTTTTCGCAAAATGGAAGAGGGGTTAGGGATGAATTCCATTTTGCGAAAACTTCACATCTATTCACCTTGAATCAAAGTGATATAGCAACTTAGGATTATCTTCAGAAGTTCGTTCAGATTCTATTAAACCTGATTTTCGCATAAACATTGCTACTTCTTCCATGTTCCGTTTTTTGACCGCTTCAGTTAATTGATCCTGTGACAAATCTTGGGGGTAACGTTCGCGATCATTCTGATCAAGAAGGGGTAAGTGAATTTCGGTATGACCAAGGTCACCGATTATCATTCTGATTTTGTTTCCATCTGAAATAATGGCCAAAAAAGAATATTGTGTTAATTCAATACAACTCTTCGCTGCTACTTCAGCGATAGTATATAACTGACTCTGTACATCTTGTGCGTGTTGGTTACCGCTAGGAAAGGGTCTTTCTTTGATGTCATTCAGACTCCATACTTCCTTATTACCTTTCATTAAATCGGTAACTATAATGACCTTTTCACTTCGCTGATTTTGCCCCTCTCTGAAAGTTGTGGGAACCGGCAATCCTGCATCTTTGCACATCCGCCATCTCAATAATTGTGCTTCTGTATCACCTTCATAATATTCCTTCTTGATAATATAATCCCCCGCATACTTTCCAGTTTCGGTTGTAGCTTCTCCGCCCTTGATATCGTGAGTACCTCCAGATGTAATTTCCTTCTTTACTTTTAAATTAAGGTGCCGCTGTTCGCCAGCTTTTGTAACGTAAGATATTTTTTCACCAGTTTTACCTTTTGGTTTAACTTCCCCTGTATCTTTTGCTACTTCTGGATGTGTATATCCTTCGAAACTCATATAATTCCTCTCCTAAAAATTAAAATTCAAAATTTTTTCCATTATTTTAATCCTTTAACTCCTTTTTCTCAAAAATTTTCAGAAAAATATGTCGGACAACGTTCCAGCGTATGCGATGTTTTTTGCCCGCTTCCTTATTATTTTATCAGAAGAAAAGCGCAAAAAATATGGGTGAGGGGCGAGCCGAGCCCCGAACCGCATACGCTGTGTTAAACGACCCAAGTGGAGCGAAGCGGAACGAGAGCGCAGCGGGGCGCGACTGATAAGGAGCGAGTTTCAATGAAAGCCCTTTTTTATTAATGGTCGAACAAACCCATTAAATTCTTCAAAATCAGAGTACAAGTGAGCATCTACACCTTGCTCTTCCGCACTTTCAACATGTGATGCTGTATCATCGATATAAAATATCTGTTCTTTAGAAATACCCTTCTTGGCAACCTCCCGAAAAATAAATTCATAAAATTCTCTGTCAGGTCTTTTGCTGCCGATTTCAGCTGAAGAAAAAATGCCGTCAAAAACTTTGTCGAAGCCCATTTCTTTTCGCATGTATTCTGTCCGGTACTTTTCTTGATTTGTGGCGAGATAACACAAGACGGCATTTTTTCGTAGATCCGAAATTAGCTCTATGACCCTTTTATCAATATTATGTTCAGCTTTAAACCAAAACAGCAAAAAACCATCAACATCTCCCTCCCATTCCCATTTTTTCAAATAAGGTTGAACGACTTTTTTTAAGTCGGCTTTACCAACAAGGCAGTCTTGGAAAATACCTTTAAAAAATGGCAACATCTCGTCATTTGAAATGCCGAACTGTTTTTGATACTGAACAGTAAACAATTCCGAGTTGATAACAACACCATCGGCATCAAACAGAATGCATTTTTTATTCATAAGAGAATTTTTGAATTTATTTTTCGGAAAAAGGGCTTTCATTGAAATTTCGTTTAACTAGTTATATGCGAATTTGTTGAAAGGTTGCTTAAAATCCAATAAAATTAGATGCAGACTTTAAATCATAACTTTATTATGAATTTTACACTGGTATTACCCAAGTCAAGATCCAATGAGAAAATTAAGACAAGAGCTTAGAATTCGTGGTTTAAGCCCAAAGACGGTCAAGACCTATTTAAACTACAATAAAAACTTTCTAGAATTTATCAAGAAAAGTCCAAAATTAGTTAAAAATCAGGATATCAAAAGATATTTAGAACATTTAGCCAATAGAAAGGTATCTAACGCTACTTTAAATTTTGTCAACCTAATACACTTGGAAGGTGTCCTGGGTTGACACCTAAGGAATTATGAATAGTGAATAGTAAATAGTATGAACAGATTGCTTGTTATTTGTGGACCGACGGCGACGGGAAAAACGAGTTTGGGGATTAAATTGGCCAAGAAATTCAATGGCGAGATTGTGTCGGCGGATAGCCGGCAGGTTTATCGGGGGATGGATATTGGGACCGGCAAGGACTTGCCGGCAAATCCTAAATTCGAAATCCTAAGCTCCAAACAAATTCTAAATTCTAAATTCGAAATTCGAAATTATAATATTGGGTATTACTTGATTAAAGGAGTGAAAGTCTGGCTTTATGATGTAGTGAAGCCGGACTACCGGTTTAGCGTAGCGGACTATGTCAAGTGTGCGAATGTGGTAATTAAGGATATTTGGAAACGGGGGAAATTGCCGATTTTGGTGGGAGGGACAGGGTTTTATCTAAAAGCAGTTGTTGATGGGATAGAAACGATGGGTGTGGAGCCGGATGGGGAGTTAAGAAGACAGCTGGACAGCTGGACAGCTGGACAGATAGGCAGCTTATTAAAGGAATTAGATCGGGAGAGGTGGGAGAGGATGAATGAGAGCGATAGAAGAAATCCAAGAAGGCTGGTGCGAGCGATTGAAGTTGCTGTTTGGAAGTTAGAAGTGGGAGATGAGAAGCTGGATGAAGATGTGGGAAGCGGGAAAAAGAGAAAATCACACTTCTCATTTCAAAATCTAGCTTCTAACCTCCAATATCCCACCTCTACTTTATTCATCGGCTTAACCGCGCCTTATGAAATTCTTTATGAGCGGATTGACAAGAGAGTAGATGAGAGGGTCAAGCAGGGAATTATTAAAGAAATCGAGGGATTACTCAAGGAAGGCTATGATTGGGAAAATTCGGCCCTGGGAAAAACAATAGGCTATCAAGAATGGGGAAATCACTTCGTAGGTTCACAGTTCACAGTTCACAGTTCACAGTTGAGAAAGGAGATAATTCAAAGGTGGAAATACAATGAGCATGGGTATGCTAGGAGGCAGATGATTTGGTTTCGGAAAGACAAGCGAATCCACTGGTTTGACATCACTCAAAAATCCTGGCACAATAAAGTGGAAAGATTAGTCCGAGGTTGGTATAATCCAGATATTATATGCCACAAAAGATAGAAATTTCGCACAGAACCATAGTTTTTACTGTTTTCTTCTTGGCTTTTCTTTGGCTTTTGATCCAAATCCGCCAGATAATTTTGGCCCTATTTGTGGCGACTATTCTTATGGCTGCTCTTAATCCCCTGGTGGATAAATTAGAAAAATTGAAGTTGCCCAGAGTCTTGGCGGCTTTGCTTATTTTCATTTTTATTATCGGCGGCTTTGGAGTTACTTTAGGTTTGATTATTTCTCCTTTAGTTGAACAAACAGCTCTTTTGGTGAACAAGCTTCCTGCTAATGTCCCGTATTTTCCAATTTTGGGCCTTGACGGTTCAGCCCTCTTGGGACAATTTGTTGAAGTAGGCAGAATTCCTGCCAATTTAGTCAGGCTCGCTTTCGGTTTCTTTTCCAATTTAGTAGGCATTTTTGCTATTTTTGTCATCACTTTTTATCTTTTGTTGGAAAGAAAAAATTTGGATAAATATCTGGTAATGCTTTTCGGGGAAGGCGAAGAAGCAAAAGCAAAAATAGTGATTGACAAAATTGAGGAAAAGTTGGGTGGCTGGGTTCGGGGTCAGATAATTTTAATGCTCGTTGTTGGCATTTTGGATTTTATTGGTCTGAAGCTTTTAGGCATTGAGTTTGCTTTACCAATTGCCATTTTAGGTGGACTTTTGGAAATTGTTCCCAATATTGGACCGACCGTAGCCACTGTTCCTGCAGTCTTGGCTGGTTTGACTGTTTCTCTGCCCCATGCGGCCGCGGCCGCCGGCTGGTATTTCTTGGTTCAGCAAGCGGAAAATACAATTATTGTGCCTAAAGTGATGCAAAAAGCAACTGGTGTTTATCCTTTGGTGACGATTTTGGCTTTGGCAGCCGGATTTAAATTAGGAGGAGTCGCAGGAGCAATTTTGGCGGTACCTTTGGTTTTGGCTTTACAGGTAATTTTGGCGGAAGTTTTTTCCCTTAAAAGATTCTCCCAAACTTGATTTCTTTCCCTTTTTTTGATACAATATCTTCAGTCTTTGGGAGGCCGGGTGGTCGCCCCACTAGCCTTAGCATTCGGCTTCAGGTACTATCCGTACACGCCTTATGCTGCGGCTTTAGCGGGGAGGAAAGTCCAGACGGCAGGAAGCAGGATGTCCCGATTAACTTCGGGAGATTCCCCGCTTAAATACTTCATTTTGTGAAGTAAATTTTTGGCGGGGGAGACAGTCAGAGCAACAGAGACGAGTTGCCAAAGTTACCCTAAAGGTAGCAGGCAAGTGAAACGGGGAGCGTAAAATCCGCCTCTGGCGGAATCACGCTCCCAGCGTTAATTTCGCTTGGCGAAATTTTACGCTGGCAATCCTCTCTGCCGCAACCTCCGAAAAGCACCTTATCAGGATGCTTCCCCGATTTCCCGAGGTTACATCGGGAAAGGTGCTTAAGTTGAGGGCCAAGAGCGATAACCACTTAAACAGAATTTGGCTTACGAGCCTCCCAAAGACTTTTTTATTAGTTCATTTTTGCTTTAGAAATTTACTTGCCAAAAGAGAGGTAATAGGGACGGCGGAAATAAGACCGATGCTGGCGACTAAAGTGCGGATGATTTCTTCGGCAATGATTTCATTATTGATGACTTGGCCAAAGGGCAGAGGATTGTTGATAAACAGAAGTAAAAGAGGCAAGGCAGCGCCAGTATAGACTAAAACTAAAGTATTAACCATTGAGGCAATGTGGTCGTGGCCAACTTTCATAGCCCGGGCAAAAAGATCTTGAGGAGAAATTTTGGGGTTGGTTTCTTTTAATTGCTGAACAATAGCTGCTTGGGAAACAGTAATATCATCCAGAACACCTAAAGCCCCAATAATAATTCCCGCCAAAAGCAAACCTTTAATATTAAAATTTCCTTGTTTGGCTACCTGCAAAAAAGCGGCTTCTTCCGAAGCATAACCGCTTAAACGAGCCAGTTCCACAAAAAATTTAGCCAAAAAACCGGTGATGATTAAGGCAATTAAAGTCCCGCCAATGGCAATCGTCGTCTTTTGGTTAAACCCGTGAGAAAGATAAAAGGTCAAGGGAATAATGGCCAGGGAACCAATGATCGCAGTTAAAATCGGGTCCCAAGCGGCGTTGATTTGAGGCAAGATAAACTTAAAGATGACTAAAAAAGAAATCAGTAGACCAAAAAGAGAACTAATTCCTCGCCACTGGCCAATAAAAGTAACGGTAATAACAAAGAGAAAAAACAATAAAAGCAGCGAGTCTCTTCTGATAAAATCCGTAATGTAAAAAAGCTCATTACCTTCGGCGTCTTGAGTGTAGTTGATAAGCACCCAGTCGTTGACTTTATAATCTGGTTGACTGACAGTGGGAAGATAGCCCGACTCAACAACAATTTTTTCATCTTTTAGCGAACCTTTGGTAACCAAAATTTCTATCTTTTGGTAGGATTGCCCTTCTTGCTGTTTTTCTTCAAGAATATTAACAACCTTTCCCTCCAAGATTTCCTCTTGGGCCAAGGCTTGAGAGGGGAGGAAAAGAAATATTGCTAGTAATATTAGGCAAATTCTTTTCATAAGCCTAAATTTCCCTCCGTGGATTTTGATCGCCTTACCGGTCACTAAAGCATTACTAACCTTTTTTCGGGCCAAAGTCAAGATGCGCTGGAAAGTAGACTGGGAAATTTTCATTGATTTAGCCGCCTTAATTTGATGTAACTTTTGATAGTCAGCCAGTCTCAAAGCTTCCAGTTCATCCACAGTTAATTCAACCTCTTTTAGCAACCTTAAAGGAATACCACGAGGTTTAAAATAATACACATTAGGCTTAAATCTAATACAACGTGGTATTCTTGGTCTTGGCATAAGTTTAATATTTAAGTATAATTAGAAATGGTGGGGGCTGACTAGAAATCTTCTAATCAGCCCCTCCGCTTACTCTTCGGTCTGAAGCTCTTTCTCTTCTTTCTCGGCATCTTCTATCTCTTCCTTTAAGGCTTTTTTATATTGCTTCAGAGCTTCAAGCTGGTCTTTTTTGGTCTGGGGCCAATTCCAGGCAAAATATCTGCCCAAACCGCGACCAGGTCCAAATCGCCTCCGCCAACCCAGACCCAAGCCACATGGACCAAACCCCCAGCCGGTTGGTCCCAAACCTTGCGGGCCAGTTCCATTAAATGCTGGCATATCTTCTCACCCCCTTTCTTTTAGAACTAATTATGAATATATACCCATTATAGAAACTGACTAAATATTTGTCAAGAGGGAATTTAGGTAGAAAATGTGGTAAACTCTTCTTAAGATGCTCAATTTTGTTTCCGGCTATCTGGCAGGGCTTTCGGTTGGGGTTTATTGTCTAGGGTTTTGTCTGCCAGTATTTTTACCAATTCTTCTTTCTGAAAAAAGAAATACTAAAAAGAGCCTTTTGGTACTCGTGGAATTCTCCGTGGGAAGATTGGTCGGTTATTTTCTTTTTGGTTTGGTTTTTGGCTGGTTGGGTCAGACGATTCAGGTTTCCTGGATTCATACCTTAGTTTCTTTGGCCAATTTTTGGATGGGGATATTAATGATTCTTTATGGTCTTGGTCGAATTAATCAGCAGTTTTGTGCTTTTTTGCCCTTTGCCAAAATTCGTTGGCCGGCTTTGGTTGGTTTTTTAACTGGTGTTAATGTTTGTCCACCGTTTGTTGCCTCTTTAACTTATGTTTTTAATCTCAAAAGCACTATCCGTTCAATAGTTTATTTTTTAGCTTTCTTTTTTGGTACCAGTACTTATATTATTCCGACCGCTTTCTTTGGTTTATTGACCAGATTTCCCTGGGTCCAAAAAATCGCTCAAGTCAGTGGGGTGGTGATAGGAATCTATTTCATCAGCCGAAGCCTTCTAGGAAATTAAAAATTGAAAATGACAATTCAAAATTCAAAATTTAAGTTTGAATTTTGGACTTTGGTGGTTTTAAGTAATAATTCAAATGAGTAAGTAAGTGGGTTAAAGCAATGACAACAAAGGAAGCTCCTAGGTTATTA
>Ga0163210_1000999_pt1 | contig 12212 bp, 17 predicted proteins | sample Kivu_220m_FD_113536 | JGI IMG/M metagenome (GOLD analysis project Ga0163210, IMG submission 113536) | Freshwater microbial communities from Lake Kivu, Western Province, Rwanda to study Microbial Dark Matter (Phase II) - Kivu_220m | ecosystem: Environmental > Aquatic > Freshwater > Lake ... | reverse complement strand
TCTGATTGATTCATCCTTCGCAGTCGCTCGGGACAAGTTTCTTTCAATATTTTCCTTAATTTCTTAATTTCTAAATTTCTTAATTTCTCCCTCAGTTTTCGATCTTGAGGAATTCCTATTGTCTCAATCCCATCTATTACTGCCTTGATATAAAGTCCTGTTCCACCCACCAAAATCGGCAGTTTCTTTCTTTTCCAAATATCTTTTATTACTAAATTGGCACACTTCATATAATCGGCAACACTAAACCGATAATCCGGCTTCACCACATCATAAAGCCAAATCGGCACACTATCAACTAAATGATATCCAATCTTATAGTTATCTTTAATTGAAAATTGAAAATTGAAAATTGAAAATTTATTAAGGTCTTTTCCTGTTCCGATGTTCATATATTTATAGACTTGCCTTGAATCCGCCGAGACAATCTCGCCCTTGAATTTTTTGGCCAATTTAATTCCCACAGCAGTTTTTCCAGTAGCAGTTGGGCCACAGATAACCAAAAGCTTGTTCATTTTTAAAAATATTTGTAAGGAGTAGTGAGACTAACTTCTTTTATAGAGGAAAAGTGTTTGGCATTGTGAGTGGCAATTTTATCTTTTTTCTCAATTGCGGTAGCGGCTATTAAACTATCTGCGATTCCCAAACCGCGGCGGTAAAAATTCTTAAACAAAAGAAAAGCAGTTTGTGAAATAGAGTTAGAGAGGTGAATTATCTCGATATTTAGCTCTTGAACAAGCAGTAAAAAATCTTCCATCTCTTCCTTTTCGTACAAACCAGCAATAATTTCCATTACCACAATTATGCTTGTGGTCAAAGATTCTGGGGGGCTATTAAGAAAAGTCTTCGCCTCCTCTTTTCCTCGCAGATAATCAATAAAAATAGTAGAATCAATTAGCATGACTTTCCCAAGCTTTCTTTCTTAAAGAGTCAGCAATTTTACTGCTTGAACCTTTTTTTGTCTTCCAGATCCCAAACAACCTTAAACAAACCTCTTTTTTTATAGGAGAAATTTTTTGAGGAGAAACATCTATTTCTCCTATTCCCATAATTACAGCCATAGGAATTCCTCGACGAAGAATGACAAATTTCTCTCCTCCAAAATAAGCTTGCTCCATAAGAGAAGAAAGAGTTTCTCTCGCCTTAGAAACATCAACTTTTTGTAACATATTGTAAATAATCGTACAAAATTACCCTCTATTTGTCAAGGGATAACTTTGTGGACATTTTGGGCCTAAAATTTCTTGCTTAAGAGGTAAAAATATGTTAGACTATCTTTAACGAAAACAATTCGCCTAAAAACGAGTTATGTGCAATATTACTCGGATTCGTCTTAAATAATTTATAAAGTTTAGTTATAATAAAATCGTTATGAACACAAATAAAATCGCCAATTTTTTCTTTGAAATCGCTAGCATGAGAAGACTTGTTAGAGCTCATTCTCAGCTTATACAAGAAGCTGACGATAACATATCAGATCATAGCTTTCGCGTTGCCATCATTGGAATGAATCTCGCCACACTTGAAAAATGTGATGTAAATAGGGTTTTAAAAATGTGTCTTTTCCATGACGTTGCGGAAACTCGTATTGGTGATACAAACTTTATTAATCAACAATATTCTGAATTGCATGAAGAAGAAGCTCGGAATGATCAAATGGCTGGTTTGCCGGTTGCAGGCGAGATTCTCGATTTATTAAAAGAATTTGAGCGACGCGAAAGCAAAGAATCTATTGTCGCCGGAGATGCTGACCTGCTCGATCAGATGGTTTTGCAAAGAGAGTATTTTTATAAAGATAATCAAAATCATGAAATTTGGCAGAATCATACGGAAAAGTCGCTTAAAACTGAAACAGCGAAAAAATTGGCTCAACAGATTCGAAAAACAAATCCTTTTGAGTGGCTGTATCAGTTGGCAGAAGAAAAAACTGGAATAAAAGTTAATCGGTAAGACTAGAAACGACGAACCCTGCGTCATACAGCACATAACACGGCATAGCCGGTTCGCTCATTGCATTTCGCTCGACCCACATCCCGCCTTTTTTAAACTTTGAGGAAATTCCGAAAGATGATATAGTACAGCTAAGTTAGAAAATAATAAAGTCTTAGTTGTTTCCGAAAAAAGCAAGACATCAGCTATACTGATACATTATCTTAGAAAAGCGCCAGAAAACAAAAATTTCTATAACACCAACTGGACAAGGCATTGAAGTGGTGTAGAGATAAAACAACGACATCATTGTCAGTCTAACACAAAGACTGCTAATTTGCCAAGGGTGAATTTGCTTGATTTGCTTTTTTATGGTATATTATCACCAATGAAAAAAATTGCTTACTTCTTGATTGGATTAATTCTCTTGGTGGGGATATTTTGGGGGGGTAAATTTATTCTTGAAAGAAAGGGCGGAGATAAAGGTGGTTTAAAAGTAACTTCAATTCCTCAGGCAAGTGTTTTTTTAGAGGCTGATAATTTAGGCCGAACTCCTTTTGAAAGCGACAAAATTAAAAGTGGTGATTATACTTTAAAGTTAGTTCCTGAAGATGCTGAAACAGCCGTTTCTTCTTGGCAGGGGAAAATTAAAGTCTCAACCAATGTTTTAACTTATGTTAATCGGGAATTAACTGATTCTGATTTAACCTCGGCGGGCGAGGTTTTGAGTTTAGAAAAAATCCCAGGCAAAAGTTCAGAGATTGCCATCACTGCCACTCCAGAAGGAGCGAAAATTTCTCTTGATGGTGAAGAAAAAGGCGCCGCCCCTTTAATTTTAAAAAATATTTCAGCCGGTGATCATGAAATTTCTCTTTCGGCCTCAGGATTTATAGAGCGTTCAATTAAGATCCGCACCAGCCGGGGTTATAAACTAATTGCCGATTTTCAATTGGCTTTAATTCCCGGTGAAGAAGGAAAAACTGGCAAAAAAGAAGGTCAAGAAGAAGGGCCGGCAAAACCTTATGTTAAAATTCTTGACACTCCCACTGGTTGGCTAAGAGTGAGAGAAGAACCCAGCACAGCGGCCACTGAAGCGGCTAAAGTTAATCCTGGGGAAACCTATCCTTTATTAGAAGAAAAAGAAGGCTGGTTTAAAATTGAATATGAAACCGGCAAAGAAGGCTGGATCTCCGGAAAATATGCGGAGAAAGTGGAGTAAAGTTACCTTTTCCAAGAGTCTTGAAAAAGAGATTTTTGTGGAGTAACCACCAATATTCTTTCTACTTTCAAATTTCTTGACTAATTTTCTTTTCTTTTTTCACTTTTCAGTTTTTGGAGCTGTTGACATCACTGAAGAGAAGGGTTAGAATAAAAATTATGAGAAAAACCAAACTCTCTAACTATGAATATTTTTTAAAAACTGACACCTCTTCCTACAAGGGAAAATGGATTGCCATTGCCGAAAATAAAGTAGCCGCAGTCAGAGAGCGGGCAGACCAAGCTTTTAAAGCTGCCCAAAAGAAATATCCTAAAACCAATATCTCTTTAGCTAAGGTTCCCCGGGAGACAACTTTAGTCTTAAAAATTAAAGTAGAATGATAGTTTTCCGTTACAAATCCGAAAAAGGTGGTTATTCTCAAATAGTCAAAAGACCGGTGGCTGATGTTTGGCTAAAAAAGGGAAAGGGTTGGGTTGAGTTTCATCCCTATATTGATTCGGGTGCTGATGTGATTCTTATTCCCCTTTCTTTGGGAGAGCTCTTGGGATTTAAAGTTGAAGGAGAAAAAATTGATGAGATTGGTGGTGTTAGAGGAGCAGTGCCGGTAATTTACAAAAGATGGGAAATAAAAATAGGCAGTCAGACTCTGCCAGTTCTGCTTGCCTGGGCTTTATTGGAAGAAGTTCCTCCGCTTTTGGGTCGAGCTGATGTTTTTGATTTCTATAAAATAACTTTTCTACAAAAAGAGGGAAAAATTATCTTTGAGAAGATATAGAGACCCACGGGCATAGCCCGTGGTTCTCTGTTTCGCTTTGTGCACTCGCCGGCGAGTGAATTATTTGTATCGGCTTCATCCACGGGCAGGAGCCCGTGGTTTTCGCCTTTCTTGAAATAAAATTATGTGGGGATCAGCCGGCCAGCTTTATGTCTATTTTATCTATGGCATGTATTACTGTCTAAATATTGTCACGGAAAAACAAGGTTTTCCTGCTGCCATTCTAATCCGAGCGATTGAACCAATCTTTGGCATTTCTAAAAAAACCGATGGGCCGGGAAAACTTTGCCGCGAGCTTGGAATTATCAAAAGTGATACTGGTCTTGATATTACTAAAAGTGAGAAAATTTGCATCAAAGACATTGGAGAAAAACCAAGAAAAATTTTATCCACGACCCGCATTGGTGTTGACTACGCCGGCCAATGGGCCAAGAAAAAATGGAGGTTTGTTCTCAAAGCTTAGCTTTGACTTTGTTAATTAAATTCTCCAAAATCTTCCATCTTCTCTTTTTTTCTTGATAGGAAATATTGTCATTAAATTTATAAGCAGCAGTTCCCGGGCGAGGCGAATACATCGCAATATAAGCTTTTTCAAAGCCAACTTTTTGACAAAGCTTAACCGTATTCCCAAACTGCTTTTTTGTTTCGCCGGGAAAACCAACAATAATATCAGTGCCAATTTTGATCTCCGGAATTTCTTGACGAATTTTTTCTACCAATCTAAGATATTGCTTAGCAGTATAAGACCGATTCATTCGCCGCAAAATTTCATCATCACCTGATTGAACCGCTAAATGAAGACAGCGATCAATCCTGGGCAGTTTCATCGCTTCGATAATATCATCCGATAAATCCCAGGGATTGGAAGTAATAAAAGAGATCTTCTTTATTTTCGGAATTTCATGCAACACTGCCAAAAGCAACGCAAACGGAGTTTCAAATTTTTGCAATTCTTTTTTATTTTTAATATGTGTTTTTAATTTTTTATTTTTAATTTTTAATTTTTTTAAGCCTTTTCCGTATGAATTAACATTTTGTCCAAGCAACGTAATTTCTCTATATCCTCTGCGAGCAAGCTCTTCTACTTCACCAACAATTTCTTCAAACGGTCTTGAAACTTCTCTACCCCGGGCATAAGGAACGACACAATAAGTGCAAAAATTGTTACATCCTTCCATAATTGGCACCCAGGCATGATCCTCGTCGACCCTTTTAGGTTCGACTTCGAGAAATTGAGATAAAAACTCCGGCCACTCGTGTGTTTTCACGAAATAATCTACCTTCAGTTTCTTTCTCAAGTTCGCAAGCGGATGATACAACATACAACCAGTGATGATGATTTTTGTTATCTTGTTATCTTGCTTTCTTGCTATCTTGTTTTTAAGGTTCCTAATCAGTCCAAAAACCCTGTCTTCTGCTGACTGGCGGACGGAGCAAGTATTGATAATCACCCAGTCGGCTTGCTCAATCTTCTCCACCGGCTTTAACCCTGCTGCCTCCAACCAACCAGCAATTCTCTCCGAATCAGCCTTATTCATCTGGCAACCGTAGGTTTTGATGAAGTAAGTTTTAGGCTCCATGAACCCAATTTTAACAGATTTTGAAGCTAAATTAAAGAAACGAAAGAATTTAGAGAACCTGATAAGAAAGAGTTAGAGTAACTCGAATTTCCGATTCCCCTGGCTGAATTTCCGTTGGTGTTCCACCGCCGACCGCCAGTTTTTCCATTGCCAAATTTTGGGGTAACCAAGGAGTAGCTAAGCTCTCAGTGACATTAATAATCTTCCCTAATTTTATTCCCGAAACTCGGGCTAGTTCTTCGCCTTTGGTTTTGGCTTCTTTAACTGCCTGCTGGCGAGCTTCTTTTTCCAACTCCTTTCTTTTCTCTTCATTAATCGTTAAGGAAAGACCATAAACTTGATTAAGACCACCAGCAGTAGCCGTATCAATCACCTCATTAATTTTATCCAGGTTTTTGGTTTTAATCTGCAATTGGGTGAAAACAGTATAGCCAGTAATTCTTTGCCTGCCAGAAGACCAATCGTGGTTCGGGTGAACATTGTAAGAAGTAGTTTTAATATATCTTTCTTCAATTCCTAATTTTTTTAAATCAGCCACTAAATTATTAACTGTTTTATTAACTTCATTTTGAAGATCTTTTATCGAACCGCCGGTTTTTTCTACCCCCACCGTTACTTCGGCCATATCCGGTTTGGCAACCACTTTTCCTTCGCCTGTTACTTGAAAAATATCAGTCTTTTGGGTGACCGTTGAAGTAACCACCAATGGCAAAAAGCCAAATCTACTAAAGATAAACAGAACCATCAGAACCGTAATTGCCCAAATCGGAAAAACCCACCAAAGCTCAAGAAATTTGCAATTCTTAAATTTCTCCATCACCAATAACAATATAAAATTTTCTTCTGCATGTCAATAACCCTACCATTTTCCCCAATGAATTTTTCTTTTTTCAAATTCAGAATTTTGATGTTCGGGTAATTGCTCGGCGGGATAACCAATCGGCATCAGACAGACAACACGAAAATTGGCGGGAATTCCCAATAAGCTACGAACATAGTCTTCGGTATTACTCCCGTCGGGTCTTTTTGAATCTCTAATCTGAATCCAGCAACTTCCCAAACCCTGATTGGTCGCTTCCAAATAAATATGTTCTGCTACAATGGAGGCATCCTCTAACCACTCCCGACTTTTTTGCTCATCGGCAACAACAATAATCATTACTGGCGCACCGCTAGCAAAGGAGGACCAATTAGTAGCACGAGAAAGTTTTTTCCGAATTTCAGGATCTTTAACAACAACAAATTCCCAGGGCCGGCGATGCATTGCCGACGGCGAAAACATCGCCGCTTTTAAAATCTCGGCAATCTTTTCTTCCTCTACGTCCTTGGCTAAGTAGTTTCTGATGCTCCGGCGCTTCCTTATTATCTCAAGCATATTTTTATTCTAACAGATCATTAGGGTTTTAGAATAAATCCTGCCTTCTTGAAGTGTTTATCAAAGGCAAAAGTTTCTGTTAGACCTAAACGCTTCATCAAGGCAAAACTGGTGCAGTCAGTAAATGACAACTTTCTTCCCGATAGTTTTTCAAAAAAGTCCCAGGCTTCAACTTCATCTTTAATCGTAATGCGGACAATCTTCAATTGGGCTCGACTCTTAACCAAGTCTTGATAAAACTGCAAAACAGCTAACCTGCCTAAATGAGAACGCACTAAAGTATAAAATTCGTCAAGAATGAAATTTGAAATTACAAAACCTGTCTTTTCTTCTTTTGCCTTTTCCCAAACAGCAATTGCTTGTTGATGAAAATCATCATTTTGGTCAAAAACTGCCTTAAGAGCACTGGTGTCCACAAAGATTAAATTCTTAGGTGTAGATATATTTATCATGATTTTTAGCCCCGTCTTTTATTCCAGAAGCCCACTTAGCATACTTTTTGTAGTTCCAGATGGGAGCCTTTTCCCAAACAGTTTTTCTCGTCCGCTTCTTGCTTACCTTGCCTGTTAAAACTATTTCTCTCATTGTGTCATCCATTACTTCATTAATAAGTTCAGACAAGCTTTTTCCCATTTCTAGGGCTATTTGACGATAAGTCAATAACTTGTCTTCAGGAAATCTAACATTGGTAGCGACTAAATTATTAGCCATCGTGATATTATGGTATCATGATATAGTTGTATTGTCAAGAACCGACGCTGGCATAATTCTTTAAAGCATACTGCCAAAATTTTAGCGACCCAAAAAGAAAAAGAATTCCGGCTATAAATGATAAAACCACCTCTTGCCAAGACAAAAGCCCTACCAAGGCTTTGGCTGGAAAAGTAATCATAATGGTAATCGGAATAATAAAAGTTAAAAAACCTCTAATTAAAGGCGCATAAAGATCAACCGGAATCCTTGCCATTTGGGTTAAGTCTCGGTAAATCCAAATCAGATGATCTATTTCTAAGGTAATCATCCCAAAGGCGGCGACCAAAAGATGAAGGGAAAAGGACAAAATAAGCGCATTAGTTAAAAGGCTAAAAAATAAAAACGCGGAAAATAAATTAGCGATTAAACTGTTTCTAAAAAGAAAAATAATCGTCAAGATGATTAAAAAGAAAAGAGTAATTAAATCAAGCGGGTCGGGATGACTAAAAAGAACCTCAAAAAGAGGATTTAAAGGTTTCAAAAGAGCATAATCAAACTGACCAGAAATCAATCGCTGACGAAACCAATAAAGACCGCGAAAGAGAAACTGGCTTAAAATGTCCACTAAATTAAAAACCAAAAAGAATAAAATCGCTTGATTAAGGGTGTAATCAGCTAAAGCTTTGGCTTTGCCCACAAAAATCAAAATGGTTAACAAAAAGAAGAGAAAGCGAATAATTTTGCCTAATAGAAAAAGAAAACTGCTGAATTTATATGTGCCCAAAACAATAATAAAACTTGCTTGGGCCCATTTGAGCCAAACTTTAAGATATTTTTTCATCTTCCCTCTGCTTGATAGATTAAAAGTCCTTTCTGCCAAACTCGCCTCACTAAAAAATAAAAAATTCCAATCCAGACCAAACTAATAAGAATCATTCCTAAAGCAGTTAATAAACTTGATTTTCCCAAATAAACTGTCATCGGGTTAAACAAAAGATAAGGAAAAGGAGTGACTTGAAAAACAAATTGAACTGGTTTAGGTAAAACATCTAAAGGAATCAGGCCGCCTGAGAAAAAGTTTAAAAGAATGCCAAAAAGAAACTGTGGCGCCCAAACTTCTGGTGTCCAAAAACCAATAAGAGAAAGTAAAAAGTTGATAAAGAAATAAAGTAATAAAGCTAACCCAGCGGAAAAAATAAATAAAATTAGAGAAAACAGGTTTTTCTGAAGAAAAAAAGGCGGTTTAAGAAGATAAATGATCACTCCTAATTCTAAAAGAGAAAAACTGATATTTAAAACTTTGTCAGCTAAATCTCGAGAAAAATAATATCTCAGAGTGGAAATCGGCTTGAGCAAAAGATTGGTTAAGTCGCCGGTCTGAATCACGCCAGCTAAATCAGCTACTCTTGAGGAAAAAATCACTGCTCTTAAAACAGAAACAGAGAAAATATAGGTTAAAATTTTCTCTAAGTCATAGCCATATAAAATTTTCTCTTGACCAAAAACGACCTTAATAAAAAAATAGCCAGTTAAAAGGCCAAGAATATTCCGCAATCTCCAAAAAAGAAAATTGATTCGGTAAATAAAATACTCTTCAAAAGTATTGCGGATAATGAATAGATATTTAATCATGGTAGCAACCTTGTCATTCCTGCGAAAGCAGGAATCTATAAAAAATGACGGCTGTCATTCTGAATTTAATTCAGAATCTATATAATCCTTATTAGCAAACAATTTTCTGATCACTTCCTCAATCGCTGGTTCTTCAATGCTTAAATCTGTCACTGGCAGATTTTTTAGAATTTTAGCTGTCACCGTCGCCACTTTCCCCCGTTTAACTACAAACGAAAGCTTGGGATAATTGAAATCTTTTATTTTTCCTATTTTATCAAGCTCTTGATAGTCGATCTCTTTTGCCAAAATCACGGAAATGACTTTATTAACGGCATACTTCTTAATAATTTTTTCTAATTTGCCATCAAAGACCAATCTGCCTTGATCAATGATAATCACTCTTTGACAAAGTTCTTTAACATCACCCATATAATGAGAAGTTAAAATAATGGTCGCTTTTTTCCGCTCGTTGTAAAGCCTAATAAAATCCCTCATTTTTTTCTGCATCATCACATCAAGACCAATGGTTGGTTCATCTAAAAATAAAATTTTGGGTGAGTGAAGAAGAGCAACGACTAATTCACACTTCATCCGCTCGCCTAAAGAAAGCTTGCGCACTGGTGTTTTTAAAAGATCTTTAATTTCCAAAAGATAGGTCAGTTCATTAAGAGTCTGTTGATATTCTTGGTCGGGAATTTCATAGATTTCTTTGTTTAAAGAAAAAGTGTCAATTGCTGGCAAATCCCACCAAAGCTGATTTTTCTGTCCCATTACCAAAGAAATCTGCTTAAGAAATTGAGTCTTTTTCTGCCAAGGATCAAAGCCTAAAACTCTAACTTGACCTTTAGTAGGATATAAAAGCCCGGAAAGACATTTTAAAGTCGTCGTCTTTCCCGCTCCGTTTGGGCCAATAAAACCAACCAATTCACCTTCTTTAATTTTAAAAGAAAGATCGTCAACCGCTTTAATTTCTTGATATTCTCTTTTTAAAAACGATTTTATTCCTCCAGCCAACCCCGGCTCCTTTTTAAGCACCTGATAGTATTTTTTAAGATGAGAAACAGAAATTGTGGACATAATTATCTTCCATCATTTGTCATTCCGCACCCTGGCCCTGAACTTAATTCAGGGCTTAATGCGGAATCTATACAAATAATCTCTATTTACAACTCTTATTATAACTATTATAACCCATTCCTCCCAAGAGACCACCTTTTTCTTCTCCACAAAAATCCTTCCTCTTTAACCCGCGGCCGCGGCTTCAGAAGGAAAAATTTTCTTAAGAGGAATTAATTGAGAAAAAGAGGGGTTTGGGGTAGAATATGATAAAATAAAAAAGTAAAAATTAATAAAAAATGTATGACGATGAAAGGAATAGAATCAATTGACTACTCAGGCTATAAAATAATTTACTTTCCAGAGGGATTTTCTTTAGGAGAGAATCCTTTGCTAGACAAACAAACTCAAATTAAAGTATTCAAGGGTAATAAAGAAGTTGTAATCTTGGATTTTATTATTCCATTTAAAGAGCGTTTCGGAGGCAATTTAAAGACTCAAGAGATTATAAATATCGCTATAAAAAAAGTAAAGCAAATAATTGATAGTGGTTTTAGAAACAATGAGCTTAGAGAATTTGAATTTATGGGCACTGCTTTTGAAGAAATAATTAATTAGATGAAGATAGATGAAGAAACTGAACATTATCATTATTTTTGGTTTGATTCTTGTCTTAATTTTAATAGTTTTTGGGTCCAGGAAACTGCTTACTGATAAAAAAAGATTATCGATGTCAAAATGCACAAGGGAAGAATTGACAGAACTGAAGGTAAAAATACTTGCAACTAAAGACCTAAGTGGAAGTTATTACACTCTGACAGATGAAGAACTACAGCATCCTTGTTTTCCTGAAGATCTTAGGGAAAAATATGAAGTAGCAAAACATTCTTATCTTGGTAATTTAGAAAACGATATGCAAAAACCTTTCTTTCAGGCACTTAAAGAATTTTTTAGAATTTCAGTTCCTTCGGTCGCTCCTTCTCCTGTAGCTTCTACGCTTACTTCTTCACCAAGTCCCCAAAGTTGTTTTAAATATGACAGAGAGACTCTTCATCCTAATGACGTTCTTGCTAAAAAACAAAAACCTCGCATTGAGTTAATAATAACAACCGCAGAAATTAGCGATGGAAAAATAAGAATTATTGGACGAGTTGATGGTTATTGTCCTGATGATATTCTTCCAGAAATTGGATTTTATGAAATGCCAAATGATCGTTCTAAGGGGAAAATACTTCTCACTAATGGTAAACCAAACAATGGACAATATGAATTAATTACTGAAGCAAAAGAAGGTGTTTTTCTCATAGAGGGGATGAATACAGAAATTGGAGTTATATCAGACTATTTCAGTGTTGGAATAGAGAATGGTATTATGAAAATAATCCCCAGAAGAGTATAAATGAAAATGAAGCTATAAGTGCTTATCAAGAGCTTAGCTGTGAAGTCTGGAATAAATATCACACCACAGGCTTAGCTTTTTAAATCTAGTTGACGTTGCAATTTTTATTTCTATATGTTAGACTAAAATTGAATTATGATAAAGAAAAATAAGGACAAAATTTATTTGAGATCAAATTTAAATAGATTGCAAGTAGTTCTATTTGTAAAATCTTTGGATTTGTCTAATCCTCTTTCTCTAGCCATTTTCTTAAAAGAAGATAAAAGCTTGCCATTTGATGGACCAGAAGCGATTCTACCTGTTCCTGCAGATGCTCCCCTAGAGATACCAAGAATTATTCTTAAGGCCAACGATGGGCTTTTTAGCTGTAATGTAAGTCCTAACAGAATAGATTTATTTTTCAATGAAATAGGTCAGTCAAAAATTAGCCCTGATGAGGTACTTAAGAAAGTCAAAAAATACCTGCAGAATATAAATATAGATATTCAGGACAATTTTAATGCAGAAGTACACAGAATAGCCATGGTAGCTGACACTGTTACAGAATTAAGTATTAGCTCAAGAGATTTCTT
>Ga0163210_1000998_pt1 | contig 12216 bp, 7 predicted proteins | sample Kivu_220m_FD_113536 | JGI IMG/M metagenome (GOLD analysis project Ga0163210, IMG submission 113536) | Freshwater microbial communities from Lake Kivu, Western Province, Rwanda to study Microbial Dark Matter (Phase II) - Kivu_220m | ecosystem: Environmental > Aquatic > Freshwater > Lake ... | reverse complement strand
GAAAGAGGCGCGAATTGACATAGCCGATGGACCGGAAGTATATTTCCGGCGTGGTCAAATGGGGAGTTTCAGCGCCCGGAGCGGGAATTCGCGACGTCCCCGGAAAAGCAAATGCTTATCCCTGAAACGAGAATTCGTCTGCTTCTTCGCTCGCAGGTACCAAATCGTGGGACGAAATCTGAGTAAATATCCCGTTCATATGATCATCCTTCAGGTCGTGAAATCGTCGACTTCCTGTGCTTCCCACAGGAAGTCCATTATCCGCTATTTGACTAACCTAAATGCCTGGTATATATACCCGCAACCGGATTCGCCTTGAAGAAATTTGAAAAGCTGGCCGTGGCGGTCAAGGCGGTCAATGCCCGCGGTATCGCGAGCTGGGACTGGACGAGAGCGGTCTCGGCGCCGCGCTCCTAAGTTCTTTGAGCCAGCAGGTCTTTTGCGGCCGCGACGATATGCCTGGCGCTGATCCCGAAGCGGTCCATGAGCTCGGCCGGTGTTCCCGACCGGGGGAGCTCCCGGATGCAAAGGTGCTTGAGCGCGGCTTTGCCCGCCAGCGCAGAAGCCACCGCATCCCCCAATCCCCCGCCCTCGAAATGATCCTCGACGACGATGACCCGGCTCCCCGCCTCGACCGCGTTCTTGAGAATATTCTCCCGGTCCAAAGGTTGAACGGAATAGGCGTCTATGACCCGGACTCCGATTCCTTCCTTTTTTAGTTCGTCATGGGCTTTCAGCGCTTCGATCAGAGTGATCCCTGCCGTCACAACCGCGACCTTGTCGGCCTCACTCGTCCTCAAGACTTTTGACCCGCCGATCGGAAACGGCTCATCCTTCGCATAGAGAAGCGGCGTAGCCGGCCGCGTCGTCCGGATATAGCAGATTCCTTTGTGGTTAGCCGCTTCGGCGAGGCAGGCTTCGGCGGCGAAAGCGTCGCCGGGATAAAGGATGACGCAGCCCGGGATGGGCCGGAAGAGGGCCAGGTCCTCGAGCCCCATCTGCGACGGGCCGTCTTCACCGATGCTGACCCCGACGTGCGACCCGCAGATCTTGATGTTGGACCATGAATAGGCGGCCATGCGGACCTGGTCGTGGGCCCTGGTCAAAAACGCGGCAAAGGTGGCCATGAACGGCAGGAAGCCCTTGGCCGCGAATCCCATGCCCATGCCGATCATATTCTGCTCGGCGATGAACGACTGGAAGGACCGCTTGGGGAACGCCTCGAAGAACTTCTCGGCGTAGGTCGAATTCTTGACGTCCCCGTCGAGGACGACGACTCCCTCGTGCACCTTCCCCAACGCCGCCAGCGCATTTCCATACGCCAGCCGGGTCGCGGTCTTGTCTTTGTAAGCGGTTCTTTCGAAATCGAAGCGGGCCGCCGCCGCCGGCCGGGCCGTTTTTTTTGCCCGCCGGACGAGCTTGGCCGCATCTACGTCGGGCAGCGGTCCGAGCTCGGCGAGGGCGGCTTTGAGCTCATCCTCCTTCAGCGGCTTGCCGTGCCAGCCGTTCTTGTCCTCGACGAACGAAACGCCTTTTCCCTTGACCGTTTTAGCCAGGATCGCGGTCGGCCGGCCGTTCGCGCCGGCCTTCTTGAAGGCGCCCAGGATCGCCTCGACGTCGTGGCCGTCGACGATGAGCGCATCCCAGCCGAACGCCCGGAATTTCCGAGCGTAGGCGGCCGCGTCGCGCTGGTGCATGGTCGGGTCGGACTGGCCGAGCCGGTTGATGTCGACGACCGCACGGAGGTTCGCGAGCTTATGGTATGCGGCCGCGTTGGCCGCTTCCCACACCGCTCCCTCGGCGCACTCGCCGTCGCCCAGGACGGCAAAGACGCGGCCGGGGGATTTGCCGAGCCTCATGGCCGCGGCCATGCCGGCCCCGACCGAGAGCCCCTGCCCCAAGGATCCGGTCGCGGTCTTGACCCAGGGCATGCGCGGCGTCGGATGGCCTTCGAGCGCGCTCGAGATCTTCCGCAGGTCCATCAGCTCCGCCTGGGGGATGATCCCCGCTTCCGCGTATGCCGCCCAGAGGATCGGCGCGGCATGGCCCTTGGACAGGACGAGTTCGTCGTTTCCCCAATCCCAGGGATCCCCGGGATTGAACCGCATCTCCCCGAAGAACAGGCAGGCGGCCAGCTCGGCCATGGACAGACAGGTCGTCGGATGCCCGGAGCCTGCCCGCGTCGTCATCTTCAGCGAATGGATGCGGAGCCTTGCGGCGATCTTCTTCAGGGCGGCGGCGCGGTTCATGGAATCCTCCCTTTCGTCGGGCTTCGATGGGCGTTTCGCATGCGGGAAAAGACATTATATTTTTTTCGGACGTTCCGGACAATCCGAAAAGCGAAGTCAAGAAACATCCAGCGTGTCATGGACCGCCGACAACGATTAAAAGGCGGAATCGGGCATGCGGATCCGGACCGGCCGCTTGTCCTCTTCGAAGGCGGCCCAGCGCAGAAGGACGAGGCCGATCCCGGCCGCGCCTTGCATCAGCCCCGTCTGGGCGATCAGGAGCTCGGGTCGGGTGCGGTGTTCGGCCTGGATCCAGCGCATTCCAGAGGCATCCCTGGTCGCCCGCTTGTCCAGGACGGTCATCACCCGCCGGCCGAAGTAGAGATGGTGTTCGTTCTTGGTGATCTTGTACAGACCGAGAAAGAAATCGGCGACGCCGGCCAGCCCGCAACAGATCCCCGCGTTGTTCCAGAAGCCGGGCGTCTGTTTCTCCGGGATGCCGCTGTCCATAAGTCCGTGAGCCTCCTTCAGGACCCAGTCCAGCCAAGCCTGATCGCGCGTGGATTTATAGAGCTCGTAAAAAAGGTTGGCCGTGCCGACGGGACCGTGGCACCAGCCGAGATAATAGAGGTCCTTGCCGTCGGGCTCGTCGTGAAAAATCAGGCAATGGTTGCCTTCGGTCTTGGCGATCGAAACGAGATAGCGGCCGCCGGCGAGGGCCGCGTCCAAGAACTCCCTCTTGCCGGTTTCTGCGTAGAGGCGGGCGAGAAAGAACGCGACGCCGGCCGTGCCGTGGGAGAAATTCGGCATGAGCCTGGGGTAAGAGGGGTCCATGGCCCAGTCCAGTCCGCCGTTTTTCGGCCGGCCGAGCTCGATCAGCCTCCGGCCCGCCCGCGAGGCGAGCTCCAGCCAAGCCTTGTCGCCGATTTCCTTGGCCGCATATAAAAGGAATAGGCCCGTCCCGGCGCTTCCGCTGATGATATCGGTGACGGTCCCCCATTCGATGCCGGTCCCCTTGCTCACGGCCCTCGTGCGGATCTCGTCGAGGCAAGTGAGAAATCCTTTGCGATAGCGGATGTCCGCAGCGGCTTTGAACGTCTCCTCGAGCGCAAAGCCGATTCCGGCCATCCCCTCATAGAGCCCGCAGCTTTTTTCCAGAGGAAGCCGGGCCAGGAGGTCGTCGGCGCCGGCCTTGGCTTTTTCAAGGAACGCCGCGGCGCGCTCCTTCGATGAGGCCGAAGCGGCCGCCGCTTCGAGATAGAAAAGGACGACGCCCGGCGTCCCCGCATAGAGGGTCGACCCGACGGTCTTCGGATCGCGCGGGTCGGCCGGCCAGGCCAGGCCCGCCTCCGTTTTCAAAGCCGAAGCATCAAGCCATTTGGCCGCCTCCCATGCGGCAGGGAGGTATCGCTGAGTGTCCGCCCGGGCGACGCTCGTCGCGCCGGTCGAAAAGATCGACAAAACGAGAAGAGTCCCCAGAATGAGCCTATCTCGCCGATGTTTCATCGTTTCTCCGGGTTCGACTTTGACTCACGTGTCCTATGAGCCAAAGGATTCCTAAGGGACATTAGAACGCCTTTCCTTTCGCTTCCAGCAGGCGGGCGGCTCCGGTCAGGCCGTAGTTCAACTCCAGCGCGTTTTCGAATTCTTTCCGCGCTTCGGCGCTCTGTCCTTGGCCGAGGCGGCCCAGGCCAAGGAGATAATGGGCCTGAGCCCTTTGGGCCATCGCCGACTGCTTCTCCCCGAATTTCTCGAAGAAATCCATGGCCGGCGACGTTTTCAATCTTTCGCCCGCCGCGCGGGCAAGGCCCTCGAGCAGCTCAGCGGCCTCCGCTTTGCGGCCCAGCTTGCGATGGGCCAGAGCTTGATAATAGCTCTGCTCGGACCAGCCGCGGCCCATAGAGGCCGCTCGCTCGTAGGCTGCACGCGCCGCGGCTCCATCGCCGAGCGCCTCTTCGGCTGTGCCGACCAGAAAATAGATCTTGGCCGATCCCCCTCCTCCAGCCGGCTCCCCCACCTCGAGATTATCGGGATATGTGAGAGCGGCCTCGAAATCCTTAAGAGCCGCGCGAGCGTCACCGGCGTCCAGGAATTTCAGCCCTCGCAGGAGATGGGCTTCGACGAAGACGCCATGGATCTCTCCGCCCCCCTCCCAGACGTGAAAATGGCGCGCCGCGAGAAGCCCAATGGCCCGGTCATAGCGGCCGAGCCGGACGAGGAGCTGGATCTCACGGGCCACCGCGTCGTCCCGCCGCTCGACCGCGGCCTGGTTTTTCTCGAGGCGCTCGAGGCGCTCCCCGAGAGGAGTTCGGGCGGCTTCTTCGAGCTGGTCAAGTTCCGCATAGAGCTTCGCGTCGCCGGGGATACGGGCAAGAGCTTGCCGGTAGAGCTCGACGGCTCGCGGGAGGTCGTTCTTCACCCTGGCGTAGGCCAGACCCAGGTTGCGGAGGCCGACGGAGTTTCTCGGATCGAGAGCCGTGCTTTTTTCCCACTCTGATAGAGCGGCCTCGGGCTGGAGATCGAAGAGGTAATTGCCCAAGTAATAGGGAGCTCGGCCGTCCTTCGGATTTCGAGCTTGGGCCAAGCGCAGGACGTCGATGCATTCCGCTTGAAAGGGAAAGCCGTAATCGTGCGGCTGCAGAACGGCCCGGGAAAGCGCCTCGGCGGCTTGTTTCCCAGCCCCCTTCCGGTCTAGATAGTAAGCGAGAAAATAGCGGGCGAGCGGGAAGGCCTTGGATTCCTTATTCGCGAGCGCTTCCAGACGGTCGAGGACGCCGATCGCTTCGTCCCACAGGCCGCAGGCCCCGTAATCGGCGGCCAGCTCGAGATAGTTCGGCTCCGCGCCTCGCATGAGGCCCGACAGCTCTTGATAAACGCGGCCGACGTCTTCCTGGAGGCTTCCCGTATTTTTTTGCAGATACGATTCGTTCCACGCCCAGAAATCCATCGGGTCCAGAACCATCGCCCGGGAGACCGCATCGCCCGCTTCCGCGAACCGGTTCGTCCGCCGCAGGAGCGCCGCCTTTAGATTCAGGGCTTTGCCGTTCAGACCGTCGGCATCGAGCGCAGCCTCGGCCAGGGCAAGGGCTTTCGACGAATCCCCGCGCGCGGAGGCCATCTCGGCAAGCTGGAGAAAGCTCGCCGAGCGCCAGGATTGGGCCCAGGCCGCCCGGCCGAGCGCGTCTTCCGCTTCTTCGCGCTTGCCCTGGGCGCGCAGGGCCAATCCCAGGTAATAGAGAGCTTCCCCGTCCTTGGGCCGCGTATAGTTTTTTGTCGCCCGATCTACGGCCCGCCGCAGCTTTTCCTCGGCATCGGCGTACTTGGCCCGCTTCAGGGATTGCAGCCCGACGGCCGTGTTCGTCCGGTAATCGCCGGGGTCGCGCTTCAAGGCCTCGGCGTAGTAGGAATCGGGCTCGACGGCAGGATTGTAGAACTGCTCCAACCGCAGTCCCGTGAGATAGAGCTCCTCGACCGTGGCGACGTCCTTGGGCGCGGGCGGAGCCGTGACGACGGCCGGCAGCGGCTTTTTTTCTTTTATCGGCGGGGCGTAGGACAGGATCTCCCGGCCGTCGGCAGCAAAGAAGGCCAGGGTCAGGTCGTCCTCGCCGGTATCCGGACCGAGAGCGACGGATTTCACGAAAGGCCGGTCCGGACCGGCCGATACGGTGTCTTCCCAGATGACCCGGCTCCCCGCTTTGAGAACCGCGCGGACGGCCGCGAGCGGCCGGATCGGCTGAAATCCGACCCGGGCGGAACCCGCCGGATCGACCGACAGGTCGCAGGCGGCCGTTTCGTTGGCGGCCTTCACGCCTCCGATCTTTCGGACCGGATACCAGTATTGCTTGACCGTCCGGGTCTCGTACGGCTGGATCCAGCTGTAATCGGGTTGATTGTCCGAGAACGCGCCGATCATGAGCTCCGCGTACGGCCCGTCGCTCTCGGTCAGGATGCGCTCCCAGAGCCGGCCTTCGTTTCCCGTCCCCCAGGTCCAGAGCTTCTTGCCCGGGACGAAAGCGTGATCGGCGACGAAGGCGACGCCGGCGTCCTTGCCGTGATCATAGCCGGCCAGGAAATCGCCCCGCGCATCCCAGGCGAAGAACGAAGTCGGGGCGCCGTGGGCTTTCCACCAGGTGACGTCCACGCCCTTCGTGTAATCCTGCCGGTTGAACATTTCGGTCGAAACGGGCCAGCGGGAAAACTGGTTCTTTCCGTGGAAGGTCGCGAATTCGACGTCCGGCGGAAAGATGACCTGATAGTCCGGGTCGGCGTGGACGGCCACATTGGCCCAGGCGAGCATGGAATGCGCCAGGGGCGTTCGGTTGCAAACTCTCATCGTGACTTCGATGACGGAGGAATCGGGCCGGAGCGTCAGCCCGACCTGCCATTTCATCCGGTGCCGGAGCTCGATTTCGCCGACCCAGACCGTGGCGCTCCCGTCCCGGCCCTGGACGACCGCATGGTCGACCTCCATGAACGTCGTCGCCCTGTGGTGATGGGGGATGTTCCATTCGACGCCGCCCGAGATCCAGGCGCCCAGCATGCCGATGAGCGCCGGCTTGATGACGTGCTGGCGGTAGACGAAATCGTAGCCGTTCGATTTGTCGACGGCGGAAAAAAGGCGGCCGCCGAGCTCCGGAAGGACGCAGAGTTTGACATAGGGATTCTCGAGATAGACGGCCTTGTAGGTCTTATCGACGCGCCTGTCGGTCAACCGGTCTAAAAAAGGATACGGATAGACCGGTCCCTTCGCCCCCTGATAGGCGCGGCCGCCGAAAAAGACGGGATTCGGCTCGGGGGCCTCGGTCAGGTCGGTCGGGATGACCAGCGCCTCCTCCCAGACCCGGGCCGCCTGGGCCCTGAGGAGATCGGCTTGAGCCAGGATAAAGAAGGCGAAGGCGAGGATGGTTTTCTTTGTCATCAACGACCTCATCAGGCCCGGAAAAAAATTCAGCTCTGCCAGGAGCGCGGAAAAAAGATCTTTTCGTACAGCGTCAGGGCGTAGCGGTCGGTCATCCCGGCGATGAAGTCCCCGACGCGCATCTCCAGCGGGTCGCCGGCGGGAAAATCGCGGATATAGCCCTCGGGGTGCTTAAAGAGGTAGCCGAAGAGGTCGCGCATGATCTTTTCGGTCTTGCGCAGCTCCTCCCGGGCCGCCGGATTGTAGTAGACGCGCTCGTAGAGGAAATCGCGGAGCTCGACGACGGCCTTCATGATCCCGTCGCTCATGGCGATCCGTTCCAGGTCGGCCTTCAGGCTTGATTCTACGACGTCGACCACCATTCTGTCGATCCGGCTGGCGTGCCAGCGGCCGAGGACGCCGACGAGGTGGCGGGGGATGTCGCTTTCCTTGATGATGCCCGCCCGCAGGGCGTCGTCGATATCATGGTTGACATAGCCGATCACGTCCGAGATGCGCACGATCTGCCCTTCGAGTGTCGACGGGAGGTCCTCTTTCTTCCGGTCGAGGATCTTGCCCCGGCCCTTGGAATGGCGGGAGATGCCGTCCTTCACCTCGAAGGTCAGGTTGAGGCCTTTGCCGTCGTACTCGAGCTTCTCCACGACGCGGAGGCTCTGCTCGTAATGGCTGAAGCCGCCCGGCAGGAGCTTGGCCAGAGTCTCTTCGCCGGAATGACCGAAGGGCGTGTGGCCGAGGTCATGGCCGAGGGCGATGGCCTCGGTCAAGTCTTCGTTCAGGCGGAGCGCTTTGGCGATGGTCCGGGCGATCTGCGATACCTCGAGGGTATGGGTGAGCCGCGTCCGGTAGTGGTCTCCGAACGGGGCCAGGAAGACCTGGGTCTTGTGCTTGAGGCGGCGGAACGATTTGGAGTGAAGGATGCGGTCCCGGTCCCGCTGGAATGCCGTGCGGAACGAGTGCGGCGCTTCCGGCCGGACCCGTCCTTTCGAGTTTCGGCTCAGGCAGGCCTTGGGCGAAAGGATCTGGGCTTCCGTCTCTTCCAGCTCGTCCCGGATATTCATGGGTCCTGAGTCCGATACGCGCTATATTATCCCAAACGAGGCATCGGATAAAGGGGCAAGAACGAAAGCGCGGCTCGTCCGGCCGGGGGCGCTTGTGCCGGGAAAGGATTTGCCTTTTGCCTTGGGCCGTCCCTTCTGCTAGAATTTTCTCGATGTCGATCATCGGGGAGAATGTCCGCGCCCTCCTGGCCGAGCTTCCGCCGGGCGTCGAGCTCGTCGCCGCGGCCAAGACCAGGTCGGCCGCCGAGATCCTCGAGGCCGCCGAAGCGGGCGTGACGATCATCGGCGAAAATTACGTCCAGGAAGCAGCCGATGCCTTCGCCGCCGTCGGCCGCAAGGTGGAATGGCACTTCATCGGCCATCTTCAGACGAACAAGGCGAAAAAGGCGGTCGAGATCTTCGACATGATCGAGACCGTCGATTCCGCCGGCCTCGCCGCCGAAATCGACAAACGCAGCCGGAACGCCGGGAAGACCATGCCAATCCTCATCGAGGTCAACAGCGGCGAGGAAGAGCAGAAGTTCGGGGTGCGGCCCGCGGGCGTCGAAGCCCTCATCCGGGCCGTCGCGTCCTTGCCGAACGTCCGGATCCAAGGCCTGATGACCATGGGCCCGTTCGAAGGCGACCCGGAAGACGCCCGGCCCTTTTTCCGCGTCACGCGGCGGCTGTTCGAAGATTTCAAGACTCTCGGACTGCCGGGCGTCGAAATGAGGCGCCTTTCGATGGGCATGACCAATTCCTACAAGGTCGCCGTCGAGGAGGGCGCGAACATGGTCCGTGTCGGGACGAAGATCTTCGGCCCGAGGCCGTAGGCTCCCGTTTCCGACCGGCTTCGCCGCCGGGCTTCAGATCAGGATGCCTTCCATCCAGCCCAGCTTGATCAGCTCGATTTTGGCCGGGTCGCTTGTTCCGAGCTTGTGGCGCGTATCCGCCAGGGCGATGTGGTGGGCGGGCGTTTCGAGAGCTTGATCCTCGCCGAAAAACTGCCGCCGCTTGGCCTGGATGATGCGATAGGCCGTCGCGTCTACGGCGACCACGTCCTGCCCCACGATCAGACCGCCGTACGTCCAGAGGTATTTCTCGTTGAATCCGCTCGGCCCGATGTTGTGGAACAGCGGCGTCAGCATGACCTGGATGTTCAACTTCGTCTTGTCCTTGACGATGGGCAAATTCCAGATCGTCGCCAAGTCGGCGCAGGCGTCGTCGTGATAGGCGGAAGGCTTGGGGACGAACTGGATATAGTTCTTGAGGCAGCTGCCCATGCCGGCCCAGTAATGGACGCGGGCCGGCCGGGCGTTTATCAAAACCGTCGCGTTCTGGAAGAGAGGATTGTTCAACACGCCGCGGTCGGCGATTCCGATTCTGTCCGCAGGCACCCCGGCTTCCAGGACGCGCTTCTTGATCGCGTTCTCGACCTCTTTGCCCGTCGGCAGCTGCCTCCAGGCGTTCGACTTGATCCCCACAGTGTCACCCGGGGCGACGATCTTTTTCCAGGCGGCTGCGGGGCTTTTCTCGTTGAAGAGGGCCGTCACCGCATCGTCCAGCATGGCCTGGATCGCCTCGGCGTCTGGCGTCCGGTCGGCGGCAACGGCGTTCCGGTCCCTGACGAGGACGACCCGCGACCCGCGCGGGGCCGACTGGAGAGCCGCGGCGGCCTCGCTGTCCGATGGCCCCGGCCTCGGCGGAACGGACGCAGCGCCCGTACAGCAACATCCGATCGCGCCTGCGACGGGGGTGACCGCCGCGGCCTTCAGAAAATCGCGTCGGGTGATGATCATCTTGGCCATCCGATGGACCTCCTTATATGCCGGGGATTTCTCGACCGCCCGGATCCGAGATATGTCCCTATCGGGCCTTCCACTCGATCTTTGCCAAAGCCTCCCTAGCCGCCGTATCCGAGGGAGCGTGGAAGATGACGGCCAGAACGGTCCCGCGCAGGTGCGCCGCCGTCCACGTTCCGTCTTCGGTCCGGACCAGGCCTGCCTCTTTGGCCCCGGCGAGATACGCCTTGGAAAAGCCGGCCGCCGCTTCCGCCGCCGTCCGAGGATCCGGGTATTCAACGACGAGGAGGACGCCCCTCTCCCCCTTTGTCCCGGCTTTCGACAGGACCGCCCCGGACGCCCGGCCCAGGCTAAGGATATCTTCGTGGCTGACGAAAAAATGGCGGTTCAGAAGGATATGGCTGTGCAGAAACCGAACGGATTTCGGCCCGGCGAACTCGGGAGGCAGGAGCGCCAAGAGAGACGGCTTGGGGCCTTCCTCTTGGACCGCCGCGGCGATCGAACGACCCAAGGCGAATAAGGCCGCTTTCGTCTCCTCCGTCTCCCGGTCGGCGGAGAGCGAAACGAAATAGCGGCCCTTCCAGAAAGCCAGCAGACCGGCGTTGTAGGTCGAGCCCTGCCCGAGGCCGGCGTCGTCGCCCTCGAGGTCGTTGCTGAAAACGCCGAAGGCGTCGGCAGAGGAGCCCATGTCGAAGACGTCGGCCACCAGGTCCGGCCGCCCTCCCTTCACGAAACGGCGGGAAAGCAATTCCCGGAAACGGTAGGCCCGATAGACTTCGCCGGCTCCGTCGATGTATTCGAAAATCGTCTCCCGGTCGTAAACGGCATCGCCGGGCTCGGCTTTCCATCCCAGCACATCGGCGGGAAGGAACGAGGCCAAGCGGCTGTCGGCGGCTTTTTGACCGGCGCCCATGATGAGTAACCTCCCGGCTAGAGCGGTCAGGAGGAGGACGAAAGCGGACCGCACTCCCCGTGTCGCCACGCCGGGGATTCTAGCAGAATTATGGAGCTTTGGGAATATGCGCGGCGGGCCGGCGGAGGATTTCCCCTATTTTTTCAGGCGGGCGTTCACGTACGCGCGGAGGAACTTGACCGCCTCGTCCGAACGCCGGAAGACGGGCACGCCAGCCGCTTCCAGATGGGCGGCGAGGGGATCGTAGGCCTGGCCCGCGTCGATATTCACGACGAAAGGCTTGTCGGTCTCGCGGGCGATCCTGATCAGCCTCGAAGATGTGCTCCCCTCGTGAAAAATATTCTCGGCATGCCCTTCGCCGGGGGCCAGGGTCTGCATGGCCGGCGTCATCGGCACGGGGGAGACGACGGCAGCGTCGACGCCCGGGTCCTCCAGGATGGCCTGGGCGCATGCGCAGAAGGCCGCATCGTCGGCGACCGGCGTGACGTCGAGCGGGTTCTTGACGTCCTGGAGCTTGTCGATCCCGAGCGGCGCCAGGATCGCAGCCAGCCGTTTCTTCGTCGCCGCCGAAAACGAAGCGAGCTCGAGCCGGTCGCCATTCCCCAAGCTGTCGGCCATGATCACGCTTTCGAAGCCGGCGTTGCTCATCAGGCCGACCCTGCGGCCCCGGACAGATTTGTCCGCCAGGTCGACGAGCCCCTTGACGAAGCTCTCGAAATCGAAGAGGCTCTCGGCGACGATGGCCCCGGCGCTCTCGAGCACGGCCTTGCAGACGCGATATTCTCCGGCCACGGAGGCCGTGTGGCTCGAGGTCGCCAGCCGCCCCTCGGGACTCCGGCCGCTTTTATATACGACGACGGCTCGACCCGGCGTCTTCGTGATGTCCAGGACGGCTTTGGCCAGGAGATGGCCGTCGCCGGGCTTAAAGCCCTCGATATAGACGGCGAAGGTTTTGACGCGGGGGTCATCCTTCAGAAACATCAAATAATCCGAGACGCGGAGGTCGATCTGGTTGCCGAGCGAAATCCCGTAGAGCGGCTCGAACCTATGCAGCCGGCTGACCCGGGAGATGAGGAACGCGCCGCTCTGGCTGATATAAGCCAGATGCGAACGCTCGGATTTGGGAAATGAGAGCTTGTGCTCGGGGATGAAGGTCGTGTCGTAGCGGCCCGGTTTCGAATAGACCCCGAGGCAGTTGCCGCCGTTGACGACCGGGACGAGCTTTCCCGCGCGCCGGCCGGAGGCGATAAGGTCGACGATGCGCTCCTCGAGCGACTGGGCGCCCTGTTTTTCTCCCATCCCGCCGGCGATGATGATG
>Ga0163210_1000997_pt1 | contig 12216 bp, 11 predicted proteins | sample Kivu_220m_FD_113536 | JGI IMG/M metagenome (GOLD analysis project Ga0163210, IMG submission 113536) | Freshwater microbial communities from Lake Kivu, Western Province, Rwanda to study Microbial Dark Matter (Phase II) - Kivu_220m | ecosystem: Environmental > Aquatic > Freshwater > Lake ... | reverse complement strand
GCATCCTTTAAAAGCAACGATAGGGTAGAGGATTCCGATGTTGAGAAGAGAAATGTCCAGTTTATTTATTCCGATGGCCGGAACGCTTACTTTAAAGATCCTGAAATGCCAGGGCGTACTAAATTTTCCTTCTCCTTGCTGGATGCTGCGTCCTTTAAGTTCATAAAGAGTGGTAGTGAGCTTATGGCGACTTTCTACGAGAATTCCCTTATCGCAATTGAGTTTCCGAAAACAGTCTCCCTTAAAGTGGTATATACGGAACCTGGGTTTAAAGGCAATACTGCCACCACTGTCCTGAAGCCCGCAGAGCTCGAAACTGGGGCCCGAATGATGGTTCCCCTTTTCATCAAGATAGGAGATGTTGTGAAAGTTAGGCTGGAAGATAAGGATTATGTTGGTAAGGTGGGGGGATGAGACCGTGATAGCAGCCTACGCATTAGCTTGTATTTTGTCTCTTTACGCCTTTTGGAAAGTGGCCCGCGATGAAGGGTTTATCGGCAGTCATATTTTTGATTTCTACTTTTTCGTCCTTTTTGGAGTGGTTCTTGGCGCTTGGAAGTTTGGCCTGGAGGGTGCAGTAGCCTTAGGTCTTATCTTTGCCTTTGTTTTTTCTCGTCTAAAAGGCTGGTCCCTAAAAAAGATCGGGGACGTCATTACCATCCCGGCTATCTTAGCAATCAGTGCCCTATCAATATCCCGGTTTTTGAACTCTGCTCCAGAAAAGCAGGGGGAGAACTTTATCTTAACCGGTCTTGTATTACTAGGACTGGCCTTTGCTCTCTATTTGCGTCGGGTAAAATTCTTTGGCAGAAGCTCGAAGGTTTTTAGGATGAATCGTATGAGTAAATTGGCGGTTAGCGGAGGCTTGTTTTATATATTCTTGCTTTTGGGTAGCGCGCTTGGTATCATTTTCCTTGCTAGAACGAGTGTCCGAATATTATTTTATTCTTTTTTGATGGTGTACGTCTTATCCAGCCTCTACTTTGATGTTAGAAAGGATAAAGCGGCACAGAAGGCTATGGTGGAGTTTTTGAAAAATGCGCGGGAAAGGTTGATCAGTAAAAAGAGGAAGCTTTCTAACGAAAAGGAGCGTCTGGAAAGCGAGGATCTGTACGATGTTCCGGGGCGGGCAGATGATAACGCGGAGGATGTGGATGATGCGCAGGAGGATATACAGCATCGAGGTACCGAGGCTCTTGTTAATGCTATTAAGGCCGCACTTAGGCAGGTGGAGAAGGCCCTAAACCATATAAAGAGTGGTAAATATGGTATATGTGAAAAGTGCGGAAACCCTATAGATCCAGCGCGTCTAAAGGCTTATCCTGAAACCACATTGTGTTTAAAGTGTTCCTCAAGAGCAAACACAAGATAAAAATTCAAATTGAGCTTTGAGATTTAATATATAATAGGTAATATGAGGGCTGGAGGCAATCTCGTTCCCACGATTCTGTATGAGGATTCCGATGTTTTAGTTTTGGATAAACCTTCTGGTCTTGTTGTCAACAGAGCCGCGAGCGTCCGTGAGAAATTTACCCTAATGGACTGGCTGGCTACTGAGTGGGGGGAGCGCTTAGGGTCCAAAGTAGGAAGTGGGAGAAAAGAAGATGAGAAAATGTCCGAGTTTGAAATGAGGTGCGGTGTTGTACATAGGCTTGACAAGGACACGTCAGGTATTATGGTTACCGCTAAAAATGAGAGGGCCTTTATTAGTCTCCAAGGACAATTTAAGGATAGGAGTGTCGTCAAGGAATATGTAGCTCTGTCTCATATTTATAGCTGGGATTTTTCTAAAGATAAAGATTTGTCCCGCTTTGCTGTTGACGCACCTATTGGCCGAAATCCTAAGAACAGGATGAAATGGGCGGTTGTTAAAGGTGGAAGGAGTGCTGTTACAGAATTTGAAGTGTTGAGTACTTATAGTTTACCAAGCGGGGGGACCGGTCTGTTTCTTAGATGCATTCCTCGTTCCGGCAGAACGCATCAAATTCGGGTTCATTTAACTGCTCTTAACCTTCCGGTTGTTTGTGATAAGATATACTTAAGTAGGAGGATGTACGCCTTGGATAGCGCTTGGTGTCCGCGGTTGTTTTTGCACGCTAAAACGCTGTCCTTTAAGCATCCGGTGAATGGAGAAATGTTGCAGTTTGAGTGCGGGTTGCCGAAGGAACTGCAAAGGGTTTTGGTGCATTTAGATTCCGAGTCGAAGTAATGAATGAATTTGTAGTTCAACTGTCCGTAATACTTTTATCTGCCTTATTGGGTGGCCTATTGTCCCATAAATTAAAGCAGCCGCTTATAGTTGGATATTTGGTAATAGGTGTGGTGCTAGGCAATGTTTTGCCAGGTAGCTTTAAGCAATCGGAGCTTATACTGTTTCTGGGGGAGCTAGGTGTAGCCTTTCTGCTTTTTTCCTTAGGTTTGGAGTTTTCGCTAAAGAAGATAAGTGTTGTGGGCAGAACTGCGTTTTTTGGAGCAATACTGCAAATACTTCTAACCGCTCTTTTGGGATTTTTTCTTTTTCCGGTTTTGATAGGGGTAGGCAGCACCGAATCTATATTTCTGGCTTTTTTGGTGGCTTTCTCATCAACCGCTGTAGTCGCGAAAATCTTGGCCGAAAAAGGGGCCTTGGACTCTTTATATGGTGAGCTTTTAATGGGGTGGCTCGTTACGCAGGATTTGGCAGTGCTTCCGATTATGGCACTTATTCCACTTTTAAGTGGAGGGGATGTTAATTTTAAGGTTGTAGCAGTTGCGGTATTGAAACCAATCCTGATACTTTATACGGTGCTGTTTGTGGGGAAGCGCGTTTTGCCTAAGATGTTTGTTAAACTCGCATTGCTGCATAGCAGGGAACTGATGGTTCTTTTAGGCGTGGTTTTTTGTGTGGTGTTTTCCTACGGAGCGTATTTGGCCGGTTTGCCCTTTGCTCTAGGCGCCTTTTTGGCCGGTGTTTCCTTGTCCGCCTCCGGTATTAATGATGAGGTGTTTAGCGAAATTAAGTCTATACGAGACGTTTTTGCAGCGATATTTTTTGTATCTTTAGGGTTTCTAATATCTATACCATTTCTGTACTCAAATGCTTTAAAGATATTTTCTCTCTCGCTCGTTATAATTCTAGTCAAGTTCGCTATAGTTTTTGCCCTTGCGCTTTACTTGAGATATCATTCAAAAGTTGCCTTTTTGGTTGGTGTTGGCCTAGTCCAAATTGGGGAGTTTAGCTTTTTGCTAGGAAAGATTGGCTATGACACTGGAATAATGTCGCAAGCGTCTTTTCAGTATATTGTGTCGGTTGCTGTAATTACCATTATTGCAACGCCTTTCCTGCTTAACAAAGCGGAAGATTTTTACGTTGGGATAAGGAAATTCTCAAAAAAGCGCTTGCCAAGGGTATATAATATCTTATTTGTCAGGTTTGATGATTCTCTGGCGTACGCCCCCAAAAGGGATCTTAAAGGTATGGAAAACCACGTGGTTTTGGTTGGTTATGGTAGAGTAGGGAGGTCAGTTGCGCGAGCGCTGGATTTTTCGGATCATAAATATATAGTTGTGGATTTGAGTTACGGCGCCTTGAGGTTTTTGCGCAACAGAGGAGTTCCAAATATCTTCGGCGATGCTACGGACGCCGAAGTCCTGGAGCTTGCTAATATTGGCAAAGCAGCGGTGCTTATTTTGGCAAAACCTGGAAGGCACGAAAATGAGTACATAATAAGGTTGGCAAGGAGGATTAATCCTAATGTAAAAGTAATAGTTCGTGCCCATAGTGAGGAAGAAGCAGCAAGTTTTGTGGTTGGGGGAGTAAAATTTGTTGTTGAGCCGGAATTTGAAGCGTCCGTACAAATGGCTGAAAAGGCTTTACAGGTGTTGAATTTTGATGATATATCAATAGTAGAATTTTTGAGCAGACTAAGGAACGAGCACAGGTATTAGTTTAGGATATTTAAATCTGCCTACAAGCTAGGTGCCAACGGTTGCGATAATCCTACTCTGGAGAGAGACTTGGAGGTGTATTGCCTGCCATAAAAGTGGTTTACCCTACCGGACCCAACCTCCCTGCGGGCAGATTTAAGTATGTCTATAAGAACTGCCCGGAAATCCTCTAAAATAAATAAAAGGAGAAAGCAGAAGCTAAGCTGGAAGAAAAGCAAGGCGGTAAACAGGTTCAAAAGGAAGTTGCGAATCCTCTTTTTTGCGGTCTTTTCTGTTGTCCTAACGGTCCTTCTGCTTGGATCCTACTCGATTTACAGGTTTATTAAAGCCCCTCTAATTTCCGCATCCTTAAATTCTTTGCCAAAGGAGGGGGAGTGGAAAGGAGATGATGAGTTAGCCGCCCTGGTTTTTGTGGTTGATGATAAAGGAAAGACGAATCCTAATTTGGAGGAGCTTTATTTGCTGTATCTTAGTCCTGTAAATAACAAATATTCTACTTGCAAATTGCCCATTGATGCTGAGGTGGAAATGGCCGAGAGGTATGGCGAAGGCAGCTTAAGGAGGGCCTTTTTGAGTGGGGGCGTTTTGCTTGTGCAGGAAACCGTCTTTAAGGATTTGGCCGTGAATGCAAAATCCTATGTACTGGTGGATGAAAATGGGGTTAAAAAGTTGCATAAGGTTTTAGGCGATACAGATTTTGGCAATTTAAGTAACTTGTCTCCAACTAAGGTGTACTTAAATTGGGGGGTTTTAGAATATCTGAGAAGCGAGGTGCGAACCAATTTAAGTGCCATAGAAATATTGAGAGCTGTATCCTTTGTTATGGGGACATCAAAGTCTGAAAATTATGAGTTGGGCGATGAAACGGTGCAGAACCTAGATTATTTTGACTCCTTTTATAGGGATAAGCTGCTTTCTTTGGACAAAAAGGTATCCGACGAAGGATACAGGGTGATGGTGCTAAATGGGGCGCAGGTGGAAGGATTGGCTTTTTGGGGAGGCCGCGTAGTTCAAAACGGTGGGGTGATACTTCTTGATGTAGGAAATGCGGATAAGACTTATGATAGGAGTTTTATATTGGCTAAAGATACTGGTTCCAGAACGGTGCTGATTTTGTCAAAGATGTTTGGTATTTCGTCTGTTGAGGAGGTGGGCTCTGGGGAGTATAGTAGCAGTGCGTTTAGGAGGGGTGATGCTGTGGTGGTGTTGGGGCTTGACATTGCAAAAATTTTTTGAAATAATATGGACAGTCTCTCTCTCCTTTCTTGAGTGCCGGGCCAAAATAGCCCGGCATTCGTGGTTTTAAGCTGGGAGCCGTAAAGAACCCTGTGATATCCACATTCTCAACACCGGGTGTTTTGGGAGTGTACTTGTGATAACGTGGTTGCATCCCAAGAAGGAGGACCCCCTTGACGCTATAGGATGTTAAGCGCTATAATAACGTTAGTGTTTCAGCAACTAATCAGTAAGGAGGGTTGCCGTGAAGATTTATTTCTACGAGATGGGTGGTGTAAGCCACCACGTAGAGCTACTGCAAAAGGTAGCTGAGGCACGGGGGCATCAAGTTGGTGAACCTGCGGATGTCGTATTCATGATGTGTTACCAGCATCTCTCGGATTGCGTCGGCGAAGCTGCCAAGCATGCGAAAGCTAGTAGGTGCGTACTTCTCCTGAGAGTAATTTACTTAGATCCATGGATCTACCGCAAGTTCTGGAAGTCCCGCGAGGTCATGGACATCGTTTCCGCTCCCTACACCGAAGATGACGCCCACGAGCTTTTCGCAGCTCTTGAGCAAGGAGATACTTCGCGCATCCAATGACATTTCTTCTGCCCAAGAACAACAGAGACACAGCCTTGAGGTCGAAAGACTGAAGAGGTGATCGAGAAGTGAAACTCGATCCTAAATGTGAACGCTCAAGTCAGTCATAGAAATATGGTTGATTTAAGAAAAGAAACGACTTGTAAATGGGTCGTTTTTTTATGCTTTATGATATAGTTGAAAAAGGACTACCCCTTCCGGGGTAGTCCTTTTTTCTTTTGGGTCACACATCAGATGTGTAATAGCTTTATTCGGGGCTGGGTGCCACATTCTCAACACCGGGTGTTTCGGGACGGTCTTCCAGTATGAGAAATAGGGCTTTGACATTGGTGGGTATAAGTACCTATAATAATTAAAGGGAGACGAGGCTAAAAATTATGGGGAGAAAAATTCCGGTTTTGCATAAAATTCTTAGGAAGAAGACTTCTGTACCTTCTGGTAGTCTGTTTGACATAGTTATACTCCACGTTAGAGTTCCCAAAATAAAAGATGAGAAGCATTTTGAACTTCAGGCGGCCCCCGTTGCGGCCGAGCAGTTGTTTGCCTCTTTGCACGGGCTTTTAAGAGAAGACCCTAAAGAGCAGGAGCATATTTCTTTTGAGATAGAATCCCACAAGGAAGGCATAAACTTTTATTGTGTCACGCCGCGCCACCTAAAGGGTTTTGTTGAGAGCCAAATATATGCCCAATATCCTAATGCGCAGATAACTGTGAATGAAAAAGATTATGTAGCAAACGAAGTGCCGGAACTTACGGCGGGAAACGAACTTATCCTGGCAAAGGATTTTATGTTTCCCATAAAAACATTTCGGGATTTTGAAGTGGACCCTCTCGCCGCTATAACCAGCGCTTTAAGCGATGTGGAGGATGGCGAGCACGTTTGGATCCAGTTTTTGGTTAAGCCTATACCGGACGGTTGGCAGAAAGATGGTTATGAATATATAAAGCAGATAACTGCAGGCGTATCCGCAGTAAAACTCTCCTTAAAAGGGATTCTTAAAGATGTTCTCGTTGAGATATTAAGTATTATTTTTGTCGAGGTCCCTAAAAAAGTGATTAGACCTGAGACGGAAGCTACGGTTGTTCCTAGATCCGGACCCACACCGCCTCCAAAACTTTCCTCCGACAAGGAAGATGAACTTGAGGCAATTGGCAACAAGCTTTCTAAAATGGGGTTTGAGGTTGAGATAAAGATAGCTGTTTTTGCTAAGGACAAGGACAGACTTTCAGCGCTTATTAGAGGTGTAACGGCTTCCTTTAGGCAGTTTTCAACCTCCAGCCTAAATAGCCTTGTAACTTTGGGTAATGATAAGAGCGTGGAGGATACAGTTATAGACTTTGGCAGGAGAGATATGGATCCTGCAAGATCAATAGTATTAAATACAGAGGAGTTGGCCTCTTTGTTTCATTTTCCCTCCTCAAAAGTAGACACGCCAAATATTTCCTGGACTCTAGCCTCCAGAGGAGAACCACCTCTAAACACCCCTATAGAAAACTGTACCTATTTTGGATACACCACTTTTAGAGATAAGAAGATAAAATTCGGCATACGGTACGATAATGATGATAGGGACAGGCATATGTATCTAGTGGGTAAAACGGGGACGGGCAAGTCCACTATTTTCAAAAATATGATAGTTCAGGATATGGCTAATGGATTTGGGGTTGGGGTAATTGATCCTCACGGGGATCTGATTGATTTTGTTTTGGACAATGTTCCCAATGACAGAGTTGATGATGTTGTTTTGTTTGATCCTTCGGATTCCGGATATCCAATAGGGTTTAATATGCTTGAGTGCTCAAATCCCAGCCGGAAAAATTTGATGGCTTCAGGTCTCCTTTCTGCGTTTGCAAAGCATTTTGGTTATTCTTGGGGGCCGCGTCTTGAGTACCTTTTGAACAACGCAATTCTCACTATGCTGGATGTTCCAGGCACAACTATGCTTGGCATAACGCGGCTTTTTTCGGATAAGAATTATCAAAACTATATTGTCCATAAATTAAGCGACCCCATTATTAAAGAGTTTTGGAATAAGGAATATAAGGACATGAAAGGCAACCAATCTCTCATAACCGAAGCTCTTTCTCCCATACAGAATAAGGTTGGGCGGTTTTTGAGTTCTTCAACCATTAGAAATATTTTGGGTCAGAGAAGCTCTACCATAGATTTGAAGGATGTGCTGGATAACAAAAGGATTTTCCTTGTTAATCTTTCCAAGGGGAAAATAGGAGAGGATAATGCGTACCTTTTGGGATCACTTTTGGTGTCGAGGATGTTTTTTGAGGTTGTCCAAAGGGTAAATATTCCTTGGGGGAGGCGGGTGCCGTTTTATCTTTATATTGACGAGTTTCAAAACTTTGCCTCCGAATCTTTTACGGGTATTCTGTCCGAGGCGAGAAAATATCGATTGTGCCTTCATTTAACTCATCAATACACGGCGCAATTATCGGAAGAGATGCAAAAGGCAATATTTGGAAATGTAGGGACTTTGGTGGCTTTAACCTTAGGGGCGCAGGATGCTGTTGTTTTGGCGCCGGAGTTTGCCCCGGCGTTTACTGAAAATGACCTTATTACACTTGAAAAATATAATTTCTATGTGAAGCTTATGATTGATGCAATGACAAGCACGCCGTTTTCCGGAGCTTCTTTGCCTCCTCCTTCCGCAGATCAGTTTACTAATAACAAAGAGCGTGTAGTTGAGGCAAGCAGGAAAAAGTATGGTGTAGATGTGCATGATGTGGAAGATAAAATAAGGGCGTGGATTGAGCGGCCTTTTGACCTTGGTATGGCAATTGCGGAGGAGAGTAGGGAGAAGAAGGAAGCGGGAGGGACTGCGGATGCGAAATTTGGCGAGGCCCCGTCCGATAGTGGTAGGAAGATAGCTGGAGAGGTGGTGTTGAAGTGATAAGGGGGTGATTGTGAGTTGAGTAAATCTATTAAAAACCAAATACAGCTAATAAATCAGGCAATAAATACAGCCGCTAATGCTATGAATCTTGCTAAGCAGCTTTTGCGCGAGCTTGAAACAGTTCCTTTGGGGCAGGGTGGTACGGAGGATATTCCCGGTATTATAGGAACTTTTAAAGGCGAGTATATGGAAACGGATAAAGGCGAGAAATATCCCGTTCCTCAAAATTATGCTTCCAAATCTGGGCTTGTTTATGGCGATACATTAAAGAGAATGGCAGTGAACGGCGCCGAAACGTTTAAGCAGGTTCAGAGGGTGAAAAGGGATAGGGTAAAAGGGATGATAGTTAAGAAGGAGGGCAAGTGGACTTTAGTTGCAAGTGATGGGAGTTATTCGTTGCTGGATGCTAGTGTTAGCCACTTTAATGCGAAGGAAGGAGATGAGGCTTTGGGTGAAATTCCTTTTGGCAAGAAGAATGTGCCTTTTGCTGCGCTAGTAATGCCAAATTCTAATGTGGCCTTTTTGTCTGAGGCCCCTAAGAAGGAGGAGGCAAAGAAAGTGAAAGAGGGGAATAAAGAGGAAAAGGAGAAGGTTAAGAAGCCTGATAAGAAGAAAGGTCTGGTGAATAGAGGAATGTCTTTAACTGAAGAAGAAAAAAGACCTTTGACTACTTTATCTGATGAAGATCTAAGATAGGGAGTTATTCTTCTTCGGGGATTTCCATTTCGATTTCTTCGAGGTGTTCGTGTTTAGTGTATGGCCTTATTTCCTGTTTCTTATCCTTAAATATGGGAGTTGGGCTTTTGAGAAGTACTGTTCCCGATTTACCTTTTCCGGAAAGCAGTGTGGCTTTGCCCTTCCATGTATCGCTTAGAAGGGGAGTTAGTGTTTGAGCACTATTCTTATCCACAAGTGCCACAAGGGTTTCGTTTTGTTTGAGGACGAGCTGCCTGTTTTTATCTAGTGATACATTAAAGGTGAACCCCGCGTAAAAGTCTTTTGAGGAGAAGTTTTTTTGAAATTTTATCTTTACCTTTAGTGTAGTTGCCGGTTCTATTACAAAGCTTGCCTGCGCAGGCAGGCCTGCCTGCGCAGGCAGGCCTGTTTCCTCTATGTCCTTATGAAATTTCCCAAGCTCCGTTAAATTCTTTTGAGCTGTGAGATTGATTGGATCCAACCGCAAAGTTGCTTTGAAATATTTTCTAGCGGAGGCGGTATCTCCAATTTCCGCATAAGCCCTTCCGAGTCTGTTTAAGGCGGAGATATTTTGAGGGTCCTCTTTTAAGATTTCCTCATTTAAGCCTATTGCTTTGTACCACTCTTTGCTTAGCGCTGCCTTCACTGCCTGCTGGGACAGAGTTTCGACGGTGTTTTGCATAACTTTCAATTTACTATATATAGAGCGGTTGTCAATAGGTGGTGTTTGGTTGCTGGTTGGAACTTAGTGGACAAGAAATGAGTTAGCGGGTAAAATAATTTTATGTCCGGGCATTCAAAATGGGCAAATATCAAAAGGCAGAAAGGTACTAATGACGCTAAAAGAGCCCAGATCTTTACTAAACTTGCAAGATCTATAACTGTGGCTGCTCAAAAGAGTGGGGGAGACCCGGATTCAAATCCAAGTTTGAGGCTTGCAATTGAGAAAGCTCGGGAAGCAAATATGCCGAAGGAAAATATTGGAAGAGCCATTGATAGGGGGATGGGCGCTGATAAAAGTGGTGGTGCGAGGATGGAGGAAGTACGTTATGAGGGATATGGACCGGAAGGCGTGGCTATTGTAGTGGATACTATAACTGATAACAAAAATAGGACAACTGCGGAAATAAGAAATATCTTTTCGAGGTTTGGAGGGTCTTTAGGTGGTGTGGGGAGTGCGCTTTATATTTTTGGCAACGATATGGACAACCCGTCATTTACGATCCCTATTGGGGATTTGTCAGTTAAGGAAAGGGTTCTGGCCCTTCTCACGGCGCTAGACGACCATAACGACGTTTCTGAAGTTTATTCAAATATGGAGTTCAAAGTCTAAAATGGTTATTCTCGGTGTTGATCCTGGCACGGCTAGTACTGGTTGGGGAGTAGTAGAAAAGAGTAAAGGAGATATTCATCTTCTGAAATATGGTTGTGTAAAGACGCCTGTTGATATGGTTATGCCAAAAAGGCTCCTTATGCTTAGGGATGAAATGGGAAAAATTATGCGGGGTTTTAAGCCGGATTCTGTTGTTGTAGAGCGGATTTTTTTTAATACTAATGCCAAAACGGCTATAGGTGTGGGGCAGGCTAGGGGAGTAATTATGCTTTTATCTGCCGAGTACGAAATTGATTTTTTTGAATATACGGCGCTTCAAGCTAAGAAAGTCCTGACTGGGTATGGTAGGGCAACGAAAAAGGATATGCAAAAAGCTACGAAGGATTATCTGGGCTTAAAAGAAAAGATAAAACCTGATGATGCCGCTGATGCCCTGGCAATGGCAATTTTTCATGGGAGGCTTTTAAGTGAAAGCACTGACTAGAAGAGTGAGTTTGGTAACCGCGTCTTCGTCCCTATTTATAAGTTTGCTGTTTATATCATTTTTTCCTTCCTTTGAGGAGGTTTTTCTATTTTTGTTTTTTAGCCTACTGGTTTTGGTGTTGAGCTTTAGAGTGTTTGGGAGACTTCTTTTATACAGCATTCTTACCCCAGCAGTTTATGTGATCAGTACGTTTTTCGTGTTTGTTAAATTTCCTCTTTTGAATGTGCCTTTTAAGATAATTTTGGCCGCTATCTTTACTGTATTTTATTATTACTCGCTTCTTTCCGTGAATACAATTTTGGTTTCATTTATAGAAAGGAAAGACTTTCCGCTTATTAGAGTAGGGAAGACACTTATTTATATAACGACCCTCGTGACTGCTTTTCTAGCTTTCACTATTATTTATAAATTTGAGTACATTTTTTTATTTTATCTGATTTCTGTGTTTTTGGTATCCTTCGGTCTGGGATTGAATTATTTTTGGTCGCAGAAGACGGAGGGGAAGTATTTGTTTGAATCTTTTATTATAGCGATACTTGTAACTGAGGTCGCTGTGGCGTTGACGTTTTTTCCTGCGGAGGCTTTTTTTAGAGCGCTTTTTGCAAGCTCTGTTTTTTACATATTAATTGGGATTGTTGAGAATATTTTTCTGCATAGGGGGAGCGTAAGGATATATTTAGAATACGCGCTTATTTTTACTGTTGTGCTAGTGCTTTTGGTACTTGGCTAGAACTTTAGGGTAAGGAGTAGGGGAGTGCGCTGTTATTTGCCGCCCGCTAAAAAGCACTCTGAACTATAGGGTGCCAGTTTGGCATTGCCCAGTTTAGCTATAGGGTTAATATCATAACAATTCCCGCGGTAGATTTGTCATACTTTTACGACGTCTGGTAGCCGGACCTCTTTGTGGATAACTTTTACCTGACGCTTTTTAAATTAACTAAGGTGAGCTGTATTGCCTCTCGCCATTTTATTATTTATTAATCTAAAAAATAAAAATTAACTTAATAACTTAATTCTTTTCTTCTCTCCGTATTTTTCTTGTTTGATG
>Ga0163210_1000995_pt1 | contig 12220 bp, 11 predicted proteins | sample Kivu_220m_FD_113536 | JGI IMG/M metagenome (GOLD analysis project Ga0163210, IMG submission 113536) | Freshwater microbial communities from Lake Kivu, Western Province, Rwanda to study Microbial Dark Matter (Phase II) - Kivu_220m | ecosystem: Environmental > Aquatic > Freshwater > Lake ... | reverse complement strand
CCACCGTACCGACCGTACTGCGTCCCGGCTTGATCAGCCGTGACTCGCTCTCCCACGTCATAGGACGCGTTGACGGGCCTGCGAACGGCGCCGCCGTTGATGCCGCACGATCACCGGGCCTTGTCGGGCGGCACTATGCGCCATCCGCGCGCGTGGTTCTCGTGGAAGGTGCTCCGTTGCCCGCGCGTCCGGTTCGCCTCGCCGCCTGGCTCACCAGTCACCGGCCACGCCGTGCGCCGGAGGGCGTCCGGATTGTGGATATGCCCGAGACTCCGGCGGCGTACGCCCGCGTGCTGTATGACGTCCTGCAGCGCCTGGACGCAGAGCACATTGAGACGGTGTTCGTGGACATGCCGCCGGAGACCGCCGAGTGGGAAGCCATTCGCGATCGTCTGCGGCGCGCGGCGTTGGGGTAAGATCGGCGGTAATGACAGCGAGCGCAACGAAACGCCCGATCGGCTGCGCGAGGCGCCGTGTTGTCTACTCCGCGCTGGCCATCCTGTCAGCGGTGTCCTTCGCCCCGTTTGTCTGGCTGGTGATGACGTCGCTCAAGCCGGAGGCCGAGACGTTCAGCCGCGTATGGCCGACGCGTCTCGTCCTCGACCATTACGCTCAGGGGCTGACCCACTTCCCGTTCCTCCTCTACCTCCGCAACACCACGATCCTCTGCACAGCCAATGTGGTCGGCGCCGTCGCCTCGTCGTCGCTGGTCGCCTACGGCCTTGCGCGGATTCCATGGCGCGGTAGGGGCGTGCTGTTCGCGTTGCTGCTATCTACCATGATGCTCCCGGCGCAGGTCACCATGGTGCCTCTCTTCGCCGTGTTCAGGTGGCTTGGGTGGATTGACACGCTACTCCCCCTGACGGTTCCGGCGTTTCTGGGGAACGCCTTCTTCATCTTCCTGCTCAGGCAGTTCTTCCTCACGATCCCCGCCGAGCTCAGCGACGCCGCCAGGCTGGACGGCTGCAGCGAGTTCGACATATTCCGTCGCGTCATCGTCCCACTCGCGCTGCCCGCGCTGGCCACTGTCGGGCTCTTCGTGTTCCTGGCCACATGGAACGACTTCATGGGGCCTCTGATCTACCTGTACGACGATCGGAAGTTCCCGCTGTCGCTCGGCCTGGCTATGTTCACCAGTCAGTACGGCTCCTTCTGGGGCCAACTGATGGCTGTCTCGACGGTGATGACGGCGCCCATACTGGTCCTGTTCTTCCTCACCCAGAGGACTTTCATCCAGGGCATTACGATGACCGGGCTCAAGGGCTGACCGTGGGAGCGGCTCATTGCACCGATGTCGGCGGCCTGCGCGTCGCCCTGGAGAGCTACGGCTCGGGCCCTGCAGCAAAGGCGCTTGCCGCGCGTGCCGCCGCGTCCCGCCTCGGCCACTCTACCGTGGGATACTCTCTGTATCACACGCCCTGGGGACAGCCCCGCTTCCGACGTGCGCCTTCCATGCACTCGATATCCGTGGGCGCGCCCCACATCAGCTTCAGCGATGCGGGCGAACTTCACGTCGCGGCCGCGTGCGCCTCGGAGCGGTGCCGCGGCGTCGGTGTGGACGTCCTGTCCCTCGCCCGGTTTCGCGCAGCGTGCGTGCACGGCAGAGCGCGGCAACGGATGATGGCTCGGATCATAGGTCCGGCCGAGGGCGCTGATGCCGTGTCGAGCTGGGACCAGCGGATCGTCCGCCTTGGCGCGCGGTTCAGCCTGAAGGAAGCGGTGTCCAAGGCCCTGGGCACTGGTCTCAATCTGGGCCTCGGCCTGGGTGCGCGTCACGGCGTCCCTATGCCCGATGTCCGCCTGAGCCTTGACGAAGGATGCGCGGTTGTGGCGCTGACGGGCCGGGCTGCGTCGCGCGCCAGATCGCTGGGCGGCGGCTCCATCTCCGCGGTCTGGTGGATCGAAGGCGACCATGTGTACGCCGTTGCCGTCCTGCTTGCGTCGGGACGACGAAACCTACTGCCTGCGCCGACCGTAGTCGGCGTATAATGGGGCTGCAAGTGGCCACTCACGAGCGCGCAGACGGGACCCGCTGCATGGCGGATGCGGGGCTCGTCCGGCGGTCGCTCCGCGGCGATACGGCCGCATACGACGTCCTCGTGAGGCGCTACCAGCGCCAGGTCTACAGCCTCCTTTACCGCATGGTGGGCAACGTTGACGACGCTGAGGATCTGCTCCAGGAGACGTTCATCAGAGCCTACTGCGCGCTGCGGACATTTCGCCAGGACGCCAGCTTCCTGACGTGGCTCTACAAGATCGCATCGAATCTGAGCATTGACCTCATACGGTCGCGCCGAGCCAAGGCCGCCACGTCCCTTGACGACGAGATCGAGGCGGGCCGGGAACCGGCCACCCATGACCGAGACTCCGCTCCCGAGGCGAGCGTGATCCGCGGGTCGGTGAGCGAGATCGTGCACGACGCGATCATGGCGCTGCCCGATCGTTACCGGCGTGTCGTACTTCTCAGGCACGTCGCTGAGATGAGCATCGAGGAAATCGCCGAGCTCCTGGGGATGCCGACGGGCACGGTGAAAACACACTTGTTCCGGGCGCGCGGCCTGCTGCGCGAGTGTCTGCGTCCGGTGCTGGGGATGGACGGCCATGGACATGGAACAGAACAGCCGGCTTAGCGAGTTCCCTGAGCAGTTCTCGCTGTGCCTTCGCGTCCGAGCGCAGCTTCAGGACTACGTCGAGGGTTATCTGGACCTTGTGACCGCGGAAACCGTCCGCGCACATCTGGCGGTGTGCGCGCTGTGTAACAGGGAACACGCCGAGATACTGGAGACCATCAGGCTTGTGCGGACGCTACCCTTTGTGTCTCCTCGGCGAGACTATGCCGGCCCCATCACAGCGGCAATCGCGGCGCGCCCCCACTCTCCCTGGCGCAGATGGTGGCCCAGAGCCAGAAGGCCCTCGCTCTAGCGTTGGGCTCGCCGGCGCCCGAAGCCGGAATCCGCTAAGGGCGGTCCTTCTCGCGGTAGACGACCTCTGCGATGACCTCGCCAACTGCTCGCAGCGATTCGGCGCTGCACTTGTCGGGTGCATCGTCAAGCGTGTGCCACGGGCCGTAGTCGAAGTCAATAAGGTCAATGCACGGCACTCCTGCGTCGTTGATGGGTATGTGGTCATCCGTGATGGCCTCGCCCACCTGGTCAACGAAGGTGCGGCCATAGCCCAGCTCGCGGGCCGTTGAGAACACGAGCGAGTTGATCCGACGCGCGCGGCGCTCCGAGATCGCTTCGCGGTAGATTCGGAGGTCTCTGTCGCCGACCATATCAAGCAGGATTCCGTACTCCGGCGTGGCGAACTTGCGCATGTTCGCCGCGAAGTACCGCGATCCAAGGAACACGCCCTCATCGCGCACGAAGTCGCCGTAATCCTCGCCGTCCAGGAGGACGATGATCACTCCAATGCTGGGAGGCTTCTCGCGGAACATGCGCGCCAACTGCAGGAGGACGGCTACACCCGAGGCGCCGTCGTTCGCCCCCGGGATCGGCATACGCCGCTTCGCCTCCACGATCTCCATGTCGGCGGTAGGCCGGCTGTCCCAGTGCGCGCATAGGAGCACCTGACGGCGCGCCCTGGTGTTGAACCGCCCCACGATGTTGGCCAGAGTGAACTGACGATAGCGGAACTCCTGGACGATCACTTCGTGCGCGGTCTTCTTCAGCTCCGCGGTCATCCACTCTCGCCCGCGTCGGTGCGCCGCCGTCCCGGGCACCCTCGGCCCGAAGTCGCACTGCGCCTTGAGGAGCTCCATGGCGCTTGTGCCCGAGAACGACGGGGCTACGCGCTGGACAGGCGCAGAACGGGATGCCTGGTCGGCCGGCCTAGGGTGCCCCAGACCGCCCCTGCACCCGAAGGCCAGTGCGCCGCAAGCGGCCAACGCCCCCGCGGCGGCAGCGCCTCTCACGCAGCGCCTACTTCCGCACGACAATGCGACCATCGCCCTTGCCGCTGATCTCGGTCAATGTCGAAAGGTAGTCGGCGAGCGCCTGGTCGAGGGTGATTCCGGTCTCACGTTCAAGGTCGGCCTTGCTCCAAGCCTTCGAGTAGACGAGCGCGCCGCCGGCCAGCGGCGACGGCATGGCGGTGCTGTAGACGCGGTCCGGCACCAACGGCGCCTTGCCGACCTTCAGGTTCACGACGCGGGAGCCTTTCGGCGCTGAGGCGTTGACCTCGAACGAGATCCCCGAGACCTGCAGGAACGCAGCGCTTTTCGCCGGGTAGAGGCCCAGGCCGTGCTCCAGCGCGGTTTTGATCTGTGACCCGCTCAGCCGCATCAGCACGACCGTGTCGCCGCGGAATACCAAAGCTCGCGTGAAGTCCTGCGTCGCAGCTTCGCCGGCCCCGATCGTGACCGTTGCGAACGACGTGGCGGCGATGAGCCCCACCTCGGCCTTCGCCGATGCTCGAATGGAGTCCGCTACAACGTTCGCAAGGCTGCTCTCCTCGGTCCGGACGTTGTCCGTGGTCAGCGTCTCGCGCACACGAATCGTCGCGCTGCGGCCCTGCGCGGCAACTGCGGCCGCGCCGGGAAGGAGGCATACCGCCGCAACGACGGCGACCCATGCCCTGTTCCAGCGCATCATCCCACCACCTTAGCCCTTTCCCCCCTTCCACTGCAAGTACGCCCGGACGAAGGGGTCTATCCGCCCGTCCATCACGGCCATCACATCACCGACCTCGCAGCCGGTCCGATGGTCCTTCACAAGGGTATACGGTTGGAAGACATAGGATCGAATCTGGTTGCCCCACTCAATCGCCTGCTGTTCGCCACGAATCTCGTCAACCTTCGCCTGATCTTCTCTACGCCGCTTCTCCAGCAATCTCGCCTGAAGCACCTTGAGCGCCATCGCCCGGTTCTTGTGCTGCGAGCGCTCATTCTGGCACGATACGACGATGCCGGTCGGGACATGGGTGATGCGTACCGCAGAATCGGTCTTGTTCACGTGCTGCCCGCCTGCGCCGCTCGACCGGAATGTGTCGATCTTGAGCTCTTCCGGGTTTATGACGATCGCATCCGCCTCATCGGTTTCCGGTATGACGTCAACGGAGCAGAAAGATGTGTGCCGGCGCTTGTTGCTATCGAAGGGCGATATGCGCACGAGTCTGTGTACCCCCCGCTCGCCCTGAAGGAAGCCGTATGCATGACGCCCTCGCACCTCGAACGTGACGCTCTTCGTCCCCGCGACCTCGCCCACGACCTCGTCGGCGATCTCCGCCTCGAAGCCTTGCTCCTGAGCCCAGCGCAGGTACATCCGCAGGAGCATCTGGGCCCAGTCGCAAGACTCGGTTCCGCCGGCGCCGGCGTTGATCTCGACGATCGCGTTGCGACCGTCCCACTCACCCGACAGGAGTACCTCAAGTTCGAAGCGCTCAGTGTCGCACAGCAGACCGGCCGCGTCCGCAGCCAGTTCAGCCTCGAGCTCCTCACCATCGTCTTCCGCGGCGGCGAGCTCGCAGAACTCCGCCAGTTCGCCGGACCTGCGGATGAGGTCGAGCAACGGCACCAGCGATTCGCGCTCCCGCGCAGCCCGCTGCAAGATCGCTTGAGCGGCCTCGCGGTCGGCCCAGAAGTCCGGTGCGGCCGCTTGCTCCTCCAGCCGGGCTACGGACGCTTGCCGACCGGCAACGTCAAAGATGGTCTCCGAGATCGAGTATGCGCGCTCTCAGCTCCGCTACGTCGCGCCTCGTTTCCTCGAGTGGCATTGGTCTGCTTTGTCCTTGATCTACCGAGTTCCGTGCCGCGGGGCGGCGACGGGGTGTCTAGTTTACTCCCTTGTCTCTTCCGCGTCAAACTTATTTGACTTCGGCCCGGTCCGGGTGCTATTCTGAATATCGCTGGGAGCGGCCTCCCGAGCATGCGGATGCGGGCGTCGCCTTCGATCTCGACGGCTGGAGCGCCCCGTATCCGCGTTTTTTCGCGACGGGGCCGAACTCCGGCGTACCCGCGAACCGCCCAGGAGCAGCAATGCAGATCACCAAGAACAAGGTCGGACCCTGCGCATACGAGCTTCGGATAGGCGTTGATGCAGACGCAGTCGCGCGTGCGTTCGCACGCGCCTACCGGGACTTCTCTGAGGTGACGCGAGTACCGGGGTTTCGTCCGGGCAAGGCGCCGCGCAAGGTGCTCGAGCGGTTCGTGAATCAGAGCCGCCTGGAAGAGCATGTGATGGAGTTGCTGGCCGCGCCGGCGCTCAAGGACGCTCTTGCATCGGAGAAGATGCAGTCGTACGGCGAGACGCATTTCGAGCCAGGCGACCTGGCGGAGGGCGAGCCCTGGGAGTTCCTGGCGCGGGTCAGCGTAGAGCCGGTCGTGACACTCGGCGACATCAGCGGCGTGAAAGTCGAGCGGCCCGTGTTGCCGGTCACGGACGACGACGTGGAGCGGTCCTTGGAGGCTCTTCGGCGCCGGCACGCTGTCCACCAGCCCGTCGAGGGCAGAGGAGTCGAGCGCGGCGACGTTGTCATCGTCAAGATGTCCATCCAAGCCGAAGGAGAGGACACCGCCGAGGAACGACGCTCCATCATCCCGATCGGCGAGAACATCCCCGGCTTTGACGAAGCCCTGCTTGGACAGACCCCCGATGAGACGCGTGAGTTTGATCTGCGGTTCCCGGACGACTACGATGACGCGTCGCGAGCGGGCAGGCAGGCGCACTTCGTGGTGACCGTGGTCGCGGTTAACACTCGCGAGCTGCCCGAGCCAACGGATGAGTGGATGCAGAGCCTGGGAGAGGCATCGTCGCTTGCTGAATACCGAGAGCAGGAACGGCTCAGACTCCGTCAGCGGTTCGACGCATACGGCGATGAAATCGCCTCCTCACGGGCCATCTCCGCTCTGGTCGAGCAAGCGACCATTGAGTATCCGCGGCAGATGGTAGAGGAGGAGGTGGACCGCTCGCTCCGGAACCTCGCGGCCGAGCTTGAGCGGGCCCACACCACGTACGACGAGTACCTGCAGATGGGCGGCTTGACGCGCGAACAGCACGAGGACCAGCTTGAGGCGCAAGCCGACCAGCGTATTCGCACGAGGCTGGCTCTGCGCGAGTTCGCTAGCCAACAGGGCCTCAAGGTGACCAAGGACGAGACCGATCAGGCGGTGGCGACGACGCAGTCACTGGCGGAGGCATCGAGCCTGCCCGTCGGGCGGAGCGCCGCCGAGCACACCTACTCTCTCCTGAACCAGGTCCTGCACGGCAAGGTGACCGAGCGGCTGCGCGAGATGATGGAGTTCGTGGACACGGATGTCGAAGGCCCGGGCGCCGCAGAGGAGGCCAAGGGAGAGACCGATGCATAGCGTGCGATCGCAGGGCGTGATACCGATGGTGGTCGAGCAGCATGAGCGCGGCGAGCGCGCCTACGACCTGTACTCGCGCCTTCTCAAAGACCGGATCGTCTTCATCGGCGACCCCATTGACGATCATATCGCCAACCTCGTGGTGGCGGAACTGCTGTTCCTCGAGCGGGAGCCGCCGCACGGCGCCGATATAGATCTCTACATCAACAGCCCTGGGGGAAGCGTCACTGCGGGGCTCGCCATCTATGACATCATGCAGATGCTCAAGTGCGAGATCGCCACGACCTGCGTGGGCATGGCGGCCTCCATGGCTGCTGTCCTGCTCGCCGGCGGCACACCCGGCAAGCGGTTCGCACTCCCGCATGCAAGGGTGATGCTGCATCAGGTCAGCGGCGGGTACGAAGGCACCGTGACCGACGCGCGCATCCGCCTCGAAGAGATGAACCGCGCGCATGAGACGCTGATGCGCCTCCTCTCCAAGCACACGGGACGTGACATTGAACAGGTTCGCAAGGACTGCGACCGCGACTACTGGCTGTCGGCGGAGGAGTCCCGTGACTACGGGCTGATAGACCAGGTCATGGAGCGGGGTCTGCGAACCGAGGCGACGTAGAAAGCCATGCCCCAGCGGCCCAGAACCCCATCCGGCGCGGCGTCCGGAACCGACAAGCTCGCCGGCGCTCAGCGCAAACCGAGGCGACGAGCGCCGGGCAACGTGTTCGGGCCATTCCCCGTCGTGCCCATCCGCGATCAGGTCTACTACCCCCACATGATGGTCTCCATCCTCGTGGGACGAGAGCGCTCGATCCGTGCGGTCGAGGCTGCATGGGCGGGGTCGCGGATGGTGCTCCTCCTCGCGCAGCTCTCCGTCGCAGTGGAGGAGCCCGACCCAAGCGACCTGTACACAGTCGGCGTATTGGCCGAAGTGATGCAGATACTGCGGGTACCCGACGGAACCGTCCGGATGATGGCCGAGAGTACGCACCGAGCGAGGGTGCTTGCCCATTCCGACGCCGGCGCCTATCTCGAAGCGACGGCCAGGCTCGCGGACGACGTGGAGGCGCACGATGTTCACTACGAGGCGCTCATGCGAGGAGTCCGCTCGCAGTTCGAGCACGTCGTGCACGCGGGCCGGCAGATCGCGCCGGAGGCGCTTGTCAACGTCGCCAACATAGGGGATCCGGGCCATCTCTCCTTTGCCATCCTCTCACACCTCGGACACATCCCCGTGGAGACGCGACAGCAGCTCCTGGAGACCGACGACGTCCGCGAGCGTCTCGAGCAGCTTCTGCTGGTCCTCCGGCGAGAGGCCGACGTCATCGAAGTGCAACGCCAGATCCGTGCCCGTGTCGAGAAGGAGATCGGCGACAACCAGCGCGAGATCATCCTGCGTGAGCAACTGAAGGCCATCCATGAGGAGCTCCGGGAACGCGACGACCGTGGCTCGGAGGTGGACGAGTACCGGGCCAAGATTCGCGACGCCTCCATGCCGGCCGGCGCTGAGGAGCGGGCCAAGAAGGAGGTCGAGCGCCTCGAGCGAATGCCCTACGGCGCGCCCGAGGGGGTCGTCATCCGAAACTACCTGGACTGGCTCATCGCCCTGCCATGGTCGGCATCCAGCCAGGACACGCTGGACGTCTCACAGGCCGAGGCTGTCCTCGACGAGGACCATCACGGCCTCATGAAGGTGAAGGAGCGCATTCTCGAGTACCTCGCGGTACGGCAGTTGGCCGGAGACGCGATGAAGGGGCCGATCCTGTGCTTTGTTGGCCCCCCGGGCGTCGGCAAGACATCCATAGGCAGGTCCATAGCCCGCGCCTTGAGTCGCAAGTTCGTGAGGGTATCGCTCGGCGGCGTGCGCGACGAGGCCGAGATCCGTGGGCATCGCCGCACGTATGTCGGAGCCCTGCCGGGTCGTATCATGCAAGGCATGCGTCACGCCGAGGTTCGGAACCCCGTTTTCATGCTCGACGAGATTGACAAACTGGGCATGGACTTCAGGGGCGACCCGTCTTCAGCGCTGCTCGAAGCCCTTGACCCGGAGCAGAACGGCGAGTTCAGCGACCACTACATCGAGATTCCGTTCAACCTGCGCGAGGTGATGTTCATCACCACAGCGAACCTCCTGGATCCCGTCCCGCCCGCGCTCAGGGACCGAATGGAGGTTATCACCTTCCCCGGCTACACCGAAGCCGAGAAACACGCCATCGCCCGCCGCTTCCTCTGTCCAAAGCAGACGCGTGAAAACGGACTCACGGAGGAGCAGGTCGCCATCAACGACGACGCCATCTACCGGGTGATCCGTGAGTACACGCGCGAGGCCGGGGTCCGCAATCTGGAGCGCGAGATCGCCGCCATCTGTCGGAAGGTGGCGCGCAGCGTGGCTTCCGGCGACCGGACGCCGCGAACCGTGAGCGCCGACGACTTGCACGGCCTCCTCGGGCACGGCCGGCACAGGTACGGGTCAGCGGCGGAGACCGACGAGGTCGGCGTTGCCACCGGCCTTGTCTACACCGAGACCGGCGGCGACGTCGTCACCGTCGAGGTCAGTCTGATCAAAGGCGCCGAGCCGAAGCTTACGCTGACCGGACAACTGGGCGAGGTGATGCGCGAGTCGGCTCAGACGGCGCTGACGTGCGTGCGGTCTCGGGCTGCGGACCTGGGCGCTGATCCGACCTTCTCAGGACAGCTCGACGTGCACGTGCACGTGCCTGCCGGCGCCGTGCCCAAGGACGGTCCCTCCGCCGGGATCACGATCGCAACGGCGATCGCCAGCGCCGCAACGGGCAGGGCCGTGCGGTGCTCGCTGGCGATGACGGGCGAAGTCACTCTGCGGGGCCGTGTTCTGCCCGTTGGGGGGATCAAGGAGAAGGTCCTGGGCGCCCACCGGGCCGGGCTGAGGCGGGTCATTGCACCGGCGGACAACGCGCAGGAGCTGGAAGAGGTACCCGAGCACGTGCGCGCCGAGATGACGTTCGAAACCGTTACCAACGTTGATGAGGTTTTCGCCCTGGCGCTCGTCCCTGCGCCCTGATGGCCTGCGGCTGCCTGGGCTCCTCCATGAGCGGGCGGGTCAGGCGGGGTGGCTGTGCGGGCGGTCGTGCTGCGCTCGGCGCAACGCGCGCTGGTACAGCCGCTCGTACGACGGGACGACATTCCGCCAGCCGTGGTCTTCGGCCATGCCGCGATCAACGAGCCCCGTCCACTTCGCGGGGTCACCGTACGCCCTGATGGCCCTCGACACGCCGTGGACAATCCCCGTGGCGCTGGCCTCGTCGAATACGAAGCCGTTGCCCGATCTCGGGTGGGAGTCTGCGTCCCGCACCGTATCCGCCAGGCCGCCGGTGCGCCGCACCACCGGTACCGATCCGTACCGCATGGCAATGAGCTGCCCGAGCCCGCACGGCTCAAAGCGCGACGGCATCAGGAACATATCCGAGCCCGCGTATATCCGGTTCGCCAGGTAGGCGTCGAAGCCGATCCGAACAGCCACGCGTCCGGGCCACCGGCGCTCGCCCTGTCTCAGCGCCGCCGTCATGGCCGCGTCCCCAACGCCGAGAACTGCGATCTGCGCTCCCATCGCCACAACGGCGTCAACGGCGTCCGCCAGCAGATCATGGCCCTTCTGCTCGCAGATGCGCGACACCACGCCGATCACCGGCGCCGTGGCGTCCGGGACCAACCCGAGGTCATGCTGAAGACTCCGCTTGCACGCTCGGCGTCCGGCAAGGTCCTGCCGACTGTACGGTGCGGCAAGGGATCGGTCGCGAGAGGGATCGAAGGCCTCGGTGTCCAGTCCGTTGGTGATCCCTGTGAACCGCCTCCGCACACGTAGGTGCGTCATCAGCCCTGCCATTCCTCCGCCGTACTCCGTGCTCTCCACTTCGCGCGCGTACGTCACGGAGACCGTGTTGCACATGTCCGAGTACACGATGCCCGCCTTGAGGAAGCTGAAGCCGCCGTAGTACTCCAGCTTGTCGAACGTGAACAGCTCGTCCGCCAGTCCGGCCGTCTTCATGGTCGCGGGTCCAAACACGCCTGCGTAGGCCAGGTTGTGGATGGTGAACACACGCGCCGGGGAATGGGTCGTCCTCTCCGTGGCAAGGTACACGCCGGTGAGCCCGGTGTGCCAATCATGACAATGAACGACCTCAGGCGCGAACTCCGGAACCGCCCCGGAGGCGAGCATCGCGCAAGCTCGGTCGAAGACCACGTATGCGCCCGGGTCGCCGACATAGACCTCCTCGCCGGAGGACGCATCGTGGAACCAGCGATCTGTACCAACAAGGTACGCCGGGACGCCGCCCGACGGCTCGACCATTGACACCGAGACGGATACGCCGAGGCGCTCGAAGAGCGGATGGCGAAGCCTCGGGCACACGCTTCGAACGGACATCGAAACCCGATCCTGGATCAGTCCGTAGTAAGGCAAAGCGATGCGGACATCGTGTCCTCGGTGTGCCAGAGCTACGGGGAGCGCGCCGATCACGTCGGCCAAGCCGCCCACCTTCACCAGCGGCTCGGCCTCAGCCGCCACAAACAGAATCCGCACCTTCGCCTCCCGGACCAGTGTCGCCGGCTGCGCCGGCGTCCGCGGGAGTGTAGCACAGCCTCGCTATGTGCGGCCGGGCGCGCGCGCCTGTGCTACAGTATCCTGCTGTACTTCTGGTTGTCGAGGTACCCACACATGAGGACCTGGCTAGCTCGCTGGATCGTCAACGCCGCCGCGCTTGGCATCGTCGCTCACCTGAACATCGGCGTGAAGTACGACAACGTTCCGTCGCTCCTAATTGCCACGCTGGCAATCGGCTTCGCCAACTCGGTGGTTCGCCCGGTCCTGACGCTGCTGACGATGCCGCTCAACTGCCTCACCTTCGGCCTCCTGGGGTATGTGATCAGCTTCCTCCTCTTCTACGT
>Ga0163210_1000991_pt1 | contig 12235 bp, 14 predicted proteins | sample Kivu_220m_FD_113536 | JGI IMG/M metagenome (GOLD analysis project Ga0163210, IMG submission 113536) | Freshwater microbial communities from Lake Kivu, Western Province, Rwanda to study Microbial Dark Matter (Phase II) - Kivu_220m | ecosystem: Environmental > Aquatic > Freshwater > Lake ... | reverse complement strand
TCGCGCAGCTTGGCGATCTGCCGGTGCAGGAGCTGGACCGTGTAGTCGATTTCCTCGACCGTCGTGAAGCGGCCGATGGTGAAGCGGATCGAGCTGTGCGCCAGCTCGTCCTGGCGGCCCAGCGCGCGCAGCACGTAGGACGGCTCCAGGCTGGCCGAGGTGCACGCCGAGCCGGAGGACACCGCCACGTCCTTGATCGCCATCATCAGCGACTCGCCCTCGACGAAGGCGAAGCTGACGTTGAGGTTATGCGGCACGCGCTGATCGAGGTCGCCGTTGAGGAAGACCTGCTCGATGTCCGACAGGCCCTTCCACAGGCGGTCGCGCAGCATGCGGATGCGCTCGTTCTCGGCGGCCATGTCCTCGCGCGCGATGCGGAAGGCCTCGCCCATGCCGACGATCTGGTGGGTCGCCAGCGTGCCGGAGCGCAGGCCCCGCTCGTGGCCGCCGCCGTGCATCTGCGCCTCCAGGCGGATGCGCGGCTTGCGCCGCACGTAGAGGGCGCCGATGCCCTTCGGACCGTAGGTCTTGTGCGCCGAGAAGGACATCAGGTCTACCTTCAGCTTCGACAGGTCGATCGCCACCTTGCCGGTCGCCTGGGCGGCGTCGACGTGGAGGAGGACGCCCTTGCCGCGGCAGATCTCGCCCATCTGCTCGATCGGCTGGATGACGCCGATCTCGTTGTTCACGTACATCACCGAGGCGAGGAGGGTGTCCGGGCGCAGCGCCGCCTTGAACTGCTCGAGATCGACCAGGCCGTTCTCCTGCGGGTCGAGGTAGCTCACCTCGAAGCCGTGGCGCTCCAGCTCGCGCATGGTGTCGAGCACCGCCTTGTGCTCGGTCTTCACCGTGACGAGGTGCTTGCCCTTGCCCTGGTAGAAGAAGGCGGCGCCCTTGATGGCGAGGTTGTTCGATTCGGTGGCGCCGGAGGTCCACACGATTTCCTTCGGGTCGGCGCCGACCAGCGCGGCGACGTTCTCGCGCGCCTACTCGACGGCCTTCTCCGCCTCCCAGCCGTAGGCATGCGAGCGCGAGGCGGGATTGCCGAACTTCTCGACCAGCCAGGGAATCATCCGCTCGGCCACGCGCGGGTCGACCGGGGTCGTCGCCGAGTAGTCGAGGTAGATGGGGAATTTCAGCATGCTCTTCTCCAGTAGTTTTGCCTTGTAGATCGGCCTTCAGGCCGACGCGTCGGGCTGAAGCCCGACCTACATCCTCAAGCCGCCATCGCGGACATTCCTTTCAACTTCTTGACCGTCTCGCCGAGCGCCTGCAGGAAGCGCGCGACGTCCTCATCCGTATTGGCGCGGCCGAGCGAGACGCGCAACGCTCCCTTCGCCATGCCGGCCTCGACGCCCATCGCCAGCAGCGTGTGCGAGGGCTCGGGCGAGACGCTCGAGCAGGCCGAGCCGCTCGCCGCGGCAAATCCGGCGCGGTCGAGCTGCGCCACCAGGGTCTCGCCGTCGATGCCCGACAGCGCGAAAAACGTCGTGTTCGGCAGGCGCGGCGCATTGCGGCTGAAGACCGTCGCGCCGCTCGCCGCCAGCCCCTGCTCCAGCCGGCCGCGCAATTCGTTCAATCGCGCGGCATCGGCTTCCAGCCGCGCCACCGCCTGTTCGGAGGCGGCGCCGAAGCCGACGATGGCCGCGACGTTCTCGGTGCCCGAGCGCAGGTTGCGCTCCTGGCCGCCGCCGGAAATCAGCGGCTTCAGTTCCACCCGCTTGTCCAGCACCAGCGCCGCGGCGCCCTTCGGGCCGTAAATCTTGTGCGCGGAAACCGTCAGCGCGTTCACTCCGGCGGCGTTCAGCGCGCGGAAGTCGATGGCCACCTTGCCCAGCGCCTGCACCGCGTCGGTGTGGAACCAGGCCTTCGCTGCACGCGCCTTCGCCGCCAGTGCGGCAACGTCCTGCAGCACGCCGGTCTCGTTGTTGGCCAGCATCACCGACACCAGCGCCGGCTTCCGCGCCAGTGCCGCGAAAAAGTCAGTCTCCGCGACACGGCCCTCGGCATCGACGGCGATCTCATGCACGCTCCAGCCGAGGCGCTTGAGGTCGTTCGCCGGCTCGCGCACGCAGGGGTGCTCGATGGCCGAGACGGCGAAGGCGCCCGGCTTCAGGCAGGCCGCCGCGCCCTTGATGAACAGGTTGTTGGCCTCCGAACCGCCGCTCGTGAACACCACCTCGGACGGGTGCGCGCCAACCGCCGCAGCGACCTGCTCGCGCGCCGCGTCGATGGCGGCGCGCGCCGCGCGGCCGTACTCGTGCCGGCTGGACGGGTTGCCGTAGCGATCCTTCAGGAACGGCAGCATCGCCTCCAGCACGTCGGCGTCGAGCGGCGTCGTGGCGTTGTGGTCGAGGTAGGCCGGGGCGAACACGAAGGCTCCGTCAGGCGGACACAGCCACGCTCACGCGCCGCGCCGGACGCAGGCGCTCATCGACCGCGATGGCCGCGGCGATCGCCTTCGCCTTCGGCTGGTTAACGAGGTCGAGCAGCGAGACCGAGGCGAGGTACTCGTGCATGCGCTTGTTGAGGTTGGACCACAGGTCGTGGGTCATGCAGCGCTGCTCGTCCTGGCAGTTCTCGCGCCCGCCGCAGTTGGTGGCATCGAGCGGCTCGTCCACCGCCGCGATGATGTCGGCGACGGAGACTTCATTCATGCCGCGCGCCAGACGGTAACCGCCGCCGGGCCCGCGCACGCTCGCCACGATCTTGTGGCGGCGCAGCTTGCCGAACAGCTGCTCCAGGTAGGACAGGGAAATCTTCTGGCGCTCGCTGATGCCCGCCAGGGTCACCGGTCCGTTGGCCTGGCGCTGGGCCAGGTCGATCATTGCCGTCACAGCGAAGCGGCCTTTGGTCGTCAGTCTCATGGTTGCATCCTCTCCATTAACGGGTGCTTGCACACCCAATACTTGAACATTTCAGTCGACTATACGAATCCCGATTAGTTCAGTCAACTATTTTGCCCAAATACTGCGGATCGAATTTGTCGGCTGTGGCCAGCTCGTCGGCCTTGCACACCCCCGTTTTCTCTAGGCATTTCAAGAGGGTATCGATCCTGCGGTCGGTCTCGACGGCATGGTCCAGCAGTCCGTGGATGGCCTGGGAAAGCGGGTCGTCCTCGTTGCGCGTGACGGCATAGGCCGAGAAGCCCATCTGCCCCGCCTTGATCTCGCGTGCGATCTCGCTGCGGTCCTCGACGATGCGCGCCGGAATGCCCACCGCCGTCGCGCCCAGCGGCACGTCGCGCACGACCACGGCGTTCGCGCCGACCTTGGCGCGCTCGCCGAGTGTGATGGGGCCGAGCACCTTGGCGCCGGCGCCGATGACCACGCCGTTCTCCAGCGTCGGATGGCGCCTGCCCTTGCTCCACGAGGTGCCGCCCAGCGTGACGCCGTGATACAGCGTGCAGTCGTCGCCGATCACCGCCGTCTCGCCGATCACCACGCCCATGCCGTGGTCGATGAAGAAGCGGCGGCCGATCGTGGCGCCGGGGTGGATCTCGATGCCCGTCATCCAGCGGCCGATGTTCGAGCCGAGCCGCGCCAGCCACTTCAGGCCGATGCCCCACAGCCAGTGGTTGAAGCGATGGAAGACCAGCGCATGCAGGCCCGGATAGCAGGTCAACACCTCCCAGGTCGTGCGGGCGGCGGGATCGCGGTCGAATACGCAGGCGATGTCTTCGCGCAAACGGGCAAACATCTTGGATTCCTAAAACATCAGCAAACGCTGAAATGTTACAAAAAACCCTCTATTTCAGTCAACTTTGTCGCCGGGTTTTTTCATGAAAGTCTTGAGCATGCCGCGCAAGAGACTCACCTCGTCGCGCTCCAGCGCGATGCGGTCGAACAGGCGGCGCAGGCGCGGCATCAGGCGCTTCAGGTGCGCCGGATCGAGGAAGCCGCTCTCGGTGACGGCGGCTTCGAGGTGCTCGTGGAAATGCCGGATCTGCTCGGCCGTGGCGGGCGGATTCTCAGGCGCCGGCGGCGCGCCCGGGTCGAGCGCGGCCAGGCGCAGTTCGTAGGCCATCACCTGCACCGCGGCGGCGAGGTTGAGCGAGGAATACGCCGGGTTCGCCGGGATCATCACCGGCAGCCGGCACAGCGCCGTCTCCTCGTTTGACAGGCCCGAGGTCTCGTTGCCGAAGACGATGGCCACCTCGCCGTGCGCCGTGGCGCCGACGATCTGCGGCGCGGCCGCGCGCGCCCACAGCGGCGGCGGCGCCAGCTCGCGGCTGCGCGCCGTCATCGCCGCGGCGAACACCGTGCCGTCGAGCGCCTCCTCCAGCGTCGCGCAGGTGCGCGCGCCCTGCAGCACGTCGAGCGCATTCGAGGAGCGCGCCCGCGCCACGCCGTCGGGATCGGCGCAGGGATTCACCAGCCACAGTTGCGTCAGGCCCATGGTCTTCATGGCGCGCGCGGTCGCGCCGATGTTGCCCGGGTGGCTGGTGTGAGAGAGGACGATGCGGATGCGGTCGAGAGGGTTGTTCATATACAATGCCGCCTTCTTCGCCGCAGCGATGCGGCATGCTCATTCGAAAACCGGAACGCCATGCACCCGACACTCAACATCGCCGTGAAGGCCGCGCGACGCGCCGGCGGCATCATCAACCGCGCCTCGCGCGACGTCGAACAGATCAAGGTGAGCGCCAAGCGCGACAAGGACTTCGTCACCGAGGTCGACAAGGCCGCCGAGGCGGCCATCATCGGTGTGCTGAAGGAGGCGTATCCGGGCCACGCGATTCTAGCAGAGGAGTCCGGCGCCTCCGGCGACTCCGAATACGTCTGGATCATCGATCCGCTCGACGGCACCACCAACTTCATCCACGGCTTCCCGCAGTACGCGGTGTCCATCGCCCAGCAGCACAAGGGCGTGCTGCAGCATGCCGTGATCTACGACCCGAACCGCAACGAGCTGTTCACCGCCAGCAAGGGCGGCGGCGCCTTCCTCAACGAGCGGCGCATCCGCGTCTCCAGGCGCATCAGGCTCAACGAGGCGCTGATCGGCACCGGCTTCCCCTTCCGCTACTTCGAGCATGTCGACGCCTACCTCGGCATCTTCCGCGACATGATGCACAAGACCGCCGGCGTGCGCCGCCCCGGCGCCGCGGCGCTCGACCTCGCCTGGGTGGCGGCCGGCCGCATCGACGGCTTCTGGGAACTCGGCCTCTCGCCCTGGGACATGGCGGCCGGCGCGCTGCTCATCGCCGAGGCCGGCGGCCTCGTCGGCGACCTCACCGGCGAGCCCGACTACCTCGAGACCGGCAACATCGTCGGCGGCAACCCGAAAGTCTTCGCCCAGCTCCTGCAGATCATCGCACCGCACCTCAACGCCAAGCTGAAGGCCTGAGCCCGTCGCTCCCGCGCAGGCGGAAGCCGAAACGAAATGATTGAAACGTGATTATAGTTTGCTTATAATCGCACAATCATCGTTCCGAACTGAGGTGCGCCATGCCCACCCTGCTTGATCGCTCCAACCAGGCCCTCTCCGTCACCGACCTTGTCCGTTCGGCCAAGGAGGTGTTCGAACGACTCGAATCCGGAGAGCAGGACAAGTACGTGGTAATGCGCAACAATGCGCCGGCGGCAGTAATGATGCCCGTCGCCACCTATGAAGCCCTGATCGACGAAATCGAAGACCTGCGCATCGAAGCCGTCGCGCGGGAGAGGTTGCAAAGCTTCGACCGCAAGAAAGCCATCCCCCACGCCGAAATGATGAAGCGCTTCGCCAAATAATGGCTTGGAGCGTCATCTACCATCCCGAGGTCGCGGAAGACCTGACCTTGCTGGGTGCAGTCGAGGCTCGCCGTGCCCTGTCGGCAATCGAGGAGCGCATTCTCAATGGCGAACCGGACAAGGCCGGAAAGCCTCTTCGGGGAATCCTCGCCGGCTGCCGCCGCATTCGCACAGGCAACATCCGCATCGTCTACCGAGTGGACGGCAAGCGTGTCGAGGTGCTCATCATCGCCGTCGGCGCACGCCGTGACGACGAGGTCTACCAGGCCGCCGAATCCCGCACGCCAAAGAAATGGACCCGCTGACGCAAGGCCTGCTCGGCGCCGTCGCCGCCAAAGCCGTCCTCGGGCGGCGGCTCGGCCATGCCGGCTGGATGATCGGCGCCGCGGCCGGCATGCTGCCCGACGTGGATTACTTCATCCGCAGCGACGCCGACCCGCTGCTCAATATCGAATACCACCGCCAGTTCACACATTCCCTCGTCGCCATTCCCTTCGGCGGCACGCTCGCCGCCCTGCCGTGGCTGACTTTGCGCAAATACCGCGCCGAGTGGCGCAGCGTGCTGGCGGCCGGCATCACCGGCTACGCCACCCACGGCGTGCTCGACGCCTGCACCACCTACGGCACGCACCTCCTGTGGCCCTTCTCGCCCGCGCGCGAATCGTGGAACCTGATGACCACCATCGGGCCGCTGTTCACCCTGTTCCTGCTGATCGGCCTGGTCTTCGCCGCGCTCAGGCACGCGCGCGCGCCGGCCGTCATGGCGCTGGCGCTGTGCCTCGCCTACGTCGGCACCGCCGCCTGGCAGCGCGAAAAGGCGGAGGCGGCGCTCGAGCGCATCGCGCAGGGGCGCGGCCATCCCGTCGACCGCGCCGAAGTCTTCCCCACCATCGGCAACCCGCTCGTCTGGCGCACGCTCTACCGGACCGGCGCCACGCTGCACGCCGACCGCGTGCGCGTGTCCTTCGTCGGCGAAGCGCAATGGAAGCAAGGCGCGCGCATGGCGCAGTTCGGCGAGGCCGACCTCAGCCCCGCCGAGCGCGCCGACCCGCGCGTGCGCCGCGACTTCCGCCGCTTCAGCTATTTTTCCGCCGGCTGGGTGACGCGCGCACCGCGCGATTCCAGCGTGATCGCCGATGCCCGCTACTCCCTCGACACCGTCGCCTTCGAGCCGATCTGGGGCGTGCGCTTCAAACCGGAACACCCCGTCCCCACCGAATGGGTCGCCCGCGACCGCGAACGCCGCATCCCCCTCGGCGAACTCTGGCAGGAAATCACCGGCCGCGCCGAAGGCTATCGCCCCCTGCCGCCGCCGCGGCTGGAAGTCGCGCGCCAAACCCCCTGACTCTCTTACCGCCGTACCGCAGGAACTGACTTTTCCCCAGCTGACCCCTCCTGCCGGAAAGCATGTCGGCATAGTCTATTCGAGTGGTATATTGCCTAGACAGAAGGAAATTCAGTAAGGTGGGTCAATGCCCGAAAGGCGCTTGGATATGGGTACATCACGGTTGCAAAATATGAGCCTCATAAAACGGCCTACAAGCGGCGATCGCATGTCTGGGAAAGGTTTTGCGACCCCCGATAATCGCCCACGGCGACCCCTCTAGTAGTTTCTCTAAAGCCTCGTTGATATGAACAAAACCCTCCTCATCACCGGCGGCAGCCGCGGCATCGGCGCGGCGACGGCGCGGCTGGCGGCGGCGGAAGGCTACGCGGTGGCCCTCTCCTACCGCCGCAGGCGCGAGGAGGCGGAGGCCGTGGTGCGCGACATCGCGCAGGCCGGCGGCAGGGCGATCGCCGTGCAGGCGGACGTCGGCGTGGAGGCCGAGGTGGTGCGCCTGTTCGAGCGGGTGGATGCGGAACTCGGGCGCGTGACGGCGCTGGTGAACAACGCCGGCATCCTGGAGCGGCACATGCGCGTCGAGGAGATGGACGCGGCGCGCCTGACGCGCGTGCTGGCGGCCAACGTGGTCGGCAGCTTCCTCTGCGCGCGCGAGGCGGTGAAGCGCATGTCGGCGCGCCACGGCGGGTCGGGCGGCGCCATCGTGAACCTCTCCTCCGTCGCGTCGACGCTGGGCTCGCCGAACGAATACGTCGACTACGCCGCCTCGAAGGGCGCCATCGACACCTTCACGATCGGATTGGCGAAGGAAGTCGCCGCCGAGGGCATTCGCGTCAACGCCGTGCGGCCGGGCGTGATCTACACCGGCATCCACGCCGACGGCGGCGAGCCGGGGCGCGTGGACCGCGTCAAGTCGGCCGTGCCGATGCTGCGCGGCGGCCAGCCCGAGGAGGTGGCGAAGGCCATCCTCTGGCTGCTCTCCGATGCGGCCTCCTACACCACCGGCGCGATACTGGACGTTTCCGGCGGGAGATAACACCATGGCCTACGACGAGGGACTGGCCGAGCGGCTGCGCGAACTTGTGCAGGACCGCCCCGGCATCGCCGAGAAGAAGATGTTCGGCGGGCTTTGCCTGCTCGCGCGCGGACACATGTTCGTCGGCATCGTCGGCGAGGCACTGATGGCGCGGGTGGGGCCGGATGCCTACGCTGCGGCGCTGCGCCGGCCGCATGCGCGGGTGATGGACTTCACGGGAAAGCCGATGAAGGGATACGTCTTCGTCGATCCGCCGGGGTATGAGGAGGACCGGGATTTGAAGCGGTGGGTGGAGGAGAGTTTGAAGTTCGTGGGGACGTTGGGGGATAAATGAACCCCCCTTACCCCGGCCCTCTCCCGCTTGCGGGAGAGGTGGAAATACCGAGAGGAGCGCGCCCTGCACCGAAGCCCACATTCCTGCCATCTACGCCATCGTCAATGATGCGGCGCGGGCGTATCGCGGCCATGTGCCGGACGACTGCCTGCACGAACCCTACATGCCGGAGGACGAACTGCGCGCCGAGATCGCCGCCGGGGTGCGCTTCTTCGGCTGGTTCGAGGACGGCGAACTGCTCGGCGTGATGGGCATCCAGGACGTGCAGGACGTGACGCTGATCCGCCACGCCTACGTCGCCACGCGCGCGCGGCGCGGCGGCATCGGCGGCAAATTGCTCGCGCACCTGCTCACGCTCACCAACCGCCCGGTGCTGGTCGGCACCTGGCGCGCCGCCGCCTGGGCCGTCGATTTCTACGCACGCTACGGCTTCCACCTCGTCACGGACGCGGAGAAGAATTTCCTCCTGAAAAAATACTGGACCATCTCCGAGCGGCAGATCGAAACTTCGGTGGTGCTGGCGGACGCGCGCTGGCGGGCGCTCCGACTCTGAATTCAGCTTCCCGCCGCTTTCTCGAGCGCGTCACGCAGCGTGTCGAAGGGCAACAGCACGCAGCCGTGGCGGTTGCGGTGCGGGCGCACCGGCGCGAAGCACTTCAGCTCCGGCCAGGGCGCGGCGTCCGCTCCGGTCAGCAGCGCCGCCACTTCGGCGCGCAGTTCGGCGACCCGCGCCGCGTCGAGGCCGGCGGCGTGGCGGCCGATGGCGGCGGCGGCGGCGCGGCAGAGCAGGCAGCCCTTGACTTCGTGCGCCAGCGCAACGATGCGGCCGCCCTCCAGCTGCACGTCCATGCGCACGCGGTCGCCGCAGAGCGGGCTGTCGCCCTGTGCCGTTCCGTCGGGCGCCGCCAGCCGGCCGGCGCCGTCGGCGGATTTCGCCAGGTCGAGGATGGCCTGCTGGTAGAGCTCGTCGTTCATCTCAGCTTGCGCTGCGCGTCCTTCAGGCCTTCGAGCAGCGCATCGACGTCGGCCTCGGTGTTGTAGGGCGCGAGGCTGGCGCGCACCGCACCCTCGACGCCGAAATGCTCCATCAGCGGCTGGGCGCAGTGGTGGCCGCCTCGCACGGCGACGTGGTGGGCGTCGAGCACCTGGCAGGCGTCGTGCGGATGGATGCCGGCGAGGTTGAAGGCGACGATGGGCAGGCGCTCCGCCATGTCGCGCGGCCCGGCAAAAGTCAGTCCCGGCAGCACGGCGAGTCCGTCGAGGAGTCGCTGCGCCAGATGCACCGTGTGGGCGCGCATCGCCTCCCACGGCTGCGCACGCAGCCAGTCGAGGGCTGCGCCGAGCGCCACGGCCTGGGCGATGGGCGGCGTGCCGGCCTCGAAGCGGCGCGGCGGCGCGGCGTAGGTCGTTGCCTCGGCCGTGACGCGGCCGATCATGCCGCCGCCGCCGAGGAAGGGCGGCAGCGCGGCGAGCGCCCCGGCCCGCCCCCACAGCACGCCGACGCCGTTGGGCGCGAAGGCCTTGTGGCCGGAGAAGGCGTAGAAGTCGGCGCCCAGCGCCTGCACGTCCACCGGGCCGTGCTGCACCATTTGCGCGCCGTCGACCAGCACGCGGGCGCCGGCGGCGCGCGCCGCGGCGACGATGGGCGCCAGGTCGCTGACGGCGCCGGTGACGTTGGAGGCGTGGGTGACGGCAACGAGCTTGCAGCGCGGCGTGATGGCGTTGTCGAGGTGCGAGAGGTCAAGGCGGCCGTCGTCCGCCAGCGGAATGAAGCGCAGCGCGACGCCGCGCCGCGCGCGCAGCATCTGCCAGGGCACCAGGTTGCTGTGGTGCTCGGCGAGGCTCAGCGCGACCTCGTCGCCGGGGCCGAGCCCGTCGCCTAAGGCATGGGCGACGAGGTTGATCGCGGCCGTCGTGCCGGAGGTGAACGCCACCTCGTCGGCGCTCGCGGCATTCAGGTAGGCGGCGGCCTGCCGGCGCGCGGTCTCGTAGGCGGCGTCGGCGGCTTCCGCCAGCTTGTAGGTGCCGCGCAGCACGTTGGCGCGCTGCGTCAGCTCGTGGTGCGTGACGGCGTCGAAGGCCGCCGCGCAGAGCTGGCCGGTGGCGGCGTTGTCGAGGTAGTGCAGGCGCGGATGGTTCGCCAGCAGCGGGAAATGGCCGCGCCATACGTGCGCGCTGAACTTCATGGCTGCGTCCTCCGCAGGTCGTCGGGCGTGTCGATGTCGGCGTGGATGGCCGCGTCCGCCTCGACCGTGGCGATGCGCGCGGCGTGCGCCTCGAGCAGCCCGCGCGCGCCGCGGTCGCCCGTGACCGCCCGCATCTCCGCGAAGAATTCGCGCGGCCAGAGGATGGGATTGCCGCGCCGGCCGGCGTGCAGCGGCACGACGATGGACGGCTTGCGCGGATCGAAGGCGGCGATCAGGCCGTCGACGTGCGCGGCATTCACGCGCGGCATGTCGGCGAGCAGCACGACGGCCGCCTCGGCTTCAGCCGGCAGCGCCGCAATGCCAGCGGCGAGCGAGGTGGACATGCCCTGGGCGTAGTCGGGGTTGCGCACGATGCTCACGCGGCGCCCGGCGAGCAGCGCCTCGGCGCGCTCTGTGTCGTGGCCCAGCACCACGGTCACCGAGCAGGCCGCCGAGGCCAGCGCCGCATTCACCGCGCGCAGCAGCAGCGGCACGCCGTCCACCTCCGCAAAAAGCTTGTTGGCGCCGTCCATGCGCGAGGATTGCCCGGCGGCCAGCACCAGCGCGGCAACGTGCGGCGTTGCGGCGGGCGGCTGCGGCACGGCGTCCTCCTCGCCCTCCTCCTCGTCTTCGGGCTCGAGCGGGCTGCGGATGAGGCCGCCGACGCCCATGCGCATGATCTCCGCGCGGCCGAACGGCAGCCCGGCCATCAGGCGCGCGAGCGCCCAGTCGAGGCCGTTGGTGCGGCGCGAGCGCGCGCAGCCGGGCAGCACCAGCACGGGGGCGTCCCCGATGCGCGCCAGCAGCAGCATGTTGCCCGGCTCGACCGGCATGCCGAAATGTTCGATCGTGCCGCCGGCGGCGACGATGGCGGCGGGCGCCACGTCGCGGCGGTCCTTGGTCACCGTGGCGCCGGCGACGAGCAGCATGTCGCAGCCGGCGGCAAGCGCCTGGCGGATCTGCGCGGCAATGGCTGCCCGTTCGTGGGCGCAACGCAGAACGAGGGCAAGCCGCCCGCCGAGGGCGTCGAGGCGGTTGCGCGTGGCGGTGACCGTGCCGCGGAAGACGTTCTCGCGCATGCCGGGCAGCTCGCTCATGATCAGCGCGGCGCGCACCGGCCGCAGCGGGACGACTTCGATCAGCGGGCCGGAAGCGGCGACGGTGCGGCAGCGTTCGACCAGATCCCGCGTTACGGCGAAAGGAATGATCTTGACCGTGGCGAGCACCTGGCCGTGCCGCGCCAGCGCGCAATCGGGCAGCGTGCCGACGGCGACGGCCTCGTCGAGGAGGTTCAGCGCGTCGATGCGCGCGGCGTCCACGCGGACGAGTCCGCGCACGGCGGCATGCAGGTTGCAGCGGCCGGTGTACGGGCGGCGCGTCTCGGTGTTGGGGCCGGCGAGCAGCGCGGCGACCGCGGCCGCGCCGGCGTTCTCGTCGAGGTCGCCCGCCTCCATGCGCGCGCCGGTGATCTGCCCGATGCCGGCCTGTTGCAGCAGGGCGATGTCGGCGGCGGTAAGGACGCGGCCCTTCTTCAGCGTCTTTCCTTCGAGGTTGAGCGTGTCGGCGAGCGTCACGCCCTCGGCCTCCCCGCAGCGGAATTCGCCG
>Ga0163210_1000990_pt1 | contig 12235 bp, 9 predicted proteins | sample Kivu_220m_FD_113536 | JGI IMG/M metagenome (GOLD analysis project Ga0163210, IMG submission 113536) | Freshwater microbial communities from Lake Kivu, Western Province, Rwanda to study Microbial Dark Matter (Phase II) - Kivu_220m | ecosystem: Environmental > Aquatic > Freshwater > Lake ... | reverse complement strand
CGGCGGATACGCCCACGGTCCCGGCGACCGCCGAAACCGAAACCGTGCCGCGCGAGCGCACGCCCGAACCCCAACCGCTGGTCTCTTTCCTGGAGCAGCACATCGCCAACCTCTATGACCTATCGCGGCTGCCGGTCATGGAGAACACCCTCACCACGCAGTTCACCAGCCGCAACTGGACCGCGCTGGAGCACTATTTTGACTATTTCATCGACGATGGGAACTTTATTGGCCCCTCCTACGGCTACATCGACGAGAATGGCAAGTATCAACACTATCGGATCGTCCCCGGCTATGATGGCCGGCCGGAGTACGAAATCGTACCGCGCGTCGAGGGTCCCGGTTATATCGCGCGCATCTGGTTTGCCTACCAGCAGCACCAGAGCGTGAACAATCCCAAAGACATGTCGCAGAATGAGGAGTGGAACAACTGGGGCAACCTGGGCGAAATGGGCAACATCCGGTTCTATTTCGACGACGAGCGGACGCCGCGGATCGACTTTGGCATCAAAGACCTCTTCGTCGGCAAGGGTCCGTTCCCCGCGCCGCTCGCGGCGTTCTACGCGTCCGCCGACGGAGGCAACATCAACTACGTGCCGATTCCGTTCCAACGCTCGATTCGGATGGCGACCACCGGACGCCCGCGGCTGATGCAGGTGCAGGTCAAGCGATTCGCCGCGCCCGAGCACAGCGACCTGGCTCCAGCGAACGCCGGCGGGCTCAGCAGTGCGCTGCTCGCGAACACCGCAGGCACTGCGCGCGCGGAGACTGCAGCGCCACTGCAATCGTTTACGCCCCAACTCACTCCCGGCGAACAAGCCACGCTTACGCAAGCCGCACAAGCATGGCAAAACTGTATCGCCGCGCCGGCGGGCGAATACAAGACCTTCACCCTTTCGATCCCGCACAACACTTCCGCGGAGGTCGATTTTAGTGTCCCGGCGACGATCGCCGGGTTGCGCGTGCACGTTCCGCGCCGGATGGACGATTCGGTCTGGATGCAGGTCTTTTGGGACGGCGACCCTGTTCCGAGCATGTCGGCTTCGCTGCGCGCGCTGTTCGGCACGGATGAGCGTCTCTTGCCCTACCGCGCGCTGCCAGTGGGAACAGTCAAGACGGAGACGGAGACCGTTTTCTACAACAACTTTCCGATGCCGTTTCGAACCGCGCGTTTCGTTTTTGTGAACGATCGGGCTGAAACCCTGCCGTTAACGCTGGAAATTGCCACCACGCCGACAGTCCCTGGCACCGCGAGCACGCGTTTTCAGGCCTTCAACGGGACGCGCCGAATGGAGCGGCGCGAAGACGACGCGGACAACTACACGGTGATTGACGTCAAGGGAAGCGGCAAGTATCTCGGCGCGATCTTCAGCGCGTGGGACCTGGACCGGGGCGCGCTGAACGGGGGAACGATCCCGCAAACGTGGCGCTTTCCGTACCTCGAATCGAACATGGATGTCTGGGTCGACGGGCGGCTGGCGCTGCCGGGCACCGGCATCGAAGACGATTTCAACGCGAGTTACTACTATGTCTACGCCGGTTACCCCAACTACAACGCGATGTACTGTCTCGCGGGCGTGACGCTGCTCGATTATTCGACGCCCCTGGAACCTTCATCGCAGTACCGTTTTTATCTGAACGATGCGCCGGAGTTTCGCAATCACCTCCACGTCGAAGCGCAGCACGGCAACATGGGCAACAACCTGTCGGTGACCTATTCGTCCACCGCGTTCTGGTATACGGTCAAATAGGACGCGACAGCCCGCCGAGAAGGGTCCAGCGGCAAATACCGTGTCTTTTACTCCCATCTGTGACTATGAAGATTCCCCCTGGCGCACCGCGTTCTGGCCCGGCCGCGAGTACGAAGACCGCGCCGAACGCCTCGCGCTCGCGGCCATGCTGCCCCCGCGCGGCGCGCGCCTGTGCGAGATTGGCGCGGGGTTCGGACGGCTGGCGGATTTCTATCGTGGCTACCCGCGCGTGATCCTGCTCGACTATTCGCGCTCGATGCTGCGCGACGCGCGCGCGCGACTGCGCGCCGATCCGCGTTTCGTCTTCGTCGCCGCCGACCTCTACGCCCTGCCGCTCGCCGATTCCGCGCTCGACCTCGCGGTCACGGTGCGCGTGCTGCATCATGTCGCCGACATCCCGCGCGCGTTCGCGGAGATTTCGCGCGTCGTGCGACCGCAAGGCACGTACCTCACCGAGTTCGCGAACAAGCGGCACATCAAAGCCGTGCTGCGCTATTGGCTCACGCGTCGTCCGCCCAACCCGTTCGCGCTAGAACCGTACGAGTTCGTCAAGCTCAATTTCGATCTCCACCCGCGCTACATCAGCGAGGAGTTGAGGAAGCACGAATTCGTGGTGCTCGACCGCCGCGCCGTCTCGACGTTCCGCGCCGCCGCGTTCAAGCGCATCGTCCCGGCGCGTTTTCTCGCGGCGTTGGACGGCTTGCTCCAGCATCCAACCTCCAATCTCCAGCTTGCTCCCAGTCTCTTCGTGCGCGCCCGATCGACCAAGCCCGGCGCGCCGACGCTCAACGCCGCCCTCTGGCGCTGCCCCGGCTGCGGCTCGACCGACATCACGGAATCGAGCGACGCTTTGGCGTGCCGGGCGTGCGCGCGGGCCTATCCGATGGTGGATGGCATCATTGATTTCAAATCTCAATTGTAGTATACTGTTGCCACAACCCCGTCGTCAGTCGTCAGTAACCAGCCGTCAGACGGGGTGGTTACTGACGACTGATTACTCTCTACTCTGCACCCGGAGGTACGGCCAATGAAGGTCTCGTGCTTACAAGAGAATCTAGCCAAAGGGCTTTCGGTCATCAGCCGCGCGGTGGCGTCACGGTCGACGCTGCCCGTGCTCGGCAACGTTTTGGTCGCCAGCGATCAGGGTCGCCTGAAACTCGCCGCGACGAACCTCGAGCTGGCGGTCACCTGCTGGATCGGCGCCAAGGTCGACGACAACGGCGCGACGACCGTGCCAGCGCGCGTCCTCGGCGATTTCGTCAACTCGCTGCCCCCAGAACGCATCGATATGGAGTTGAACGCAAAAACGCAGACGCTCCACTTGAAGTGCGCGCGCTACGATGCGAACATCAAAGGAATCGATGCGACCGAATTTCCAATCATTCCGTCGATTGGCGACGGCAAGCGGATATCCCTCGAGCCGGAGACGCTGCGCGAGATGATCGAGCAAGTGACGTTCGCCGCCGCCACAGACGAATCGCGGCCGGTGCTCACCGGCGTCGTGATGAAATTCGAGAAAGACAAAGTGACCTTCGCCGCGGCGGATGGCTTTCGCCTTTCGGTGCGCCACGCCATCCTGAGCGCGCCGGTCGATCAGCCGATCACCGTGATCGTTCCGGCGAAAGCGCTGCAAGAAGTCGGGCGCGTCAGCGGCGATCAAGAAGACCCGATCGAGATGGCGGTGACGGAGAACAAGTCGCAGGTGTTGTTCAAATTGACCAACATCGAGATCGTCTCGCAACTGATCGACGGCGTGTTTCCCGATTTCACGCGCATCATTCCCGAATCGCGCGCGACGCACACCGTCGTCAACACGGCGGAACTGCAGAATGCCGTCAAGGCATCGTCCGTGTTCGCCCGCGAGGCGATGAACACGGTGCGCGTGCAGATCGCGCCGAGCGGCGAAATGGGCGCCGGCAAGATGACGGTGACCGCAACGAGCGCCGAATCGGGTGACAACGTCGGAGACATCGACGCGACGGTAGACGGCGAGCCGGTGGAGATTGCGTTCAACGCGCGCTACCTCGCCGATGTGCTGAACGTCCTGCACGCGCCGCAGGTCGCGATCGAGACCTCCGGCTCATCCAGCCCCGGCGTCATCAAGGCGGTGAATCGCGACGATTTCACGCATGTGATTATGCCGATGCACCTTGGAAAATAATGAGTAGAGGCGACCCGACGGGTCGCCTCTACTCATTTCTGTCTTCCCTGCAAGACCAGGATAATCTCTTCCCCATACGTCTTCGCCTTCCACGGCCCCAGCCCGCTCACGGCGACGAGCGCCTCCAAGGTCCGCGGGCTTTTGCGTGCCGCGGCAAACAACACGTCGTTTGAAACGATCACGTCCGGCTCCACACCCCGCGCCGCCGCGCGCCGCTTGCGCCATTCCTTCAGATACCCCAGCCGCGTCCGCGCACCGTTGTCGAGCGGCGGCTGGCCGCGCGAATGCGGGTGGGGCGCGGAGGTCTGCGGCGCGGCGCGCCCGCGCGCGACCGTGTCCAAGAGCGCGTGGCCGTAGCGTTGGACCGCATAGGCGGAAACGCCGGGGATGCGCGCGAGGTCACGCGGCGTCCGGGGATGTGCCGCCGCCAGATGCAGTAGCGCCGTATCCGACAGCACCTTGAACACCGGCCGGTCCTCCTTGCGCGCCTGCGCGTCGCGAAAGCGGAACAGCTCGCGCAAGACTCCCAGACCGATGCGATCCAGATCGCGCGCGCCGGGGATGTTCCAGTACGCATCCGGATCAAAGCGGCGCGCCGCGGCTTGCACGCGCGTCATCCGCTCGAACTCCTCGCGCGCTTCTTCCAAGCGCGCCAGCCGTTCCAGCTCGCCGATCTGCAAGTCCCGCAGCGCGAGCAAGTAATGCGTGTCCTCGCGCGCGTAGGCGATCTGCTCGGCCGTCAGGGGGCGGCGGCCCCAGTCCGCGCGCTGCATCTTTTTGTTCAGCGCCACCCCAAAGCGTTCCTGAAGGATGTTCCCCAGCCCCACGCTCTGCCAGCCGAGAATCCGCGCGGCGATCATCGTATCGAAGATGTTCTTGAACTCAAATCGGTAATCGCGCTTTAAGCACAGGATGTCGTACTCGGCGGCGTGGAAGACTTTTTCGATCTGCGCGTCGGCGAAGAATGGCGCGAGCGTCACAATCCCATCTGGCTGGGACAACGCCAGCGGATCGACGACGTAATCGGTCGCGCGCGTCGAGATTTGCAGCAGGCAGACCTTCTCAAAGTAGGAGAAGAGACTGTCCGATTCCGTATCGACCGCGACGAGCGACTCGGCCAGGAGGCGTGTCCGCAGCCCGTCCAACGCCTGAGGAGTCGTTACCCATTCCGCCCCGGTCTCCAAAGTGGGTTTTCCAATTTGATTGGCGTCAACTTCGTTTGGCATCGATGGTTTATTTCACCTTTTTCTCGTACACCCGCCGCCGCCACCCTCCAACCAGCACCGCGAGTGCGACGAACCCGGCATCCACAACTTGATCGATTCGCAGCGCGCCGAGGTACACCGTGTCGTCGCCGCGCTGGAAACCGAGCGCGAAATTCGCCAGCGACCCCAGCAGCAGGTACACGACAAACAGCGTCCCGGCGCGGGGACGCTGAAATGCGGCATAGAGCAAGCCGATGAACAAGAGCGCGAAGAGCGCGATCTCGGCGTGCTGCAAAGGAAAACGCGGCTGCACCAGGCCGTAGAGGTCCGGCAGGTCGATCGCCATCTGGCTGTCGCTGACCACGCCATAGTTCGTGCCTTGAATCAGCGCGCCGACCCAGCCAATCGCCTGGCCGATCGACAGGCCGATGGCTGCCGCGTCCGCAAACCACCAGAAGGGAATCTGGCGCGCCGCCGCGTAGAGGGCGAGCGCGATCAGCGCGAGCATGACCGCGCCGCGCATCGCCAGCCCGCCCAGATCGGGCTGCGCGATTTCCTCCGGCCGGGCAACGTAGTACTCCCAATGTGTCGCGACGTGATAGGCGCGCCCGCCGACCCAGCCCGCCGCCAGGGCGATCAGCGCTCCATCCAGAAACACCGTGACCGCCGAAGCGCGGCGCGAACGCGAGCGCAGAAATAGATACGCGGCGAGCAGGCCTGCCGCCGCACCCAGCATGATGATCGCGGTATAAACCGGAAGCTCGAACCAGTTCAGATCGAGGGTGGGATGCATCGTCTCTACACGCGCAACCCTTCGATCACGCGGACGTACCGATCCGTGAGGGCTGCGGCGGCCTCATCGGATGTACTTTCGGCGAAAATATAAAAGGCCGGCTTGTCCGATTCGGGCACGATCAGCACCCACTCTCGGTCTCCCAGTCGGATCCGTAGACCGTCGACCTGCTCGACGATGCTCTCCTTGTTCTGCTCGTTGAGCAAACGCATCACGGTGCCTTTTTGATCCGACGCACACGGGACCTCTCTCTGCGCGACATGGTACGCCGGCAGCGACGCCATGACGTCGATCAGCGTCGTCTGCTGAGTCGCCAGGAACTCGAGCATCTTCACAATCGGGAACATCGCATCGATCAGCCGGTGGAACGAGGGAACGATAAACTCACCCGCGCCGCTCAGCGCGAGCACGACGTCATCGCTCGTCATCTCCGCCATCAACGCCTGGGGATCGATCTTGGTGCGGCGGACCTGCGCGCCGTGCCGTGCCGCGATCTCGTCGAAAAGCTGGGGCTGATTCGCCATCACCGCAACCGTGCCCGCGCGGTTGGGCTGGGCGCGCAGCGCAAGCTCCATAAACAGAGCCGCCGCGGTCGTGCCGCCCAGCTTTTGGCCTTGCCCGTCCACCACCCAGACGCGTTCGCCGCTCACGTCGAACCGCACGCCGAGATCGGCTTTCACCGCCGCCGTAATCGCGGCCAGCTGATCGAGGCCGAGCTGGAACACATCGTTGGACACGGCCATTTTCGTTTCGTCGAGGCGCTCGTTCAGCGCGACGACGGTGCAGCCCACTTCGCTCAGGATCGTCGGGAGAACGAGCGCGGTCGGCGCGCTCGCATAGTCCACCACCAGACCAAAGTGCGCCGCGCGGATCGCATCGACGTTCAGCGCCTTGAGAAATCCTTCGATGTAGCGGCGCTCGGGAATTCCGCCCATCTCTTCGATCAAGCCCAAGTTGTCAAACGCGACGCGGTGGAAATCCTCGCGAAAGAAAATATTCTCGATGCTCCGCTCGCTCGCCTTGCTCAAGTTCCGCCCATCTTTATCGAACAGGCGGATGTCAACCGTGCGCTGATCGTACGGCGAGAGGCGCACGTGTGCGCCGCCCGCCGCGCCGCTGACCGCGGTATAATACCGCGCGACCGGCACCGGCACCGTTTCCAGGTCTTGCACCGAGATGCCCGCCGAGGGCAAGCCGCTCACCATGGCGCGCTTGATCATCCGCGGCGCACGGTGCGGGTCGCGGTTGATCGTCACGCTCGATCCCTTGGGCAGCGTCGCGCCGAACGCGGCGGAGAGCCGCGCGGCAAACTCGGGGGTCAGATCGACATTGACCAAACCGGTCACGCCGTAGCGTCCGAACAGATTGCGCCGCGCCTGCGCGCCCCAGATCAAACTGGACTTGACCGTCGCGCCGGCTTCGACTTCCTTGTTGGGCCAAATCTTGACGTTCGGATGGATGACCGCGCCGTCGCCCACCGTGCATTCGTCGCCGACCACCGCGCCTTCAAACACCACGGCGTGGGACTTTACCCTGCACCGCCGGCCGATAATCGCGCCGCGCAATTCCACGCCCTCGCCGATGTAGGCGTTCCGCCAGACGAGACTGCGGTCGATGTGCACGCGGCTGTCGAGAATCGTATAGGGTCGAATCGCCGCCGGACCGTGAATCACCACGCCGCCCTTGACGCGCACGCCCTGACCCAAATAGACCGGGCCGAAGAGCTGCGCGTCCGGCGCGATCTCTACGTCGTCTTCCACATAGATTCCACCGCCGATGTGCCGGCCGGTCTCGCCGAGATTCACGCGCCCGGACAACAAATCGCCGGTCGCGCGCATATACTCCGCAATGTCCCCCACATCGCACCAATAGCCATTCGCGACAAAACCGTACAGCGGCGCGCCGCGCTGCATCAAGCGCGGGAACAGGTCTTTGCTGAAATCGAACGGCGTGCCCGGCTCAATGTCGTCCAGCACCTCTGGCGAAATCACGTAGACGCCCGTATTGACCGTATCCGAAATCACTTCACCCCAGGTCGGCTTTTCCTGAAATCGCTCGATGCGTCCCTGACCGTCGATGATGATGACGCCGTACTCCAGCGGCGTCGGCACGCGATAAAGCGTGATCGTCACCGCCGCGCCCACGCGCGTGTGGAAATCGACAATCTCGGTAAGGTTGAAATCGGTCAAGGCATCGCCGCTGATGACGAGGAAGGGCTCGGCGCGCGAGAGGTACTTGTCTGCAAACTTGACCGAGCCGGCCGTGCCGAGCGGCTGCGCCTCCACCGAATAGTTCATCGTCACGCCGGCATTCGAACCGTCGCCGAAAAAGTTCTGAATATCCTCGGCGCGGTACTGGAGCGTCGCGACGATCTCCGTGATATTGTGGCGCTTGAGAAGCTCGACGATGTGCCCCATCACCGGCCGATTGGCAAGGGGGACCATCGGCTTGGGGCGGTTGATGGTCAAGGGCCGCAGACGCGAACCCTCGCCACCGGCCATCACAATGGCTTGCATATGAACCTCGTGTAGGGCGAGGCATTCGCCAAGATACATTTGCTGGACGATCGAGCCGCATAGACCAGATCGGTTTCCAACAAATCGAGTGGTTGCGAATGCCTCGCCCCTATCAATCACACATCGTCTTTGCCGGCTTCCACCGCCGCGGTCGCAATGGCCCACGCGATCAATCCCCAACTGCCGCCGGCGAGCACGATCACGAGCAGCAGTGAGCGCAGGTTGACCGGAGTCGCGTCCGGATTGCGCACCATGCCGAACACCGAGAGTCCGATCGCGATCAGCGCGGCAATCACGCCGACGAGCACCGGTCCGTGCAGCACTCCGCGCACACGCGCCCAAAGCGAAGTCGGCGGCGGCGCGGGTTTGTTGGTCTCTTCAGTCATGGCTTGTTCCTCACACGAAAATGTGACGAGAAATGGGGGGCAAATCTTGTGGTGAGTCCTTCGTTCCTCAGGATAAACTCCGCGAAGCCATTACAAATTTGCCCTACCTTGGCGAGATTATACATCACGCGCACAAAACGCGCAAGAAAGATTACCCAATTTAAGCAAAACCTGATATAATCGGGCAAGATGAAGATCGCGATTACCGGTGGACGCGGACAGTTGGGACGAGAGCTCGTGCGGGCGCTCGACGCCGATCACGCAGTGATCGTCCTCGACGTGCCCGAGTGCGACATTACCCAGCGGCGTGAAATCGATCGCGTGGCCAACCTCGCTCCCGACCTGGTGATTCACGCCGCGGCGATGACCGACGTGGACGGCTGCGCGCGCGACCCCCAAGCCGCGTTCCGCACGAACGCGCTCGGCACACAGAATGTCGCGTTGGCGTGCCAGCGCGCCCGCGCGGTGATGCTCTACATCAGCACGAACGAGGTGTTCGACGGCACCAAGCAATCGCCCTACCTCGAACTCGACGAGCCGCACGCGATCAATCCGTACGGCGCGTCGAAACTCGCGGGTGAGCGTTACGTGCAGATGCTGCTCGACCGTTTTTACATCGTGCGGACCGCGTGGCTGTACGCGCGCGGCGGGAATAACTTTCCAAACAAGCTGATCACGCTGGCAAAAGCAAAAGAGCGCCTCACGGTCGTCGACGACGAGATCGGCAATCCGACCTTTGCGCCTGACCTCGCGAGCGCTATTGCCGAACTGATCGAGACGAATCACTTTGGAATTTACCATCTGGTCGGGGAAGGGGCGGCCTCGCGGTACGATTGGGCGGAACGCATTCTGCAACTCGCGGGGCTAGGGCATATCCCTATCACGCGCATCAAGCTGGCGGACTATGCCCGCGCGTCGACGCCGCCGCGCTATAGCGCGCTGGCGAACGTGGCTGCCGCGACAGCGCTCGGGATCAAGCTGCGTCCGTGGCAAGCAGCGCTGGAAGAGTACTTCAATGAGCCAATGCACCAATGAGCCAAACTCCAACCTCCATCTTCCAAACTCTAGCTTCCAGCACCTAATCTGAAATCATAAATCTGCAATCTGCAATCCGAAATGTTCTCCGTCATCGTCCCCAACTGGAACGGCCTGCGCCTGGATTTGCTCCCCACCTGCCTCGCCGCGCTCCGCCGGCAGACCTTTCGCGATTTTGAAACTATCGTCGTGGACAACGGCTCGACCGATGGCTCGCCCGAATTCCTCGCGCGCAAATTTCCAGAAGCGCGCCTCGTCGCACTCGAGGCGAATCGCGGCTTTGCGCCGGCGGTGAATGAGGGCATCCGCGCCGCGCGCGGCGATGTCGTCATCCTGCTGAACAACGACACCGAAGCCGATCCGCGCTGGCTGGAAGAGATCGCGCGCACGCTGGACGAAAACCCGCGCGCGGGAATGGTCGCATGCAAGCTGCGCCTGTTCGACCGACGTGACCACCTCCACAGCGCCGGCGATTTCTACTGCGTCGACGGCATCCCCGGCAATCGCGGCGTGTGGGAGGAAGATCGCGGGCAGTACGACGACGCGCGCGGCGTGTTCGGCGCGTGCGGCGGTGCGGCGGTGTACCGCAAAGCCATGCTCGACGAGATCGGCGGGTTCGACGAGCAACTGGGGAGCTACTGCGAGGACGTGGACTTGAACTGGCGGGCGCGGCTGGCCGGCTACGCGGTGGCGTACGCGCCGCGCGCCGTCGTCTATCACCGCATCAGCGCGACCGGCGGCGGCGCGTACGCCAGCTTTTTCGTCGGGCGTAATTTCATCTGGGTGCTGGCGAAGAATTATCCGGCGTCGCTGTGGAAGAAATACCGGGGCAGAATCTTGCGCGCCCAGTGGAGGATCACCTGGGACGCGCTCAAGAGCATTCGCGGCGCGGCGGCGCGGGCGCGGCTGCGCGGGCAGATCGCCGGCGTCCTCGGCTTGCCGCGCTGGCTGAAGCGGCGCAGCCAGGTGATCCGCCGCGCCAGTGACGCGGAGATCGAGGCGGTGTTGGCGCAGTGAAGTTATTCGTCATCGAAAACGAGCACGACAACGACAAGTCGAAACGCGAGTTTGCGGCCCGGATCATCTCCGCCTACTCCGGCATCGTCCGGCTGTACGCGTTCGTTCGTTTCAAGATCATCCACATTCGCTTTTTGGAAGAGATCGAGCAGTACCTGCCCGACCGCGGCGAGATCCTCGACCTGGGCTGCGGATTCGGCCTGTTCGCGATGTACATGGCGCTCTGCAAACCGGACGCACACCTCATCGGCCTGGACACCAACGCGCGGCGACTGCAGATGGCGCGCGACGCGGCCGCCGAACTCGGCATCCGCAACGTGTCGTTCCGGCAGCAAGATCTGCGGGATTGGCGTCCCGATCAAACCATGGCCGGCGCGTACGCGCTCGACGTCTTTCACCACATTCCGCCGGCCAGCGGCGACCGGCTCCTGCAGGACCTGAGCGCGCACATCGAACCGGGCGGTCGCTTTTTGCTCAAGGACATCGACACCGCGCCGCGCGGGATGCTCTGGTTCACCTACCTGCTCGATGCGCTCATGTCGCCGCGCGATGATTTCCATTATCGCTCCGCGGGCGTGTGGCAGCGTCAACTCGGCGCGAGCGGATTCGCCCCGATTCACCTCCACTATCTGTGGGACATTCTGCCCTACCCCCACATCCTCCTGATTTGCGACAAGCCGAAATTGGATGCGGACCGACGCGGATGAAAGCAGAATTTGATTTGTCGGCGGCTCGCAATGATACTGCACGCGCATGGCTCAGCGCGCTCGTCGCGATCCTCCTCGTCGCGTTCGCGCTGCGGATGGTGCAAATCGGACAACTGCGGATGTGGGGCGACGAAGGGTTCAGCGTCTACTCCGCGAACCGCGATCTGATCTCGATTTCCTTTGAGAGCAAGGATGTCGATCCGCATCCGCCGCTGTACTATTACCTCTTTCACTTTTACCTTCTGCTCGCCGGCTTTTCCGAACTCTCGATCCGTTTCTTCTCTGTCTTCTTCGGCACCGCGACGGTCGCACTGATCTTTGCGCTGGGCAAAAAGATGTTCGACGCGCGCGTGGGCATCCTCTCCGCGGCCCTCGCGGCAATTGCGCCCTTCGGCGTGCAGTACTCACAAGAAGTCCGGATGTACGCGCTGGTGATGTTTCTCGGCGCGGTGGCGCTGTGGTTCTTTGTCAGTCTATGTCATGCTGAGCGCAGCGAAGCATCTCTCAAATCACTAAGGGGGACTCTTCGCTTCGCTCAGAGTGACAGAAACCTTTGGCTTGGCTTTTTCGTCTCCATGTTTTTCGCGCAGTACTCGCTCTACCAAACCGCGTTCATCTTCGTCGCGCAGGGGATCTTTTTGCTGCCGTTTATCCGGCGCCGGTT
>Ga0163210_1000984_pt1 | contig 12255 bp, 9 predicted proteins | sample Kivu_220m_FD_113536 | JGI IMG/M metagenome (GOLD analysis project Ga0163210, IMG submission 113536) | Freshwater microbial communities from Lake Kivu, Western Province, Rwanda to study Microbial Dark Matter (Phase II) - Kivu_220m | ecosystem: Environmental > Aquatic > Freshwater > Lake ... | reverse complement strand
GGTCTGTATCTACGCGTGCACTTTGCGTGCAGCGGGCTTTCTTGCATGCTTGTCCGCGCGACCGCTGTGCCCGCTGCCATTGCGTCCGTTGTGCGAAACCTTGGCGCGCTGCGCGGGCTGCTTCATCCACACCTTGACCGTGTTTGCAATTTCGACGCCGGAGAAGGGACGGCCGTTGTATTTCAGAATCTTGTCGTCGGGCAGGCGCCCGGTGTACACGCGGACAACCTGTGCTAGCTGCGCAGTGTAGTTCCCTTCCACGTCGATCAGGTGCTGGGCTTTTCCCAATTCCTTTTCCAGCCGCGCCTCGTCGAGCGGATAAATGTCGATAAAGTGCAGCGCGTTTGCCTTGATGCCGTCCGCGTTCAGAAGATCGACCGCTTCGCGGATCGCATGGCGCGTGGCGCCCCAACCCATGAGTGTGACCGGCGCGTTCTTGGGACCGTACCACTCGGGCATCCGCATTTCCTGCTTCATCGTCTCGACCTTCCGCATCCGCTTTGCGTGCTGTGCAATGCGGTTCGCCGCATCTTCGTCCTCGATGCGACCGTACTCGGTGTGTTCGTCACTCGTCACGGTGAAGACCGCGTTCGGATGCCCCTGGAGCGCGCGCGGCGAAATGCCGTCGGCGGTGATCGCATAGCGCTTGTATTCGCCGGGCGTGAGCGCGTCCATCTGCGCTTCGGTCAACGTCTTGCCGCGATCGATCACAAATTCCTCGAACGGCATTTCATCGACGCCGACGGAGCGCGACGCAAATGCCTGATAACCTTCGGTGAGAATGAGCACGGGGCATTGATATTTCTCGGCGAGGTTGAACGCGCGCGCGGTGTCCGCGTAGCACGATTCGACGCCCCCCGGCGCGATCACGATGCGTGGAAATTCGTCCTGCGACGCGTGCATCACGAAGAGCAAATCGCCCTGCCCGGTGCGCGTCGGCATTCCGGTCGATGGCCCGGGACGCTGCGAATCGACCACCACGAGCGGTGTTTCCGCCATGCCCGCCATGCCGAGCGCCTCGACCATCAGCGAAAAGCCGCCGCCGCTCGTCGCGGTCATCGCGCGGACGCCGGCTTGTCCCGCGCCAATCGCGAACAGGATCGCGGCGAGTTCGTCTTCGGTCTGCTTGGTGACGAGGTTGAACCGCTTTGCCTGTGCAGTCATAAATTCGATGATCGTCGTGCCGGGCGTCATCGGGTACGCGCTGATGAATTTGCAGCCCGCGGCAATCGCACCGAGACCAATCGCCTGATTGCCATTGATAATCATCTGCGGCTTGACTGTCGCGGCCGGCGCGAGCTTCCATTCGTATCGACTCGCGTACTGAAGCGCCTCGTCGTGCGCCCACTGGGCGATCGCGAGGTTCGCGTCTGCAATCGCCGAACCTTTCTTCTTGCCGAAATTCTGTCGGATCACATCTGCGATACGCTCGAACGGAAAATCGGTGATCGCCGCCGTCGCGCCGAGCGCGGCGGTGTTCAGCATCAATTTGGCATGTTTGGGGTCCATGCCGGCGGGACGACCAATCTCAAGCGCCTTCGCTTCAAACGGGAACGCGAACGAGTGAACCTTGCGCGCAGCGAGCGCGGCCGGATCGACCTTGACGCTGACGTCGCGGATGATCGCACCGCCGGGCACGATTTCGTTCAGAAGTTTATCGGCGGCTTGCTGATTGAACGCGAGCAGCAGATGCACATCGTCATGCGGACCGTAGACCGGCCGGTCGCTGACGCGGAGCTGATAAAAGTTATAGCCGCCGCGGATGCGGCTCATAAAATCCTGATTGGCAAAGATGTGCAGACCGGCACGCGTGAGAGCACGCGCAAACCCTGCGCCGCTGGTTTCCATGCCCTGACCGGCTTCGCCGCCGATTTTGATCGTCATATTATTCTTGTGCACGTATAGCTCCCTTCCTAATCATTGCCGAAGCAAATCGATAACAAGAACCCTGCGCACGCGCGAGGGTTGCGTCTTGAAATCCCAGACCGAAATTCTAACACATTTCCAATTAACCGGGCATAAGGATTACTGCCCGCGCGTTAGAACGATATTAAGAAGCAACGCCGACGCGTTTGATTTGTCGGCGTTGACGGGCGGCATTATAGCACTATTCAAATGTTTGTGCCAGTGGCTTTTTTCATTTGCCCCCGGAATCGATCAGCCGGTTCAACATCGCAACGACCGGCTCGAGCGATTGGGGAACCAATGGATCACCAGTTTGGACTCGATGTCCCTGATAGGTGATGACGTACACGAATCCGTCCGCGGCGTAACCTTGCGAAGCTGGTTTCTCTGGCAGCGAAACAAAGCCAGCAGTCTGGAATGCAGTCTGAATCGCACGGAGATCGTCCCGGCTGAGGTCAAACTCAGAGCTTCCGGTCCGCCGTGTCAGAACGGCGTGACCGTTGAGATCGATCGTCAAATGGTCTTGCACGCCGATAAATCCGCCGCTCCGTTGATAGTCGATGGGACTCGGCTGCATTGGCGCAGTGGGTGTCGGCGGCGCGGGCGTCGCGGTTGGCATACACGCAGCAAGCACAAGGGCAATAAGCGCAAAGAAAATCGTACGCGGCGTCATTCGGTTTTCCCCGTGATGCGATCCAGTGCCGCGACGATCTCCGCGGTCTCGGCGGCAAGTTTGGGCGAGAGGTCGTAGACCGGCGCGCCGGTCCGGTCGGCTTCGCGCACTGCGGGATCGGTGGAGAGGTAGCCGATGACTCGCAGCCCCGGCGAGTTCTGCACGATGAAATCGCGGTCGGCTTGGTTTTCCACTTTGCTGCCGACGAGGTAGATGCGCTGCAACTTCAATCCGCCGGCGAGGTCGCGGATCTGTGCAGCAGTGCCGAGCGAGCGCGCGGTCGGCTCGGCGACGATCAGCAGCACGTCTACGGCATCCGTGGTCGCGCGGCTCAGGTGCTCCACGCCGGCGTACATATCGAGCAGCACGACTTCGCTACGGTACAGCAGGATGTGGCTGACGAGCGATTTGAGCAGCACGCTCTCCGGGCAGATGCAGCCCTCGTGTCCCAACTCGACCGCGCCGAGTTCCAGCAGCCGGATGCTGCGGTGCAGTGCCGAGTACTTGTCCGGGATGTCGTCCGTGCGCGGGTTGATCTTGAAATAGCCGCCGTAGGTACCCTTCTGCGCGCCGGTCCGTTCGAGAATCAAGTCTTCCATCTCGGCGATGGGGCGGATGCCTTCGAGCTTGTCGCTCGGGAATCCGAGCGCCTGTCCCAGGCACGGCGACGGGTCGGCATCGATTGCCATCACAGTATCGCCGCGCGCGGCGTAGGTATATGCCATCAGACTCGTCAGCGTCGTCTTGCCGACGCCGCCTTTGCCGGTGATTGCAAATTTCATATCGTCTTCCTCATTATTTCCAGCCGTTGCCGTGTTGGGCGTCCTCGTCAACCATCTTGGCGATGGTCTGTCCCAGCCGCACCGAATAGTTCGTGCCGCGGTCTTCGGGATAAATCTGCGTCGTGTTCGCGAGATAGAGATTACGCAGCGGCGTGCGATAGTCCGGAATTTGTTTCGAATAATTGAGCGGCACGATGGGCTGCGCGGCAGCTTCCTTGAAATGCCACATCTCCTCAACCCAATCGACCGAAAAGTTTGGATTGATCTTTCGCAGATGCGGCAAGTACGCCTTGAACAATTCATCGCGCGACATTTGGAAGAACGGACTGGATGGATCGAGATAATTCGACACGTACATCACGCGCTTGCCGTTGTACTCTTCCGGCGCGATGAAATTCGTGTGCTCGATCGTCGCGACGAATGGGATGGAGCGATCCGCGATGTTGAGCCAGTAGATGTACGACATCGGCTGCTTCATTTTGAGGATGAGCAGCACCGCCGCCATATATTTCGCCGCGCTCATCTTGGCGACGTAATCGGCGGGAAATTCCGAAACGATTCTGAGCGCGGCGAACGACGGCGCGGTGCAAATGATCCGATCGAACTCCGCGTATCCCCGAGTCCCCTGAAGCTCCTGCTTTGCGCGTTGTGATGTCTCGTCCGCGGCGAATTCCAGTCCGCGCGCCACGCCCTGTTCAACGACAACGCGCTGCACCGTCGCGCCGAGGTAAATCTTGCCGCCCTGCTTGCGGATCGCGTCGGCGAGCGCGTCGATCAGCGCCTGAAACGAGCCGCGCGGATAGCCGAGCACTTCCTTCGTCAGCCCCTTGCGCGAGCCGAGGCGCAGCACCGCTTTGTACCAGAACCATTCAAGCGGAATGTTCTCCGCCTCTTTGCCAAACTTGCCGTAGAACAAGGGACCCAACTGCTTGTCCCACGCCTTTTGCCCCGCGTATTTTTTCAGCCAGGTGGCGGCGGTGATTTTTTCATAGTCCGCCAGTCGATTGCGCTTGGCTTGCAGAAAAGTCAGGTAGTAGAGCACCAGACCGAGACGCAGTCGGTCCACGAATGGCAGCGTGCTGAGGCGCAGGAGGTCGATCGGCGAGACCACGTTCCAGATTCTGCCGTCGTCAAACCAACCGGTCTTGGATTCGATCCACTGCACGCGGTCGCCCAACCCGAGTTCTTGCATCTGCGCGACGATGTGCGTGTCGCTCGTGAACCAGTGATGGTAGCCGCGTTCGAGCCGTGTGCCCTCAATGGGAAACGTCCCGGCGAGTCCGCCGAGCTCCGACATCCGCTCGAACAGAAACGTCTGGTAGCCCTTCTTGCCCAGTTCGTACGCGGCGGTCAAACCTGCAAATCCGCCGCCGATGACTGCAATTCGTTGATTTGCCATTGAGTACTCACTAGAAGTTGGAGGTTAGAGGTTGGAGGTTAGAGCTTGCGCCAGTTCTGGATGAGTTTGTTGAGCTGTTTCGCTACAATCGTATATGCTTCAATCAAAGATTGAACGTTTTCTGTTGGGGCATATTCCAACATCACGACTTGCTCAAGATGCTCCACCATTTCGTTCGCCGACCCCATTGAAGTACGCCAAAAGGATTTTGCTTTGACTGGGGTCTACTGGTGTATCGCCATCCCCATCGAATCGAGCGCGGCTTCTGCGATCACTTCGGTCAGCGTGGGGTGCGCGTGGACCGCGTGCGCAAGTTCCTCCGGCGTCAGCTCCATCGATTTCGCGAGACTCAGTTCGCCGGTGAGGTCGGTTACTTCGGGACCGACGAGATGCGCGCCGAGAATCTCACCGTACTTTTTGTCCACGACGAGTTTGACGAATCCTTCGTACTCGTTGATGCCGAGCGCCTTGCCGTTCGCGCGGAACTGGAACTTGCCGACGCGCACTTCGTGCCCCGCCTCTTTCGCCTGTTGCTCCGTCAAACCGAGTGAGGCAACCTGCGGCGTACAGTACGTGCAGCGCGGCACGTTGTTCAAGTCGAGCGCGCGTGTCTCTTTGCCCGCGATCGTCTCCGCGGCGATCACGCCCTGCGCGGATGCGACGTGCGCCAGTGGCAACCTCATCGTCACGTCGCCAATCGCGTAGACGCCCGGCACGTTCGTCTGCATCTGATCGTTCACATCGATCGCGCCGCGCGTCATCTTCACGCCGAGCGCTTCAAGCCCAAGGTTCTCGCTGTTCGGCTTGACTGAGATTGCCACGAGCACTTTTTGTGCGTCGATCTCCTCGGTCTGGCCGTCAGCCGAAACCTTCAGCCGCACCTTACCGCCCACCTTCTGCGCGCTTTCGACCTTGGTGTTGACGCGGAATTTGACGCCGAATTTCTGCATTTCTTTCTCGATCACCGCGCTCACCTCGGCGTCCTCGCGCGGCAAGAGGCGCGGCAGCATTTCGACGACGGTTACATCCGCGCCGTACGCGCGGTAGACGTACGCAAACTCCATCCCAATCGGCCCCGCGCCGACGATGACGATGGGCGACGGCAGGTCGCGCAGCTCAAGCGCCTCACGGCTGGTGATGACATCCTGGCCGTCAATCGGCAAGCCGGGAATCGAAATGGGCCGCGCGCCGGTGGCGATAATGATATTCTTTGCCGCGAGCGTACGTCCATCAGGTCTTACCTCCACGCGGTCGTGCGCGGTCAGTGTCGCCTCGCCTTTGACGACTTCAATCTTGTTCTTCTTCATCAAGAACTCGACGCCCTTGACGAGTCGGTTGGAGACGACGCGGCTGCGGTCAATCGCCTTGCCGAAATCGGCGGAGAATTTATCGACCTGAATGCCGAAATCGTTCGCGTGGCGGATCGTATCGACGACGTTCGCGTTCTTCAGGAGCGCTTTCGTCGGGATGCAGCCAACGTTCAGACAAACCCCACCAAGGAATTCACGCTCTACAAGAGCGACTTGAAGGCCCAACTGTGCAGCGCGGATAGCCGCCACATAACCCCCAGGGCCCCCTCCAATAACAATGAGGTCAAAATTTTGACTGCTCACCTAACTCTCCTTTGTTTTTCATGCTTTCATAGACGCGTCGCTTGCGCGAGAGCGCAAATACGGTTGGTGAATAATAGACCCAGTTTCCCAGAGCAAGTGCTTTTTGACCGATGAAGGTCAAGTCATATGAACGCCCGAATAGACGTGCCCGTAGATATCCATTCAACCCGTTTAGTCGTTCTACGGTTTCGGCAATCCATTGTATGAAGTTTCGGCTCCCAGAGCAGACTTCAACCCGAAGATAAGTATATCGTCCCAACCAGCTCTGGGAGAGATACCAGCTTCCATCACCATCCAGGAGTCCGCGCAAGAAATCAGGAAACATCTCATCTGGAATTTGCAATGCCGCCAATGTCTTGCTTTTTGCTGGAGTTAGACCTAACGTTTCAAGAAATTCGCGGAACAATCGGTCATCCAGTTTGACTTGATACCACGACTTACGAGAATGTTGCTTGGTAAAAACAACATGCGCATTTTCAATACGAAGCGCACGGCGATAAAGTTCAACTAATTCATAGTCTGTTGAAATGAATTCAACGCGTACGCGATCCCTGTTTAGGTTTCCATCGGCTGCAATCAATCCGACAGCGTACGCTAGCTGAGGAGACCAATGGCACAGATGCTCTAATGGGACAGTGACTGATGAGACTGGACCAACAGACCTTGTTGGAATGCCCAGTTCTTTTAACCGTCTGCCGATAGTACGACTGCTGCAACCAAAAAAGTCGCCGATGTCATCTTCCGTCATCCCTCTGCCACAATACAAATTTTCGAGTTCTTGCCGCGAGAACTCTTTACGACTCGGTGGCATTGTTATCCCCCAATTGGCATTCGCCGATGACGACGAGAGCGAATTGAGCGTCTGTCATTGCACATCTACTGTTGGAACATGAAATGGCTTTTGATAGTACATAACAGTCTATCACCGTGCGGTGGAACGGTCAAGTAAAATAAAAAAACGGCGAAGGGATGTCTTCGCCACAATCTTGTTAGCAAGCAATTAGATGTGACATACCATACTTCAACCACCCGCCAATTCTACCTCTTGCCTATTTCATTCGCGAATCCGATAAATGCTCCCAGAATGGCGAATAAGAGCAGAACAATTCCCCGGGTACTAATTTGAGCATCGCTGAGAGCAGAGCGCATCTGATTTACAGAGTTATAGAATCTAAGAGGATCTATCACAGCCTGAATCCCTTCTAGAACTCCACCCGTAATTGCTAACCAAAGTAACAATACACCTAGTATGAGCCCTACAAGTGCACCAACAGTCGTGCTCAAGCCAACATGGGACATGGGAATCTCCCTTACTCACTTTAGATCACGCCTACGTCGCGCAAATACCCTTCCATTCGCGCGACGATGCGCTCGGTATTCTTTCAATCCGAACGCGTAGGCGGCCCACACAATCACGGCGCCGATCGCTGGACCGATGAAATAGACGTACCACTGATCCCGATGAAATCATGCGACGGCTGTGCCGGTTCAGCGGTGGCGATACACCTCCCGCTGAACCGGCTGTTGGCTGACCGTTGTTTCGCTACCCTGTCCGAAGTTCCCGACAACGTTTGTGGTACGATCAGGTGAGGTCGAAACGGTCAAGGTTCATGACTTTGTTCCACGCCGCTACAAAGTCTTGCACGAACTTTTTCTGCGAGTCCTCACATCCGTAAACTTCTGCCAGTGCCCGGAGTTGAGAGTTCGAACCAAAGATCAAGTCAACGCGGGTGCCGGTCCACTTGAGTTCACCCGTTTTGCGATCGCGTCCTTCAAATACGTCCGCGTCCTTCGAGATCGCTCTCCACTCCGTGCCCATGTCGAGCAGATTCACGAAAAAGTCGTTGGTCAGCACCTCGGGTCGCTTGGTGAAGACGCCATGCTTGGACTTGCCAAAGATGGCGCTCAAGACGCGCATACCGCCGATCAGAACCGTCATCTCAGGCGCAGTCAGCGTCAGCAATTGCGCTTTGTCAATCAGCAACTCTTCGGCTGGTACAGAGAACTTGGTTTTGAGATAGTTGCGGAAGCCGTCCGCGACCGGTTCGAGCACGGCGAAGGAAGCCGCATCGGTTTGTTCTTGCAGAGCGTCCATACGTCCCGGCGTGAAAGGAACCTTTACGTCGAAGCCAGCATTTTTCGCGGCTTGCTCGATGCCCGCGCATCCACCCAGGACGATCAGGTCAGCCAGCGAGACCTTCTTGCCGCTAGACTCCGCGCTGTTGAACGCACTCTGGATGCCCTCCAGGGTTTTCAGCACCTTCGCCAGTTGAGCCGGTTGGTTGACTTGCCAATCCTTTTGCGGTGTCAGACGAATGCGCGCGCCGTTCGCGCCGCCACGCTTGTCGGAGCCACGGAACGTGGACGCCGACGACCAAGCGGTGTAAACCAGTTCCGAGACAGACAAGCCCGAAGCCAGGATCTTCGCCTTCAGTGCGGCAATATCCTTTTCATCAATCAGTTTGTGATTGACCGTAGGGATGGGGTCTTGCCAGATGAGTTCTTCAGCCGGAACTTCGGGACCGAGATAACGAGCGCGCGGACCCATATCGCGGTGGGTCAACTTGAACCACGCCCGAGCGAACGCGTCCGCGAACTCATCCGGATTCTCCATAAAGCGCCGCGTGATTTTTTCGTAGACGGGGTCGAAGCGCAACGCCAGGTCGGTGGTCAGCATAGATGGCGCGTGACGCTTTGACGGATCGTGCGCATCCGGCACGGTGTCAGCGCCTGCGTTACCTTTGGGTTTCCACTGGTACGCACCGGCTGGGCTTTTCGTCAGTTCCCATTCGTAGCCGAACAGGTTCCAGAAAAAGTTGTTGCTCCACTTGGTGGGCGTGGTAGTCCAGATGACTTCGGGCCCGCCGCCGATCGTGTCATCGCCCTTGCCCGTGCCAAAGCTGCTCTTCCAGCCCAAGCCCTGCTCCTCGATGGGTGCGGCTTCCGGCTCCGGTCCCACATATTTCGGATCGCCGGCGCCGTGGGTTTTGCCGAAGGTGTGACCGCCCGCGATGAGCGCCACCGTCTCCTCGTCGTTCATCGCCATGCGTCCGAAGACCTCGCGGATGTCCCGAGCCGCCGCGAGCGGATCCGGGTTGCCGTTCGGTCCTTCCGGGTTGACGTAGATGAGCCCCATCTGCACCGCCGCGAGCGGATTTTCGAGCTCCCGGTCGCCGGAATAGCGCTTGTCTTCCAGCCACTTGCCCTCGGAGCCCCAATAGATGTCCTTTTCCGGTTCCCAGATGTCCTCACGCCCGCCGGCGAAACCGAAGGTCTTGAACCCCATTGATTCCAAGGCGACGTTGCCAGCAAGGATCATCAGGTCAGCCCAGGAAATCTTCCGACCGTACTTTTGCTTGATGGGCCAGAGCAATCGGCGCGCTTTGTCGAGGTTGATGTTGTCGGGCCAGCTGTTGAGGGGCGCAAAGCGCTGGCTGCCGTGTCCTGCGCCGCCGCGACCGTCGCTGATGCGGTAGGTGCCGGCGCTGTGCCACGCCATGCGAATGAACAAAGGTCCATAGTGACCAAAGTCTGCGGGCCACCAGTCCTGCGACTTGGTCATCAGTTCACGTAGATCCTTCTTCACCGCGGCCAGGTCGAGACTCTTGAACTCTTTGGCGTAGTTGAAATCCTCGCCCATCGGATTGGACTTGCTGGAATGTTGGCGCAGGATGCCGATCCGCAACTGGTTGGGCCACCAGTCTTGGTTCGTTGTGCCGCCGGCAGTGTAAGCCCTGCCCGTTACCGAGCCCTTGCTTTCTTCATTTATAACGATTACTCCTTTCCGAAATTGCGTCACTCGATTCGAGTGCGCTGTTTTTCCGACTTGCGCTGACATTCGGGACATACACCGTACAAGTCAAATCGCTGTCCTACTATTTGATAGCCGGTAACCTGAGCTACCTGGGCGGGCAGATGACTCAGTAAGTCAATCTCCGGATCAATTATCCGGCGACATTTGACACAAAGGAGATGTGGATGCGGGTAGGGCTTGTTGCCGTCGTAGCGGTTCGCAGCACCACTAAACTCAAGCTCCAGAACCTCGCCCATCTCTTTGAGCAACGTCAAGGTCTTGTATACGGTTGCCAATGTCGTCGTGGGAAATTGTTGCCGCATTCGTTTATGTAGTTGCGTGGCGCTGGGGTGTCCCTCGCTGACGGCGATTATCTTGAGCAGCGCGACGCGTTGGGGGGTAGCGCGATAGCCGCGCGCCTTGAGTTTGGCAACAAGTTGCTGAAAGCGGTTTTGTGATTCCACGAATGCCTTCTTATAGAATATGACGCTCTTTGGATAATCATTTTCCAAATCAGATTATATCCCCAAACGATGTACCTGTCAAGTCGAGTATGCTCCAAAAATGAATCGGCGCAAGTGCCTCCTTTGGGGCAAGGCACCCACGCCGATCTGGCTAGATCACCATCGCGCTAGGATTCGGGCCGCTTGAACATGTACCCCACACCGTGCTCCGTCAAGATGTATTTCGGATTGGCCGGGTCTTCTTCGATCTTATTTCGCAGGTAACTGATGTACACCCGCAGGTATTCCGTCTCGCCGCCGTACTCGGGCCCCCAGACTTTGCGGAGCAAATCGGCGTGCAGCATCACACGCCCGGCATTCCGCACCAGTTGCGATAGCAGTTTGTATTCCGTCGGGCCCACCTTCACTTCTTTGCCGCGCACCGTGATCCTGCGCTGCTGAAAATCCATCGTGAAATCGCCGGAGACGAAGGGCGGGCGCGCCTGCACATCCTCGCCGGGCGCGGCGCGGCGCAGCACCGCCTCCACGCGCGCCAGCAGTTCGTGGACGCTGAACGGTTTCTTGACATAGTCATCCGCGCCGAGCTGTAAGCCCTTGACCACATCGACATCCTGATCCTTCGCGGTCAGCATGATCACCGGCACGGAGGAAAACTCGCGGATCTTTTGCAGCACGTCGTAGCCGTCCATTCCGGGCAGCATGATGTCGAGAATGACGAGGTCGGGGCCTTCTTTCTCGACCATCGCGAGCGCGCTGACGCCATCCATCGCGGCAATCACTTTGAAATGCTGCGCTTCCAGGTTCGAGCGAACGAGCTTCACGAGGTGGGGTTCATCGTCGACGACGAGAATTTTTGCGGGTCTCATGTTTCTCCTCACCAAGGTCGCAGGATCAGCCACCTTGAATCGAAGGGATTATATCAGAGAAGAAAACGAGCGTCAACGGCGGGACGCAATCTCCACCGCGCGTGCGCTTCCAATTTAACGCGATTCTAATCTGCGGCGGCTTTATTCTCGCGTCCCTTTAACCCATTTGCCGGTATAATAACTTGATGATATAATGATATCGGTTGAAACGCGAACTCCGATGCGGGAGAAGGATATGACTGAAGGGACATCCCAGGGAACCAACATCCGAATCGTCAACAGCGAAGAGGAATGGCTGGATGAGCAAGTCCGGCGCAGTGTTTGGATAACCTCGTGGGACAAAGTGATCGACCTGATCGACAAGGTCTATAATTGGGGCCGCCGCAACTCCGTCTGGCCGACGCAGTTCGGCCTGGCCTGCTGCGCGATTGAAATGATTTGCACGGCCGCCGGTCGCTTCGATATTTCACGCTTCGGCATGGAACTGTTTCGCTCCTCGCCCCGCCAGGCCGACCTCATGATCGTCGCGGGTACCGTGACCAAGAAGATGGTCCCCCAAATCGTCCGCCTGTACAATCAGATGGCGGAGCCGAAGTACGTCTTGGCGATGGGAGCGTGCGCTACCGCCGGCGGTCCATTCAAGGAAGGGTACAACGTCGTCTCCGGCATCGACAAGTTTCTGCCCGTCGACATCTACGTGCCCGGCTGCCCTCCCACCCCGCAAGCGCTCCTCTACGGATTGATGGAACTCCAGAAAAAG
>Ga0163210_1000983_pt1 | contig 12255 bp, 13 predicted proteins | sample Kivu_220m_FD_113536 | JGI IMG/M metagenome (GOLD analysis project Ga0163210, IMG submission 113536) | Freshwater microbial communities from Lake Kivu, Western Province, Rwanda to study Microbial Dark Matter (Phase II) - Kivu_220m | ecosystem: Environmental > Aquatic > Freshwater > Lake ... | reverse complement strand
TCCTTGAGTAGTTTGATCTTTTGATATGGAGCCTCGCCTTTCCGCCATTCAAAGTCGGTTAGCTTCTCCATAAGCTTCGATATCTTAGTTTCCACAATGTCACCTTTTCCTTTGAAAGCATCCTTCTCATTCGCCCACACTTCCGGGAACAGAAGCTGCCCGAGAAAGTTGATAAATGCTTCGAATGCCAAGTAAGACAGAAGAAGTGCTGCGATGCGGAAATATAATGAATTATATTCTGACTGCTCGGATCCTTGTGCCATGACCTCTGCTGCACGCCACAAATACTCGTGCGTATATACTTCTTCTGACACAGATATTGTGGTCATTGGTAGTATTCCTTTGAGCTGGCTAACGAAAAGGGTGAGGCGGCGGGCACTCACCGTAAAATTAGGCAAAGCTATTCACGCTCGCCTCGACCCGCTTGTTAGCGAAAGGAATTTATGATTGACTTTTTAAATTTGGGAATTCTTTTTCGAGTTTATCTATTTCCTTTTGTAATTCTTGTCGTTTCTTACAAAGATCATCATATTCTGCACGAGAGAGGGTAACTTTATGTTTAATTTTGTCAAGTATAGAGTCAAATTCGATTATTTTTTGCTCTATTTTAAACATCCATCTTTCATACCTCAAACGCTCCTCTTGAGCATCAAGTTTTACTTTCTTAAGGTCGAGGAGTGCGTGGTCATACCGTTTCTGAAGTTTAGAAATTTCATTTTTAAGGTTGGCTATATTGTCAATCATAGGATAAATTTCTTTGTTAATTTAATTTTATCACGCTAACAATGATTGAACTGCAAGAAGTGTATAGAAAAGGGGTCACCCATTAAGTGACCCCATTAAGGTCCACTGATTTAAGAATGGGAGAGACTAAAACACATTATTTTCTCATTTGGCAATTATTAATACTACAGAAGATTCGGCAAGTTTAATTAAATCTGTGATTTTTTTGCTTTCTCCTGATATGATTTGTTTAACTGGTTTCTCGCTCAAATAGTGACGAAAGAGTGGGATAGCATAATCAAGCTTCAGAGCGTAATTTACATTCTGGGGTAAACTTCCAGAAGCCTTCAATGTCAGGAGTTGGTCCAACAAACCCTGAATGATACCTATTACCTGTCCATTCATGTTTATCAAAGGACTACCTGAATTACCAGGTTGAATCGGTACATCAATTTGTATAAATCTGACATCATCACCTACCCCACTTAACGAATTAATTCTTCCGAAAGTTGCTTTTTGCTCTTGCCCTTGTATCATCAGTAGTGGATACCCTAACGTGAATACTTCCTCACCTTTTGATAGGTTAATCTGGTCTGAAAAATGAAGAGGTTTTGTAGTAGTCTTAACGTTTAATAATGCCACATCATTAGCTGGGTCTACTTTAATTACTTCTGCCTCAAGTTCTTTTTTATCAAAAGTTACAGCTATAACCTTCTTGGAATTCTTAATAACATGGTAACTGGTAATTAAATACCCATCAGTTGATACAAAAAATCCAGTACCTGTGCTAAACTTTTTTTCTTTTCGTGTTTCTTTAGGTTCGTAGACTGGCGGTAAATCTGTTTTTTTTGAGGCAATTTTTAGTTGTTCTTGAATATACTGTTGTGCTTCAGCCTCTGTCATACCGAATTCGAAGTGAAACTTATTCCCTTTTTGGTCATAACCTGAACCTTTTCCTTGTGTACATGCTGACAAAACAAAATCTGTCTGAAGTATTCTACCATCGTCACATCGTAACTCTGCTATACCACGTGTACCATCGCATGTATTAGAAGTAGTTCTATTGGTGATTCGAGAATTACCACTACATCTTGTTTTGGTAACTTGAGTCTCACCCTTAATATATCCTGTTCCTAATTTTAGATTACTATCTACTTGCCCTTTAAAAACTTCGTTATATTCTTCGAAAAAGCCAACCACAGGGAGTATTACTTGCTCTTGAGGGTTAACTACATGGAATTTCACTTTTTCTTCAGAACCTTTGCACCTAATTACACCTGTGATATTCATGAGAGAAAAACCATAAACACCACCATAGCCAGGCTTCTGGTTCATAGATACAATTTCATAATTAGGGCATATAGCTCTTGCCTGGGTATGGAATTTGTCTGTCATCTTTCCAATCGTAGTAAGCCAGGGGTCTCCGTCAACCGTAATTTGATATTGCTTGTCAGCAATTGGAGTGGATCTAACCTCAGAAGGTTTTCCCCACCCAACTGCACATCCTGTTAACATCATTAGGCACAATAGCAGGGCTATGATATGCATATCTTACCTCCAACTTTTTAACCTTCTTTTCATACCTCTCTCAATACTCATCAATCTGAATAAAACAAAACCCCATTCCTAATTTAGAAAGGGGGTCCTAAATTTATCTCTACGCCATATACCTCCTGTAGGTTAGAGGTTAACGTTAGAGGGCCTCAGTTTGGGGAAGAAAATATCATGGTTGCACAAAGAAGTCAACAAAGTTATTTAAACCAAAATAATCAACTATTTGGGCCTTAGTATTTTTATGCAATTAATGCTGTAGGAAATGTGGCGTTGGGGTGAGGTCTTGCATTAATACATTTTAAATAATGTTTGCCGGAATGTTATATTGCAAGACCCCATTAATCGGAATAGTGGAGAAATTGCAGGTGCAACTCTTTTGTTATTTCTTATACCTCTGCAACTTGATGAATAACTTCTGAGATGTAACTTTGATATTTCACTCCAAGCTTTTTTGCTTTATTTTTTATTTTTACAATATCTTCACTGTTTACTCTTATAGTCATCGTTATATCTTTTTTCCTTAGTTTAAGTGCTTTTTCAATATTTTCCAGCTCTTTTCCTCTTATCGGAATATATTCACCTCGCAATAAACCATTTTCAATTTCCTTTTCTTCTTTTGTTAATTTATACTTTTTCATTTTTCACCTCTCTTACTTTAAACATTTTTGTATATTTACGGCTCGGAAATATTGTTTTTAAAAATATATATTTATCTTCAACAACACACGGAATAATCCAAATATATTCCTTATATTCAAATTTTAAAACCATTTGATTTTTTCTGGTTGGATGCCTTTCTGCTCCAATGAATTTCGAGTCTAATATTTCCTCGAATGAAACTCCTCTTTCCTGTTTTAGAAATTCATTTTTATCTTCGTCCCATCGGAATTCTTTCATAATTTGAGTTTTATATTATCACAAATTAAATGTATTTACAAGTATATTTACAATTATAACGCTAAGGCTCACCGGATAAGAATTTAGGGTCAAGTCTTGCATTAATACATTTTAAATAATGTTAGCCGAAATGTTATATTGCAAGACCTGACTTTATAAGTTCAGGGAGCTTCATGGAATCTTATAAGCTTTCTTGACGAGCCGATAGGCCATGTCCAAGACCATTTCCTTTGCGTCTTCCCTATCCGAGATTCCCTGTACAACGAGGCCTGCGATCCAGTTAGCGCTCACACGGGGCCAGAGATCGTGACGTGCGGGAATGGAAGGAAACGCCCGGGTATCATCATTGAATCCCACTGTGTTATGAAGTCCTGCTGTCTCCATCACTCGGTCAAGGTAGTACCTCATCCCATTGATACTATCATAGAACCACCAGGGCGGCCCAAGCTTAACAGCCGGATAATGGCCGGCAAGTGGAGCCAGTTCACGCGAATAGGTCGATTCGTCTAAGTTAAAAAGAATCAAGGTTAGCCGTGAATCGATGCCATATTTATTCAAAAGCGGCCGAAGGTTTTTAGTAAACTCGCTTTGACTGGGAATGTCTGCTCCCATGTTGGCTCCGAAGCGGCGGTAGATGAGATTATTATGGTCTCGGATCGAGCCCACATGAAGCTGCATCACCAGTCCGTCGTCAATGCTCATCCGAGCAAACTCCATGATCATGTGAGCATTGAAACGCTTTGCATCCTCAGCATTTGTCTTGCCTTGCAGTGCACGTTTGAAGATGGCCTCTGCTACTGATGGACTTAACTCTGCTGCGTAAGGTGTCTCTGAGGCATGGTCAGTGGCAACTGCGCCCATCGATTTGAAGAAAGCCCTGCGATCTTCAAGGGCTCGAATAAATTTTTTGTATGAGGTGACAGCGATGCCGCTCACTTTGCTCAAGGCTTTGATGTTGTCCTTCCAGCCCGGGGTCTTCAGGTTGATGACCGCATCCGGCCGAAAAGTGGGTCGGACCTTATCACCCCATCCGGACTTGCGAATTGCCTGGTGGTGGTTGAGCGGGTCAGTGGCTGCATCCGTTGTGCACATGACTTCGATGTTGAAGCGCTTAAACAGGTCACGGGGCCGAAACTCGGGTAAATTCAGTTTAGCCTCAATTTGATCATAAATCGATTGTGCATTTTGGCCGGTCAATTTCTCCTCGATCCCAAATACGTTTCTTAATTCATCAGCCAACCAGACACCCGTGGGCGTGCCCCGAAAGAGGTAGAAGTGATCGGCAAAAATCTGCCAGACTTTGCGGTGGTCCTTCTCGATAGGACCACCATCTCTCCTCGGGATTCCGAGGTTTTCGAGGGGAATACCCTGGGAATAGAGCATTCGGAAAACATAATGATCCGGAATGATCAGAAGGTCGGCAGGTGTTCCAAAAGAACCATTTTCGTCAGCCAAGAGTCGCGGGTCCACATGGCTATGGGGACTGACAGCTTTGGGGTCAGGCTTGTTTATTGACATTAAAGGGGAAACCTGACCATTCTTTAGAATGGATATAGCAATAATAGCAATAAACAAGTCTGACCCCATGTTTCCTATGTTTTATAAAGTTGAGAGATGAAATTTGCATCACATCCAAGAGAAAATCTACCAGTCCATGACGCCAGAGCAGAAGCTCAAGATAGCCCTGCAGCTTTATTTCTCTGCGCCGCAGCTAAAAACAGCCGCTTTGCGGAACACCCATCCGGATTGGACCGAAAAGGAACTTCAGGAAAAGGTCCGGGAGTTTTTCCTCTATGGGAGAACCTAACCTCTCTTTATCGTTTGGAATATACGTAAATCAATTTTGTAAAACAGGCTCATCCTCGTTTCATGCCAGACCGAACGATACCCTTTAATTGCTCTTCTGTCATTGGGGGTAAATCGGGATGGGCTTGTTTACGATGCGTTTCATCTTCTTTGATGATTTTTTCGACCGCTTCATCGTCAGTCTTCGCCTCAACCCTAACTTCATAACTACAAGTTCCAGGACACTTGAACGAATATTTCATGGATATCACCTCCTCTTAATTTAAAGATGGTAATCTAATGTATCCTTTGTCAAATTAAAGATAGAATTGTGAAAATTATCTTTTGAGGTTTATAACTCCAATGATGTAAGCTTTATAAAATTTTTTTCCTATAGATATCCGGAAAAATAGAATGTTTCCTTAGATCAACTTTGTAGAGGTTATTGGCAGGGATTATTCTCTAAATAGATTTCTACTCGTTCTTTTCCTTTGCCGGGATTTTTACGTTTTAACTCAATCGCTCCAATCTCTCCTGTTCTCTTTAAGTGTGTTCCTCCACAGGGAACTTTTGCAAAACCCGCTATCTCCCAGTATCGTTCCTCTGTTTCTTCATTGCTGAAAGCGCTGATAATTTCGGAATTCGCTTCGATGATACGAAGGGCTTCCTTATGAATAATTGGCAATACGTTTGAAACATTCTCGCCCCATTCAAAATCTATCCTTGCCTTATCTTGAGCAATATGGGCTCCGATTTTCTTAATGGATTCAAAATTGCGATACATCAATTCCAAGACAATCTCAGCGGCAAAATGTAATCGCATCAACTGATATCGCCTTTCCCAATCGATTTTAATACCTACCGGATTTCCTTTCTTTAACCCGTGACCCTGTTCAAGCGTATAGATGATTTCCTTCCCTTCGGTTCGAGCCTGGAGAACACGACACTTACCTATGGTCCCGGTATCGTTCTCCTGCCCCCCGGAGAAAGTAAAAAAGATCGTCTCCTCAAGGGTAATCTCATCACCCTTGACACCGGTAACATAAGTTTCGAGCTGAGTTAAATAAGGATTTTCCCAAAATATCTTCTTTGTCATAGGGGTCGATCTGAGTAAAGAACCACACAGCAGAGCTGCGGGGCATTAAATTCTTTAAGAAACTTCCTCCCCCTTTGAGGGGGGAGGATTGAGGTGGGGGTGATAGCAAGATCATATCCCCCTCACCCTAACCCTCTCCCCCCAGGGGAGAGGGAAAACATTCATCCCCCCAGCTCTGCTGGGGGGGGTATCCTGGCATATTTTTATGAACCATTACTTACTGTTTGGAGAGGATGGCCTCGATTTGGCTTATCACATACGATGGAAATGATTTAGAATAACTTTTCAATCTCTTCATCGAAAGTTTTTGGGTATCTATTTCTTCAAAATCGAGCGTCACTTTTCCTTTTGCCAGGAGATAGACCTCATCCAGAAAAGCCTTCTCCGGCGAAGCGATATAGATTCCATTCTTCATTTCAAACCCGAAGAAAAGGTCCCGTGTGATCTGTCTGAATTCAACCTGCTGTTTTCTGAGAAGGAACTTCTTCGTCTTTCTCGGAGTGGCAAAAGTGATGGTATAAGGGACCAGGTTCAGAATCCCATATCCGGATAAAGCAGATTCAAAGGATAGGTAATTAGGAAGATAGAGTTGAGCCGCCAGGGTTTCCATTGAAATAAGGCTTCCCATTGGAAGATAAATACCCTGGGATACCCTTTCAATGATGCCCACAGCCACCCACCTTTTCAAGGCCACATAGAGGCTACTTCTTTGAAGGCCTGTAACTTTTTCCAAATCGGCAATCGTGTAGAAAGGTTTATTGATCTTCTGAAGGGCTTTTAGGAGTTCAATTCCTTTCATCTGATGAACCTTTCAATGGCCGGCCAAAAATCCTTAGGTAAATATTTACGCAGATCACGAATGGCGTCCTTCTTCTTGATGCTCACTTTTTCCGGGGCATAAGGAACTTTGAGCTTTTCGGATAGATACCAGAGGTCAAAAAGATCTTTCGGTTTGCCCCTCTCCTTGAGACAGTTCAATTTGTCCTGATAAATCTGTTCCGGGGTTGCCACCCGTGCCATCACCTGGATGAGCGTGGCCGGGGAATTCAGAAGCTTCAGTTCCCATTGATAATTCTTTACTTCTCTCTTTGAGATTTCGATTTTTATTCGAAAAGGCATTCGCAGATAATTCTGAGTAACTTTAATTTCGGCCAGGTAAGTATAATACTTCTCCTCAAGGTCAGTTTGAATCAGCTCAGGAAAAGGGGAAATGGTTTTTTTTATGAGCGGAACAAATTTGCCTTTCATCACATCTTTGGTCAGTGAAAAATCAAGGTCTTCAGAAAACCTTGGAGAACCGTAGGCTAACCGGAGGGATGTTCCCCCCTTGAAAATGAGATACCGACCCTGAGGGGATTCATAAAGCCCTTTAAGAAGGATGAACTCCCAGTATTCACGGACCACCTGGGTCCGATCAATTCCCAACTCTCGTGCTTTTTGTTCGGCAATGGATTGTTCCATAATTCTTAACAAAAATGTTAAGAAATTAAGAATAATTTGTCAAGCGATATTTAAGATCCGAATTCCGATTTAGAAATTGTCATTACGAGGGAATCCCTGCCTGCCACAGGCAGGGATTTCAAAAACAGAGATTTCCGGACTTTTTCAGAAATCTCTTTAAAAGACAGGAGTCTGTTTCTCCTCCCTCCCCTTTTTTTCGTTCACGGTCCAGAGGAGAATTCCGCCGGCGACAAAAAAGATGAGCACTGAGAGGACCCCGGATTGGACACTTCCGGTGATGGCGATCAGGACTCCGTAAATCAGAGGACCGAAAACGGAGGCAAATTTCCCGGAGACACCGAAGAAGGCAAAAAACTCCGCACTGTTGGCATCCGGGGTGAAAAGCCCCTGAAGGGAACGGGAGGCCGCCTGACTCCCCCCTAAAACCAAAGCAACCAGAACCCCCAGGATCCAAAACTCCGTCTTCGGTTCCCAGATGATCCCCAATTGAAAGGCCCACAGGACGATGAGTGACCAGATCCCCAGGGAGATCATGACCGTTCTTTTACTCCCGATGGCGTCAGCCAAAAATCCAAAGAGGAGCGAGCCCACAAAGGCGATCCCCTGAACCATCAGGAAGAAGACGATGATCTCATTCGTCTTCATCCCCAGAACATCGGCACCGAAGATGGAGGCCATTACGATGACGGTCTCGATCCCATCGTTGTAAATGAGAAAGGCGAGTAAAAATTTCGTTAATTCCTTAAAGGTCCTCACCCGGCGAAAGGTGTGCCGGAGACGCCGGTAACCCTGGAGGATGTAACCTCTTTCACCACGCGGAAGACCGTTCTTCTGCCGGTCCCTCAGAAAGAGGAAGGTGGGGATTGAAAAGATCAGCCACCAGAGGGCCACCGAGAGGAAGCAGTCGTTGACAGTGAAATAGCCCGCTGGAAATCCAAGCCCTTCCGGATATTTCAGCATAATCAGGTTGATTGCCAGAAGGCTTCCGCCGCCGATATAGCCCAGTGCCCACCCCAGGCCTGAGATGCGGCCGATGTCCCGCTCATCGGAGATCTCCGGGAGGAAGGCATTGTAAAAGACATTCCCTTCCGCAAATCCGATATTGGCGATGATGAAGAAGATCGCACCCATCCAGTAATCTCCTTCGTGAATAAAATAGAAAAGCCCTGTAAAGAGGACGCCTATCAAGCAGAAGGCCATTAAAAAACGCTTCTTCGAACCGGAGGCATCGGCCACTGCCCCCAGGAGAGGGGAAAAGAGTGCGGAGATCGCCATGCTGAGCGAGACGGTAAAAGTGAAGAAGGAGGCGCCATGGAGCCTGAACCCGAAGATCTCCACTCCTCTCTCTCCTCCCGCGACCACGGTCGCAAAGTACTGATTGAAGATGACCGCAAGGATGGTCGTGGCAAATGCGGAGTTGGCGAAATCATACATCGCCCAGCCGAAGATCTCTCGTTTTTGGACAGGCATCATGGGATGATTAATTTTAAATAACCAAATTCCAAGCTCCAAATAAGCACCAATAATCAATAACCAAATTCCAAACAGATGGTATTCATCACCACCTCTTCTTTAATATTCTGTTTTAGTCATTGGAAATTGGAATTTATTTGGTTATTGGTGTTTGGGATTTGGTTATTCTCCTATATCGTCCGGATCTCCTGACGCATAAAGACGAAATAGCAGATTCCGAAGCAGAGAAGGGTGATGGCCACAATGGAGATGAGATGGGGGATGACGATCAGAATACTCTCCAGCAATGGAAGGGGACTCTGGAAACGGGAAAGGGAGAGCCGCTCCAGCGGTCCCATGAGGATCAAACCCTGGGTCGTCTTTCTCATGGGATCGAGAATGGTTGTGGTGGCCTCACTGTAAAGGGTCATTGGAGAAAAGAGGGAAGTCACATGCTGAATTTTCTCATGCTGGATCAGTACCGTCGGATCAATGCCTGTTCCACTCTGACTGACCGGAGCGATCGCATCGGCCAGAAATCCCGCCCCCAACCCCACGAAGAAGGAAAAGAAGATCCATATCGCCAAGGAGGCGAGAGCAGAGGTGGCCGTGCTCCGGAAGACCACCGAGAAGAGGATGGATATCCCCAGCCAGAAGGAGATATAGAGCAGGCTGATAATGATATAGATGATGAGGCGCCAGACCTCTTCCACTCCGGGCACCACACCGATCAACCGGATTCCCAGGCCGGAGATGATGAGGACAATAGCCACCAGTACGATGCCGATGATGGCCACCCCGGAGAAGAATTTTCCGTTAATGACCGAATCACGATAGATGGGCTGGGAGATCAGTTTGGACAGGGTCCTCGAAACCCTTTCCCGGTTGATGGAATCAAAGCCCAGAAAGATCCCGATGAGGGGGCCGAAGAACCCGATGAACTGGACAAAAGAGAAGAGTTTTCCGGTAGAGGTGAAGAGGAGCAAAAAGATGAGGGTGGGTTTGGCCAACCCCTTGAGTTCCTCCCGGATCGACATCCCCACCATGGAGGTGATGATCACCCCGACCATCACAATAAGTGCTGAAATGAGGAGAAACCGGGTACTGCTAAAATGGTCCTCCATCTCCTTTCTGATGATGGCGAATATTCCGTGCACGTTAGGCCTCCTTAAAATACTTCATATAAACCTCTTCAAGGGTGTAGTCTTCCTTATCGACCCCCAGCTTCTTCTTGGCCAGTTCTTCGATAGGGCCCATGGCGACCAGATCTCCCTTGATCATGATCCCCACCCGATCACAGATCCTTTGAACCTGGTCGAGGAGATGGGAGGAAAGAAAGGTGGTGATCTTCTTCTCCCTGCTGAGGGAATGGATGAGATCAAGCATCCAATTGGTCCCATCCGGGTCAAGACCGATCGTGGGCTCATCGAGGAAGATAATCTTTGGCTCCTTAACCATCACCTCGGCAATACCGAGACGCTGCCTCATCCCTTTGGAGTAGGTTCCCACTTTCTTCCCCATCTCCTTCGAAAGCCCGACCAGCTCGATCCATTCCCCTATTTTCTTCTCCGAGACCTTATCAGGAATCCGGTTCAACCTCGCAATGAAGCGGAGGTTTTGCCTGGCATCCATATCCTCATAAAAACCGACATTCTCAGGAAGGTAACCCACCTTCTCTTTCACGCGAAAAGGTTCCCGCGTAGGATCAAACCCCAGCACCCTGACCTTTCCGGAGGTGGGTTCAGTGAGTCCAAGAAACATAAGCAGGGTGGTTGTCTTGCCGGCTCCGTTCGGCCCGAGAAATCCGAACACCTCTCCTTCCCGGATCTGGATCTTGAGGTTATTGACTGCTGTCTGAGTCCCGTACTTCTTCGTCAGCCCTTCTGTTTCAATGATGATCTGACTTTCCATTTACCGCCTCCCTAACCAAATGAAGAGGGCACTCAACCCCGCAATGACAAAGATGATCACCCCGATGCCGATCCAGCCCCATGCGGTGGAGGCCTTCACGGTCACTCTCATTTCAATGGTCTTGTCCGATTTTTCTCCATTGATCAGCACTCCGACCGAATAATCCCCTACCAGAGCCTGGGGAGCAGGTTTGACCGTCACCTCCACCTGTTTCAGGCCATTGGGTTCTAAGGCATCGATCTTTTCGGGCTTGAAGGTGACCTCCCAATTTTCAGGTTTAAAGGAGGAGAAGGTGATGTTTCGATTGGTTGCGGAACCGGTATTCTTCACGAAGACGGAGAAGTTGGCCTGTTTCCCGGCAAGGGCCTCGAGGGAAAGGACCCCGGTGGGTGTCCCCGCATCGAGCTTATAAATGCCGGTGAGGATGACCGTCAATTTCGCTTCGGCCTTCTTCTCACCGGAACTGATCCTGACCAGGATGGGGTATTCGCCGGCCTGAGCTTCTCTCAGAGGAGAAACCTCTACGGCCACTGTCTGGCTCTGTCCCCCCCGGATTCGAAGGCTGGAAATCTGTTTGGCCTCATAGGAGGGTTTGAAATTGATCTCCCATTTTTCAGGTCCAACCGCAGCAAGGTTAAAGGTCCGATCAACTTCGATCTTATTGAGTACCTCGAGGGAGAATTCGAATTTGGCATCGGTCTGTCCCCTTAACACGGGATAAGAGGTTGTGATCTGGATATCATCTGTTCCGGCCACCCTCTCCTGAACGGTCACAGCCAATTTGTGGCCGGAGGTAAATTTTCCATCGGCGGTCTGTGCATCGAACTGGAAGAGATAGGTTCCGGGCCCTATTGTCTTATCCGGCTCCAAACTCAATGCCAGATTCCTTGACTTGCCATTGGAGACGAACATCCCAGTGACCAGATAACTTCCCCCTTTTAAAGTGGCCCTCCAACCTTTGGGGATGGTAGAGATTTTGACGTCAATGGTTTCATCGGTCCTGCCCTTATTCTCCAAGGTAAGGTCCATCTTGACCGTTTCTCCCTTGGGGACAGTAACCCCTGAGTATTCCGTATAAACCGCGATCCCGCGCTCCGGCCTCAGATCCTTTTTTTCCTCCTGGGCGAAGAGAAGCAAAGGGAAGGCGAAAGAGATTAAGAAAAAGAGGGTTGAGATGACGAATCGTTTCTTATTCCGACTGAAATGTCCCATAGGTAAACCTCCTGAAATGAGCTCTATTTTTTCCCGGATTCCAAAAAGGGAATGATTGCGTCAGTAATCTAATCATCCCTTCCATCCCTGTCAAGCAGAGCCGCAGAGATGGAGGATCTTTTCCGAAGCCTTCAGGCCGGTTTCCGTCAGCGTGGAGATAATTA
>Ga0163210_1000981_pt1 | contig 12275 bp, 10 predicted proteins | sample Kivu_220m_FD_113536 | JGI IMG/M metagenome (GOLD analysis project Ga0163210, IMG submission 113536) | Freshwater microbial communities from Lake Kivu, Western Province, Rwanda to study Microbial Dark Matter (Phase II) - Kivu_220m | ecosystem: Environmental > Aquatic > Freshwater > Lake ... | reverse complement strand
GAGATTGAATAATTGTGCACTAATCGCTCGCCCGCTTGCGGCTCTACTCCCTCACCGAAACTATTGTTTATCGTCAAATTAAGATCGGACCGCTCTTGATATTGATAATCAATTTTTTTGATTATCAAACCCGACTGCATTGCCGCAGCTTGGGCAAAACTCATCAGGGCAGGCGCGTCCATTTCAACCGGTAACGCTGTCTCAATTTTTTTCAAATTAGCCGCGTATTGGCTAAAATCGGCCGAAATTTGTTCTAAGTTCGCATAATAATTCTGGCGGTTTTTTATTTCGGCGGTTTTATCTTCAATTTTTTGCCCAATTTCCTGCCATTGGCCATATTTGGGCCAAACCAAAAAGAATCCTAATGCCGCAGCAATAATTATGACGATAAAGGCCTCTAAATAATTTCTTGACATAATTTTGATTTTTAGAGATTTTTTGGATTACGAAATTAATCATTTGAAAGCGATCGCTTGGCGGTTGACACCAATAGTTACGCTAAAATCAACTCCGCCCTCATCATTGATGCCTGTTTTTTGGACGACCACGCTTGTTATTGCGTCTTCGGCTTTTTCGAATATCGCCAATTGCTGACCCAATGACTGGAACGTTTTGGCATGCCCTGAGAGTTCAGCGGTGGTTTGCGCCAGATCAAGTTTACATTGGGAAAAATAAATTTCGGGCAAAATCAACTCCTCAAACCGCTTGAAAAATCCAGTGCTGACTTTGCGCTGATCGATGATTTTGGCAAAATCATTTATTTTTCGCCGGGTAGAAAAAACATTATTTTCCAATTTTTTCTGTTCCTCGGTTTTTATTTTTGCGGCTTCTTCCGAAATATCGGTTAACCGGCTGTTTTTTTGATTTACCAGATAGCCAATATAGAAAAACGCGCCGATGGTCACGGCCAGCAATAATAAGGAAAAATAAATACCGCGTTTTCCAGAGAAAATTTTGATCGTTTTTTTGGTGGCGTAATCATAGTTTTTAAAATTATTTATTTTTTGTGGTATTTTAAAAATTCCAATCCCCGCTGTGCCATACCAACAGCCACAGCGTAAATTGGACCGATCGCCTTAATTGCTGGATCTAACGCCAAAGGATAATTAATCTCTTTGAAGGGATTGGCAATCTCGATTTCTTTCTTAAAATATCCCTTAAAAAGTTCTTCGATTTCGGCCACGCCGCCGATCCCTCCCGAAATTATTATCTTTGCCGCTTCGTTATTGCTCGTATTCCGGTAATCATTCAGCATCGTGGCGATCTCGCGCAAAATCGGCTCTAATGCCTCGCGCAAGACGTCTTTTAGTTTTTCTTTGATTTGCGGGTCAACCGCGGAAATAAGCTTTAAACCATAATTGTCTTTAATGCGCCGCGCCAATTCTTGGCTAATCGGCAAGCGCCGCGTCAGATCTTCGACCAAGTATCTTACTCCTCGGTCAAAGCTGTGTGAATATTTAAGCGTTTGCTTTTCAACCAAACTGCAAACTGTACTTTGTTCACCGATGTCAACAAGGCACACCGACTGTGTCTCATCTTTGGAAACTAACGATCGCGCCAAACCAAACATTTCCGCTTCCATCAACACAACTTCCAATCCAGCTTTGGCCGCAATTTGGTGATATTGTTCAATGATCTCGTTGGGTACAGCCGCAACCGTGACTTCTAGTTTTTGCGCTGTTTTATCTCCGCTGACAAGCTGCCAGTCAAGAGTAACGCTCTCTATTGGAAGAGGGATATGCTGACGCGCCTCAAATGTAACTGCCTTGGGGATTTCTTTTTCGGTCATCGGTGGCAACGAAAAAGCCGTAAAAAAAGTGGAGAAGTCCGGGATCGAAAGCGCACATTGCTTGGTTTTGATTTTGGCGGTGACAAGCACGGTTTGAATCATTTCGGCGATCTCGTCCGTTGAAAATGACAACGAACCCTTGGAAAACGATTTGGGCGTGTCGGTTTCAATTTTATCGAGATCAATCTGACCATAATTGAACAACGAAAAACCTCCCCCTGAACTACCCAACTCAACCATTCTTATCGATGAAGTTCCCAAATCAATCCCCAAGAATTTTTTAGCAAATAGTTTTGGCAACACAATATAAAATACCAAAGCCCAAAGCTCAAAGTCCAAACAAAGTCCTAAATTTAAATGCCAAATAATAAATTCGTTTGGATTTTTGCACTAGGATTTTGTTTGACATTTGAACTTTGGATTTTGAACTTTCATCTTAGTATAATTATATCATACACTCAAACGCAAGGTAAAGGAACAATAATTTATGTGGAAAAATATTTATCTGTCCGCCAAAGAATTACTTTTCCCAAAACGATGTCTTTTTTGCCAAAAACGTGGTGTTCTGCTTTGCGTTGATTGCCAGGAACTGTTAGATGTCGCGCGCCAACATCGCCATGACCGACACCACAAATACTTGGCCGACGTTTACGCCGCTTGCTCTTACGAGAACAAATTCGCGCAAAAAATCATCCATCGCCTCAAATATAAACCATTTAGCCGCGAATTGTCTCTGTCGCTGGCGCGATTAATTACCAATCACTGTGAATTTATTCAACAAGTTTTCGATCCCGGCGAATTTGTCCTCGCTTACGTGCCGCTGGCAAAACGCCGTCTCCGGTGGCGGGGATTTAACCAAGCCGAACTCATCGCCAAAGATCTTGGCAAAATTTGGCAAATTTCAGTAGCCGCGGATTGCCTAAAAAGAATCCGCGAAACCCAAAATCAAGCCGAACTTTCGCAACCGCAACGCCGCGAAAACGTTAAGGGCGCGTTTGTTTGCACCGATAACTCTCCCTTCAAAAATAAATCCGTGTTATTAGTTGATGACGTTGCCACAACATGCGCCACAATGGAAGAATGTGCTCGCGTCCTATTAAAAAACGGCGCCCGGCAAGTCATCGGCGTCGCCGCCGCCCGTACCGAAAATTCTTAGAATCAAGAATCTGGAATTAAGAATTATGAATTTATTCTTGATTCTTAATTATTTATTCCTTATTCAAGCTTTGTTCTTGTTTTAATAATTTTGCCTTTAATTCTATGCCGCGGTTGTAGCCGCCGATTTTGCCGTCAGATCGGATAACTCGATGGCAAGGAATTGTTGGATCGTAATTTGAACGCAAAATATTGCCCACCGCCCGATAAGCCCGTGGTCTATCTGCTAATTTCGCCACTTGTTTATAATTTAATGTCCTACCCCTCGGAATCTTTTTTACTGCCTCAAAAACCTTTTCTTTGAAATCTATTTTCATTTTATTGCGTAATTTCTGTTTGTCCCAAGCAACTAAGAAGGATGACTAATGAATTGGATTTCCATTCTTGAGCACTACCAGAACCGGGCATAAAATCGCAGCGTTTCGGACAAAACATATACCTCAATACGATAATTGAAATAACAAACACCAACAAAGTAATCAGAAATTGGGCTTTATTTTTCATTTTTTGGATAGTTAACGGTTATTTCCGGATTGGACGGGATTTTTTTGGAATAACGCAATAAATAATTTTTGCCAATTTCTTCGATTTTTTGCCGTCCGACTTGACCGTCAAAATCGCGCGCCAAAACCGTGGGGCCGGGAAAGTTCTGCGGTTCAAAAAGCATGTCACCGGCTTGGGCCAATTTATTTAGTTTTTCGCATTCGTCCTTATTGCGTGCGACAATGAACAAAATTTTTTCTTCCCAGAACGGCCGGCCAAAACGTAAAACTTGCGCGTCTGCGCCGTTAAACTCCGGGTGATGTTTCATCAGTTCTTTTAATTTTTTGCCGTAATCGGCATCAGCCAAAACACAGCCGCCCGCGGGCTGGGGAATTTTTTTGATGCCGAATTTTTTTGCTAATTCCAATTGCGGCTTACGCGACCGGCCCGAAATCCCATAAAGTTTATTTTCATCAACAAGCCCTTGTGTTTCCGCTTCAGTTCTAGCTAACAGTTTGGCAGATAAAGGCCGCAAGATCTTTCCGGCCAATCCAACCTCTTTTTCGATTACATCCAGTGACTGCTTGTTTTGAGACATAGGTCGCTGCCCTATCACTTCACCAGTGGCGATGAAATCAAAACTCTCATCCCCCATTATTTTTCTGGCGATCTTTAGCATCAACAAATGGCAATCAACGCATGGATTCATCGCCGCGCCACGGCCAAAGCGCGGATGTTTTACAATTTCCAAATGCGGCTCTGAAATATTCACAATGCGTAGATTGATACCGTTTTCTTTAGCGATGATTTTGGCGTTATCGCAAGAAAAAAAATAGCTTTCAAAGCATATTGGTGTGGCCCCTATTCCCTGTTTTTGCAGCATCTTTAGCGCCAGAATCGAATCAAGCCCACCCGACATCAAAACCAAAGCGCGTATTTTATTCTTGCTGTTAACTATTGTTGATGTATTTTTCGTTTGTTTAATGTTAAATATCAAAATAAAATGCGGCATTTAATTTTGACATTGGATATTTGAAATTTTGAAATTTATTTGACATTTGAAATTGGAAATTGGATATTATTTTTGCGTTAGCAAAAATGCGTTGGCTTTCTTTAGTATGTTTTTGGCGTTGTCAAACGACAGTGCCTTGTACGCCTCATCATAGGGCAGCCAAATAAAATCATTGTGTTCTTTGGAAAGTTTGATCTCTTTTGTCTTAGTTCGGGCCAGCTTGAAATTCACAATCTTGAATATTTTTTTACTCTCGAAAACGAAAAAATATTTTATGGTTTTGGAAAATCCATCGATAAATTCTAAATCTTCCAATCCGGCTTCTTCTTTTGCTTCGCGTGTTATGGTTTCTAATCCTTTTTCATCCTTTTCGATGTGGCCCTTGACAAAATCCCAGTAGTTTTTGCCGGAACGATGGTTCATCGCCGGATAACGCAAAAGCAAGTAATAGATTTTGCCATCCTCTTTCCGGAATATAACCGCACCCGCGGAAATCTCTAAAGTCATAACCAATAATTTTCAATTATCAATTTTCAAACAAGATGCATCCTGTTTTAATTTGTTTGATCATTGATACACTGAAAATTCATTGTAAATTGTTCATTAGAAATTGAAAATTTTTATAAACCTTGGGCTTATTTTTTGAGAAAGCTAAGCAATTCTTTCGCGGAGTAAGTATTTATTATATCATGTTTTTCGGCCCAGCCGCGCCGTGCTTGGGCGATGCCGAACTCCACGAAACGCATCTGGCCAATAATGTGGCTGTCGGTGTTAATAATCATTTTCACGCCAAAATCCTTGGCGCGCCGAATATGAATATCGTTTAAATCAAGGCGATCCGGATAGGAATTTATTTCCAGGATCGTACCCGTCCGATGCGCGGCTTCGCATATTATTTCAAAATCAACTTGGTATTCGGGGCGTTTTTTGATAAGCCGCCCCGTCGGGTGCGAAATAATATCTACATTGGGATTCTCCATGGCACGAATTATGCGCTGGGTCATTTTGTCTTTAGTCATTTTGAAGTTAGAATGAATTCCCGCGATCACAAAATCAAGCTCGGCCAAGGATTTGTCATTAATATCAATCGAACCATCTTTTAAAATATTAGCTTCGCACCCTTTTAACACGACGAAATTCCTGTTTTCTCTTTTAAACAAATTGTTTAATTTGTCAATTTCTTTGTCGCGCCGCGCCAGTTTTGCTTCGTCTAAGCCATTTTCAATTTTCAACATTTTGGTGTGGTCGGCAATACCAACATATTCATAGTCCATTGCCATTGCTGCCTCCGCGATCTGGGTAATGGAATTCTTGCCGCCATCCCAGTTTGAATGGCAGTGCAAGTCGCCCTTTAGGCCGTCGTAGCCAATCAGGCGTGGTAATTTGTTGTTTGCCGCCGCTTCAATCTCGCCAACATCCTCGCGCAATTCAGGAGGAATCCATTGCAATCCTAATTTTTCATAGATTTCTTTTTCAGATTGGGCAGCAACTATTTTACGACCGTAAAATAGTCCGTATTCAGAAAGTTTAAATCCTTTATTCTTGGCAATCTGGCGCAACGCCACGTTGTGTTCCTTTGACCCGGTAAAATACTGGAGCGCGGCGCCATAGGAGGCAGCCGGCAACAGCCGCAAATCCATATCAAAACCTTCAACCATCCGCAGCGACGCCTTGGTCTGACCCTTGCTCCATACTTTTTTAACGCTTTCCAGTCGCGTGAAAAAATTCATCACGCGGCTGTTGGCGTCACGACCAGCTTTTGGCGCGATTATGGCCAGCAAGTCCACGTCGCCGATGGTTTCTTTGCGTCGCGCCAAAGATCCGGCGATATCAACATGCGCAACCTCGGGCAATGCTTCAAGTTTTGTCTTTATTTCCCTGGCTACGGGCAAGATTTGACCCAACAAAAATCTGCCGCGGTCATGTTTTTGAAATTCAATACCTTCAAGAATATTGGCCTCGGATTTTGGGCCAAATCCAACGAGCTGGGCGATTTTATGTTTCTTTGCCGCAATCTCTAAATCTTTTAGCGACGCAATCCCTAATTTTTCGTAGAGAATCTTGGCGCGCTTGGGCCCCAAGCCTTCTACTGCGATCAAGTCATCCAAGGCCACGGGCAGTTTCTTTTTTAAGCGTTCGTAATAAGCGATCCGGCCGGTTTTTAGGTACTCTTCAATCTTTTTTGCAATGCTAACCCCCACACCAGGGATATTCTGCAGTGCTTTTATGCCGCCTTCTTTGTAGATCTGGGAGGCATCTTTTTCCATATCTTGCAGCGCCAGCGCGGCGCGACGATAGGCAAAGGGCTTAAACGTTACTCCAGATGCTTCCAAAAGATCCGCAATCCCAAAAAATATTTTTGCCAACTCTTTGTCCATTAAATCAAACAAATTTTAAATTCTCGTTTTTCTTCTCAATTTATTTTTGAATTACGGAATATTTTTCGCTGATCCGCGAATTTTTGTTCATTTCGCGCTCTTTTTTTCATTGTCACAAATACTAAGGTTCGTCTTACTGCTAGTGTTTACGACGCGATAATGAGAAAATTTCGCGTAAGTGCCAGTGAAAAAATATTTCGTAATTTAAAAATTGCATCATCCTTTTACCTTGCGCGTGAGATCTTTTAAGCTAAAATACAAACCGTGGCTGGCGCCTTTTTCTATTTCGCGCCGAATAAGCAATAATGTTAAAGATCCGACGATACCCAACAGCCCCACGCATATAAAAAGCGTTTTAAAGCCGAAATTTGTCGCGGCCCAGCCGCCAACAACCGCAGCAATCGCTCCACCCACCCCCACAGATACGGCGCTAATTCCCCATTCGGTGGACTCTTTCCCTTTATCAATATGCCGGGTGTAAAGCGCGGTCCATCCTGATAGATTCATCGCCATGCCGATCGCGTGAACTATCTGAAGTGCGTAAATATGCCAAGGCAAACCGGCGAATGCGAATCCCATTGTGCTTATCGAAGACACCAACAATCCAACGCTGGCAAACCACAGGTCGGATTTTTCATGCGGTTGGTTGTCCAAAAATAAGCCGATTGGAATCCTTAATAAGGTTGATAGCGCCGCGTAGATAGCGGTGGAAACGCCAACCACGAATTCGTTGCCGCCTCGGATATCGACGACAATAAAAATCGCGAATATCGGGGAAACCAACCCCCAACCGCTCCAGAAAATAAAATCCGATAGAAGTAATGTTCTAATAATTTTGTTTATTTTGAAGCTAATCATTAATATATTATAACACGACTCACGCCGGGTTGACCCGGTAGTGAAAATTCGGCTATCCCGCCGCAAGGCGGGATATTACAGGGAAGCTGGCTGAATTTCTACTACCGGGTTGACAAAAAAATCGCTGGGCATAGAATATAATAATATTGTTTAGCTATTTAACGCCAAAACGCCAGCCAATTTCCCGAAATTTTGAGGGAAGTTTTTTAAAAAGCCAGCGTGTTAAAGGCCTTTTAGCAATGACGGAAGAAAAAATTTTTTATTTAACTCGTCAAGGGCTCAAAAAAATAAAAAAGGAATACGAAGGCCTCAAGCAGATAAAAATTTCCAAAACCAAGGGCGAGGCGCCTGCGATTTTGCTTTCCGAAGACGTAAATCCCGAATATCTGGCATTACAAGAGGATTTGGGGTTGCTTGATATCAAACTATCTGAGCTGGAAATAATTTTGAAAAACGCCCGCATCATCAAAATTCCGGATGCCAACGCCCAAGCCACTGTTGGGCTGGGCGCCACGGTAATGGTTGATATTAATGGAAAAAATAACGAATTCACGATCGTGGGCACGCTTGAAGCTAATCCTGACCGTGGTATGATCTCCAATGAATCGCCGGTGGGCCAAATCTTGATGGGGAAAAAAGTTGGTGACCAAATAACAATAAATTCGCCGGCAAAGATTGCTTATAAGATCAAAAAAATAAGCTACAATATTTCATAATAAAAAGTGAACAACCCCGGCCTAAAGGCCGGGGCTTCCAGCCTTAAGGTTGTTGACTCATCCTCCGTCCCGCTTCGCGGGACTCCGGGCGGTCGTTCATCCCCGCCCTAAAGGGCGGGGCTTTCTCGACCGATTCGTAAAAATCCGCCTTACGGCGGATTTTTGTTTTTTTAAGTCTTAGCTAATTACGTGTCTGCTCATCAGTTCATCTACTCATCAACTTATCAACTATTCTATGGTAATTCTACTTCTTCTTCGTTTTGTTTATTTCTTCTGATAAGAATTAAGATTACGATAATTATTACCAACAAAATCAATCCAATAAAAAGAACCACCACCCAACCGCTGCCCTGACTCTTGGTGCTGACATTAGCACAATCAGGATCAGCATCATCGCCTCTGGTTGGACAATCTGGATCACAAAGACAATCTATGGTTTTATCGCACACGCCATCTTTATCGCCAATTGTGATTTGATCGCACGATATGGGCTTGGATTCTCCTGCCGGGGTTTCGGTTTCCTCCAGTTCAGGTTCAGAACTTTTGTATTCAAAATTAATCACTTCGGAACGACTGTTTTTGTTGCCTTCTTTATCACGGCAACGGACGTAATAGGCATACGAACCATAATTATCTAGTTCAACCGTTGCCTGATGTAACTGACCGTCACTGGTGTCAAACGCATCAACCATCACGTCAAAATCAGTATCCTGCTTTGAATAGCGGCAATCAGCCGGCTTGTCGGTGGTTACGATCAAGGCCACCCGGTTCAAATAGATCGCGCCAGTCGGCTGAAGATCGAAAATCACCGGACCCTCCTTAATGGACGCAACGTAGTCGAAACTGATTTGGCTTGAGTTTGTGTTTTTATTGCCTAAAGAATCTTTGCAGCGCACGTAGTAGATATATTGACCGGAAGCGCTCAATACTATTTGTTTGCTGTGATTTTTGCTGCCCGCGCCGTCAAAAACATTGGCCATTGAATCGTAGCTATTATCGGAAGTATCATATTTGCAAGTGGCGTTTTCGTCAGTGGTGCAAGCAATGGTTACGGTTTCAGCAGTAACTTCACCGCTGGGCAAAAAGCCAGAAATTTCCGGCGGCGTGGTGTCTTTTGGTGTAACTGGCGGCGTCACTATAGGTGTTTTTGACGCGTAGGTGAAAGAAATTCTGCCCGCGACTTGGTTGACGTTGCCCGCAGTATCTTTGCAGCGTACATAGTAATTGTAGTAACCGTAATTGGCCAAAGTCGCCGAAACAATATGATCGAGTTGATTCGTGGATGAAAATGACAAAGTCATGGCTTCATAGCTTTTGTCATACCAGCTATAGCGACAACTGGCGGGCTCATTGGTGGTCACTGAAAGAATAACATAGGAAGTATAAAGCGTTCCTGAAGGCATTAATTTTGAAAGCACCGGCGCAATAGTGTCGCTGGGAGGAATAACAGGAGGATTGAGCGGGCAATTATCGCCCACGCAATTTACTTCGCCCACGGTAAACCGAATAACCGCACTTGAGTTGTTGGCATCGCCACGGAAATCCTGGCAGCGGACGTAATACGTGTAGGAACCTTTAGGAAGCGTCCCCAGTAGAACTGAATGATACAATCCGTCCGGTGTTTCGAGATCGTTGCTCATGCTCGAATAGCTGGTGTCGGTTGTTGAATAACGGCAGCGGGCAAGATCTTCGGTATCTAAAGTTATCTTAACGCTTTGCGAAGTTACTGTACCCTGCGGATTCACGTTCATCAATATTGGGCCGCTATCGGCAAAAACGTTTTGGCCGACAAATACTGTCAGTAAAACCGCGGCGGCGAAAAAATATAAAACGCGCTTCTTGATTAAAAATTGAATGTTTAATCGCATATTTTAGTTAGTTTACTAGTTTAATGTGAAAGATTGGCTCTCACGCCACGTAAAAGCTAAGTCCTCATATCCGTTTTTCACATTCGCGTTAAAAATTATTCAAAAGCAAAAAATATTTTCAAAATTTGGCGGCTGGCCGCTGGGCTGAATTGGGTAGCGTTTTCCGGATCAAACATCACGCTATTGTCACTGGACCGATAATTGCCTTCGCAAGTACAACCGGAATAACAACCCGCGTCTTCAATATCGCTCCATTTTTCGCATTTTGGACTATTGTCGCAATTCGGCGATTGTGACATATCAACGTAGGTACAACCGTAACTGTATTCGTCATTTAAATTGAAAAATGCATGGCCAACTTCGTGAACGGCGGTAAACGGTTGGTCAGCGGCAATAAAACCAATGCCCGTTCCAGCCAAGGATATTCCTTTTTCTTTTTGGTCTGATTGTTTTTTCAAAACTATCACCGCGTCGGGCAAACATTTTCGCGCCGCGGCCATAAACATTTGTGTATCCTTTACCATATTATCCTCCAAATCGGCTGCGCAATCAAGACCGCCAACACGCGCCAGCCGGAAATTGAATTTTTCAATATTCTCCGCCAGGGGCGATATCTTTGAAAATTGTTCAATTTGTTGTCGTGCATCGGCTTCAAATGAAGCTAAGTCATTGCCATAACCGCAAGGGACAAAAATAATATCAATCTTCTTGGATGAGTCGCCTCCTATCCTTACGTCCTGGCAATCATCGCTAATGGCGACCGGCGATAAAGTAAAATTAGCCGCGTTTTTTTGCTCGGAAAAATTCCCCGACGCGTCCTTGGCGAAAATATCCACGAAATATTGGCCGCTAGCGACGCCGGAAATTTTTTGCCAACTGTAATTCCAGTTATCGTTTTTGCCATCGCTTTTCATCATCAGCGCCGCGACAAAATGACCGTCTTTGTCGCGCAACCGCGCTTCAACACCCAAGATTGGAACTTGACTCTTAACGCTTGCCAAAATGTCAACGTTTGAGTTTTGAGCATTGGCGACAACTTCGTTTATTGCTGGCGGAACAGTATTGGCGGCGATTTTTTCGTCGTAGTTTTTGTCGACAATAAACGCGATCTTTTGCGAATCGACATTCAAATTTCCCGCGCCGTCAACGCAACGAATGTAGAAAAGATAAGTTCCGTCGTTGAGTTGGCCAAACTTTTTTTGATGGTTTGTTCCATCGGTTGATTCTAAAACGCTCCACATAAATTCGTATTGCAAATCATAGGGCGCGGCTTTGCACACCGCTTTACGATCAGTTTTGATGTTGATGGTCGGAGTTGTATCGTTAGTGATTGTCGGATTATAACCAATCACTATTGGGCCGGTGTTTTGGGGTGCGTCCGTGATTTCACTACTTGCGGACGGCTCGTTGGCAGCCAATAGCAAATAGCTGGCGTTAGCAAGCATATTTTTCACGTATAGCCCTACGTTTCTGATTTCAAAATAGTTTTTCAACGGGCTTTGGTTTAATGCCATAGGTTTTTGTGAATCAATCAAAGTACCTGGTTCGTATTCATAAATCGGTTGCCATTTTATATCGCCGTTATCTATATTATTCATAAGCGCGTCATAAGCGGCTGAATCTTCCCCTACTAAAAACGCGTCTATAGAGGGAGTTATACCATACCCACCCTCATTCCATTGCTGTTCCGATGGCAAAATTTGGGACGATGATTGAAACGAACCGCTAGGCACCGGCACGCTGATTATTGAACCGCTGGGAATGATCACCTCGGATATAGAATTATTTTCAATAGTGGTTTTCCTGCCGCCGGAATCCGTGAAAGTATATCCACCATCTTGACTAATTTCAATCGTGCCAATAACATTGGCGCCGGGCACATTGACGCTAACCTGCGGTGCGCTGGGGCTACCGGCTTGCGTTCCGCCGCCGGTAAACGTTTGAGTGGTTTCGGACTGTAAAACGCCGCCAGCTGTATATACTGCTTCTCTCACTGGAACCAAAATGTTGCCACCG
>Ga0163210_1000980_pt1 | contig 12276 bp, 11 predicted proteins | sample Kivu_220m_FD_113536 | JGI IMG/M metagenome (GOLD analysis project Ga0163210, IMG submission 113536) | Freshwater microbial communities from Lake Kivu, Western Province, Rwanda to study Microbial Dark Matter (Phase II) - Kivu_220m | ecosystem: Environmental > Aquatic > Freshwater > Lake ... | reverse complement strand
GGCCGATTCCCCCCGCCGCCGCGTCTGCCGCGGACCCGGCGTCCGACGGCGCCTCGGGCGCCGCGGCCGCATCGCCCACCGGCGCCAGAGGCAGCAGCCCCGCCTGCTCCAACTCCGCGCGTGCCGCACCGGCATCGACCAGGGACGCGAACTCCTCGAGTTTCGGCAGGTCCCGGGTCGTGGTGATGCCGAAGTGCTCGAGGAAGTGATCGGTCGTGGCGTAGACCAGCGGATGCCCGACGGTTCGCGCCCGTCCCTTGATCGCGACCAGCTTCCGGTCGAGCAGCGTGTGGAGCACCGCCCCGCAGTCGACGCCCCGCACCGCCTCGATCTCGCCCCGCGTCAGCGGCTGCCGATAGGCGACGATCGCCAGCACCTCCAGCGCCGCGCGCGAGAGCCGCTGGCGGCGCCGGCCGACGAGCAGCTTCTCGACCCAGGGCGCCACGCTCGCGCGGGTGACGAGCTGCCATCCGCCGGGCTGCGCCGCCAACCGGAACGCGCGGTCGCTCGTGTCGTAGAAGCCCTGCAGCTCGAGCAACGCGGCCTCGATCTCCCCCGAGGTCGCCTCGGGCACACACTCCTGCATCTGCTCGATCGTGATCGGCCCGTCCGCCGCAAAGAGCAGCGCTTCCACGCACCGGTTCAAGTCCCTCACGCACCGGCCCCCGTTCACCGCCCCCCGCTAGGGGCGCACCGCGTCCTCCGATACCCGCGACACGATGAAGATCTCCTCGAACGCCGCCTCCTGCATCAGCGAGACGACCTGCTGCCGGGCCAGCTCGAGCGCCGCCAGGAACGTCACCGCCACCGCCAGACGGCGCGGCGGATCGGGGAAGAGCCCGCTGAAGGTCGAGCGCCCGCCTTCCTCCTCCAGCCGCCGCAGCAGGAACGTCAGCTGCTCCTCGAGCCGCACATCGTCCAGCCGCACCGCATGCACCGGCGGACCCTCGCCCGTCGGCCGCGCCAGCACGCTGCCGTAGGCGGAGAGGAGCGTGAAGAGATCGATCTCCTGCAGCGGATACGCGTAGTCCTCCGGCAGCTCGGGGCGCCAGCCGCGCGGGAAGCGCGGCCCGCACGCCTCCTCCAGCCGCCGGAGGCCCGCCGCCGCCTCCTTGAAGGTCTTGTACGTGAGGAGCTGGCGGATCAGGTCCTCTTCGGTCTGCGGCTCCTCCTCCCCCTCCTCGCGCGGCGCGGCCCGCGGCAACAGCCCCCGCGACTTCAGCCGCATCAGGGTCGCGGCCATGAGGAGGAACTCGCCGGCGATCTCCACGTTGAGCGCGGTCAGCTGCGCCAGGTAGTCCAGGTACTGCTGCGTGATGCGCGAGATCGAGATCTCCCAGATCTCGATCTCGTCCTCCTGGATCAGGTGCAGCAAGAGGTCGAGCGGCCCCTCGAAGTTGCCGAGGCGCACGCGGTACGCGTCCGCCGCGGTGCCGGGCGCGGCGGCGGGCTCCGGGGGAGTGCTCACCGACGTATCTTGCATGATTGCGAACCCCTCACGATCCCCGCACACTATGGAACGCGTGCAAGGCTGTCAAGGCAGGGAGGCGCGATGGAAATCCGGACCACCACGATCACGCTCGCGACCCGCGGCTTCAACGACATCCGGGATCTGACGCCGCACCTGACGCAGCGCGTCCGCGAGGGCTCGGTGCTGGTCTTCGTGGGAGGAGCGACCGCCGGCGTCACCACCATCGAGTTCGAGTCCGGGGTCGTGAGCGATCTGAAGCAGGCGATCGAGCGCCTGGCCCCCCACGACATCCCCTATGCGCACGACGCCCGCTGGGGGGACGGCAACGGCTTCGCCCACGTCCGCGCCGCCCTGGTCCACGCCGATCTCGAGATCCCGGTCGCGGAAGGCAGGCTGCTCCTCGGCACCTGGCAGCAGGTCGTGCTCTGCGACTTCGACAACCGTCCACGCGAGCGCCAGGTGATCTGCCAGTTGCGGGGGACGTTCGCCCGTCCGGAGGACGCCTAGCCCGGGAGGGATAAGAAAGCGGGGGCGCCGGAACCTCCTCCTCGCCGGTTTCGGCACCCCCGATGAGTTGGCCGGCAGCCCCTCCGAACCGGTGCGTGCAAGCTAGCGAACCGCACCCCCCACCTGAGGGTCACTCCCAGCCGAAACGTCGCCCGGTCGCCTCGCCGCGCCACGACCGAGCGTTCAAGTCCGCGGGGGCATCGGCCGCCCGAGGCGCCTGCCCGCACCTCGAAGCGTCCACCGAACGCATCGCAAAGCAGCCTTGCCGACGCCCCCCACGCTCCTCTACCGCAGCCCCACCTCAGGGACAGCTCGTCAGGATCTTGTCCCAGAGGAAGAAAATCTCCAGATCCATGCGCCGCAACCGCACCAGATCGAAGGGCGAGCGACCCGTGAGCCCGGGACACTCCGTCGCGGGCTCGTAGACCGTCACGGGCACCTGCAAATACCCGCCCACCGTGCGGCTCACCGCCACGTCCACCTGCACTGCGGAGCCCGGACGCACGTCGGGCCCGGCGAAGACCGCGATCACCATCTCGCGATCGAAGTCGATCGCCGGCAGCGCGACAACGCGACCGCCGAGTTGCGTGCGGATGAGGTTCAGCAGCGCATCGCCGTTGCGGACCAGGATGGCGGCCGGGCCCGACACGCGCGCGTCGTACCCCCGGAGCAGCGACGCGGTCGGGATCGTCTCGACGCTCTCGGCGCCGTCCCCCGCCGCCTGCCGCCGCACCGCCTCGAGCTCGTCCGCCAGGGCCCGCTGATGCGGCGTTAGCTGGTCGAGCGATTCCCAGACCAGGCCCAGGAGCACGCCGTCGCGCACCAGCTCGATGCGTCCCGCGGCGGGCGCCTCGCCCGGGCTCTTGCCGGGTTCCGCAACCGCCTCGAGGGGCAGAAGCTCCGCGCGCTCCACGGCGTCACGCAGGGAGGCCATCCGCGCCGCGGAGACGACCCCCTCCCGGGTCGATGGGGCACCCGCCTCGGTGTACCGCAGCGTCCCATCGCCCCACACCGTCAGGACGTCGTCCGACCCGCCGGCCGTCAGCGTGAGCGACTGCCACCCCGCATCGGTCGTGCCGGGGCGGGTCGGGCCCGTGCCGGAGCAGCCGGCGATCAGGAGGCCGATCAGCGCGGCGCCGGCAATCGAGAACTGAATCCGAGGCAGCCTCATCACTCCACTCTCCCTGCAAGATGGCTAGCAAGAGGAATGCCAGAAGCCAAGGCCAGGAGCTCCACCGTAACCACTTCCATGCCAATCGATTGAGGGGAAGGTCCCGAGCGGCGTCGCAGGCGCCTAAGCGCTCCCCGTTCGAAAACCTGAGGCCTCAAACGGAAAACCGTCGGGGCTAGGGTCCGCCGGGATCGGGCTCCCCGGCAGCATAGCGGACGCCCACCACCCAGACCGCCTTGCGGTAGAACTCGCGGAGGATCAGCGACTCGTCGCGGTTCCAACTCGCCTGCATTTCCGCGCTCAGACCCGGCGCCAGTGGACGCAGCAGGCGCAGCGTGAGGCCGCTGCGCGCCCCGAAAGTCGGGTCTTCGGTATCCTCGAGCGGATCGATAGGCACGCGGGCGTCGTCGTAGAGCGGAAGCTCCGCCCGGAGCAGCGCCTGACCGCTCAGCGAGCCCGCCAGCATGCCTCCCAGCAGCAGGCTCGTCTCGAGGCGCCCCTGGGAGTAGCCGTAGCTGTTGCTGCGCACGCGGCGCACGCCGCATCCGAGCTCAACGTACGGTGGACCGACCGCCCGCAGCGTTGTTCCGACCCAGAGCCAACGGTCGCGCTGCCGCTCGGCGCCCGTCTCGTACTGGCCGTCGGCCGAGCGCCGCAGGGCCGGTCGCTCGATCCGCGTCACTCCGCCCTCGACCGCCACCCGCGTGCTCCAAGCGATTCCCGGGGATCCCACGAGCTCCAGCCGCAGGGTGCCCGCGTGGCGGTCTCGCGGTCCGCCGGTCCGGCCCTCGAGCGCCACGCCCTGGATGCGGGCGCGCAGCCGTTCCCCGCCCGCGAGGTGGCGCTCGCCGCTCAGCTGGACCTCGTGGCGCTGCACGTTGCGCACGCCGCGCGCGGGGAAGCTACGTGCGTAGGTCGCATAGGAGACGCCCAGCGCGCCACCGTCGAGCCGCCGGCTCCATCCGGCGCGGCCGTTCACGATCAGCCGCGTCTCGTTTCGCTCGCTCACGTAGCGGTCCGCCGCCCAGCGCAGCCCGAAGCTCGCCACGGAAGCACCCCCGCTCCGTGTCCAGACCCCGCTCTCGAGCCGCGCGAAAGCGTCCGAGCGCGCGTCGGCCGCGGTCAGGGCTTCGAGCGGATTCGAGTCGATCCCCAACCCCAGGAGCGCTCCGGCACCGCTGCGCCAGGCTTCGGCGCCCACTCCCGGGGGACCGATCAGACCGAGCAGCAGCCCTCCCAGAAGCATCCACGCGCGCGGTGAGCGCCGCCCCTCGGCCCGCGTCTTCCTTGCCCGCTCGCTCATCGCTCTCTCTCCCGCCGCTCCGCCTGCCGCTCGAGAGAATCGGCCGCCGCCGTCAGCTCACTGCGCTTGGCCCGCAGCCAGCGCTCCATGGCATCCACCAGCTCGAGCGCGGTGGCCGCGGCCCCCGCCGTCTCGCGCCCGAGAGGACCCAGGAAGCCCGGGACGCCCGCGCCCCCCGATCCGGGAGGCTCGCCCTCGACGCGCAACGCGGCGTTCTCATCGTAGAACCACTGGTCCGCCACCAGGCCGCCTGCCTCCGCGCTCAGCCGCGCCTGCACCAACCGCTGCCGCTCGCGCGCCAGCCGCTCCAGCCAGCGTCCGGCACGATCGACCAGATCGCGCGCATAGCCGGCCTTCAGCCGCAAGATCTCGGGCGGATCGCCCTCGCCCGCCGGGATCAACTCGAACTCCGCCCGAATGGGGGTGGCGGCCACCGCCGTGACACGCTGCCGCAGCGCGAGCAGCGTGTCGCGCTCCGCGCCCGTCGCCGCCGGAAGCCGCGCGTCGATGTCGGCGAGCAGGTCCTGCCGGGTCTCGGCACACAGGATCTCGTGCGCCAGCGACGCCAGTGCCGCCTCGCGCAGGGAATCCGCGATCGCCTCGCCGCGCGCCAGCAGCCGAGCCTCGCGCGCCGCGTCCCCCGCCGCAATCGCGGCTTGCCGTTCCGCCGCGAGCGAGTCCGCGGTCGCCGTCAGCCGCGCGCGCCGCGCCGCCTCCGTCCGCAGCCCGTCGCGGCACGCCTCCCAGACGCGCGGGTCGGGCGCCTGCCCGCGGGCGGACGCCGCCGCCGTGGCGAGCATGAGCGCGAGCGCCACGAGCCAGTGCCATCCCGGGCCTCGCCCGCCCGGCCGCGCGCGCGTCGATCGATTCACAGCAGCCCGTGCTTCTCGAGCTTGTAGTAGAGCGCGCTCGGCTTGATCCCCAGCCGGCGCGCCGCCTCCGCCTTCACTCCGCCCGACGCCTCCAGCGCGCGGGCGAGGAGCGTCCGCTCGAGATGGTCCAGCGCGTCCTCCAGCGGAACGACGCCCGCCGGCAGCTCGAGCTTCCCGGCGCGCGTGCGCTCCAGGAAGGGCAGGTCCCGCTCGCTGAGCCGGTCTCCCTCGCAGAGCACGATCGCCCGCTCCAGCGCGTTCTCCAGCTCGCGCACGTTGCCCGGCCAGTCGTAGAGCGAGAGCAGCCGCAGCGCGGCGTCCTCCACCGGCAACGGCGGCCGGCCCATGCCGGTGCAGAGACGCTGCACGAAGTGATCGACCAGCAGCGGGATGTCCTCCTTCCGCTCGCGCAGCGGCGGGAGGTGGATCGGGATCACGTAGAGCCGGTAGAACAGGTCCTCGCGGAAGCGGCCGGCGGCGACCTCGTCGCGAATGACGCGGTTGGTGGCGGCGATCACGCGCACGTCGACGTGCACGGTCGCCTCGCCGCCCACCCGCTCGAACTCCCGCTCCTGCAGCACCTGGAGCAGGCGCACCTGCACCGCGGCGCCGATGTCGGCGATCTCGTCCAAGAAGAGCGTCCCGCCCTCGGCCAGCTCGAAGCGGCCGCGGCGCTGGCGCAGCGCGCCGGTGAAGGCGCCGCGCTCGTGGCCGAAGAGTTCGCTCTCGAGCACGCCTTCGGGCAGCGCGCCGCAGTTGACGCGCACGAAGGGACCGTCGCGCCGGCGGCTCTGCAGATGGACCGCCCGGGCGACCAGCTCCTTGCCGGTGCCGCTCTCTCCGGTGATCAGGACCGAGCTGTCGGATCGCGCCACCTTCTCGAGCGTGGCGTAGAGCTCCCGCATCGGGCGCGAGCGGCCGACGATCTGGCCGGCGTTGAACGCCTCGCCGATCTCCTCCTCCAGGTACTCCCGCCGCTCGCGCTCGCGGCGCAGGGAGAGGCGGTCTTCGCGTGTGCGCCACGCCGCCTCGACTTTCGCCGCCAGCTGGTCCATGCGGACCGGCTTGGTGAGGAAGTCGAAGGCGCCGGCGCGCATCGCATCGACCGCCGCCTCGACGGTCCCGTAGGCGGTCAGCACCAGCACCTCGACCAGCGGATCGCGCCCCTTCATGTCGCGCAGCAACGCCAGCCCATCGCGACCCGGCAGCCGCAGGTCCGTCACCACGACGTCCGGGGGCGCGGTGGCGCAGGCGGAGAGCGCTGCCTCCGCGCTCTCCGCCGCGACGACCTCGTGCGGTACCGCGCGGATGACCGCGGCGATCGCCTCACGCAACGGGGCGTTGTCCTCGACGACCAGGATCCGTGCCACGCGCTACTCCTTCCCGCCGCGCAGACGCACGCACGCGCCCCCCAGCGGGCTCGCCTCGATCGTGATCCGAATCGCGTTCAGATCACACAGACGTTTGACGATCGCCAGCCCCAGCCCGGCCCCCTCCGCCCGCGTGGTGAAGAACGGCTCGAAGACGCGCTCGCGGTCCTCCACCGGCACGCCGGGGCCCGAGTCCTCGACGCGGATCTCCGCCCCCTCCGCCGTGCCGGCGGCGGTGGCCCGCACCGTGCCGCCGGGCCCGGCGGCCTGCATCGCGTTCCGCAGGATGTTCGTCAGGACCTGGCGCAGATGGTGCGGGTCGCACCGCAGGCGCGCCTCTCCCGCGACCGCGAGCGAGCCCTGCCAGGCGATCGACCCGGCCGCGCTCTCCGCTGCCTCCGCGAGGGCGAGCCGCGCGTCCAGCGCCTCCGGCGCCGGGTTCCCGGGCCGCGCGTAGTCGAGGAACTCCGCCACGACGCGCTCGAGCTGCTGCGCCTCCTGCACGATGCGGCCCGCCCAGCCCGCCTGCTCCGGCGTCAGCCCCTCGCTGCGGCCCAGCATCTCGCTGTAGAGCATCAGGCCTCCGAGGGGATTGCGGATCTCGTGGGCCACGCTGCCGACCATCGCGCGGAGCTCCCGTTCGCGGGCGCGCACCGCCAGCCGCATCGTCTCCAGACCCCGCCCGAGGGTCGCCAGTTCGTCCGATCCGGAGACCGGGACCGCCGACTCGAGATCCCCTCGCTCCACGCGTCCGGCCGCGGCGGCGAGCGCGTGGATGCGCGCCGTCAGGGCACGCGAGAGCAGTCCGGCGATCCCCAGGACCACGATCGCGCCCCCCGCGAGGAGCGCGAGCAGCGTCCCGCGCAGCGCCGCCATCGCGCCCAGGGACTCCGAGGGACAGCCGATCAGGAGGAGACCGCGCCGGCTCGCGGACGCGGGCAGCGGCGCGACCGCGATCTTCATCCAGCGCCCGCGCTCCGATCGGAAGAGGGGGGTCGAGGCGATGCTCCCCCGGGCCGCCGCCGCCAGCTCCCGCTGCAGCAGCGCCGCGCGTGGCGCCGCGGTCCCGATCGGGAGCGCCAGCCCGCTCTCGAGGATCAGGCGCCCTTCGATCGTCCAGACGCCGATCTGCTCGGCGCCGGTCGCCTGTCGCACCGCCTCCAGTCGGTCCCTGAGGTACCGCGCCGTGCGGCTCTCCTCCTCGCCGGGCCCGAGGGCAAGGGCCGTCTGCCAGATCTCCTGGGGAACCGAGGTGACGACCGCGGCCGCCAGCGTCTCGGCCCGGCGCGCCAGCTCCGCATCCAGCGCGCCCCGCGCCTGCCCGTGGAGCACGAGCCCCGCTGCCAGGAGAATCGGGAGCACCGCGCCGGCGAAGGCGAGGAAGAGGGTGGCACCAATGCCCAGTCGCAGGTTGCGCATCCGACCGTCTCTCGTCGCGCGAGCCACGGGCCGGGGGCCGCCGGGCCCGCTCAGGGCGTCAGCCCGTGGAGCGGGAAGACCTGCCGACGCACCTGACGGATGACCGCCGCCGTCGCCTCCTTGTCCGGGGTCGACCAGGCCGAACTCGAGGGCGGGCTCCACCAATCGTCGGGCCACTGCATCTGGGCCGCGAGACCCGGCAGCCCCGCGGGACGCGGCGGCATCTGGTCGTCCGGTTCCCAGCCGACCATGGTACCCCAGGCGAGCGTCCAGGCTCGCATCGCGTTCCCCAGGTCGTAGCCACCGCCCCCGACGGCGAGCCACGGCAGGTCGAGCGCCTCTATCTGGCGCAGCAGCTGCCACCAGCCGCGAAGGTGCAGCGCCAGCGCGGCCAGGGGATCCCCCTCGAGCGCGTCGGCTCCCAGCTCCGTCACCAGCACATCCGGCCGGTAGGCCTGGATCAGCGGGGCGACCACCTCGTCCCAGGTCTGCAGGTAGGCGTCATCCGACACCGAGGGCAGGAGCGGAACGTTCACCGCATAGCCGCGCCCCGGGCCCTCCCCCGTCTCGTGGGGAAACCCGGTCCCCGGGAACAGCGTTCGCCCGTCCTGGTGGATCGAGAGCGTCATGACGCGCGGATTGTCGTAGAAGGCGGACTCGACGCCATCGCCGTGATGCGCGTCGATGTCGAGGTAGAAGACGCGCCGCCCGGCCTCGACCAGGCGCTGCATCGCGATCACGACGTCGTTCACGTAGCAGAATCCGGAGGCCCGGCGGCGCAGCGCGTGGTGCAGGCCGCCGCCCGGGTGGAAGGCGCGGCGCGTCGTCCCGTCCTCGATCGCTCGGGCCGCTCCCAGGGTCCCGCCCACCGTGTAGAGCGCGTAGTCCCAGATCCCGGGGAAGACCGGATTGTCTCCCGAGCCCAGCCCGAAGACGGGCATCGCCGGGGCGTGCAGGCCGTCTGAGGCGGTCTCGAGCTGATCGAGATAGCTCGGATCATGCGCGATCATCAGGTCCTCGCGCCGGGCGGGACCGAAGCGGCGCTCCTCCCCCCGGCCCGCCTCGAACAGCCCGAGCGCGCGGCAGAGGTGCTCGGTCAGCCAGATCCGTTCCAGTCTGAAGGGGTGGGAGGCGCCGTAGTTGAACTGGACGACCTTGGGCTCATAGAAGAAGATCGGCTGCATGAATGCGTATGCTAGCGGATGCGCGGCGGGGCGACAAGCGGGTGCGCCTCCCGTCGTGCTTCCCCTGGTCGGGCTTCTGGCCCGCCCCCCGCTGCCGGACGACCTCGACCGGAAGCTGGCCGAGTGCCTCGGTCCCGCCTGGCTGACGAGCGAGACCTGGCCCTTCGACAGCACGCGCTACTACGAGGCGGAGATGGGCGCGGGCCTGGTGCGCAGCTTCCGGGCGTACGCGCCCGCGCCGGCCGACCGCCTCGCCGCCTGGAAGCTCGCCACCCGCGTGATCGAGTCGGGGTGGGGACGTCCGGGCGCGCGCGCGGTCAACCTCGATCCCGGGTACGTCACGCTCGGCGGTCTGTTCCTGGCGTCCACCAAGGACGGGCCGCACCGGATCTACCTCGCCGAAGGCATCTACGCCGAGCTGACGCTGCTCTACCGTCGGGGCCGCTGGGAGGCGTTGCCCTGGACGTTCCCGGACTTCCGGTCCGGTCGCTACGATCGATTCATCACGAGCTGCCGGGATCGGTTGAAGCAGCGCTAGGACGGCGCCCCGCGTCAGTGAAAGGCCCGGGCGCCGCGCGACGTCCGGGCCCTCTGTGCCGGGGACGGGACTCGAACCCGTACGGGTTGCCCCACACGCCCCTCAAACGTGCGTGTCTACCAAATTCCACCACCCCGGCATCGCGGTTGCTCTATTGCCCGCCACCGGACCCGGCCGGCGCCGAAGAGGGCGCTCCTGTCGGGGCCTCCGCCGGAGCGCCGCCGCCCTGCGAGCTCGGCGCCGGGGCCGTCTCAGTCTGGCGCATGGTATCACGAATGATGTTCCGGCCGGCCCGCGCCGGGGCGCTCTGATGCGCCTGGACGAAGGCCAGCACGAAGCTCATGACCAGGAAGGCCGCCCCCAGGTAGCTCGTCGCCTTCGTGAGGAAGGTCCCCGCGCCGCGGCCGCCGAAGAGCGTCTGGTTCCCGCCCCCGCCGCCGCCGAAGGCGCTCGATATCGCGGCTCCCTGACCGGACTGCATGAGGATGACCATCACCAGGCAGATTGCCACCAATATGTGCACCAACAGCAAGATCGTGAACATCGGCCCCTCCCCGACTGCAAAGCGATGCAGTCTAGCAGCCCAGCGGCCGGCGCGTCAAGCGGGCGGCGGGCCCTGGGCACGGGGGCTCCGCGGCCCCTCAGGCGGTCGCGATCCCCAGGAAGCTCTCCACCTTGAGGCTTGCCCCGCCGACCAGGACTCCGTTGACGTCGGGCTGGCGCAGCAGGGATGACGCATTCTCCGCGGTCACGCTGCCGCCATAGAGAATGCGTACCTGGGCCGCCGGGCCCGCGCCCCACTGGCGCGCCAGCCGGGCCCGCAGCATCGCGTGCACCTCCTGGGCGGTCTCCGGCGAGGCGGTGCGCCCGGTGCCGATCGCCCAGACCGGCTCGTAGGCCAGGGTGATGCGCGCGAGTTCCTCGGCCGTGAGGGAGACCAGGACCTCGTCGAACTGCGTCGCCAGGACCGTCTCGGTCCGCCCCGCCTCGCGGTCTTCCAGGTGCTCGCCGACGCAGTAGATGACGCGCAACCCGGCCGCCAGCGCCGCGCGCAGCTTCCGCCCCAGGACCTCCCCGCGGTCGCCGAAGTGATCGCGCCGCTCCGAGTGCCCGACCAAGACCCAGTCGCATCCCGCGTCCCGCAGCATCGCCGCGGAGATCCCGCTGGTGTAAGCGCCGGAGCGCTCCCAGTGCGTGTCCTGGGCCCCCAGCCCGACCCGCGTGCCCCGCACGATCTCCGCAACCGGGGCGAGGAGCGTGTAGGGCGGGAGGACCAGCAGCCCGCGCTCGGCCGGCACGCGCGACGCGCCGGCCAGGATTCCCTCGACCAGGCGCACGCCCTCAGCGCGCACCAGGTTCATCTTCCAATTGCCGGCGATCAGCGCCCCGTCCAAGCGTCACCTCCCTGTACGCGCCCGAATCCTTCAGCGCGACGCGCTACGTCGCGCCGTGTCTCACTGCTGCAGCGCAGCCACGCCCGGCAGGGGCCGGCCCTCGAGGAACTCGAGCGACGCGCCTCCGCCGGTCGACACGTGGCTGATGCGGTCCGCGACGCCCATGCGCTTGACCGCCGCGACCGAGTCCCCGCCTCCCACCACGGTCGTCGCGCCGCGCTCACCCGCCGCCGCCAGGGCCTGCGCCACGGCGAGCGTCCCGGCCGCGAAGGCGGGCTGCTCGAAGATCCCCATCGGCCCGTTCCAGAAGACCGTGCGCGCCGCGGCCAGTTTCTCCGCGAACCGCTTCACCGTCGCCGGCCCGATGTCCGCGCCCAGCTCGTCGGCCGCCAGCCCGTCGGCCCCCGTCACGCGCCCCGGCGCGCCGCTCGCCGCGTCGCCGGTGGCGACACAGTCGACCGGTAGCACCACCTCGCGCTTCAGCTCCGCCGCGCGCCGCAGCACCGCGTGCGCGGTCTCGATCTGATCCTCCTCGACCAGCGACCGCCCGACCGCATGGCCCTGTGCGCGCCAGAAGGTGAACATCATGGCGCCGCCGATCATCAGCACGTCGAGCCGCGGCAGCAGGCTCTCGATCACCTGGATCTTGCCCGAGACCTTGGCGCCGCCCAGCAGCACCATCAGGGGCCGCTCCGGCGCCTCCAGCAGCGTGCCGAGGTAGCGCAGCTCCTTCTCCATCAGGAACCCGGGCGCGTGCGCCGGCAGGATCGCCGGCAGGCCCGCGGTCGAGGCATGCGCGCGATGCGCGGTGCCGAAGGCGTCGTTGACGTAGACGTCCCCCAGCCGCGCCAGCGCCGCCGCGAACGCCGGATCGTTCTTCTCCTCCTCGGCGTGAAAGCGGAGGTTCTCCAGCAGGAGCACCCCGCCCGGCGCCACCTGCGCCACCGCCGCCTCGACCTCGGGACCGATGCAGTCGGGCGCGAACGCCACCGGCCGCTCCAGCAGCCGCAGACACAGCTCCGGCCCGACCCCGGCCGGATCGCCCAT
>Ga0163210_1000978_pt1 | contig 12294 bp, 12 predicted proteins | sample Kivu_220m_FD_113536 | JGI IMG/M metagenome (GOLD analysis project Ga0163210, IMG submission 113536) | Freshwater microbial communities from Lake Kivu, Western Province, Rwanda to study Microbial Dark Matter (Phase II) - Kivu_220m | ecosystem: Environmental > Aquatic > Freshwater > Lake ... | reverse complement strand
GAGCTGATATGGCTAAGAAATTCAGGCCTGACCCTGTGTACGTTAAGGCGCTCCAAATCGCCTTAAGCTCGGGCGAGGAACTGATGTATACCAAGTGGGACGGTGCTCATGTTGAGACTGGGTACCGTGCTGGAGTCCTAGCTTATAAAGAGGCTGGTATAAAGAACCCGCGCAAAGAGGTAAGTATGGCTGAGGTACACGACTGTTTCTCCATCACTGAGGCTGTAACTATGGAGGATTTGCAGTTCAGCCCCAGGGGGAAGGTTAAGGAGGACATTGAAGCTGGCCGCTTCAATCTGGATGGCGAGCAACCTATTCAGCCCGATGGTGGATTGAAGTGCTTTGGGCATCCTATTGGTGCCTCTGGTCTAAGGATGTTATATGAGATGTACAAACAGTTTCAGGGCAAAGCCCAGCTGCCAGAGCGCCAGCTAAAGAATCCCAAGCTGGGTCTTACTCATAATATGGGTGGCTTCCCGGCTATGAATATAATCAGCGTTGCTATAGTAGGATTGTGATGAGAAATAAGCTTTAAGGAGGCTGAAGCATGGCTGAAGGTTCTATAATAACTGAGGAACTGCGAAAACTAATGGGGGTACCTGGTGAGCCTATCGTTTTTAAAGTGGAAGAAGGAGCGATCCAAAGATATGCTCAAGCCATAGGTGACCCCAATCCTTTATTCAACGATATAGAGAACGCCGGCAAAAATAAATATGGAAGGCTGATTTGCCCTCCAGGCTTCACCGGGTGGCCGGTGAAAGGTGGGATTTCTGTCTTCAAACTAGTCGGCTCTTTGGTAAAGGCTGGGGCACCACCTCGGTTGCTCGATGGTGGTGTTGAATTCGAGTTTTTCGAGCCGATCGGCGCCGGAGATATGTTAACTGCCACGACTAAGATTGCTAACATAACTGAGCGCGAAACCAGAATGGGCAAAACCATGTTCACCACAGTTGAGACTACTTTCGTCAACCAAAAGAAAAAGGTGGCGCTCAAGAGCCGGTCGACATTGATCCAATTCTAAGAATTTGATTGAGGAGGAGATATGGTCAAACAGCTTTGTTATGAGGATGTTGAAGTAGGCACTGAAGTAACTCCACTGGCTAAAATTGCTATGACTCGAATGTTAGTTCAGTGGGCAGGTGCCTCGGGAGATTTTAACCCGCTGCATTATGAAGATGATTTTGCAAAAGCTATGGGTGTGTGTGCTCCTATTGTGCACGGTGCCCTCAAACGCGCCTGGTTGGGGCACCTGATGACTGACTGGGTTGGTGAGCAGGGGGTGCTCAAGAAGTTAGCCTGTCAATACCGGGGTATGGATTATCCGCGGAAGATGAAAACGATGGAAGAGCCACATGATGGCGAAACGTGGTGGTGTAAAGGCAAGGTGACCAAGAAATATGGGGAGGGTGGTGAGCACCTTGTTGAGTGCGAGATTTGGGTGGAGAATGGGAAGGGAGAGAAAACTACTCCGGGAGCGGCTCTGGTTGCCTTACCGTCACGAGGCAAGAAGTAAGCAAGGTTTATTGAACTGGATATTCCAGTTTTTTCCCTGAAACACTGGACAAACTGTGTTTTGTGGGGTTAATAACAAACTAATAAATAAAGGAGGTAAGTATATACAATGGGAAAGTTGGATGGAAAAGTAGCAGTTATCACTGGAGCAGCACGAGGCATAGGCAGAGCGGATGCTCTGTTGTTTGCTAAGGAGGGTGCTGCTGTTGTGGTGAGTGACATTGATGAAGCACCGCTGAAGGAGGTGGTCAAGGAAATAAGAGCGGCTGGTGGTAAGGCTGAGACTTGTGCTGGTGATGTCACGAAACTGGAAGATTGCCAAAAGATGATGGACATGGCAGCAGAAAAATTCGGCAAGCTCGATATTTTGGTCAATAATGCTGGACTTACCCGGGATGCTCTGATATATAAAATGACCGATGCCCAATGGGACTTATGTGTTGATATTAGTCTAAAAGGGACATTTAACTGTATCAGGGCTGCTTCAAAATATGTGATGAAGGAAGGGCATAATGGCAGAATAATCAATGTGGCCTCCGTGGCTGGACTGATGGGGAATGTCGGGCAGATTAACTATGCTGCCGCCAAAGCAGGTCTCGTCGGGCTTACCAAAACGGTAGCCAGGGAATGGGGAAGATTTGGGATTACTTGCAATGTCATCGCTTATGGGTTCGTTGATACCCGGTTGACCAGAGAAAAGGAAGCGCAGCAGGAAGAAGTGGGTGGTGAACTGGTGGGAATCCCCAAGAAGGTGAGGGATATGGTTCTACTGCAAGTTAAACCGATGACGCCTGAAGATGCTGCCAAACCTGTTCTGTTCCTGGCTTCGGACGATGCTGCCTTTATCACCGGCCAGACGTTGAACGTTTCTTCTGGAATGTATATGTAGATTTTGCTGTTCTAGCTCAGTGTGTATAGAGAGGTAGTTGACAGAGCGCTACTCATCAGTTGGTAACTCAATAATTAGTAATGAAGGAGGCCTAAAAATGGCAAAGAGGCTGGAAGGCAAGGTAGCTGTAGTTACCGGTGCTGGGCGTGGTATTGGGAGGGGTGAGGCATTGGCCCTGGCCGCTGAGGGCGCGAAAGTGGTGGTTAATGACCTCGGTGGGGCGGGTAATGGCACCGGTACCTCTAAAACTCCGGCTGAAGAGGTAGTTCAGGAGATCAAGAAGCTGGGTGGAGAGGCAGTTGCCAATTACGATTCAGTAGCCGCTCCAGAAGGTGGGGAAAACATCATCAAAGCGGCCATCGATAACTTTGGCCGTATTGACATTCTAGTAAACAACGCTGGCATCCTCAGAGACCGCATGATTTTCAATATGAGCGAAGAGGAATGGGACTTGGTCATGAAGGTCCACTTATATGGTCATTTCCATTGTACTAAGCCAGCTTGTGTCTATTTCAGGCAGCAAAGAAGTGGGAGAATAATAAATACTTCATCTACAGCCGGACTCGGTAACATGGGTCAGGCCAACTACAGTGCTGCCAAGGAGGGGATTGTCGGTTTCACCAGGACAGTGGCTAGAGACATGGGCAAATATGGCGTAACTTGTAATGCCATCCGCCCTAATGCTGGGACGAGGTTGACTCTGACGCCAGAGTTGAAGGCTGCCTGGGAGAAGGCTAAGGCCCAAGGGTTACGTCCTGTAACAGGTTCCATAACTTTAGATGAAGTGGAACAAATGACTCCAGAGATGATAGCACCTCTGGTTGTATACCTGGCTACAGACGAGGCAGCAAATATAAACGGCTATACATTCTGGGTTGGTGGTGGTCGAGTAGGGATTTACTCCGAGCCGGAGGTGAGAAGCAGCATCATTAAGGATGGCATCTGGACAGTGAGCGAACTGATTGATATCATGCCTAGAACTCTGGCCAGAGGACTGGTAAATCCGGCATCACCACAACCGTAAAAATAGAAGCATATTGAGTCTTGATAGCTAAACTTGGGTTGCCAGTTGCGTAAACGGGAACTGGCTCCGTCGCTGTTTGTGTAGATGTTTAGTTGTATTAGCGGCTATTTCCCACAGGTTGACCTCTGATACCGAATAGTGATTTGTTTATTTGCGTGTTTATTGTCGCAGACAACCTAAAAATGGAGCTACACTCTAGCTGACTAAGTTTGAGGAGGCTGAGCATGGATTTCAGACTCAGTGAGAAAGAGAAAACTTTAGTAGAAGAGATTGCCAATTTCGCCAAAAAAGAGTTGCCTGAGGATTTTGTTGGCGCCCATCTGATTGATCAGGAGTTCAGAGATTTTGAATTTGAAATATCCATGTCTAAGAAGCTAGCCCAGAAGGGATGGCTGGTGATGAGTTGGCCGAAGGAGTATGGAGGTCAGGGTGCTTCCCTTATGGAGCAAACAGTGTATGAGATGGAGGTAGCTTATTGGGGGATACCGGGGGCGTGGATGGGTATAAGCGGAACACAGTGGGTTGGGCCCTGTCTTATGCTGTTCGGCACTGAGGAGCAAAGGCAGAAATACCTGCCACTCATTGCTTCAGGAGACAAAGACGGTGTCTGGTGCACGGGCTATAGTGAGCCCAACGCCGGCTCTGATCTTGCTAACCTGCAAACCCGAGCTGTAAGAGATGGAGACTATTACATTATTAATGGACAGAAGGTATGGACCAGCAAAGCTCAGCATTCACGATGGTGCTGGCTTATGACTAGAACAGATTCCACCGCCGGCAAGAAACATCGCGGCCTCAGCCTCGTCATTGTGGATATGGAAACTCCAGGAGTCACAGTTAACCCCATATTGAACTACTATGGCCGGCATCACTTTAATGAGGTGTTTTTCGATAATGTGAAAGTTCCAGCTTCCAATCTGGTCGGTGAAGAGAATAGGGGATGGTATCATCTGATGCAGGCGCTCGCATTCGAAAGACGTAGTGTGGCACCACTGGCATATGGAAGTTCCAGAAGAATGTTGGAGAACCTGGTCAAGTATATCAACGAGACTCAGCACGAAGGTAAGTTCCTGAACCAAATTCCTGCTGTTCGCCACAAGTTGGCTGAGATGGCTATAGACGTGGAGATAGTAAAACTGTTTGCATACCAGTTTATTTGGAGGGTAACTCAGGGTGCAATACCCGCCTACGAATCCTCGAGGAACAAAATCATGGGCGACGACGTGATTAGACGTGTAGCCACTTCCGGAGCGGAGATTTTGGGAATCTACTCTCAAGTTGATCCGGATTCAAAATGGGCCAGACTCAGGGGAGCCATTCAAGGTGCTTATCTCGGTTTCCCTGGTAGCATGATCGCTGCTGGTACTGCCGAGGTAGAGAAAAGCATCATAGCTCAGTTCAAGCTGGGCTTGCCTAAGTCGTACTAGAGGCTTGCAGGAGGTTAGCTATGGACTTCGGTTTTACGGAAGAGCAGGAGATGCTCCGGACTATGGCCAGGGATTTCCTGACCAAAGAATGTCCTAAATCCAAAGTCAGAGAGCTGGAAAAGGATGAAAAGGGTTACGATCCTCAGATGTGGCGCAGTATGGCAGAGTTAGGGTGGATGGGACTCGTCTTTTCGGAAGAGTATGGTGGCATAAATGCTAATTTCATAGACCTGGTTGTCCTGATGGAGGAAATGGGGAGAAATATCCTGCCCGGACCTTTCTTTTCCACTATTGCCCTCTGTGCTTTGTCCATTCTCGAGTTCGGCACTAAGGAGCAGAAATCTAATTTCTTACCCCGAATAGCTAAGGGCGAAGCCATTTGGACTTTGGCTTTGATTGAGCCATCGGCTAGCTACAAGGCCTCAGAAATAAACCTAAGTGCCAGTTCGGAGGGCGATAACTATGTCCTCCAGGGTGAGAAGATATTTGTTGCAGACGCCCACATAGCCAATTACCTCCTCGTGGTAGCCAGGACAGGCAAAGGCAAAACACCGGAAGAGGGCGTCACGCTGTTCGTAGTCAATGCCGAAGCACCAGCCCTGAAAATGGAGAGAATACCTACCATGGCGGGTGATAGACAGTTCCAGATAGTTTTCAATAAAGTCAAAGTGTCGAAAGGTGATGTCCTGGGAACTGTAGGCAATGGATGGAGAATAGTGGATTTCATCTTGCAAAGGGCCGCTGTCTTGAAATGCGCCGAGATTTCTGGAGCATGCCAGGCCGTACTCGATATGACCAACACCTATGCCAAAGAGAGGATTCAGTTCGACCGACCTATCGGTTCTTTCCAGGCAGTCCAGCATAAACTAGCTGACATGCTTATAGATGTGGAAGCAATTCAATTTCTTGTTTACCAGGCAGCCTGTGGCATAAGCGAAGGTGAACCATCTCAATTCCAGATTTCTGTCGCTAAGGCTAAGGCAAGTGAGGCATACCAGAAGATTTGCATCGATGGAGTCACTGCTCACGGAGCTATCGGCTTTACTTGGGACCATGACATAGGACTTTACTACCGTCGTGTCAGGGCAGCCGAGTTTGCTGCTGGTGACATCGACTTGCATCGAGAAAGGGTAGCCATTGAGCTCAGACTTTAATCTTCAGGTTATTGACATGTTGTGGTATAATTTTTCTGACCTTTTGTGATTTCATGTCGTTTCTCTTGAGCTTGTTGTGGACCAGCGTGAAATATGAGCGAATAAAACTTGGTGAAAGGGGGTGGTAGTATTGATAGTTTGAACGTCAAGATGCTGGAAGTGGTTGGAGGTTTAAGGTATTAGAAACGAAAAAGGAGGCCATGACATTGAAAAAGCTTGTGTTTTCATTCTTAATGTGTTTTTTGTTGGTAACGTTAGTTCTTCCTGCCTGTGCTCCCAAGGCTGTGGAGGAAAACGTTATAAAAGTCGGTATCATTGGGCCAATGACGTTCCCAGAGGGCGAACACCATTGGATGGGAGCCACACTGGGAGCTAAGGCAGTCAATGATGGCGGTGGTATAAAAATAGGTGACAAAACCTATACCATCCAGTTGATCAAGGCAGACTCCAATGAGGTGATCAGCCCTACGGATGCAGCTACGGCAATGGAAAAACTGATAACTGTGGACAAGGCGCAATTCGTATATGGCGGCTTCAGGACAGAGGCCGTGTACCCCATGCAAGACGTGGCTATGGACTACAAGACGATATTCTGGGATTACGGTGCCGCTACCACAGGGCTGTGTAAGAAGGTAGCTGACGATTACAATCGCTACAAGTACTTCTTCAAGGGAACTCCGTTCAACGACTACTACCTGGTCCAAAATGTTTTCATGGTTACGAAAATGGTTCAGGCTGAACTCAAGAAGCAGCTGGGTTTAACCAACGTAAGGGTCGCCATCATAGCAGAGAAACTGGCTTGGACCGAGGGTATGATAAGGCTTGCCCAAGCACAGCTGCCGGTAATGGGAATGGAAGTCGTTGGGACATGGCAACCGTCAGATACAGCCACAGATGTCAACGCTGCGTTGACAGCCATAGCTGCTAAAAAGCCCCACATCATTTTCTGCATATTCTCTGGGCCGGTAGGTATCACCTTCGCTAAACAGGCAGGCGAGTTACAAATCCCAGCCTGCATGCTAGGCATCTTCGTCGAAGCCCAGAAAAGTAGTTTTATGGAGGCAACCGCTGGTAAGGGCTTATATATAACCACCCTAAATACCTTCACGAAGGAGATAGTCTATAATGACAAGACACAACCTTTCGTCACTGCTTTCATAAAAGAGTACAATACAGTCCCGCTATATACTGCTGCTACCTATGATGGTATGGTGAACTTAAAAACTCTTTTGGAAAAAGAACAAAGCCTGGATCCAGAAGTCCTAATCCCGGCTATAGAAAACACGGAGTTTATAGGGGTGGCTGCTGTCAAGGAAGCCCTGTATAAGCCGGGCGAATCGTGTCCAAAATGCCCGCATGACCTGGTATACGGACCCGGTTATGCCACCGGCATCTGCAGTCAATGGCAGAGTACGGACCCAATCAACGGGCCGAAGTGCGTCTGGCCACAGGATTATGAGGGTGTGCCTGCAGAGTGGAAAGGTGTAAAGTACGTTGGTACCTACCCGTATATGATACCGCCCAACGTAATAGAGAAGTACAAGGGTGAGGCGCCGGCAGCACCACCAGCAGCGCCACCAGCAGCGGGTAAGCTCTCTTTCACACCAGAAACGTACACCAATGCTGATTATGGTTTCTCTCTCCAATATCCCAAGGATTGGAAGCGGCAGGCAGACAAGGAGAAAGCCCCAACCGTGGCCTACGCTGTAGCCGCGGCTCAAGTTCCGGTATTGAGTGTTAGTATCAGGGAAGGTGCCACCTTTACCGATGCACTAAAGGCTGGGCTGCAAGAATCTGGTGGTTCAGGTTTCAAGTTTAGCCCTGAGAAAGAGACAACCCTGGCAGATGGTACTACCAAAGCCGTCACGCTTAAAGCTGACTGGACAGTATCCTCAGGCTTTCCAGGTGAGACCTTTGCCCTTGGGGTGAAGAAGGGTGACAAGTGGATTAGCGTTACTATAACCACTGTGTCTATGCTTTCCCCTTACGATGAAGCCAAGTACACAGAGATAGTCAAAACCTTAACGTTAACTAAGTAGCCGAGGGTAGGTCTATATGGTGACCCCGGGACGTTTCAGTCAACTCGGGGTCACCATACAATAAAAACGCGAGACATTAAAATTAAAATACTAAGTTTGGAAGAGTTATGATTCAGGCATTTATAATTCAGACACTGGTAACAGGAGGGGTATATGCCCTGCTGGCTGTTGGTTTTGCGCTCATCTTTGGCGTAGCCCGAATGATAAATCTGGCGCATACCTCGTTCCTGATGCTGGCAGCCTACGGTATGTTTTACATGACCTATAGGCTCGGCTTAGATGTCATCTATGCGGTAATCATAGCCTTAGTTGCCACCACGCTTATAGGGATCGTGAGCTACAAGTTATTCATTGACCGCATACGCGAGCACCAGGTAACCGTGCTGCTGATAACCATTGCCTTGGCTATAGTTTTCCAGGAATGCATGGTTTTGGCCTTTGGTGCTCACTTTTGGAGCGCACCGACTCTTATTGAGGGGTACTGGGAAGTGTTGGGCGTGAAGGTTTCCTACCAACACTTGCTGACGTTGGCTGTAGTCCTGGTTGTCCTGCTTGGCATATGGGCGCTTTTGTCACGGACAAAACTAGGGATTGCCATCAGAGCTACGGCTCAGGATACGGAAATTGCCAACCTGATGGGGATTAGCGTTCCCAGAATACTGCTGATAACCATGGGCATAGCCGTAGCGCTGGCGGCGGTTGCAGGCATTGTGGTAGCTCCGCTATGGACTGTCTATCCTTATATGTGGCTGAACCCATTGGTAATGGTTATGGCAATCGTTGTTCTAGGGGGGTTGGGGAGTGTCAAAGGTAGTCTTATCGGTGCTTTTATAATAGGGCTCGTTGAAACATCGGTTGTATTTTTCCTCCCCGGAGGTGCCTTCCTGAGCTCAGCATTTGCCTTGTTAGTTATGGTAATAATACTTGTGGTCAGACCTGAGGGTCTATATGGCATCGTTTTTGAAGAGGAGAGATTATAATTGTTAAGACGGTTGTTTAAGGATTTCCAGGGGGATGTGCTGGCGATTCCGGGCAGGCTTATAGCCCTCATTTTCTTCTTGCTCCTGTTTATTGTGCCTCTAATTACGAAAGAACCTTATATCCTGCGCACCTTTATCTTTGCCAATGTGTTCGTTATTTTTGCCGTCAGCTGGGACTTCGTATCTGGCTATACCGGACAGGTGAATTTTGGGCATGCTCTGTTCTTCGGTGTTGCCGCCTACAGTGCAGCGCTGCTGAATAAATACCTTGGCTTACAGCCCTGGGCAACAATACCAATTGGAGCTCTTGTCGCCGTAGGAGCTGGGGTGCTCATGTGCCTGCCGGCGTTAAGGCTGAGAGGGCCTTATTTATCGCTGGTGACTTTAGCCTTTCCTCTCATCTTACTTGGGGTCATCAAGGCTTTTCCTGATTTTACCGGCGGCGAACATGGTATTTCTGGCCTGCCTGCCCTTGCTGCTTCTCGAACAGTTGAATACTACATATCTGTGTCGGTTATGATTGTCTCCGTGTTTATAATGTGGAAGCTTACGGATGCCAAAAGTGCCCTTGTCAGAACAGGCATCATTCTGCATGCTATCCGTGAGGATGAGATTGCGGCTCGAGCCACTGGAATCAACACCATAAGATACAAAATGCTGGCTTTTGTCGTAGGCGGCTTTTTTGCCGGGATTGCCGGCGGCTTGTATGCTCACTTTATGAGAATCGCCGGCCCTTCGTCTATGGATATGATGCTGTCCTTTCAGGCGATAATATGGACGGTTTTCGGCGGAATCGTCAGTATTTACGGAGCGGTGGTTGGGGTTTACTTTCTCTATCCGCTCATGGAACTATTGAGGGTCGTTCCTGAGCTGCGACTTCTAATTTTTGCGGCTATTGTTATAGTGATTCTGCTTTTCATGCCTGAGGGGATTGCTGTCTGGATAAGAGACAAAATTGAGCGCGAGTGCCCGCGCTGCAAATTGTCTAATATAGCACTACGCCACACCTGCAGAGCCTGTGGTGCTTCTCTGTACTAGGGAGATTGCTTCGCGGAGTCTACCCTGAGTTGTGTGAGATTCTTCGGTCGCTTCGTTTCCCTCAGAATGACAAAGAGTAAAGGGCTCAGAATGACACAAATCGAAGGGCTCGCAATGACAGGTAAATACTCTCACACTATGTTATAAGCCTAGATATGTCTTTCTGATAGTCTCGTCTTTTAGTAATTCTTTAGCTGTTCCGTGGGCGATTATATGTCCTCGGGACATAACGTAGTTTCTTCCTGACAGGTCGAAGGCGAAGCTGACGTCTTGCTCGGCCAGAAGCATGGTAACGCCTAGCTCGTGATAAATCTCTTCTATACGTTTAAACAGGTCTTCTTTCAGTCTTGGCGCTAGCCCGCTTGATGGCTCGTCAACCATCATAAACTTAGGTCTGCGCATTAATGCTCTGCCAATGGCGAGCATTTGACGTTCACCGCCGGATAATGTCCCGGATACTTGATTTTCCCTCTCTTTTAATCTTGGAAACAGTTCATAGACCTTGTTGAGACTATCGTTTACCACCTTCTTGTCCTTGACCAAATAGGCTCCGGCGAACAAATTGTCCTTGACTGTCATCTCAACAAACGGTCTGCCTCTCTCAGGGCAAAGGAGCAAGCCTCTTTTAGCTATTTCAGAGGCGGAGAGCTTTTCAATACTCTCGCCTTCGAACTCTATATTGCCTTTAAAGGTTATGTCTGCCTGCCTTGTCCCTTTAATACCTCCTTCTCCCAGTTTATCAATCCTGCCATAGTCCTGAGCAGGGTGGTCTTTCCAGCACCGTTGGGGCCGACAAGCCCAACTAATTCGCCTTTTTCAACCTTGAGACTGGCGTTATCCAGCACCGTTGCTGTGTCATAACAGACGGTTACGTTCTTAGCTTCGAGCAATGCGCACCTCCTTACCTGTGTAGGCTTCAATCACCTGCTTATTCTTAGATATTTCTTCAGGTGTGCCTTGGGTGATGATTTCGCCAAAGTTAAGTACAATCACCCTGTTCACTATCTTCATCAGTTCACTTAGTTTGTGTTCTATGATAAGCATGGCTGGCCCTTCGCTATGAAGTCTGCCAAATCTTCCGCCCTTGTGCAATCTTTTCATCGATTTTGCCACAAGCTCTGTTTCTGCAGGATTCAGTCCGCCGAAAGGCTCATCGAGGATAAGCAATTCTGGCTAGGTGGCAATTGCTCTGGCTACTTCCAGCCGTTTTAAATCCCCGTGCGACAGGATGGAAGCCGGTTCGAGAGCCATGTCGGCAATACCGACGAACTCTAAGGCGTCTCGTGCTTTTACTTCGGCTCTTTTGACCCATTCCCCACGCTTGGTTATCCGTGGGCAGAGACAGCCTACCAGAACATTGGCAATGATGGGCAAATGGCGGAAGGGCTTGACTACCTGGAAAGTTCCCACCATACCTTTTTGGACTATCTCCCACGGTCGGCGTTTGGTTATGTCTTCGCCATTAAATATAACTTTTCCTGAATCAGGCTTCAATATGCCGAGTATGCATCGTATAAGGGTGGTCTTTCCGGAACCGTTTGGTCCAATCAGGCCAACGATTTCATCCCTTTCTATTTTGAAGCTTACATTGTTGACAGCAACCAGCCCACCGAAGCGTTTGGTTAAATTTTCAACTTCGAAAAACGACGCCATTTTATAGGTCCTCCTCTCTCAGTTCACGGCGTGATACCTTGCCGACATCTGTCTTGGGGACTTCACCTCTAAACTCTACGATTTTGGGGCACTTATAATGAGCCAGTCTTTCGGCGCAATACTTCATAATCTCATCTTCTGAGACTTTGCCTCTTGCTTCTGTCTCAAGAACAACTATTGCTTTGACTTTCTCTCCAACTTCCGGGTCGGGAACTCCGATAACACCGGCTTCTTTAACCTGTGGATGAGCGGCTAATGCTTCCTCTACTTCACGAGCAAATACAGCCAGACCCTTATACTTAATCATATCTCTCTTTCTATCGTAGAAAAAGAAATAGCCGTCTTCATCCATTCTGGCTAAGTCGCCGGTTCGAAGCCAGGTTTCGCCGTCGATATCCACAAACATTTTCTTGGTTTCCTCCGGATTCTTCCAGTATCCTTTGCCTACCTGTGGCCCTTTGACTACAAGTTCGCCTATTTCGCCAACGGGAAGAAATTTGGTGCTTTCAGGGTTGACTATTCCAGCTACGGTGTTAGGTAGGGGTACGCCGAAAGAGCCGAGTTTTTGTCTCCCGTAT